>Ga0208879_1000205_pt1 | contig 63582 bp, 51 predicted proteins | sample Knorr_S15_td_Bot_FD_185605 | JGI IMG/M metagenome (GOLD analysis project Ga0208879, IMG submission 185605) | Marine microbial communities from Southern Atlantic Ocean transect - Knorr_S15_td_Bottom_ad_5009_LV_A (SPAdes) (version 2) | ecosystem: Environmental > Aquatic > Marine > Oceanic | place... | reverse complement strand
AAGCCGGCTTCATCGGCCGCCGTATCTTCGCCCACTTCGGCAATCAGGATCCCGCCGGATTCCTCCAGGCCAAAGCTCTTGGCGAGATCCTCGTCGACCTCCTGAATGATGATGCCCAGCACGCTCCGGAATACTTTTCCATATTTAATGAGCTGATCCTTGATCTGGCGGGCCATATTGATCGGGATGGCGAAGCCGATGCCCATATAGCCGCCGGTCCGCGTGTAGATGGCGGTGTTGATGCCGACTACTTCCCCGTGAATGTTCAGCAACGGCCCGCCGGAATTGCCGGGGTTGATGGCGGCGTCGGTCTGGATAAAGTTTCCATATTCGGCGATCCCGGTTTCCCGGCGGCCTTTGGCGCTCACAATCCCGGCCGTTACGGTTTGCGACAAGCCAAACGGGTTGCCGGCGGCCAGCACCCATTCGCCCACCTGCAGCGCCGCGGAATCTCCGAGTTCCAGGTAGGGGAAATCGTCCCCGTCTTCAATTTTAATCAGCGCGACCTCCGATTTGGGGTCGGCCCCGATGAGCTTGGCCTCAAACTTTCTGCCGTCGCCCAGTGTGACGGTGATGCGGTCGACCTCCCGCACCATATGGTTGTTGGTCAGGATGTAGCCATCCTTGGAGATAATGAACCCCGATCCTTGGCCTTCCTGGCTATATTTGCGCGGTTTGCCTTCTTCCGGGACCGCATAGCCGCGCCCGCGGCCGCGGCCGAAAAAATCTTCGAAGGGGTGATAGCGATACTGGTAGCGCGGCACCTCAATGGTGGTTTGGACATCGATGAATACCACCGCCGGCAAGGCCGCCTGGGCAATGGCCGAAAAGGCGCTGCCCGTCTTCTCGAGCACCGCGATCTGGTTTGTTTCGGCCGCGTTCGAGGTGAGCCCGGACACCGCACCAAACCCCATTAGATAAAGGAATATGCCTTTTCGCATGCTTCATCGCCTCCGTTTTAAGGTGGACCTAAAAGATGAACTTTTAGAGCGCAAAGGACGGCAAGCGTTCAAAGATTGCGTAATTTTCGTTTTCCAGCCGGGAAACAACGAGGGATCGCTTTTCACGAGATCATTCAGCGGGAACGCTACCGCGTGACCCCTTTGTCGGAGGAGCGGAAGAAATCCAGCAGGTGTTTGACTTCGGGGGTCTGATCCACGTCGTTCGCCAGCTTGTCCAACGCCGCAGACAGGGGCTGTTCCTGACGATACAGGATCCGATAGGCTTGCTTGATGGCTTTGCGGCCCGCCTCGTCGATGCCCTTACGCTCCATCCCCACCCGGTTGAACCCGCGCACTTCCAGCGGGTCGCCATGGGCAATCATGTAGGGAGGCATGTCTTTCGAGATTTTTGATACGCCGCCCACAAAGGCCATCGTTCCGACGCGCAGGAACTGGACGATTCCCACCAACCCTTCGATCGTTGCCCGGTCTTCGATGGTCACATGCCCGGCAATCTGGCAGGCATTGGCAATGATGACCTTGTTGCCGATATGACAGCAATGGGCAATATGGGTGTAGGCCATGATCAGGCAGTTGCTTCCAACGGTTGTAAAGTCGCCGTCGTTGGTGGCCGAGTTGATGGTGACATACTCCCGGATGGTGTTGTTGTCGCCAATGCGTACGCCGGGCGAACCGCCCTGGAACTTTAAGTCCTGCGTGCGCCCGCCCAGTACGGCAAAGGGGGAAACCCGGTTGCCCGCGCCCAAGGTGGTGTTGCCTTCGATCACCACATGGGAAACGAGTTCGGTTCCACTCCCGATTTTGGCTTCGGAACTGACCGTACAGTAGGGTCCGATCATGGCATCGTCCGCAATCTGCGCACCATCGGCAATGAGAGCGGTTTCGTGAATCCGGGCCATATTTCTATGCTCCGTAGCCAAACATCAGTTCCGCCTCGCTGGCCAGTTTCCCGGCGACATAGGCCTTGGCATGAACGGTGGCCATGCGGGTCCGCAGGCGCAGCACTTCCACTTCCATCTCCAGCTTGTCGCCGGGAACCACCTGGAGGCGAAACTTGGCTTTGTTGATCGCCATGAAGTAGGCAATATCGCCGTCCCGTTCGTTCACCTTGTTCAGCAGAATGCCGGCCACCTGCGCCATGGCTTCCAGTTGCTTGACGCCCGGCATGATCGGATTACCCGGAAAATGGCCTTGGAAAAACGGCTCGTTGAATGTCAGGTTTTTGAATCCGGCGATGCGCTTGTTCTCCAGGTCCAGTTCCGTAATCCGGTCCACCAGCATGAACGGATAGCGGTGCGGCAACATATTCAGAATATCTTTAATATCCATGACACTCATTTTACTCTCCTTGGTTTAAACCGCTAAAATTACGGATTTGCCGAGACCGGTTCAACCTTATTCTCCGGCGAGGCCATCAGCTCATCCAAAACCGGACAGCCCTCCGGCACACTCCAACTAAACGGAAAGGAGCGGCACTGGAGGGGCCGGGCTTCGTAGATCCCGCAACGGTCGCCTTCCAGAAAGGCGCACGACCCATCCTCTTTATCGTGCAGGGCCAACTGAATCCGGTTGGGCGCGAGCCGGGTGTGCTGGTTAATAAATTCGCTTTCGGCCAAGCCGTGGTATCGGGCCAGCGTGGTAATGTCTTCATCGGTCAACAAGACCGACCCGCTCCAGCGGCAACATTCCCCGCAGCCATTGCATTTAAACTGCTTTAAAATATCCGGCTTAATCATTGAACACAACCCTGTTAAACCCGTCTGATTCCGTTGACATTTGAAAGTTGCATATACACTATGCGCAACCTGCACCCGCTTAACGGTAAGCGAGGTGTATTAGATTAATCGCGAAGAAAGGATCAAGAGTGATGTTCAACAATTTTTCCAAAAAAGTCGTTTTCATGGTACTTCCCATGGCAGCCGCACTTATGCTAACGGGTTGCGATGATGAAGAAGCCGCGGTTTCTGCCGGGGCTGAAACCATTGATTTGGCCCAAACTGAAGACCTGTTTACCCAACCCATCCAAGCCAACCCCCTCACCTCCGATCCGAGCGTCGTCGTTGTGCGTGTGAATGGCGAGGACATCACCCGCGGCGAAATTCTGCAGGTGGTCGGCGCCGCCCTGCAGCGGATGGGCGGCCAAATTCCCCCGCAGCAGCTGCAGCAGGTTCAGGGACAGCTGTACCAGCAGTTCAAGAACGACCTCATCAACAAGAAGCTGCTCGACGCGGCCATTGCCGCGGCCCAGGTTTCGGTTGCCGATGAAGATATTTTCAGCGAGCTCAACAACCTTCGCAGCCGGGTTCCGGCCGGCCAGGATCTGGACGCGGCCCTCGCGGCGCAGGGAAGCAATATCGAGGAACTCTCCGAAAACATTAAAAAGGATCTCGCGACCCGCCAGTTCCTTGAAAGCCAGCTGGCGGGCGTTGCCGGTGCCACCGAGGGTGAAGCACAGGAATTCTACGGCGCCAACCCCGACAATTTCGCCAAACCGGAGAAGGTTGCCGCGAGCCACATCCTGGTTAAATTCGATGCCGAAGATACCGAGGAGAGTAAAGCCGCGAAAAAGGCCCAGCTGGAAAAAGTCCGGTCCGATATCCTGGCCGAAATCGTGAACTTCGAAGATGCCGCCAAAACCCATTCGGGTTGCCCAAGTGGTGCCACCGGCGGTTCCCTGGGAACGTTCGGCAAGGGCCAAATGGTTCCCGCGTTCGAAGTAGCGGCCTTCTCGCAGGAAATCGACGAAGTGGGCGACGTGATTGAAACGAAATTTGGCTACCACATCATCAAGGTGACCGAACACCAGGACGAAGGGGTGGTTGCCTTCGAGGAAGCCAAGGAGCAACTGCTGGCCTACCTGACCTCCCAGAAAAAACAACAGGCCGTGGTCGACTACGTTCAGAGCCTGCGCGATGGCGCCACCATTGAAGAGATTGCGCAATAATCCCCGCGCTCACCTCCAATGAAAAACACCCCTCGCCGAGGGGTGTTTTTTTTGTACCTGGGTAATGTGCTTAAAAGTTGGATTCGTTAAATAGCAAACCCATCCAAGAGCAACACGACCAAAGCCAGTACGCACACAGCACATAAAGAAAACGAAAACCACGGCAACGGACCGCCGGCCGTTTTCCGGCACCCCAGTTTTGAATAAGCCGCCGCGGCGGCCAACCCGAAGGTGATGAACAGCACGAGCAGGAAGGCCAGCTTGTTTTGCAGGGCGTGATCCACCCGGCTTCCTGCAGGCCCCACCAAGGGAAGAATCATGCAGAGGAAGAAAAAGGAGAGCCCGGCGGAAACCGCCAGCACCGTGCCGGTGAGCGGCTTGAATAAAGTTGATTGTGTATCGTTGTCCATATCCGCACCAGTCTTCAGGGGTTGAAATAATGCGCTAAGGTATACCACCTGCTTTGCGGGGTAAAAGAAAAAACAGGGGGCTCCCTCAGAGGGAGCGGTTGAAGCGCGGGCGACCCACCGACAAAACCGAATCGATTTCTTTGACCCCTCCCATCCTTTCTCCTACACTATGTGCGTGCTAGTGAAATAAGATCGGTTCCGGTTAAAATCTTTATTACGGGTGGTTATGGAAATCCAAAAAAAGAAAAAGCGAATCGTCGCCTCCAGCGCCGCCATCTTAAGCATCGGCTTCCACCTGCTGTTGATCTTGGTTGCGGGTAGCATGGTGGCCCTCAAGTTCTACAAGGAAGAACGGGCCGGCTTCCAGGTGGAACAGCAAAAGCCCAAGCTGGAACGGCGCAAACTGCAGCTGCCGCAGAAAGCCGAACCCTTCATCGAACAGATGACCAAACCCAAGCTGCAAACCACGGCCCGCATTACCGCCACGACGCCGCAAATGGTCAATATTCCCGAACAGGGCGAATATGTCAAAATGGCGCCGATGCCCTCCTTCCAGGGCGGGTACACCAACTTTGTCCAAATGGACCGGACCATGGAGTTCAATGCCAAATATCGCGATGTTTCATTCGGTGTTTCGGCGGTGGATTTCTTTGGAACACGGGGCAAGGCGGAAAAGGTGGTCGTGGTGGTCGATACGTCCAAATCCATGCTCTTCGATGATCGGGGCGGAATCGGTTCCTACGAAATGGTCCACGCCGACCTTCAGAACGTCATTGGCGGGATGCGCTCGGCCACCCTGTTTAACGTGGTGTTGTTCGACCATCAGCGGGTTTCGCTCTTTAACCCGGCGTTGCTTCCGGCAACACCGTCGGCCAAAACAAATGTGCTGGCATGGATTGGCGGGATCAACACCAACCTCGCCCACGTGGGAATCAGCGCGGATGCCGCAAACTTCACGGCCAAGCGCCAGTACGACGTGCCCATGGCGGCATCCGACATTACCGGCTGGCTGAAAGGGTTTCAGGCCGCCATCGAGCTGAAGCCCGAAATCATCTTCGTCTTGAGTTCGGACTGGGGCAGTGTCACCACCATGCGCCAGAATATTTCCTACTTCATGAAACGCGAGGCGTTCCTGAAATACCAGAAAGAGCGCGCCGCCCTGTTCCTCGCAGAAGAAGGGAAGGAGCAAATGGATGAATACATGGCCGAGTTCAGCCAGCTGCGCGCCGCCGCCCTGAAGATGCTTGAACTGGAAAACCAGGCCCGGCTTGAAGCAGAGCTGCAACCGAAGGTGGTACGGGATTGGGATGAAATTCTGGCCGACAACGATATCGAGCTCCCCACCCTGCCGCTGGTCGAGGAACCGGGGGAACTGGTCACCAAGCCCGTGGAAACAAGGTACACGCTCGGCGAAGTGCTCGAAACCTTCTTTGTGATCGTCATGGACAACTATCGCCAGCAGGGCTTCCCCCAGCTTAACTTTGTCATGCTCACGGCGGATGGCTATACCCGGAGTTCGACCGAGGGCGTTTCCAAGATGACCTCCGACGCCAAATTCAGTGATCTCTCGAAAATGGTGGGCGGCCGCTTCCGCTACCTCAGCGGCATGCCCAAGGTGGACAATCAACTTGATCAGGATCTAGACGATGTCCTAGATCTTTTAGACCTCGAAGAGATGTAGAATGAAATATAGTGCCCCCCTCCTTTTTGTTTCCCTGTTTTCCGCCGCCTTGGTGAATGGCGCGGAACTCCGCACGTTCACAAATGCCGGCGGAAAAACCATGGAAGACCAGCTGGTCCGCTACGACTATGATGAACGGATCGCGACGTTTGACCGCAGCGGCAAGGTTCCCCTCGATACCTTCAGCAAAAAGGATCAGGCCTATATCCTAAAATGGAATATGGCGGCGGGGTTTAAATCCAAAATGCGATTCAAGACCGAACTGAAGAAGGCCAACTGGGCGCGCATGAAACATGAGCAGAACGTTACCCCCTACTGGATGGATGCGCTGCAGGTCCCCGGAAAAACCACCCCCGCACATTCCGTGGTCATGATCGACGACTACGAAGAGTATACCGCCCTCTATTTCGAAGCCGAAGGCTATGCCATTAAACTGAAAAACCAAAATTTCTTCCCCATTGAAAATGTGGTTGTCGAAAGCAAGATTTTCTATGAGCAGGAACACTATCAGATTCCCGACGATATATTCAGCAGCATGGAACGCGAGTATGACGACACGGTTGCCACCAACAAGGTTCGCTTCCTGTCAGAAACGATCCCCGTAATCGTCCCTCACGAGGAGGTTATCGTCCACTCGGATTGCGCGATCATCATCGACCATCAACTGGACCGCTCGTCGATTTCCAGCACCACGGAAGAAGGCGGGGAAGAAGACGAGGATGACGATGGTGGTGATGAAGAGGTGGCCGATGGGTTTGGCGAGTGGGACGACCATAGCCGGCGGCGCAAAGGAAAGGTGACCGGTATCTGGGTCCGCATTGGAATCGAGGGCCCCGATGGGGCATTCATCTGGCGGCAAATGGTCGATCCAAGTTCGCTTCCCAAAAAGGTCTCATGGGATCCCACAACGGCTGAGCCGTAGCGGTTCAACCTTTACGCGCATCCCGCGGAAGTCCCATGCCGTACATCGAGTTGAAAATCACCACGAAATTCGAAAACACCATGCCGACCGCGCAATACTTGGGGGAAAGCCACCCCATCGCGGCTAGGAACATTCCGACCACGTTGTACAGAAAGGCCCAGCCATAATTCAGGCGGATCTTACGGCGCACTTTCCGCTGCATAAACGGCAGATCGCACAGCCGTCCAATCTCCGGAACCATGAAGACGCCATCCGCACTCATTTTGGCCGGAATCTGGCCGGAGAACACGGCCAGGCCAAAGTCGGCGGCCGCCAGCGCCTGGGCATCGTTGATGCCGTCGCCCACCATGATCACGGTCTCGCCCTTCTGCTGGAGGGCGGCAATGGCGGTTTGTTTTTCGGTACTGTCCATCGCGGCCGTGTATTGTTCAATCCCCAGTTCCGCGGCCACCTGGCTCACCACCGCGGCTCGGTCGCCGGAAAAAATAAAGGGCTCCACCCCGTTGGCTTTCAGGTGGGCGACCAGCTCCTTCGACTCGTCCCGGACCGTATCGCGCAAGCCCACAATAAAATAGCATGTATCCGCGTCGCCGAACGCCACGAGGGTCGAATAGTGCAGTTCGGCCGGAATGGCGAGGTCGGGATAGAGTTCCGCACTGCCGGCGCAGTAGTATTTCCCATCCACCTGGGCCGACACGATCGTACGTGTAATCGTGCGATCCGCCACGGGTCGGGGCGAGCCAAGCCCCGCCAGCGCGCGGGCGATGGGATGCTCGATGCCATTTTCCAGCGACGCCAAAATATTGAGATAGTCGGGCTTCTCGTCAACCAGCCATACAATGTCGTGCACTTCCAGAATGCCGCGGGTCAGGGTGCCGGTTTTATCGAAAACCACGACCGAAGGTTTGAGGGCCAGCACGGCGCCATTGAAGATCTGAATCCCCAACCCACGCACCTTCTCAATCGCGGCGGTCAATACTAGGGGCTCGGCAATGCCAAACGCGCACGGACATGCCACAATCAACACACTGAGCAGCCGGACTATCGCCTCGCTTCGGTCGCCAAAGAAGAAGTTGCCCAAACAAACCACCAATCCCACGGCGATGACAACCGGCACGAACCCCTGGCTAATCCGGTCCCCCAGCGACCGTTGTTCCTTGCGGGTATTGAACGCCTCGATGGTGCTGTCGACAATTTTCTGAATGAGGTTGCTGCGGCCGGCGGCTGGCACCGACAGCGCGGCCGTTTCCGACAGCAGCTTGGCCCCGGCCCCCACATAATGCCCCTGCTCCAGCGTGACGCCATGCGATTCGCCGGTGATGAGGCTGAAATCGAATTCGGCGGTTTCCATCAGCACCCCATCGGTGGGAACCAGTTCGCCCCGCAACACCAGGAATTCCTTCCCTGGGCCGAGTTCGTCCACGGTTGCATAGTCATCGGCCCCGACCCGGGCCTTCTTGGGCAGTTGCCACGAAAGGGAACGGACCCGGCGGCTCAGCTTTTTGTAGAAGCTGCCGGAGATCAGATTGCCGGTTTCAACCAGCATTAAAAGCAAGGTGACGACGTCGAAATAGAGCCCGGCAAAGTCACCGGAAATCATGGAATAGACCGAATAGATCCAGGCCGCCGACGTGGAGAGCACCACCAGGCTTTCCATTCGGAATTGCCGCATGGTGATTTGCCGGAAGCCGGCCCACATGGTGTTGCGGGCCGCATAAACGGGCACCAGCGTGCCAAACAGCGCCAAGAGGATGGAACAGACGATCTGCATGGCCAGCGGGACCTGCCAGCTTTCGGCCGAGTAGACCACAAAGGAAATCATCATGCTGTTCAGCGCAAAAAACCAACCGGCGCCAAAGCGGAAATAGTCGAAGCCGTCGCGCTGCGCGTCCTCGCCCTCATAATACTTGTAGCCCAGCTTCTCGACATTGGCGGCAATGGCGTCCTTGCCGATCTTCATCGGGTCATAGCTCAGCGAGCAGGTCTCAGCAATAAAGTTGAGGTTGACGTTTCCAACTCCAGGAAGCTTGCCGAGACTGTTGTGCACCAGCCAGGAACAGGCCGGGCAAACCATGCCGCCCACCAGAAAACAAAGTTCCTGTCCATGCGCGAACTCGGCTTCCGCCGCATTCACCTCCGCGCCACCGGGAAAGACGCCCTCCAGCAGCTGGGCCACACGCTCGTTGCGCTCGGACCCTTCCAGTTCCATTTTCCCAATGATGGTGTAAACGGCCGCACACCCGGGACAGCAAAACTCCCCGCCCCCGCCGGGAACGCTTCGGCTACAGACTATGCAATGCTCCGCCATGAAATTAGGCAGAGAGTTTCAGGGCGAACAGGACCACGTAGGAAATGCCGATGACGAGGCAGATGAACGGGAAGGCTTTTTCGAACCGCGCCCCCCACGTTTTGTCGACGAGGCGGCCGAGGGAAATACCGAGCTGCATAAAGAAGGTCTGGGTAATGACAAAGGCCAGCATGAACGCGCCGCCCAGCCACCAGTTTCCGGTGCCAATCGCCATGGCAAAGGCGGCGTAGAGCATGCCGCAGGGAATGAGTGCCGTGCAGGCACCGCCCGCAGTCAGCCGGCCCAGGCCGCCGCTAAAGAAACGCGACAACCAACTGGTCTTGGGGGCCTTGAGGCCCTTTTTGCGGAAGGCCTGCCACGCAATGAAAAACATCATGACTCCGGGAAACAACAGCGACAGCATGGCCCCGCGCAGCGGGTGTTCTCCCACCTGACAGCAATAGTGCGCCGGGCCCAGGTTGATGAACGCGCCAAACGCGCCAAACAGCAGGCCCGCCGAGGTGTAGCCGACGATGCGGCCCAGATTGAACAACGACAATGCCTTCAGGCTTTTTTCACGATGCAGTGCGCAAACGGAGACGTGCAGCGGCCCGCACATTGCATAGCAATGCGGGATCGCGACCCAGCCCAAAGCGGAGCCGGCCATGATTATTGCGATGAGTTCCTTCATAATTGGCGCCATACCCTATCACCAATTCGATCGAATGCAATGGTTGCCAGCCTCCGATTGAATGGGATTAAGAAGAGGAGCTTACGTACCGTCCAGCTGGGGATCGATGAGCTGGAACAGGGTGTTGCCCGCGCCCAGTTCGTTGGTGCAGGCCTCCGTGCAGAGGTTGCAGTTGCTACAGTCGGGACTGCGGCTTTCAAAACGGGCGCGGAGATTGAGCGGACAAACATCGTCGCATGCGCGGCAGTTGGTACAAGTCTTTTGCGGGTTGGAAAATTCCACGTAGCGGGTGCGGGCGGACTGCAGCAACATCTGCATCAGGGCATACGGACACCCCTTTTTGCAGAAATGGTCCTGATAGACGGCGAACAGGATCAGAAAGCCGGACACCAGGGCCGCCAGGGTTCCAATGAAGGCCCAATTGCCCCCGGCGATGAGCGTGGCCTGATTCGACAGGGGAAGCAGAAAGGAAACAATGACCTCTGCGAGGAGAAACGATAGGGTGGTTGCCCAGATCCACATCTTGACCGGCCGGTGCTTCGAGGTCTTGGCCTTCGGGCGGTTCACGATTTCCAGAAACATATGCATCGGGCACATGTGGGAGCAAAAAATCCGCCCTTTTTTCATGGAGAGGTAGAAAACGAATAACAGAATCGCGACAATCATGAAGAACGGATAGAACATGGTGGACAAGCCAAACTCCATGCCATACACCCGCATGCACTCATTTTCCAAGTCAATGCAGAACAGGCGCAAGGGAATCGATAGCAGAAAGGCAATGGCGAAGCCTTGGATTACACGCCGACGGATTGTGTATTTAGACTTCGCTATAGATTTGTCTTCGATTTCGCCCCCCTACTCGTTCCCGACCCCCCGAAGACTAGCAGGATTCAAGCCTAAGGCTTAAAGTTCAGGATGAAATAAATGATGCAAACAGCGGTTATTACAATATAGACCCCTATATTGAACCTGCCAATATTCGCATGCCCCTGCTTGATTTCAGGGGTCGTTTCCAGCATATCGTCTTTATTCTTTTCGGCCATAACTCTACCTCGAACCTTTATTTTTCGTAGTCGTGCAGCGGCTTGCCGTCGGCATCGATCCGCCAGTTCTGGTTGCGACCCAGCGTTTGAATATAGGACGTGAGGTCCTTGATTTCCTCGTCGCTGAGGTAGGCGAAGGACGGCATGATGGAGGCCTTTTCGTAGATTCCTTTGCGGTCGGGGAATTTTTCGCCCATATTGCGTGGATCCTTAAAGTGGGCCCAGTGCCATTCGGAGGAATATTTACCCCCCACCCGCGCCAGGTCGGGGCCGGTCCGCTTCGTGCCCAGGAAATGGTACCGGTCGTTCACATATTCCCACGATTCGGACGCCGGCGCATTGACCAGGCGCCAGCCGTAGCGGCGCTGATCGGAGGCGAGATGGCGAATTTGCTGGGTGTGGCAATAGACACAGCCCTCGCTCTTGTAGATTTCAATACCCCGCAATTCCTGTTCGGTATATTCGTGAACATCGTGCTCGGTGGTCCACAGGCTCTTATCCACCAGCGGCGGAACAATCGTGGTACAAACCGCACCCACGGCAAACAGGAAAAAGGCGGCGATGCCCATGAGAATTAAGCTTTTTTCAACATCGAGTTTCTTCATAGCAATCCCCCTATCTATGCAGCAGGTTCAGTTTTATCCTTCTCGCCATACTTCCCGAAGAAGGTCTGTAAAATATTATACAAGAACAGGAAATAGGCTAAAAAGATGAATCCCCCCGAGGCGAAACGAATGACATGCGCATGCTTCAGAGCGGCGAGGGTTTGAACAAAGGTGTTTTCCGGATTCAACCAGGCAAAGCCCTGAATAGCGCCGCTAATCCAAAGGACGGCGAAGAACGGAACGCTGGCGATCGTCATGATCCAAAACTGAAGGTCGCCCAGTTTTTTAGAGAACAGTTCGCGCCCGGCCAGTTTCGGCGCCACATAGTAGATGCCCGCCATGGCGTAGAACGAAAACGTACCGAACAGCGCCATATGCGCATGGCCGACCACCCAGTCGGTTTTGCTGGTGATCTCGTTCACCGCCCGGATCGCCTGGAACGGCCCCTGCAAACAGGTGAAGATGTAGTATACCGTGCCCATCAGCAACAGCTTGGGAATCGGCCCATCCAACCGCGTACTGCGGGGGGCGGTGGCAAAGGTGCCGAAGAAGTTCGTAATCACGGCCATGACCGGAATGATCAAGCTGAACGAGAAAATGATGGAAACCGTCTGCAGCCAGTGCGAAATCGGCCCGTGGAGCATGTGGTGGGCACCTGTCCAAACGTAGACAAAGGAGATGACCCAGAAGCCAACCATACTCAGCTTGTGCGAATAGATCGGCGTATTGAGCTGCTTCGGAATCAGATAGTACGCAATGGCCACACCCATCGGGGTAAAGATCAGCCCCACGGTATTGTGCACATAGAACCAGATCAGATTGGCTTGGTTGATGCCGGTCACCATCGGCAGCTGGCTCACCATGTTGCCGGTGATGTAGACGAAGCACGTCCAGATCACGGCACCCAGCGTGTACCAAACCGTCACATAGAGATGTTTCACCTTGCGCTTCGCGATGGTGCCGATCACGTTGATGGTAAACATGAGCCAGCACGCCATGAAGAGATAATCGAACGGCGGTGGAATTTCACCATATTCAACGTTTTTAACCCGCCCCAGTACAATGCAGACCAACCCGCCGAGGATTGTCAGGTTGTAGAGCGCGGCCATCGCCACACCCAGCTTTTCGGAAAACAACTTCGTGTGGAGAACCCGCGGCAGGATCCACAACAGAACCCCCATGTTCGCCTGGAGCAACCACCCAAACAAGTTAATGTTGGTGTGCAGCATCCGCACGCGCGGCAGCGACAGATATTCAATTTCGCCGACCGTCGGCATGATGAATTTCAAGGCGGTCAAAAGACCCATCGTCAGCGCCATGCCGAAAAAGAGGGTCGAGCCAATGACCAATGTTTTTGCAGCTGTATCTTGTTTCATTATTTAGATTCCTCTGTGTTAGAGCGGATAAAGGCAATGAGATCCAGAATAGTCTGGTCTTTCAAATGGTCGTGCGCCGGCATCGGAGTGCCCGCAACGCCGAGCAGGATCGACTGGAACAACCGCTCATCGCTCACGGAGGCCTGGTTCAAAAATTCCTTATTGATCAGGTTGCGCGGCAGCGGATGCACAAGCGCATAGGCATTCGGACCCTTGCCGTTGGCCAACTTGCCGTGGCAGGAGGTGCAGAAGCGCTGGAAGGCATCATAGCCCTTTTCCGGATCGCCGGCTTCCAGCACCAGTCCCTTGCCCTTGTAGTCAAGACGCTCGGCAGCACCCAACGGCGGCAGCGGGGCGGCCGCCCGCGTAAAGCCCCCGGAATCCTTCAGACTCGAGGTCTTGATGAATTCAACCAGGGAATCGATTTCCGTGCTGGAAAGAATATCCTTCCACGCCGGCATGGCCGTCCCTTTCACACCCTCTTCGATCGAACCCTTGAAACGGTTCTGGTAGGAGGCGACAAACTGGTACCGGCTGAAGTCGCGCGGCAACGGGTCGAGCATCGCCGAAACCTTGCCGCGCCCGTTCAGGTCTTCCCCGTGGCAGGACTGGCAATACGTGGTGTACAGCTGCTGGCCGGTGGTATTCGGGCCCAGTTTAAAATCAAACGTTTCCAGATACAGCGCGATGCTTTCGAGTTCGGCATCGGAGTAGTCCTTGAAGCTCGGCATGATCGAATCCGCCACGTGCAGCTTCGCGTTGCGGACATGGTCCTTGACATAGTCGCGGCCGCGCGAGCGCACCGAGTAGGTCAGTTCCGGGCCAATGCTGCCCCCCGAAAGGTCCCCTTCGGTGGTGCGGAAGGCATGGCAATTGATACACCCGCCCCGCGCCGTCGATCCTTCATAGTCAACCCCGGCAAACAGGCTGCGGCCCGCGACGATGCTGGGGGTGACGATGCGGGCGATTTCTACGGGGGGTTTCGTGTAGCCGATCGGAGCGCTGGCTTCCGAACGCAACCGGTCCTTCTGCTGGCCCTTGAGATAGGTTGCCAGGGCGGCGACGGTTTCTTCGTCGTGAACCCAGTCGAACTGGGGCATCTTGGAATTATCCACATTGGCCGAAGGCTCCACGATGGATTCCACCAGATAGTCATAGATGTATTTTCCGCCGGCATCGGTCAATTCAGGAGCTTGCGAAGTCGATGAAATACCCGCAATCGTGTGGCAACCCCAGCAGGCTTTTTGCAGGAACAGGTCGCGCCCCTTTTCATACTCCTCGGCGCCGGCCAGATGGCCCCCCTCCATGGCATGGCAGCGGTTGCAGCTGGCCTGGGCCGTCTTGCCCGCCAGCAAGGGCAGCGGCCAGCCGTGGTATTCGCCGTGGGCATCGTGTTCCTTCAGCGCCCGGCCATTGCCGTCGTGGCAGATCACACAGCCGATTTTCCCGAAATCATGCGGATCCTTTTCGGCCCCGGGAACGATGGCCGGATGGGTCCCCAACGGCAACGCAAGCCCGGCGGCATCGGGGTTCGAGGCCCCGACGTGGCAGGACTGGCACCGGTCCACCAAGATGGCACCCGGAGTCTTGACGTTCACTTGCTTGATTTCGATGGTGAAATCATCGACGCCCAGCTCGTTGTAGTAGGCCTTCTGGTGCTTGGCGAAGGCGGGATTCATTTCCTTCATCAGCGCCATGCCGAAAAAGATAAATCCCACAAAAGACAACGCCAACAGCACTCTGTAGTCCTTAATCATCTAGTGGCCTCCCCCGGACACGTGCGCCCACGGATAGACAATGGCCCAGTTTTCGCCGCGGAAATAGACCCCGATGATGACCAAGACCAGCATGAAGATATACATCCCGATGAACAGGGCGTTTTCAATATTGCGCTCGCGTGCAAACCAAACGCCGGGAATGTTCTTGCGGTATGTTTTGTTGAAGGATTCCAGGAAGATTTCAATATAGGGCAACACCATCGTTCCACCGGCCAGAATGCCCGGAATCACAATGCCGCCAATGAAACCGTGGTAGCTGACCAGCTCCTGCAGTCCGAGGAAGTACCACGGCGCCTTGGACGGGTTGGTCGGGTGGTTCGGATCCGCCGGCCCTTCGAGCGGCGCATCGAACAGTACGGAAATCAAACTAAGAAAAGCCAGCAGAGCAACGAAAACAATCACCTCGCGAATAATCAGCTTCGGCCAGGCAAACATCATCTGGTCGACTTCTTCGTTCACCTTGGGTTCCTTGCCCTTCACGATTTCCACCAGCTGGTAGCTGCGGGCCGACTTAAAGACGGAGGCGTTCTTCACTTCGCCGAATTCCTCGTCGGGAATCTGTTTTTCCTTTGAGGTATCGGCCGGACGCGCCAGGCCGCCATCCTTGCGGATGCGGAAGAAGTGAATGGAGATCAACATCCCCATGACAGCCGGAAGCACGGCGACGTGCAGCACGTAGAAACGAATGAGGGCCTCACTGCCCACGTCCACATCGCCCAGCAGGATGCCGCGGATAATGGCCCCGCCCGGCGCGATCTTGGCGATTTCGGTACCGACCTTTACGCCCCAGAACGCCAACTGGTCCCATGGGAGCAGGTAGCCGGTATAGGAAAGGAATACGGTCAGCAAACCGAGAATACATCCGATCACCCAGTTAAATTCACGTCCGCCGCGATGGGCGCCCGACAAGTAGACACGCAGCATGTGCAATGCAACAAAAGCCACCATGCCGTGAGCGGCCCAGCGGTGCATGTTGCGCATAAACCCGCCCCAGAACACGTTGCTGCGCAGGTTGAGCATGCGGCTGTAGGCATCCGGCAGTCCGTCCGGTCCGAGGGCCGTGGAGGGCACATAGTGGAACATCAGCAGAATGCCGGTCAGGGTCAGGATCACGAACAGGTAGAACGTGATCAGCCCCAACCCCATGGTGGTTTTGAATTTGACCGAGCGCTTGTGGATCTTCACCGGCTGGATATGCAAGAACACGTTGCTGAACATGATCTTGGATTTGGTCAGCCCCGTGTTATCGAAATTGTGCCTGAAAATTGAGTAGTAGACCTTGGTACCAAAACCTTTGGCCTGCGCGATTAACTCCTTCATATGAACTCCCTTTAAAGCGAAAGAATAAACGTCTTAGACGGTGAAGAAACTTTGTTCCGGCAACGAGGTTCCGGTGTCGATTTCAAGTTGATTGCCCGGAACCTTTTTGATTTCGAGCCAATGCAAGGTCTTGGGGGCGGGACCACCGACCACGAGCCCGTCCGTATCATATTGCGAACCGTGGCACGGGCACAGGAACCCGGTTTCCACCCGATTGACCGTGCAACCGAGGTGGGTGCAGACCAGCGAAATGGCCGCGATCTCAGTTTCGCTTTGACGGCGCAGGACCACTTTCTGGTCGTCGAAAATCAATTCGTCCCCAACATCCGGCAGATCCTCAATCGGCACCAGAAATTTTTGCGGGGTTCCATAGGACACCACCGGGAACATATATTTGAACAATGCGCCGCCGGTTCCGGCCGCCGCCAACCCCATCAATCCAAAGGCCGATCCCATCGCAACCATTTCACGCCGGCTTGTGCCCTGCTTATCCCTCTTTTCCATTCCTATTGCCTCCATCAATCGTACCGGTTGGATAGTCTTCATCCTCCCGGAAAATCACATATTTTGCTTCTTCGGGGTCCGAAAACTGCCCGTCTTTAACCGCCCAGCAGAACAGGACGAAAAAAATGACCCCTAACACCGTGGTCGAGATCAAAAGTATAATAGTCAGTGCCAGCATCGATGAACCTTACGCGTAGCAATCTTCGAAACTGTTCACCGTCATCTTGCAGGCGCCGGTCGGGCACTTCTGCGCACACATGCCACACCGAATGCACTTGAGCGGATCAAACAGCATCACGGAGCCTTCGGCTTCCGCCACTTCCATGCTGCCAAATTCCGCTTCGGCCAGCATCACCAGATCCTCGCCGCCATCCACCCGGTCCACCGTCACCATCGACAGGCAGTAGGACGGGCACACATCGACGCAGCCGCCGCACAAAATACAAATATCGCCTTCAAAGGTGGGATGCACATGGCACTCCAGACAGCGGCCCGACTGCTTCTTGGCCTCTTCGTCCGAATATTCCACCGTGGTGTTGAATTCCGGTTCTTCCGCGGGTTTCACGGGCAACTCTTCGCGCTCTATGCGTTCATCGTCCACATAGTCCGAGCGGCGATCGTAGCTCTCGATATCCTTGAACGTCAGCTTGCGCTTCAGCTGTTTCGGCGCTTCGCCCGAGATGTAGGAATGAATGCCTTGCGCCGCCTTGCTGCCCGCCGCAACGGCATCGATGAACAGTTTCGGCCCGTGGCTGATGTCGCCGCCGGCAAACACCCCGGGTTTGTTCGTGGCCAGGGTGGCATCGTCCACCGTGACCCAGCCTTGCGGCGAGGTTTCCACGCCGGACCCTTCGAGGAAGTCCAGATCCGACCCCTGCCCGACCGCCATGAATACGGCGTCGCCTTCGATCAACCGCGTTTCCTCTTCGAGCTGGGGCGAGAACTTTCCGTCCTCGTCGAATACGCGAATGACTTTACTGACGAGCAGGCCCTTGATTTTTCCGTTTTCAACCACGATTTCGCGGGGGCCCCAGCCATCGCTGATGACCACGCCTTCGCGGCGGCCGCCTTCACGTTCGTCGACCGAGCCGGTCATTTCATCGAGATGCTCCCGTTCGAGACAGGCCAGTTGAACATCCGGCGATCCGCACCGCAAAGCCGAGCGCGCCACGTCGAAGGCCACGTCGCCGCCGCCGATCACGATCGCACGGGTGGTTGTAAGGTCCCACTTTTCGCGCAGGTTAAAATCAAACAGGAACGCCAGGCCGATATACACATTTTCGTGATCGGCGTTGGGCAGCGGTATTTTCTTGCCGCGGCTCAGGCCAATCGCAATGAAAACGGCATCGTGCTTCTCTTCGAGTTCCTTGAAGGTGATGTCTTTACCGACATCTACGCCATGCTGCACGCCGATATTGGGAAACTCCTCAATGGAGGCCAGTTCGGAGGCGACCACATCGCGGTCCAACCGGTTGATCGGAACGCCCTGCACCAGCTGTCCGCCGGAAATTTCCCAGCGTTCGTAAATAGTAACACTATAACCCATCCGCGCCAGGTCGTGCGCGCAGGTGTATCCGGCGCATCCGCCGCCAATGATGCCGACGGTTTTCCCGTTGAAGTCCGGCTCGATCGAGCCGGGTGCGATGGAATAGGTTAACGGGGTTTTGAGGTCGCCTTTTTCGGGGCCGCGCTTATCGGTCAAATAGCCCTTGATATTGCGGATAACGATCGCTTCGTCGACGTCGCCCCGGCGGCAACCCTTTTCGCACGGTGCCCCGCACACCTTGCCGCAAATGGAAGCAAAGGGATTGGTGGCCCGCGAAATCGCGTAGGCTTCTTCAAACTTGCCGGCCACGGTGGCCATCAGATAGCCGCGCGCGTCTGTCTTAACCGGGCAGGAATTGCGGCAGGCAACTTCTGCTTCGTAATAGTCATCGTTGGGAAGTTCAACCCTGATCTTCTCTTGTATCATGCTGTACAACTCCGATAAATTTCCATCAACATATGCATCCCAGGCGCTTTAATCTCGTCTTTATCCGGGGAGTTATTACACCCCCCAAAAACAATTTCAACCCTAAATTGATATTTCAATACCGATTCAGGCGCGCCCCCTGTTAATACTGGTTCATCCGTCCATTTCAACCCTTTATTTCATCGAAAAAAACAACGGGCTTTTTATTCAGGGGGCGGCGGGGGCGGCGAGGGCGGCGGGGGCGGCGTACCGCCACCGCCAGAACCCGAAAAAGCTGAAGTACCACCCCCGTTGCCGGTGCTCGAGCCCATCGCAAGGACACTCCCGATCAGAGCGGCTTCACCGAGCCCAACCCGACCGGTGCGCCCGGCATCCGCGCGCCAAGCGGCGGGATTGAGCCGCGATAGGCTACCCCCCATCGCCAAGGGCGATTTCCAGCGACTTGGAGAAAAGAACGCAACAAAATCACCCCAGTTTGTAAATTGGACACCTACTTCGGCGGATTGTTCATCTTGGGTTGCGCGAGCAGACGTGGTGATTTCGGGGCCGGAAGGCCCGGTGAGGCGACCGGTCGAGGTGCAGCCTGAAAGCACCGATAACGTTAAAACAACACTCAAGAGTTGGATTGATTTCATACGTCTCTCCCTCTCAGGGAAGAACGGCACCCTACTCGATCCATCTGTACGACAACAGATAAAATTGACCGAGGGTCAAAGAAACAAACGGGTTCAGTCCAGGTCGACCACGGCATCGAGCATGCGGTCGTCGTCGAAAATATAGCGCCCCGAAAAGCGCCGGCCTTCCAGCATGTGCGGGATCCAGGTGTGGTCGTCTTCCCACATGTGTTCGTAGGGGAGTTCGTCGATCGAACACCAGAGTGGCGCGGCTTCTTCGGTTTCGGTGGGCGTGCCCACAAAACCGGTTGCGGTGTAGACATGGCCGTGGATTGAGGTGCCATCGGTGAACTGGAAGTGGAGCAACCCGGCAAACTCCACGCCGGTCGGCGTAATACAGAGTTCCTCCTGCGTTTCGCGGATGGCGCACTCGAGCGGGGTTTCGCCCGCTTCCATTTTACCGCCGGGGCCATTGATCTTGCCCTGGCCGAAACCCCGCTTCTTGTGGATCAGCAGGATCTCGCCATCGCGGATCACGAACATCAGGGTGGCCCGCACTTCCGGATTCCAGTTGGCCCAGTCGATTTCGTCTACGGTCTTGTACATGTCCTACGCTCCACCTATAAAAATCACCGCGCAGTGTGCCTCGCGCAACGGCGTCGCTCAAGGCTGATTTCACCCGTCGACCGGTTGCGCGCCCGACAGGGCCAGCGCCAGAAGAACCCAGGCCACGATAAAAAAGACGCCGCCGATGGGGGTAATCGCCCCCAAAACCCGGATACCGCTGATGGCCAGCGCGTAGAGACTGCCCGAAAACAGCAGCATGCCGCAGAGCATGCTCCACCCGCTCCACTTCAGCAGGGCCGATTCGCCCAGGTGCAGGGCAACGGCCCCGATCACCAGCAACCCCAGGGTGTGGTAGAAATGGTATTGCACGCCGGTCTGGTAGACCTGCATCAAATCCTCGGTCAGCGACTTCTTCAAGCCATGGGCGCCAAAGGCCCCCAGCAGAACGGCCAAGGCCCCGTTCAAGGCGCCCAACACTAAAAACAGCTTTGCGATTGAATTCATGAATTCTCCTTCTCTCCGGCTTCTTTATGCTCATAGAGGTGCACATCGCGCTGCGGAAACGGAATGCTGATTCCTTCCGCATCGAACTGTTTCTTAATGGCTTCCGTCACCCCAAAATAGACGCCCCAGTAGTCCGTCGGCCGGCACCACGGGCGCACGGCAAAGTTAACACTGCTGTCGGCCATTTCCGAAACAAGAATCTCCGGCGCGGGCGATTCGAGAATGCCTTCAACCTCCTGGAGGGCGGCCGCGATGGCCGCACGGGCCTGGTCGATATCATCCGCATAGCTGATGCCCGCCGCCAGATCGACGCGGCGCGTATTGTTCGCGGAAAAGTTGGTAATGTTGTCCGCCGTCAACTTGGCATTCGGTACAATCGTCTTCCGGTTATCCAGGGTATCGACCACCGTCGTGAAGATGCCGATTTCCCGCACCGTACCCAGCACACCGCCGGCCTCGATCACGTCGTCCACCCGGAACGGCTTGAAGACAATCATCAACACGCCCGCCGCAAAGTTGGACAGCGAACCCTGTAGCGCCAAGCCCACCGCCAGCCCGGCGGCCCCGAGCATGGCCACGAACGAGGTGGTCTTGACGTTAAGTTTTTCCAGGGCGGCCACCACCACGAACACCTGCATGGTGATATAGGAAAGACTCGCCACAAAGGAAATGAGCGTGGGGTCCACCCGGCCCGCTTCCATCAGCTTGATGATCAGTTTCTTGATTTGCCGCGCAATCCAGGTCCCGACCCCGCAGATGGCCAGCGCCCCGAGGAGCTTCATGCCGTATGCGATCCCGAGGGTTTGGATCGTTTCCACCCAGTGGCCCAACTCTTCGGTTGCAGCCTGTGCGCCGATCGCCATGTTGCTGGTATCCATCCAGTTCTCCTGGTTCAGGGTTCGTGTGCCGCCAAGCGGCCGAAATCATAAAAGGGGTGAAAGGTGCTGCCGGCAGATGGCGCTCTTTCGCGGCGCGTATTAGAGCCCGCTGGAAATGCGCGCTTTCGGGAAGGCCGACAAGCCCACCGACAACATGATGCGCTGTTCGCGGTCGTCGTAGAAATGATAGCCGAGACCATAGCGCAGGCAGCACCAGTTCATGTAGCCGAGGACCGCGATCTCTTCCACGTCATTGGCCCGGTCGTCATAGCGCGCATAGGTTTCGAACGAAATCTTGGCATCGGGATACAGATCCAGCCGCGGCGTCCAGAGCGAGAGATCGTCGGTCCGGTACAAATGCTCCAGCGAAAAGACCACGTCGTCGGCATGGTAGGCCATGCGGGTATTCACCGCGGGAATTTCACCGGTGTACCAATTATACATGCCCGTCACGTCGACCATCCAATGCCGGCTGAGCGGCATGCGGGCATCGAAATACAGATTGCTGAACTTTTCCGGCGCGCCATGGCGTTCCACCAGATAGTAGGTATACAGATCGAGATCAATAAACCGCGACGTGCGGCCCTCCCGCTTGGTTTGCAACACATTGCGCAGGCCGATCTTTACCTGGTTCGCATCGTCGAGCCGATCGATCGAGTCGAACGGACGCAACCGGTTGGTGGAAACCGAACTGCTCTCATAGCTATAGTCGGCATAGGGCTCGACCTTGTGCCGCAAGCCCTGACCATACCACCGGCTCTGCTCCGACAACACCTTGGTGGCCTGAACGGAAATCTCCAGGCCCGCACCGGGAATATGGCGTACCTCTTCCCCACTCCCGTTGACCGCGGCACTTTTGGAATAATAGGTGGCGCGATAGCTCGCACGCGGCACCACATTCAGAGCACCGTAGCGCTGCGGCAGGTAGAGCGTGTTGGCGGAGTCGATCCGTACCGACGAATAATCGCTGTCGGGGTTGGTTTCCGCAAATCCGCGATTCAGATGCGCGACACTGTTTTCGCTCTGCAGATAAAGCGGCAATTTCCCCAGTTTCTTTTGATAGAGGTCGGCCGAATATTCCACCCGGTCGGTATTGTCGTAGAAATCGTTCAAGCGGGTCGAGGTAAAGACTTCGGAACCGATAGAACCGTTGCCATAGACCCACGAGCCAAAGTTTTCGGGATGGGCGGTGTAGCGATATTCCGATTTAAGGAATTCGTCCAGAACAACGGGGTCGCTCAAGTAGTTCCACTTGGTGTTTATGTAGTTGAATTCCGTGATCGATTGAATGTGCTCCAGCTTGAGGCGGTAGCGGTCGCGGTCGATCTGCTTTCGATCGAGCGCGGTATCGTAGCGTCCGTAGGGGTTCGAATCGTTCAGATAAAATGCCTGGGCCGCGCCACGGGCCGGGGGCCCGTCCCAGCTAAAGCCCTGCCCAAGGCCGATTCCCCGGTCGCCATACAGATTGACGTCCGTGATGGAGTCGATACTTTGCGTGACCGGCAGCGTGACTTTCGTGTGGACATAGCCGCCCCACTCGCTGCTGTGGCCAAACTTGTAGCTAAAGACGCCCTCGTTCAATTTGTGCCGCCAGGTGGGAACATAAAACACCGGCACCTTCCCGATGTAGAACGTAACGCCCTTGGCCTTCACATATTTTTCATCCACCAGCCGCACTTCGCGGGCTTTCGCGTGGACATGCGGATGCACCAGGGGGCAGGTTGAAAAGGTGGCGCCGCGCAGCAGGTATTCGTTGGTGGAGACCCGCTCCACATGGTCCACGCTCATGTAGGCCGGCTCGAAATAAAGCGCCGACGGGCCAAACACCCCCGTCTGCTGGATAAAGTTATAGTCCAGCTCCTCGCCCTGCCAGAGCATCTTTCCGCGCTCGAACTGGATGTTTCCTTCAATATGGAGGTCGCCGGTCACCGGATTCGCGGACAGCTGGTCGGCCTGAATCCGGACCTTCTCGAAACGGCCGGTCACTCCGCCACTGGCATAAACCGTCTCATTCGTATATTCCAGCCGGGCGGCCCGCAGATCGAACGGTGCGGCCGCATCGTCCGGCGGCAGGTCGAAATTGCTGGCCCCGGCGGCGGAACACAGCGCCACCGCCAGCCCCACGGCAAACCTAGCCCTCCGCATCGTGGGCATCCTTTCCGAAGGGCAACGGGGTCGAGCGCGGAGAAACAGGGCGCGCGGCATCCGTCGGAAGCGCCATCAAACGCTTCAGCTCGGCAATCCGCTCCCGCGCCAGCGGAACCCGTTTGCTTTTGGGAAATTCCTCAATCATCTTTTCGTAATAGATGATGGCGGCCGCCGGCTTCTTGGGCACCTTGGCATAGAAGGCGGCTTCGGCGAACGTCTGGCCGGCCTTGACTTCATACAGGCGGTTGCGCAGCTGGATCACGTCGTTTTTACGCGCCGACTGGGAATGGCCCGTCAGAAAAACCGTGGTCGCAGTCAGGATCCGGTCGAGCATTTCGAGATCGTTGGGAAACGCTACGAAGCGCTCCCGCATGCAGACAATCTGCTGCCAGGCCCCCTCTTCGCTGAAGGGGCGGTCGGGATAGCGATAGCCCAACAGACCGTAGGCGGAAATTGCCAGCTCCAGATCGTCCGCATCCTGATGGCATTGCCCGATGAGAAACTGCGCCTCCGGGGCCCGCGTCCACTGCGGACCGTTGCGGATCACATTCTCGAAATAGGTCACGGCATATTCCGGCGCCCGATAGCCCCCGAAGATCCAGCGCATGCGGCGGTGGTTCATGATTTCGACCGCAATGTTGAACTGGTTATTCAGCACAAAGTCATAGTCGCGCATCCGGCTCGAATAGTTGTCGATCAGAAACTGATAGGCCGCAAAGGCCTCCTGGTTTTTGCCGCGCGCATAGAGCATATCGGCGCGGGCGCGCTGGGCCTGGGGCGCCTCCGGGCTGTTCGGCCAGCGGCGCACCAGATACAGCATCCGGCGGTCCGCCTTCTTCAGCTGTCCCTTGTTGCGCGTGGCCCGGGCATAGTCCCACTGCTCGGCCGAGGTGTCCGCCGGCCGGTCAAACAGGACCCGCCACGTGCCCCGCCCCTCTTCTTCGATCACATAGGCCGTATCTTTTTCCGCCTGGCAGACCGACCCGCCAAGCAGGAGCAGTAACACGGGGAACATCAGGTAAGTTTTGGCAAATCGCATAATCTCGACAATCTAGTTAACCTTGGCACCTTGGGCAATTCCAAAGATGGAATGAGTAACAAGTAATACGTAATTTTACGCATCACAAATTACGCATTGCCCATCACATCAATAACTTTTTGCAAAGACCACCCGGCCCGCGCTCGGCTGGCCGCAACAGATGCACTCGCCCGCTCCGCCTTCGGCGCGATCGAACGGAACCGTGCGGATCGTCACCGACAGCTCGTCGTTGATCTTGTCTTCGCATTTGGCGGCATCGCACCAGTGGCTCATCGCAAAGCCGCCATGGGCTTCGGGGCGCGCCTTGTTGGCCGGCGTGAAGAACGTCACAAACTCGTCGAAGGAGTCGATCTCCTTCGTGTTTTCCGCGCGGTGAGCGAGGGCCTTCTGCAGCAATCCCTGCTGGATATCCTCCAAGGTCTGCACCACGGTGGCCACAAATTCGTCCTTGTCGATACCCTCTTTCTTGCCGGTGTCGCGGCGGGCCATAAACACGGAACCATTCGCCATATCGCGCGGGCCGACTTCGGCGCGGATCGGAATTCCCTTCTTCACCCAGCCCCAGCCCTTTTCGCCGGCGTTGATGTCGCGGGCGTCCACCACCACTTCCACCTCGCGTTCGTGGAAGCGGAGCTGCCGGAGGTTGGCGGCAATGTCGTTACAGTAGGCCATGATGGATTCGTGGTCCGCTTCGTCCCGGATGATCGGCAGGATCACCACGTGGCTCGGAGCCAAACGCGGCGGCATCACCATGCCGTCGTCATCGGCATGCGTCATAATCATGCCGCCAATCAAGCGGGTCGACACGCCCCACGACGTGGTCCAGGCAAATTCTTTGCCGCCGTCCCGGCTACTGTATTGGATATTCGAGGCCTTCGCAAAATTCTGCCCCAGGAAGTGGCTGGTGCCGGCCTGCAACGCCTTGCGGTCCTGCATCATCGCCTCGATGCAGAGCGTGCTCACGGCACCGGGGAACCGTTCGCCGGCGGTCTTTTCGCCCGTCAGCACCGGCATCGCCATGAATTCCTCGGCGAAGGTCTTGTAGACTTCGAGCATCTGGCGCGTTTCGGCCAAGGCCTCCGCTTCCGTTTCATGGGCGGTGTGCCCTTCCTGCCACAGAAACTCGGTCGTGCGCAAAAACAGGCGTGTGCGCATTTCCCAGCGTATCACGTTGGCCCACTGGTTGATGAGGATAGGCAGGTCGCGGTAGCTCTGCACCCATTTGGCATAGGTGGCGCCAATGATCGTTTCCGACGTCGGACGAATCACCAGCGGCTCTTCCAGCTCGCCGGCCGGAATCAGCTTGCCGTCGGGCCCCTGCTCCAACCGGTGATGGGTCACCACCGCGCACTCCTTGGCAAAGCCCTCGACGTGCGCCGCTTCCTTTTCGAGGTAGCTCTTCGGAATCAAGAGCGGGAAATAGGCATTCGCGTGGCCGGTGTCCTTGAACATTTTATCGAGACCGCGCTGAATATTTTCCCACAGCGCATAGCCCCACGGCTTGATGACCATGCAGCCGCGCACATCGCTGTTTTCCGCCAGCTCCGCCGCCCGCACCACCTGCTGATACCATTCCGGATAGTTTTCCGCGCGGGTCGGGCTGATTGCTGTTTTCTTCTGCTTTGCCATAAAATTGATCTCCTGAAAAATGAAGGGCGGAATTTACAGCCCACGCGCCCCGAATACACGCAAAAAAGGAACCGGAGCGGGCTCGATCCATGAAGGCGGCCCGGGTTTCGCAACGCCTCCGCTTTTGAGCGGGCCGTTTTTCACGCGGTACGGCGCCCAAGCGGGGGCGGTAACAGGTTGACCCCCGGCCGATCGGTGATATCCTGAACGTCGCAAGCGGAACGAACTTAACCTCCAGCATTTCAGGAAGAAAGGAAGATCATGAAGCAGGCAGGTTCCAACCAGCTCTATCGTGTGCTCGCGCTCCTCGGCCTTGCGCTTGGCTCAGCCCAGCTGTATGCGGACGACCCCGCCACGGAGGACCGCATTGATGTTCTCGACCCCCTCATTGAAAAGCTTCAATGGGGCCCGTTCAAGCTGGGGGGCTGGATGCGCTGGGATTACCGCTGGAAGGATTATGGCTCGGAGGATGACGCCCCGGGCGAGATCCACTCGAACGGAGTGGCGCTGAAGCCGAGCTATCGCGGCGACCGGTGGTCGGCGGACGCGGCCTATCGCTTCTACCGCTACGAAGGCGACGATGACTGGTATACCTTTCTTCAGTATGGCTACCTCACCTACCACCATGATGATGAAACCGAGCTGTATCTCGGCGTCCATCTCGTTCCCTTTGGCAACCTGTCCTTTACCTCTTTTAATTTATTCTCGAGCCTTGGCTGGATCCTGGGGGTGGAAGACGACAACGACCTCGGCATCAAGTATATCAAGCAACGGGCGGCCTGGAACCTGCAGCTGGCCTACTATCTCACCGACGAAGGCCATTATACCGGCCGCTCCTCCGACAGCGCCCGCTATTCCGCCGACCCGGTCAACGAAGGGCCCATTAAAAACGAAGAGCGGCATCAGGGCAATGTGCGGCTGGTCCATCAATGGAAACCGCAGCACGACGTGACCGTCGAGAAAGGCGTGTCGGTGCAGTATGGCGGCATCCATAACGGCACGACCGGCGACACCGGCGACCTGCTCGCCTATGCCCTGCACCTCGACACCCACTGTCAGCGCTGGGACCTGAAGCTGCAGGCGACCCGTTATGAATACGATTTACGCAACCCGCCCGGACAACCGGACAACGTCGTCCAGATGGGCAGCTTTGACGCTGCTTATTTCATCGCCGCCAAAGCCACTCTCTACACGGCGTCGCTGGCCTATACCCTGCCGCTGGATCAATGGCACATCGACTCGATCCAATTCCACGCCAACTACAGCTACCTCGACAAAGATGACCGTGATTTCACCCGCTCCCAGTTTGTGGTGCCCGGGCTGATCATCAATACCGGCCGTTTCATCATCTATGCCGATCTGATGTATGGCATGAACTATCCATATGTCGGGCCGGACACGTTCAGCACGGGCGCGGCGGCCGGCAGCGGCAATAGCGACTGGCACACCTTCTTCAACCTGAGCGTGGGCTATTATTTTTAGACGGCGGTTGAGTTTCCAAGATCATGATGCGCGCTGAAACAGAGATGAGAATCCGATCCCATAGCCTGCTGGTTTTTCTTACAGTGGCCACCCTCCACCTCCCGGCGGCGGGCGGGGCGCCAGAACAGCCGGTGCTGAAGGTGGGCATCTATCAAAATCCGCCCGCGGTCTTCAGCACCCCGAACGGCCAGCCGGCCGGGCTCTATGTGGACCTGCTCAACGAAATTGCGCGCCAGGAAGGCTGGCAGCTGGAATATGTGCCGGCCCCCTGGCCGGCCCTGCTGGAGCAATTGAAACAGGGCGAAATCGACCTGCTCACCGCCATTGAACACTCCACCGAACGGGAGGCGATCTATGACTTCAACCAATCCGCCATCAGCAAAGTCTACGGCGTCATATACACCCAGGACGGCGCCGGCATCCGCACCATCACGGACCTGGAAGGCAAGAGCGTCGCCCTCCTGAAAGGCGACATGCATACGGCCTACTTTCGCCAAGCGCTGGACGCCCTGGGAATCAACGTTCGGCCGGTCGTGTTCCTCTCATACGATGAAGTGTTCGCGCACGTCAAATCGGGCCAGGTGGATGCCGGCCTAGTCGCCAACCATTTTGGGCTGGCGCATGGGGAAGAAGCCCATCTAGTTTCCACCGCGGTAACCCTGAAGCCGATGCCGCTTTACCTGGCGGTGCCGGAGGGGCTCCACCGGGAACGGATGGATACGGTCGATCGCTACCTCGAAAAATGGAAGGCGGAGCCCTATTCCTTCTATCATCAAATCTATTCCCGCTGGATGGAAGCGCCCGCGTCCGCCGCCCGGCTTCAGCTGACCCCGGCGGAGCAAGCCTGGATCAAGGCCCATCCGGTCGTCCGGCTGGGGTACGACCCCTCCTGGCCGCCCTTTGAGTGGGCCGACGAGCGCGGGCAACCGCTCGGCCTGAGCACGGAATACATCCAGCGAATCGCCGCCCTAACCGGATTGACCTTTGAGTGGCTTCCGGGGCTCTCGTGGCCTCAAGTCCTGGAAGGGCTCCAAAAGGGCACCGTCGATATGAATACGGCCCTGGTCTATAGCCCCGACCGCGAGCACTATCTGACCCTGACCAAGCCCTATCTATCGTCTCCCCAAGTCTATATGGTCCGATCCGGAAAAGGACTCAAAAGAGCCTTGGCGGCCTATGCCGGGCGCAAGGTCGGGACGACCTTAGGCTATTCGACCCAGCATTTTATAGAAAAGCAGTATCCGGATCTTGAGCTGGTTCTTTTCCCATCGCCCCAGGAAGGGCTGATCGCGCTGGCCACGGGCGAAATCGAGGCCTTTGCCGGCAACCTGGCCGTGCTCACCTACACGGCCCAGCAAAACAACCTGACCAATCTGGAGGTCGGCGGAAAGATCCAAGGAATGGACGAGACCGGCATGCATATGGGCGCGCGCAAGGAGCTGCCGGAACTCCTCTCCATTCTGGGCAAGGCGCTCGCCGCCATTCCGGCAACTGAACGGCTGGCCATGGCTCAAAAGTGGGTCCCCCTCGCGGGGCTGAAGCCCGCACCGAAACGAGTTGCGCTGACCCCCGCCGAGCAGGCCTGGATCAAGGCCCATCCGGTCGTCCGGCTGGGGTACGATCCCTCTTGGCCGCCCTTTGAGTGGGTCGACAAACAAGGGCAAGCGCGCGGCCTGAGCACGGAATACATCCAGCGAATCGCCGCCCTAACCGGGTTAACCTTTAAGCGGGTTCCGGGGCTCTCATGGCCTCAAATTCGGGAAGGGCTCCAAAAGGGTTCCATCGATATGGCTCCGTCCGCACAACATACCCCCGACCGCGGGCACTATCTAAACCTGACCAAGCCTTATCTATTTTATTCCCAAGTCTATATGGTCCGATCCGGTAAAGGACTCCAAGGGGGCATGGCGGCCTATGCCGGCCGCAAGGTCGGCACGACCTTAGGCTATTCGACCCAGTATTTTCTGGAAAGGAACTATCCGGATCTGGAGCTGGTTCTTTTCAACTCGCCCAAGGAAGGGCTGATCGCGCTGGCCACGGGCGAAATCGAGGCCTATGCCGGCAACCTGGCCGTGCTCACCTACATGGCCCAGAACAACAATCTGGCCAATCTGGAGGTCGGCGGAAAGGTCCACGCGAGCGGCTTGCGTATGGGCGTGCGCAAGGAGCTGCCGGAACTCCTCTCCATTCTGGACAAGGCGCTCGATGCCATTCCGGCAGAAGACCGGCTGGCCATAACTCAAAAATGGATGCCCCTCGCGGGGCTGAAGCCCACGCCCAAACACGTTGCGCTGACCCCCAAAGAGCAGGCCTGGCTGAAAGAACATCCGGTCATTCGGGTGTCCAGTGAAGCCGACTACCTCCCCTTCGACTTCCGGGTCGGGGAGGAGCCGGCCGGATACTCCATCGAGTACGTCGAGCTGCTGGCCGAACGGCTCGGCCTGCGGCTGGAATATGTGAAAGACACGTGGGCCAACCTGCTGAAGCGGGCGGAAGCGAAAGAAGTGGACCTGGTGCACACGATCTTCAAGTTTCCGGCGGAACGGGAACGCTACTTAAACTTCACCAGACCCTACAAAAAATCGGTGAGCGCGATTGTTATTCGAAGCGAGACAGAGGACATCGCCCGGATCGAGGATTTAAGCGGGAAAACGGTCGCGCTGACACATGGCGATGCGATGGTTTCGCTGCTGAAAAAACTCCAGCCGGAGGCCCGGCAACGGTACTTTGACGATTATCGCTCCACCTTAATGGCCGTGGCGCTGGGCCATGCGGATGCCGCGATCACCGAGCTGCCGGTCGCGAGCTATCTCATTCGAAAGTTTTCGATCCCCGACCTCAAATTCGTCGAGGCCGACGTGGCAATCGGCGGGCACGACCAAAGCTTTCGCCTGGCGGTCCGTAAAGATTGGCCGATCCTGATCGGGATCCTGGAAAAGGCGATGGAGGCCCTTTCGGTAGAAGAGCTCAGGAAGCTGAACGACAAATGGCTCCCCCTGGGAGCCGCCCCTCAGGAGGACCGGCGGGCCCAGCTCACCGACCCCGAGAAAGTCTGGTTGGAGCAGCATAAAAACATCCGGCTCGGCATCGATCCGAACCGGCCGCCCTTTGAATTTATCGGACTTGGACTGGACTACCGCGGCGTCGCCGCTGACTTTGTCGCCATCATGAACCAGGAGCTGGGCCTGAAGATGAAACCGGTGCCCGGCCTGACCTGGGCCCAGGTGATGGCCAAAGCCCAAACCGGCGAGATTGATGTGCTTCCATGCGTGGTCAAAACCCCGGACCGGTCGGAATACCTCAACTTTACGGAGCCTTATTTGACGAGACCCCTGGTGATCCTGTCGCGGGAGGATGCCCCGCTTTATGATGGCGTCGCGAACATCGAAGGGTCCATCGCCCTCATCGAGAGTTATTTTTTCGAAGAAATCCTCCGACGGGACTACCCGGATAAAGACTACCGGGTTGTCACCAGCGTGCGCGAAGCCATCCAGGCGGTTGAGAACGGCGAGGCCGACGCCTTTATCGGAAACCTCACCACGATTTCCTACGAATTGCAAAAACGGAACATCCAGAAGCTACGGGTTTCCAGCTATACCGAGTATCAATTTTCCCTCCGTTTCGCGGTACGCAAGGACTGGCCGGAACTGGTCGGCATCCTTAACAAGAAGCTGGCCGCGATGCCCGAAGTGGATAAAAAACAGATCATCGCCTCGTGGAGCAGCTTCCGGGTCGAAAAAGCGATTGACTGGGCCCCGGTGCTGCGCTGGGGCTTGGTCATTTTCGTGAGCATTGGCGGCGCGCTCTCTTTTCTGGCCCACACCAACCGCAAGCTCGCGTACGAAGTGGTGCAACGTAAAAAATCGGAAGAAAAAGCCGAGGCCGCCAACCGGGCCAAGAGTGAATTCCTCGCCAACATGAGCCATGAAATCCGCACCCCCATGAACTCGATCCTGGGTTTCACGGAAATCATGCGAGCCAAATTCCCCGATCCCCAGCTGCAGCGTTATCTGGACCCGGTCTATTCCAGCGGCAAGGCGCTCCTCAGCCTCATCAACGACATCCTCGACCTGTCGAAAGTGGAGGCCGGAAAACTGGAACTCCAACATTCCGCCGTGTCGGTGGAGCAGCTGATTGCTGAAATGAAGATTATCTTTTCCCCGAAAATTGCCGACCATGGACTGGAGCTGCAAACCCACTGTGGTGGCTCCCTCCCCCCGGCCTTGCTGCTGGACAAAATGCGGCTCCGCCAAGTATTATTAAATCTGATCGGTAACGCCATTAAATTCACCCCGCAGGGGCAGGTTCGCGTGACGGCAGAAGCCCAGCCCGAAGACGGCAGTCGCAGCGTGGTCACCCTGATTCTGGAAGTCGCGGATACGGGCATCGGAATCCCCGCGAACCAGCAACAGGCCGTTTTTTCCGATTTTACGCAGGTCAACGGACAGAAGACATCCCAGTACGGCGGCACCGGGCTCGGCTTGGCGATCTCACATCGCCTGATTGAAATGATGGGCGGCGAACTGTCCGTCCAAAGTGAAGTGGGCCAAGGTTCCACCTTCCGGATGGTGCTCCACGGCATTGAAGTGGCGGGGGTAATAGCGGACGAAGCAACAGACGGGCTGGACGTTGATGCCATCGTATTTGCGCCCGCGACGATTTTGATCGTCGACGACATCGACCACAACCGAGACCTCATCCACTCCTTTTTGAGCAATTGGGATTTTAAATTTTGGTTTGCCGAAAACGGCCAGCAGGCCATCGACCAGGCACGCGCGTACCAGCCCGACCTGATTCTTATGGACATGAAAATGCCGGTCATGGACGGCTATGAGGCGGCGGACATCATGCGCCACGATGACGCGTTGAAGGAGATTCCCGTGGTAGCCGTCAGCGCATCGGCGCTCACACAGGATGAGGCGGCTATTTCCAAACTGTGCGCCGGCTATCTCCGCAAGCCGATCAGCCGCAAGGACCTGATCGAAGAGGTGATGAAATACCTGGACTATTCGCTTCGCGAGGAAAAAGAAGCAGCGCCGCCGGCGCCCATCCAGCGGGGCCATAATCCCGCCAAGCTAGCCGAGTTGCTGCAGCAACTGGAAGGCGAGGCAGGCCCGCAATGGGACCACCGCCAACAACTCTCTATCAGCGGAATCGGGGCGTTTGCCGAAACACTCACCCGGCTGGGGGACCAATTTGAGGATCCGCCCTTCGCCGATTGGGGCACCCGGTTGCAGCGGGCCATTGCGGAGTTCGATATCGAGGCGATCAATCAACAGATGGCGGAATTTCCGAACCTGCTGCAACAACTCAAAGACGATCTGTCCCGGCTGGAGCGCTGAGCACACCCCGCACCGTACTTTCCAGAGTCTGGCAGTTTCCCCATATGGCACTAAGTTAAGCGTAACGCCGAGAGAGGGAACCACAGATAGACACCGATGGACTCCGATTTCTTTAACTATTTTATAATCAATCCATCCGGATTCATCTGCGTTTATCCGTGCTTCAAACTCCCGGCTTCCCTGTGTTTTATTCCTTTCCGGTGTTTTATTTCTTTCCGCCCTGCGGGTTCCATGTATGATGGTTGCGCAGCGAACGAATAAGCTAATTTCAAACCAACTTAAAGATGCGGGTACAGCCTGAAAAGGGAGATACGGCATGAAGGTAGCGAATAGCAGTTTCCATATCCTGATCGTTGATGACTTGCCCGAAAATCTTCAGTTGCTCATGTCGATTTTAAGCAATGAAGCGTACGAAATCCATGTGGCACAATCGGGCGCCGAAGCGGTGGAAAAAGCCCACTCCATCATACCCGATCTGATTCTGCTCGATATCATGATGCCCGGCATGGATGGCTTTAAAACCTGTCAGGCCCTCAAAGCATCCAAGAGCACCGCCGATATTCCGGTCATCTTCCTAACCGCGCTGACCGACACCGTGGATGTGGTGAAAGGGTTTGAAAAAGGCGGGGTCGACTACATCACCAAGCCCTTTGAGTCCGCCGAGCTGCTGGCGCGGGTGCGCACCCAACTGGACATCCGCAGCAAAGAGAACGAGATTCGCCAGTTATCCCAGGCGGTGGAGCAAAGTCCGGCCTCCGTGATGATTACCGACCTGGAAGGCCGGATCGAGTATGTCAATCCCAAGTTTTCGGACGTAACCGGATACGCCGCCGAGGAAGTGCTCGGAAAAAATCCCCGCATCTTGACGACCGGCGAAAAACACCCCAAAGAATACAAGGAACTGTGGGACACCATCACGGCCGGCAAGGAGTGGAAAGGTGAATTCCACAACCAGAAAAAAAACGGGGAGCTCTATTGGGAATCCGCCACGATCGCGCCCCTTCGGAATAACAAGGGGACGTTCAGCCATTTTATCGCCATCACGGAAGATATTACGGAGAAGAAGCTGGCCGATCAAAAATTATTGGAATCGTATCGGACCATTAAAGCCCAGCAGGCGCTCCTCATCGAGGAACTCAAACAAGCCCGGAAAAGCCATCAAAGCCTGTTGCCGCTCGCCCTTCCCGACATTCCCAATGCCCACGTGGCGGCCAAATATGTTCCGCTCGAAGACGTCGGCGGCGACTTCTACGATGTGTTCGAAATTGAACCCAACGTGTTTGGCTTGCTGGTCGCCGATGTCACCGGCCATGGCGTGTCGGCCGCCCTGCTCTCGTTCATGTTTCACTCGATGTTTTCCAGCGCCCGCAATTCCGGCAAATCGCCCGAACTCACCGTCAGCCTCACCAATAAATATCTGGTGGGCAAGGTCGAGGTCGGGCAGTTTGCCACCATGTTTTATGCCGTTTACAATGCCGTCACCCGGCAGCTCACCTATACCGGGGCCGGCCATCCACGCGCCTTTGTCATTCGCCCCGCGTCCAATGAAATTCTCGAACTCGACACCGACGGCATGCTGGTGGGCTTCTTTGCACCCGATGCCGCCCATTTTGAAGAAAAGACCATTCAGCTTCAGCCGCAAGACCGGCTGCTGCTCTACACCGACGGCATCCTCGAGGTTTCGGACCCGCAGAAAGAAGCGCTCGGTAGCGGACGATTGAAATCGTTGCTGCTCGAAAACAAGCAACTCCACATTGAAGAGCTGTTGGAACAGATCTACCAATTCGGGGTTACATTCAGTGGACCCAGTGGTTTTAACGACGACATAACCATGCTCGGCCTGGAAGTCACCTGATCCCCGCCGCGCAAATGGAGGGTCGCAGGCCTCGGCCCCTCCACAAAAGGATCCCTACCTCACCAACCTATTAAAATAGCCGGGGATGGGGGTTTCGAAGGTCATGGTTTCTTTGCTGTGCGGATGCGTAAGCGTGAGCGAGGCGGAATGTAGGCAGAGCCGTTTAACGGCCTTGTCCTTCACGCCATATTTTTTATCGCCCGCCACCGGACAGCCTTGATCGGCCAGATGCACGCGGATCTGGTTTTTGCGGCCGGTCATCAGATCAACTTCCAGCAGGCTGTATTCCGGCGATTCCTTCAACACCCGATAGCCGGTCCGGGCAAACTTGCCCTGTTCCGGATCGGACACGGAATACATTTTATGAATGCTGTTCTCCGCCAGAAAGGACGTAATCAGGCCCGTCTTTTCCGGCAGCGTTCCGCGGACGACGGCATAGTATTTCTTTTTAAAGTTCGGCCATTCGTCCTGCAGGAAGCGTTTGGCCGGCTCGCTCTTGGCAAAGACGAGCACGCCGGAGGTGTCGCGATCGAGGCGATGGACGATGTACACCCGGTTTTTCGATTTCGAATTCCCCTTCCGCACATATTCGTTCAACAAATAATGAGCGGTCAGTTCCTTCTCCGTCTCGGTCCCCACCGTCAGCAACCCGTTTGTCTTGTCCACCACCAGGATGTCCCAATCTTCATAAATAACGGAAAGCCCCTTGGGTTGGAACTTTTTGGGCGGTTGCTTGAATGGTTTCTTGTTTTGCATTGGATATTCCAGAAATTCATTAACCAGTGAATTTTATTTATCCCTCGCTACGCGAGAGGACACAGAAGAATCGCCGAGACCATACCCTCTGTGGTGAATCTTCTTTCCAGACTAGTTGAACTAATCCGCACCAAACTTATTCAGCTTGGGAAGCTCTGGCGGCGGCTCCGGCTTGGGCGGCTCGTCGCCCGGCTTCGGCTTTTTAGTCCGGACGCCCTCTTTCGCCAGAATCTCCACGTAGAACGAAAGCAGTTCCCGCGCGGCGGCATCGCTGATGCAGGGGTCCAGTTCCGAAAGATGGATCCCTTTGGCCTCGGCTTCGGTGTCGCCAAACTTGCAATCGAAGTCCCAAAAGTCGACGCCTTCCGGCAGGTCCTTGCGGCGCTCGCGCTTAATGTATTTGCGCACGTCGTTTTTCACGCCGTCAACCAGGCGCGGATATTTGACTTTCGGATGGGTCAGTTCAAAGGTCTTTTTCATTTTCAGGTTCCTTCAGTTGCTACAGGCTGAACAGGTCGTCGGCGGGAATGGCTGCTTCAGGATTCTCAAAAGCGAGGTCGGCAGGCAACCCTTTTCCATGGGAGGCGGCGACCGCCAATTCGTCGCACCGCTCGTTTTCGGGATGCTCGCTGTGCCCCTTCACCCACTTAAACGTAACCTTGTGTTCATTGCAAAGATCGAGCAGTTGCTCCCACAGGTCGGGGTTTTTGGCGGGCTTGGAGGGCGCCAGTTTCCACCCCTTCGAGCGCCAGCGTTTGGCCCAGCCCTGGACCATCGCGTTCACGACATATTTTGAATCGCTGGTCAGCACCACCGAGCACGGACGCTTCAACGAGCGCAAGCCCTCAATGCAGGCCAGCAGCTCCATGCGGTTGTTGGTGGTTTTGCGAAAGCCGCCGGAAAGCTCGCGCGTCCGATCGCCGAAAATGAGCACCACGCCGTAGCCGCCGGGCCCGGGATTCCCCTTGCACGCGCCATCGGTAAAGATTTCGACTATTTCATTCATCATCTTAATGGGCCGCGCAAGAGCGCAAAGACAAGCTGCTGCATCGCTACAACCTTCTATTGATAAAATTAGTGTCCATTAGTGTTAATTAGTGGTTCTAAATTTGGTTGCGGTTCTGCCGTGCTGTATTCTTTTGTGGCAAACATCCCGTAGGTTTAAGCGATTTCGCGGAAGGAGATACCGAGCTCCCGTTCCAGCCGGGCAATCCGCTTTTCTTCGTGGCGGGTGACGAGCACGAGCGAAATGCCCGTCTTGCCGGCGCGCGCGGTGCGGCCGCTGCGGTGCGTATAGTATTCGTTCTTCTCCGGCAGCTGATGATGGATGACGAAGGAGAGCCCTTCGACATCGATACCGCGCGCAGATACGTCGGTCGTGATGAGTATGCGCGCGCGTTCCTTCTTGAACATCCGCATGACCTTGTCGCGCTCGGTCTGCATCAGATCGCCGTGCAAAACCACGTTGGAAAACCCATACGGATCCAGCGCCTCTCCGAACGCAATGGTGTCGGCGCGGGTCCGGCAAAAGATCAGCCCGCGCTGTTCGCCGCGCTGTTTCAAGAAATCCACAATCCGCTCGAGTTTTTCACCTTCCGTGCAGCGGATGTAATGATGCCGGATGTTGGGGTTGACGATGTTCTTCTTATCGATTTTGAGGAACGGGGCGTCCGCCGCAAGGTGCTTGTGGATCATCTTCTTGATGCCGCCGGGCATGGTGGCGGAAAACAGCCAGATATGGCGTGAGCCCGCGGTAATCCTCATGATGGAATCAATATCTTCCCGGAAGCCCAGCTTGAGCATCTCGTCGGCTTCGTCGAGCACGAGGGTTTTAACCTGCGCCAGGTCGACCGCCTTGCGGCGCAGCAGATCCATCAGGCGCCCGGGGGTGGCCACCAAAACCTGGGTGGGCCGTTTCAGGGCCTCGATCTGCCGCTCGATCTTGTCGCCGCCGCAGACCACTTCTGAAAAGATTTTTTCGGTATGTTTTGTAAAGCGGAAGAGTTGCTTCTGCACCTGTTTGGCCAACTCGCGGGTCGGCGCCAGCACCACCGCCTGAATATGGGACTGGTTCGCATCCACCCCGGCCAGCAACGGCAAGCCGAAGGCCGCGGTTTTTCCCGTGCCGGTCTGGGCCTGCCCAACAAAGTCGGTCTGCTTTCCGAGCAGCATCGGAATCGTCTTGATCTGGACCTCGGTCGGGGTCTGGATACCCAGCTCTTCGAGTCCCTTGATGTAGCCGGCGGAAACGCCGAGTTCTTTAAATGTATTCATGCCTATCTGTCCTTGCTGGTTATATTTCGGCAACGGGGGAACCTGAAGGCTCAGCACGTTCGAAGCCAGCTAATTAGTGAAGAAAAGGAGGGGGCCCTGAATCGTTAGCGACGCAGGGAAATGCGCACCGTTTCAACAAGGCCACGTTAATATAAAATTAACCGGAATAGAATGCTCGCGCCCGTTCCCGAGGGTCACTCAAGACGCAAAGTCGCCAAGAATCCTTTTTCTTTGCGTTCTTCGCGGCCTGAACCGGGCCGGCGACACTGTTTTCTGCGAAAATTATGTATCGCTACGCTTTCAGACGCGGGGCAAGTAGTGGCTTTTGCGGGAAGGAACTTTTTATTCGGGCCGCCCCTTTCGCTGACGAGCCCCCCGGAGCTCGACTAGAAACGCGGGTTTGAATAGATGGATTTGAAGGTGCTTTCCGATTGTTCCTGTTCTTCCTTCTCTTTTTCAACCTTCTCGACGGTCAATGGAATTGGATCCTTCGGCAGCACCCCATTCGGGAAACCACGCTCGCGTGGTTTCAATTCCAATTCTTCATCGCCGGCCTTCGGCATCCGTTTAAAGCAGTATAGATAAAAATCCTCCACTCTATTGCGGGCCCATTCGGCCTTTTTCAAAAAAACCAGGCAACTGGGAATCGTTGGTTTAATCCAAAAACATTTTAGGTCCATCGCTGCGTCTAAAACATCCCACCCGTAAAACTCCACGAGTTCAGTCAACATAGTCTCCGCGGACAAACCATGCAGCGGGCTGTTTTGTAGTTCTTCATTGATCATAATACGTTTCCCTCAATAGGCGGCGAATGATACAGAGTTTAGCTTCCGGTTGCAGGGTTTAAAGCTTCAAACTTAGTCCGACAAACCATTCAGCGTCCAATTTCCTCCGTTTTCTCTGTTCCCTCCGTGTGAGATATCCCGTGCGCATGGGTATCCGTTCTACCGATTTATTTCACGCAGAGACAACAGGGTGAACAGAGCTTTTCTTTGTCCTCGTACCCCTCTGTGACCTCCGTGGTGAGACGCGCCATATTCGCGCCTTTCTATAGTTTCCACGATTGCCGGAATGCCGTAGTCTCCGCCGCCATGAATAGCTACTTTCCTGGACAGCGCTGGATTAGCGAGACCGAACCCGAACTTGGGCTGGGACTGGTCGTCGATGTGACGCCCCGGACCGTGCAGGTGCTGTATCACGCGGCCAGCGAGATGCGGCACTACGCGATCGGCAATGCGCCCCTGAAACGCGCGCGCTTTGCGGCGGGCGACGAGATCGCTTCGCGCGAGGGCGCCCGACTGACCGTTGAAACGGTCGAGGAGGATGACGCGACCGGGCTCCTCAGCTACATGGCGGCCGATGGCACGCGGCTCAACGAAACCGACCTCTGCGACACCTCGAGCTTCGACCGGCCGGAAACGCGCCTGCTGGGCGGCCATGTGGACGCCAACGCGCTGTTCGACCTGCGGGTAGCCGCCCTGAATGCGCGCCACCGCTATGGCAGCCTGCCGGTGCGCGGCCTGCTGGGGGGACGCATCGATCTACTGCCCCACCAGCTCTACATCGCGCGGGAAGTAAGCGACCGTCCCCTGCCGCGGGTCCTGCTGGCCGATGAAGTGGGGCTGGGGAAAACCATCGAGGCGTGTCTCATCCTTCATCGCCTGATGGTCTGCGGGTTGGTCCAGCGCGTATTGATCCTCGTCCCCCACGCGCTCGTTCACCAGTGGTTCGTCGAACTGCTGCGCCGCTTCAACCTCTCGTTCAGCATATTCGACGAGGAGCGTTGCCTGAGCATCGAAGCGGGCGAGGAAGGCGCCAACCCCTTCCTCGACGATCAGCTGGTGCTGACCAGTATCGAATTTCTCACGAACAACCCGCAGCGCGCCGCCCAGGCCAGCGTCTGCGACTGGGATCTTCTGATTGTCGACGAAGCCCATCATCTCCACTGGTCGCCGAAACAAACCAGCCCCGAATACGACATCGTCGAGCGCCTCGCCGAAAGCGTCCCGCGCCTCCTGCTGCTCACGGCCAGCCCCGAACAGATGGGGCTCGAGAGCCACTTTGCGCGCCTGCGGCTGCTCGACCCACAACGCTATCCCGCTTTCGACGCCTATCGGATCGAGCATGATCGCTACGCCGAGGTCGCCGCAACGATTGGGAAGAAGCTGGAGTCGATGGACGAGCAGGAGCTGGCCGAGGCGCTGGACCGTCACGGGCCGGGCCGCGTCATCTTCCGCAACACCCGAAAATGCGTGAGCGGTTTCCCCAAGCGCCACCCCCACCCCGTGCCGCTGGATCTTCCGGAAGGCGCCGCCTTGCTGGGGCCAGACGACCCGCGCGTCAACTGGCTGCTCGCCTTCCTGCGCGATAACCCCGAGAAGAAGGTGCTGGTCATCTGCCGGACGCGTACCGAGGTCGCCGCGCTGGTCGAAGCCATCAAGACCCGCTCTCGAGTGGATGTGGGCCATTTCCACGAACAGATGCCGTTGGTGCAATGCGACCGGCAGGCCGCTTGGTTCAACGAACCGGAGGGCGCCCGCGTCATGGTGGTTTCGGAAATGGGGGGCGAAGGCCGCAACTTCCAGGTGGCCTCGCACCTGGTCCTGATTGATCTGCCGCGCGACCCCGAGCTATTGGAGCAGCGCATCGGACGGCTCGACCGGATCGGCCAGCGCGGCGATGTCCACATCCATGTGCCCTACCTGAAGGGAACGGCGGAGGAACACGTTGTACGATGGTTGCATGAAGGACTGAACGCCTTTGCCGAACCGGCCGTCGGCGGCTTTGAGTTGCTGGAGCGCTTCGATGCGCGGCTGGATAAGGTGACCGATAAAGTCATCACCGAGACCCAAACCTTCTACAAGCAGCTTCGCGCGCAGATCGCCACGGGGCGCGACCGTCTGCTGGAGCTCTCCTCCTTCCGCCCCGACATTGGCGACGAGGTCGCCCGGCAAATCAAGGAATGCGAACAGTCGCCGGATCTTAAAACCTATCTGCTCCAGATGTTCGAGCATTACGGCGTGCACGCCGAGGCGCTTGACGCGACCACCTACCATATCCGCCCCGACCAAATGTTCGACGACTGGTTTCCGCTGTCCGCTGAAGGCATCCGGATCACCTTTAACCGGGACGAAGCGCTGATCCGCCCCGAGGCCATTCTGATGAGCTGGGACCACCCGATGGTGACCGGCGCCGCCGAACTGATTCTCGGGTCCGAACGGGGCAGCTGCGCCATCGCCGTGGATCCGGCCCAGGCCATCCCGCTGAAACTCCAGGCCATCTATGTGCTGGAAACGGTGGCGCCACCGGGGCTCAATGCCGACCGCTTCCTGCCGCCCACCCCGGTCATCGTCACGGTCGACCATGCGGGCAACGCCGTTGACGGAACCATAGCGCAGCATCTGAAAGACGGCGAACCTTGGAAACTACTGGAACATGAAGCGATCCGAACGCAAATGATCCCGGCGATGATTGAAGCCACACGCGAACTCGCGGAACAGGCGGCCCAATCCACCATTGCCGACGCGCGCCGTTGCATGCGGAACACCTTGGGGACGGACTACAAGCGGCTCGAGTATCTCAAGCAGGTCAACGACAACATCCGCGAAGAAGAACTCGCCCATGCGCGCAAAGCCCTCACCAAGCTCGACAAGAAACTGGCGGAGGCCCGCCTGCGCCTCGACGCGATCCGCGTCATCAGCGCCAGCTAGACCGGCCTACGCCCGATCCGTCATGAAGGCGCGGACGAGGCGCAGGTCGGCATAGCTGACGGTATCGCCGGACGCTTCGATGATGGCTTTCATTGATTTTCCGGAATGCGTATTAAACAATTCCTCGACCTGGAGCCGTTTGGCGGGTTCCAGCAACTGATCGATATCCAGGCCCTTGCCCTCGCCTTCTTCGAGCAGTTTTTCGATATGCTGACTGATGGTTCCCTCGGCCAGCCCGCGCTGCCCGGCGATGGTTTCGAGCGAAAGGCCCTGTTGCGCGAGTTTCAGCGTATCCGCCAGGGTCTTTCCAGGTTTCTTTTTGCGGGTCCTCTTCACCGCCACCGGCACCTGCAGAATCGCCCGCTCGGCGGCCTCTTCGGGATGCATATGCTTGTACATCTCGATAATGGTCATGAAGGTGTCGCCATATTTTTCCAGCTTGGCGGCGCCGATGCCGGAAATCCCCGCCATCTGCTCCGGCGTGTCGGGGAAGTAGAGCGCCATTTCGCGCAGGGTGCGATCGGAGAAGATGACAAACGGTGGCACGCCTTCGTGCTGCGCCAAACGCTGGCGTTCGGTGCGCAGCTGGCCAAATAGCTTTTGGCAATAGTCCGCGAGCGCCCCGCCAAAGGCGGCGGGCTTGAGATCCTTCTGGCGGATCACCTCCAACCGCTTCCGGCCGAGCAGCACTTCCCGCCCTTTGGGCGTCAGCTCCAACGCGGAAAACTGGTCGGCATTCTGGACCAGGCAGTCCTGCGCGAGCAGATCGTCGATCATCCGGCGCCAGTATTTTTTATCCTGATCCTTGCCGATCCCGTAGGTCTTGAGCTGATCGTGCCCGAGCTGGCGTATTTTCTGGGTGTTGGCCCCCACCACAATATCGGCAATGTGCACCGCCCCAAACTTCTGGCCGGAACGATGGATGGCCGACATGACCTTTTGCGCCGCCACCGTGGCATCGACCCGTTCGACATCCCCCAGGCAAACATCGCACGTGCTGCAATTTTCCTTTTCATAGGTTTCGCCAAAGTAGCCCAGCAGGGTTTTGCGGCGGCAGGCATGCGCCTCGGCAAAGCGCACCATCTGGAAGAGTTGGTGTTCGGCTACCTTGCGTTCGGCCGAGCTTTCGGTCTGCTCAATGAAATAGCGGATGCGCACGATGTCGCTGCGGTTGAAGAAGAGGCGGCAGTGCGCCGGCTCGCCATCGCGGCCCGCGCGGCCGGTTTCCTGATAATAGCCTTCCATGTTTTTCGGCAAATCGCCATGCAACACGAAGCGGACGTTGGATTTGTCGATCCCCATGCCGAAGGCAATCGTGGCGATGACCACATCGACTTCGTCGCGGTTGAAGCGTTCCTGGTTTTTCTTGCGCTGAATAGGCGTCAGCCCGGCATGGTAGGCTAGCACCGAAACGCCCTGCCCCTGCAAAAACTCGGTGGTGGCCTCCACGCTCTTGCGGGTGGTGCGGTAGATGATGCCGGACTCGCCCTTGTGTTCGCGCAAGAACTGGAGCAGCTGCAAATCGAGATCCGTCTTGGGAACCACTTGGTAGAACAGGTTGGGGCGATCGAACGAAGCGCGCGTCAGGTGCGGCTTGCGCAGCCCCAGCTTGGAGACAATGTCTTTGGCCACTTGATGGGTGGCGGTGGCGGTGAAGGCGGCAATGGCCGAGCGGGGAAAGTGGGTGACGATGTTGGAGAGCAACAGGTAGTCCGGCCGAAAATCGTGGCCCCATTCCGAGATGCAGTGGGCTTCATCGATGGCAAAGAAGGACACCTTGGCCTGCTTGAGCGTGGCCATAAAACCGGGCAGGGCGAACCGCTCGGGCGAGACATAGAGCAGGTCCAGCTGATGGTTTTCCACCGCCTGGAAAACCCGGAAGCGTTCTTTCGGCGAAAGCGAGCTGTTTAGGAATTCCGCATCCAGCCCGTTGGCCTTGGCGGCATCGACCTGATCCTTCATCAGCGAAATGAGCGGGCTGATCACCACGCACAGGCCGTCGAGCAGGTGCGCCGGCAATTGATAGCAGAGCGATTTCCCGCCGCCGGTCGGCATCACCGCAAAGACATCGCGCGACTCCAGCAATGCCGAGACGATCGCCTCCTGATTGGGGCGAAAATGCTGGAAACCAAAAATTCGTTGAAGAGCGTCGTGCATCGTTTTTATGAACTCCCTACCGGTACCTTTCCTGCCGAAGGCGGCCGGCTTACTGGTTATTCTTCAATTCGGCGATGCGCTGCATAATGAGCGCGGCGTGTTTTTCGTAGGCTTCGCGCCCGGTCCCCAGGGCCTGGAAGTCCGCCTGCGTGATGGGCTTGCCGTAGGTGATGCTCACCTTGCAGGGCTTGATGAATTTGGTTCCTTTGGGGTGCGCCGCGTAGGTGCCGGCGATGTAGGCCGGAACCACGACACAGCCGGATTTTTCGATAATAAACCCAATGCCGCCCTTGGCCCCCTGCAGTTCTCCGTCTTCGGTCCGCGTTCCTTCGGGAAACATGGAAACCGCCTGGCCGGCCTTCAAGGCCTTGATCGTCAGCCGAAGCGCCTTCATGTCGCCGGTGCCGCGCGAGACGGGAATGCAGCCGACGTGCGTCATCCACCACGATCCAAACTTGGAATCCCAAAGCGTGTCGCGCGCCATGAAATGAATCGGCCGGCCGCGGTAGCCCACCCCCACCACCGGCGGATCGAGGAAGCTGGCATGGTTCGAGGCCATCAACACCCCGCCGCGGTCGGGAATATAGTCCGCGCCGGAGATCCGCAAGCGGTTCCACAGGAGCAGGAACAGTTTAAAGAGGCGGGTGGAAAACTGATACGCCCGCATGTCGGCCATGGTTTCGTGTTTTATCGTGTCACTCATATCGCTCACTCCGTCACCGTATCGATCACCTGCTGGATCACCTGTTCCAGGGTCAACAAGGTGCTGTCGATCACCTGCGCGCCCGGCGCCACCACCAGCGGGTCGGCCTTGCGGGTCGCATCCATCTGGTCGCGTTTCTGCAGGCTGTCCATAACCTCGTGCGCCTTCTCGTCCTCGCCCGCCGCGACCAGTTCGCGGTAGCGCCGCAGCGCCCGCTCCTTGGCATCGGCGTCGAGATAAAACTTGTAGGGCGAGTCGGGGAATACGACCGTGCCGATATCCCGGCCTTCCATCACCAGCGACCCAAAGTTGGACAGGCATTGCAGGCTTTCGACCACAAACCGGCGCACCTCGGGAACCGACGCCACATCCGCCACGGCCTCGCGCACATCCTTCTCGCGCAGCTCCTGCACCGGCACATCGCCATCAATGGAAAAAATCGCGGCGCCATCCTGCACAAAGAAGTCCCACTCCGCATGGTGCATCGATTCCAGCACGGCGGCCGGACTCTTGGTATCCACCCCGTTGCGGAGCGCCTGCCACGTTACGCCACGATACAGCGCGCCGGAATCCACATAGATATAGCCGAGTTTCGCTGCTACGCCTTTCGACACGCTGGACTTGCCCGACGCCGACGGCCCGTCAATTGCAATGGTCTTTACCTCAGTCACAATGATTCCACCTTTCCGCCCAGCCGTTCCATGTGCTGCCAAAACTCGGGATAGGATGTATCCACACAGCCCACATTCTCAATCTGTATGGCGCCCGTGCTGAACGTATTCAGAATGGCCACCGACATCGCAATGCGATGGTCGTCGTGGCTATCGATCGCCCCCGCCGGCGTTTTCAGCGTGGCAGGCCCCGTGACCACCATGCCATCGTCTTTTTCCTCCACCTCGACCCCGAAGCGGCGCAGGTTTTTCACCATCTCGGCAATGCGGTCCGATTCCTTGACGCGCAGCTCGGCGGCATCGCGAATATCCGTCGGCCCGTCGGCCAGCGCCGCGGCCACCGAGAGAATCGGGATTTCGTCGATCAGGTTGGGGATTTCATCGCCCTCGATCACCGTGCCGGTCAATTGCGCGCCGCGCACTTTGATCGTTCCATAGGGATCGCCCTTCGCTTCCGCGACCGTTACTTCAATATCGGCCCCCATCCGTTTCAGGACATCGAGCAACGCCGTGCGGCGCGGATTGAGGCCGACGTGTTCAAGCAGCAGCTCCGCCCCCGGCCGGGCGGCAATGGCGACGATCCAAAAAGCCGCCGACGAAAAATCACCGGGGATCACAAAGTCGCGGGCCTTGAAGCGCGGGCCGGCCGCGCCAAACCCTTCAATCGAAATTTCGAGCCCATTGATTTGAATGGGAATATCCAGGGCCTGGAACAATTTTTCGGTATGGTCGCGCGTCGGCCGCGGCTCCACCACGGTCGTCTTGCCTTCGGCATACAAGCCGGCCAGCAGTACGCAGGATTTCACCTGCGCCGAGGCCATCGGCAGCAGATAGCCCGTGCCCTGCAGTTTTCCGCCGCAGATAACCATCGGCAACGTCCCGCGTTTGCCGGTGAGTCCGATATGTGCGCCCATCAGCTCCAGCGGATTGCGGATGCGGCCCATCGGGCGCGAGGAAAGCGACTCGTCGCCGATCATCGTGGCCTCGAAGCCGGCCCCGGCCACCAAGCCGGCCAACAGGCGCGCGCCGGTGCCCGAGTTGCCCATGTTCAGCGGTTCGGCCGGTGGCCGCAGCTGGCCGGCAACGCCGGTAATGAAAAGCGCCCCGTCGCGGAACTCCGCCGTGGCGCCCATCTGCTCCATGGCCGACAGCGTACTGCGGGCGTCTTCGCCGTTCAGATAGCCCGTTACTTTCGAGGTGCCCTCGGCCAGCGAAGCCAGCATGGCCACCCGTTGGGAAATACTCTTGTCGCCGGGAACGTTCACGGAACCGCCGAGGGAGGCGGGAAATATGGTTTTTGAATTCATCTTTTAAGAAATCGGTTTAGGTTAAGGATCTGGTTTCGGTCATCCGCGGCGCCTTCGAGCCAGTCTCGAATATCGTCCTGATTGCCATCGTGTAAAATTTGAAGCAAGCCCTGCAGCTCTTGATGGAACCGGCCCAGTTCCACTTCGAGCGCGGAGCGGTTGGTGTCGATGATATCGACCCACATATCCGCCGAACCCGAAGCCACCCGCGTGGTGTCCTTGAAGCCCGTTCCGCAAAAGGCGGCCTTTTTTTCCGGCGCCCCATTGGCCACCGAACGCGCCAGCGCGGCGGCCACCATATGCGGCAGGTGGCTGGTGGCGGCCAGCAGGGCATCGTGTTCGGCGGGCGACATTTCGACTACTTCGGAACCAGCGTTTTCCCACAGCTCGCACACCGTCCGCTTCGCCGCGGCCGGGGTGTTTTCGGCCGGGCAAACTACCGTGAGCCGGCCTTCATAGAGATCCGGATTCCCGGCGGCGAGGCCTGTTTTTTCCGACCCGGCAATCGGATGCGAGCCGATGAAATGGGCTTCGCTATTTGCAAATAGCGCAGCCATGGTTTGGAGCAGTTCGGATTTGGTGCTGCCCACATCGGTAACGACTGCCCCGGGCTTCAGCGCGGGAACAATTTGTTCCGCCAGTTTGGCAATGCTCCAGATGGGCACGCAGACCACGACGACATCCGCGTCGCGGACGGCGGCGGCGGCCTCGGCAAAGACCGCGTCGGCCACACCCTGCTTCAAGGCCTGCTCGCGGGTTTCCCGGCGGCGGGCGTAGCCGAGAATGCGGCCCGTGTATCCGCGTTTCTTGAGGCCCAACGACAACGATGTGCCCATGAGCCCCAGTCCCAGAATCGTAATGTTTTCAACTTTCCGCATCGAACCGTTTCCATTCCCCGGTAAAAGAAGAACGCATTTTCCAAGGAATCAAAAATTTTTCAACTTAAATCCACCCCGCGCCGTGGTTCAGGTGCCATTTCTAATGGACTGTTTCGCTGCTATTTAATTGACTTCCCATTCAACCCATTCATTATTTTTATAGTTGAAAATAACATTATACAAGGAGGTTTAGCATGGCTTATGAATTACCATCATTACCCTACGCATACGATGCGTTGGAACCCTACATTGATGCGCGGACGATGGAAATACACCACACCAAGCATCACCAGGCCTATGTGAACAAGGTCAATGCGGCGCTGGAAGGCACCGGACTGCAGGATGTGGCGCTCTGTGATCTCTCCGGTCGCATCCACGAATTGCCGGCCGATAAGCAAGCGGCGGTTCGTAACAATGGCGGCGGACATGCCAACCACACCTTTTTCTGGGAAATCATGGGGCCCAACGCCGGCGGCCAACCTGATGGCACCCTTGCGTCGGCGATCACCGACGCCTTTGGCGGCTTCGATGGATTCAAGGATCAGTTCAGCCAAGCCGCGGCCACGCGCTTTGGGTCGGGATGGGCCTGGCTTTGCAAGCATGACGGAGGAACGCTGAGTGTTTGCTCCACCCCCAACCAGGATAATCCCCTGATGAAGGAGGTTCCGTGCGACGGTATCCCTATTCTAGGACTCGATGTTTGGGAGCACGCCTACTACCTGCACTACCAGAATCGTCGGCCCGATTACATCGACGCCTTCTTCAATGTGATTAACTGGGGGAAAGTTTCAGAATTGTACGCTAAATAAAAACTAGCGTCATAATTGTCGAAGCCCTGGCCCCGCGGGCAGGGCTTTTTTTGGGGGCTGTCATCCCCAAAAAATTTACGTATCTTCTAGCCCATCAACGCCCAGAAATATCGCTATATAAATAGCGATTGGCAGGCACTTTAGGCGGTCGGCGCGATTAATGTTATATTTACGTATTTTAATGCTGAAATCATCAAACGACTGTGATTTATATAGCGCAAATGTGCCGATAGATGTGAACGGGGCGCGGAATAGAGCGCACCAAATTTGCTCGATTGAAAATGGAGTTTAGAGTGAAGCCAACTGATACTAACAATCCGGAATATTTCCATAAAGTCGTTGATTGCCAATACGCCTGTCCCTCACATACGCCGGTTCCGGAATATATCCGCTTGATCGCCGCCGGGCGCTATACCGATGCCTATATGGTGAACTGGGAATCGAACGTTTTCCCGGGCATTCTCGGCCGCACCTGCGACCGCCCCTGCGAACCCGCCTGCCGCCGGGGCCGGATTGAAGACAAACCGATTGCCATCTGCCGCCTGAAGCGCGTGGCCGCCGACTTCAAGGATGATATCACGGACCGCCTGCCGGAGATCCCGAAGAAAAAAAACGGACACAAGGTGGCCCTCATCGGCGCCGGGCCCGCCTCGCTGACCGTTGCGCGCGACCTCATGCCGCTGGGCTACGAGGTCGACCTGTATGATGCCAACGCCAAAGCCGGCGGCTTCATGCGTAGTCAGATCCCCGCCTTCCGTCTGCCCGAAGAGGTGATCGACGAAGAAAGCGGCTACATCCTGGATATGGGGGTCACCCAATATTTCAACACCTATGTCGACAGCCTGAAAGGCATTCTCGACAAAGGATACGACTCCATCTTCGTCGGCTCCGGCGCGCCGACCGGACGCAACCTGAAACTGCCCGGCTACGAAGCCGAGGGGGGCCAGGATATCCGGATTGGCGTGGAATGGCTGGCGGACGTGGCCTTCGAGCACCGGACCGAGGCGCCCAAAGATGTGATCGTTCTGGGCGGCGGCAACACGGCGATGGACTGCTGCCGCACCGCACTGCGTCTCGGGGCCGAAAACGTTAAAGTGGTGATCCGCAACCCGATCGCGGCCATGCTCGCCTCGCCGTGGGAAATCGAAGACGCCCAGGCCGAAGGCATTCCGATTCTCGAAAACCACAATCCCCTGGAATATGTGGTCGAAGACGGCAAGCTGGTGGGCATGAAGTTTGAAATCGTTGAATATTCCGTCGCCGAAGATGGCACCGAAGTCTTCACCCCCACCGGAACTCAGGAAGTGGTCGATTGCAACCTGGTGTTGCTGGCCATTGGCCAGTCCAATGCGTTCCCCTGGATCGAGCGCGACATCGGCATTGAGTTCAACGAGTTTGGCCTCGCTGTGGTCGACGATGTCACCCACCAATCGACCAACCCCCAGGTTTTCTTTGGCGGCGATGCCGCCTTTGGGCCGAAGAACATCATTACCGCGGTGGCCCAAGGCCACCAGGCGGCGCTGTCGATCGATATGTTCCTCAAGGGGCAGAATCTACGCGAGCGCCCCGCGCCCGGCACCACCCTCCTGAGCCAGAAAATGGCCATCCATGAATGGAGCTATGCCAGCATGGTGACCGAGGACGAACGGCACCAAGTGCGCCATATGGATCTGGCGAAGGCCCTCAAAAGCCACAAGCTGGAAGTGGAGCTGGGCTTTGATCTGGACACGGCGTTCGAAGAGGCCCAGCGCTGTTTGAACTGCGATATCGAAACGGTGTTCGACATGCCCAAATGCATCGAGTGCGACGCCTGCGTCGACATCTGCCCCGTCGACTGCCTGACCTTTACGGGCAATGAAGAGGAAGGCGACCTGCGGATGCAATTGAGCGTTCCGGCCCTCAACCTTACGCAGGATCTCTTTGTTTCGGAAGACCTTCCGACCGGCCGGGTGCTGGTGAAGGACGAGGATGTTTGCCTGCACTGCGGGCTGTGCGCCGAGCGCTGCCCGACGGCCGCCTGGGACATGCAGAAATTCGAATACATTGTTACAAAGGCAGGACATCAATCATGAAGCGCGACATCAAAATCAACAAATGCGTCATCAAGATCGCCACCATCAACGGAACCGGATCGGCCAGTGCCAACGCCCTGTTCGCCAAAGGCGTCTTTCGCATGGGCGTGCCCATCAGCCCGAAAAATATTTTCCCGTCCAACATTCAGGGACTCCCCACCTGGTATGAGGTCCGCATCAATGAAAACGGATTCCTCGGCCGGCGCGGCGGCATCGACATCATGGTCGGCATGAACCCGCAGAGCATGGAGCGCGATATTGCCGAAGTGGAAAAAGGCGGCTACTTCATCTACGATTCCTCCAAGCCGATCGATCCCAAGCTGTTGCGCGACGATATTGATATCATCGGCATTCCCTTCATGGAACGGTGCCGCGAAGCCTTTACCGACCCGCGCCAGCGCCAGCTCTTCCGCAACGTCATGTATGTCGGGGCGCTGGCCGCGTTGTTCGACATGGAGATGGAGGTCCTCAAGGAGCTCCTCCACGAGCAGTTCAAGGGCAAGGAAAAGCTGATTTCGCCCAACGTGAAGGCCCTTGAAATGGGCTATCAGGCGGCGAAAGAAAACTGCGAATGCCCCATCGCCTACCAGATCAACCGCCGCGACAAGGTGGGCAACAAGATTTTAATGGAAGGCAACGCGGCCTGCGGACTGGGCGCCGTATATGGCGGGGCGACTTTTTCCGCCTGGTATCCCATTACCCCGTCGACCTCCGTCATCGAGGGCTTTGAGAAATATTGCCGGCAACTGCGCATGGACCCCGAAACGGGCAAGAAAAACTTTGCGATCCTGCAGGCCGAAGACGAGCTGGCCGCCATTGGCATGGTGATTGGCGCGTCATGGAATGGCGCCCGTTCCTTCACCGCCACCAGCGGACCGGGACTGTCGCTGATGTATGAATTCCTCGGCCTGGCCTACTTTGCGGAAATCCCGACCGTCTTGGTGGATGTGCAACGCTCCGGCCCCTCGACCGGCCAACCCACCCGGACGCAGCAGTCGGACGTGCTGGCCGCGGCCTACGCATCGCACGGCGACACCAAGCATATCTGCCTCTACCCCTCCACGCCGAAAGAATGCTTCGAACAAACCGCGGCGGCCTTCGATCTGGCCGAACGCTTGCAGACCCCGGTGATCATCATGTCCGACCTAGACCTGGGCATGAACGCCCACATGTCCGATCCGCTCGAATGGGATGACGAGAAGAAATTTGACCGGGGCAAGGTCTTCACCGCGCAAGACCTCGACGAGATGGAGGAAAAGTTTGGACGCTACAACGATCTGGACAACGACGGCATCTGCTACCGCACCTACCCCGGCACGCATCCAACCAAAGGCGCGTTCTTCACCCGCGGAACCTCCAAGGACGAATACGCGATCTATACCGAATCGGGCGAGAAGTATATCGCGAACATGGAGCGGTTGCTGAAAAAGTGGGAAACCGCGAAGCAATACGTTCCGAAGCCCATCATTCGGACCACCGACAAGCCGTGCACCGTCGGCGTCATCTATTATGGCACCAGCGAAGCCTCGACCCTCGAGGCGTTACACCATCTGGACCGCCTGCATGGTATTTCGCTCGACAGCCTGGGCATCAAGGCCTTTCCGTTTAACGAGGACGTGGTTCAATTCATCGAGGATCACGAGTATGTCTTCGTGGTCGAACAAAACCGGGACGCGCAGATGCGCAGCCTGCTCATCAATGAATACGACTTCGACCCCTACAAGCTCATTTCCATCCTGCACTACGATGGAAGCCCGATCACCGCACGATATATCCGCCACGAGGTCCGCGACTGGATCCTCCGTACCACCACCTCGCCCAGTCGCCTAAGAAGATAGATAGGAGTTTGCCATGAGTTATGCTGTTCCAGGCTTTCGCCACCCCAACCTGCCCACCAACGAACTGGGCTTCACCACCAAGGACTACGAAGGGTCCGTATCCACGCTCTGCGCGGGCTGTGGCCACGATTCCATCAGCGCCGCCATCATCGACGCCTGCTTTGAATTGTCGATTCCGCCGCACCGCGTGGCCAAGCTCTCCGGCATTGGCTGTTCATCCAAGACGCCGACCTATTTTCTGGGCAACTCCCATGGATTCAACTCCGTACATGGGCGCATGCCGTCGGTCGCCACCGGAGCCAACATGGCCAACCGCAATCTGCTCTACATCGGCGTTTCGGGCGATGGCGACACCGCCTCGATCGGGATGGGCCAGTTTGTGCATGCCGTTCGACGCAATGTCAACATGGTCTACATCTGCGAAAACAATGGCGTCTACGGCCTGACCAAGGGGCAGGATTCCGCCACCACGGATCTGGGATCCAAGAGCAAGAAGGGCGAGCCCAATGCGCTGGAGCCCATTGACCTGTGCGCCGTTGCCCTGCAGCTGGGGGCCTCGTTTGTGGCCAACAGCTTTTCCGGCGACAAAAAGCAGCTGATCCCGATCATCAAAGCCGCCATCGCCCACAACGGGTTTGCCTTCATCAATGTGATCTCGCCGTGCGTCACCTTCAATAATGCGCCCGGATCGACCAAGTCCTACGACTATGTCCGCGAGCATATGGCCTCCACGAATGCCGTCGACTATGTGCCGCCGGCCGAGGAGATCACGACCGACTATGAACCCGGCACGACGGAGCAAGTGGTCATGCACGACGGGTCGACCATCAACCTTCAAAAAATGGATCCCAAACACGATGTTCACAGCCGGCGCTCTTCGCTGGCCTTGATGCAGGAATACAAGGCGGAAGGCAAGATCCTGACCGGCCTGCTGTTCGTTGATCCGGACATGCCGGAAATCCACTCCAGCATGAACACGACGGATATTCCGTTGCGGAACCTGGGAGAGGACAAGCTTTGCCCGGGGTCGGACATGCTGGAAAAAATAAACGCAAAGCTGCGTTAACCCTTCGTCGGCGATAGATCTTTAAAGGGGCTCAACCAAGAGCCGCCCCGTTTTGCCCGGTCCAGTCCCCCTGCCCGATCGGCCAGCACATCCATGCCGCCGCGCCCCCGCATCCGGCATGATCCTTAACAACTTGCATACGTTTAAGGTCGATTCGAGCGAGGCGCTGGTTTAGTTTCGGGGGCGTTTTTCAAGAGGAGCAAAGTCAATGATCAAGGTGAAAGTAGTCGGAGCCGGCGGATATGGCGGCGTAGGTATAACGGAACTATTGCTGCGGCATCCAGAGGCCGAAATCGGCTGCCTGGTGAGCCTTTCAGATACCGGCCGCAAAATGAGCGAGGTCTTCCCCCATCTGCGCGGCTTCTGCGACGAGGTGATCGTCTCCCCGGATGATCCCAAAGCCAAAGAAGCCTACGACGTGGCTTTCTACTCCACCCCCGACGGCGTGGGCATGGCCCAGGCCGCCGATGAGATTGAACGCGGTTGCAAAGTGATCGACTTCAGTGGCGACTTCCGGTTTAGCACCCCCGAACAATATGCCGAATATGCCAGTCCAATCGGCCTGGATACGGCACACAAGAATCCCGCCCTGCTCACCGAAACGGTGTATGGACTTCCCGAGCTCCACGATATTGACGAAAGCCAAATGCTCGTTGGCAATCCCGGATGCTTTGCGGTGAGCTGCATCCTCGGGCTGGCGCCGGCCGTCGACGCGGGCCTCATCGACCTGAAAAGCATTATTTGCGACTGCAAGACCGGCGTATCCGGCGCGGGCAAGAAACCCAATGCGGCCTTCCACTATCCGCACCGCTACGACAACATGAACGCCTATAAACTGGCCGGGCACCAGCACGTCGTCGAAGTGGAACAGGAGCTGAGCGCGCTGAGCGACGGGGATGTGCAAATTACCTTCACCGCGCAGGTAGTTCCGCTATGCCGCGGCATCATGTCGTCCCTCTATGCAACGCTGGATGGACAGACCGCCGAGGAGGTGCTGGAAATCTATCGGGAATACAACAAGAACAACCCCTTCGTCCGGGTGCAAGATGCCGCCACGCCGGCCAGCATTTCAGACGTCCGGGGCACGAATTACTGCAACCTGACCGTGGACGTCGACGTGCGGAACAACCGCCTTCGGGTGATCTCCCATATCGACAACCTCATGAAGGGCCAGGCCGGCAACGCGCTGCAAAACATGAACCTGCTGTTTGGGTTGAAAGCGGATACAGGCCTGAACTTCAACGGGCAATACCCATAAGGCCCTACCGATTCCCATCCCGCGCGCCACGCGCACAAAAAGAAACCCGCAGGCCTTTCGGCATGCGGGTTTAAAATTGGCTCCTGCGGTTGGACTCGAACCAACAACCAAGTGATTAACAGTCACCTACTCTACCATTGAGCTACGCAGGAACTCTCAAAAGAAGGTGAAAAGGTACACGAATAATCGGGGAAGTCAACACCCCGAAAACAACTTTTCCCGAAGTTTTCCGGGGTGTTTGGAAACAAGGCACTTACACCGGACGTTTTTTAAAACCCGAAGGAATCAGCCCATTTTTTGGCGGCCGGAAATCGCCCGGGCGAGCGTCGAGGCATCCGCATACTCAATGGCACTGCCGGCCGGCAAACCGAAAGCAATGCGGCTGACCGCCACCTCGCGGGTCGAAAGAATTTCCTGCAGGTAGTTGGCCGTGGCATCGCTTTCCACATCGGTGCCGAGCGCGATCAACACCTCGCTGATTTCCTCGTTCGCAATGCGCTGAAGCAATTGATCCACCCGCAGATCCGTTGCGCCAGTTCCGTGCATAGGGGACAACCGTCCCATCAAGGCATGGTAGCGCCCCTGAAACCCGCCCGACTGCTCAATCTTCAAGATGTCGCCGGGCGATTCCACCACACAAAGAATCTGTGCATCCCGGCGCGGCTTGATGCACAGTTCGCAAGGGTTCTCGGCCACCAACGTAACGCTGCCGCAGCGTTCGCAGCTGGCCATCCCATCGTCGGCTTCCAGCAGCGAATTCGCCAACAAGCGCATCAGCCCCTTGTTGTCCTGAACCAAGGCCATGGCCATGCGCTCGGCCGTGCGCAGTCCAATGCCTGGAAGCCGGCTGAGGGCCGCAACCAGATTATCAAGGGGGATGAGATGCTTCATGGAATTATAAGGCGGGGTCGGTGACCCCTCCGATAACTAGAACGGCAGGTCCATTCCACCCGGCAGGCCCATGCCTTGGGTCATTTGCCCCATCTCCTTGGACATGGTTTCCTGTGCGGAATTCAAGGCGCCATCCACTGCGGCCAGCACGAGATCCTCGAGCATTTCCACATCGTCCGGATCGATGGCATCGGGATTGATCTTAATGCTTTTAACCTTCATGTCGCAGGTGGCCACGGCGGTAACCATTCCGCCGCCGGCGGAAAACTGCACCTCGGTTTTAGCCAGCTCCGTCTGCTTCTTCTTCATATTTTTCTGAAGATCAGCCGCCTGCTTCATCATTTTCATCATGTTCATATCATGGGTCCTTATTGGTAGTGCTTAAGTTTTAAATCGAGTGTTGGGTCGCTATTTCATCTGCGTGAATGCGTGTTCATCTGTGGTTCTCTATTCCCGGATGTCTGAAATTTCGCCGTTAAACGCCTCCACCACCGTTTTCACAACGGGAGTCGCATACCACTTCTGCAGGCCGGTCAACTCCTCGGTGGAGTCGGCGCTGGAATCCGAAACTATGGGGTCGGCGGGCAGCGGCTTTCGGTCGGCAGGCAGCGGTTCAAATGAAACCGACAGCATTCGGCCCACCCGTTTTTCCACCGCCCGGCTCAAGGCCAGCTTGGAGCGCGGGTTTTCGAACCGCTCCTGCTCCTCTGAAAATTCCGGATCGAACCCAACCACCAGATGCGTGGCATCGGTACGGAGCGGAGCGGTATCCAGAAAGTAGCGGCGGGAAAGCGGATCGGCCTTTGAAATGTGGTCGACAATGTGGCGGGAAAGCGGATCGGCCTTTGACATGTGGTCGACAATGTCATGCCAGCATTTCAGCAGCTGCTCTACCTCGTCAGCGGCCGGCTTTTTTTTTTGCGGCTCGGCCGCGTAGTCTGGACCGGGGGCTTCCGCTATTGCCCCTAGGGCCTCGCCGGATTTAAAGTTTTTTTTTAGCTCGGCCACCTGTTTGAGCAACTCGTTGAGCGTCACCGTTTCGGCGGCGCGGGAGCAACGAATCAGGCCCGTTTCAAGCAGGGTTTTCTTCGACAGGGCATAGCGCATCCGCCCGTCGGTCTCCACCAACGCATCAATCACGCGCAGGACGCGCCCGGCTTCGGTGCCGGAAGCGTGTTCCTGGTAGAACCGGAGCTGCGCTTCCGGCAGTTCCAGGGCCGCCACATCCTGTCCGGCGTAAAGCACCACCAGCAGGTTCCGGAAGTTTTCCATCAATTCCATGACGATGCGCGGCAGATCCTTGCCGGCCCGGTCCATTTCGGCCACAATCCCGATAATGCGCGGCACATCCGATTTCAGGATCGCCAGCGTAAGGTCTTCGAGCACATGGCGCGAAACCAGCCCGAAGACGGAAAGGACGTCGTCTTCGCCGATTTCCTTGCCGCGGAAGGAAATGATTTGGTCGAGAGCGGATTCGGCATCGCGCAAGCCCCCTTCCGCCCCGCGGGCAATGGCCAGCAAGGCATCCTCGGAGATGCTGACGCCCTCCTCTTCACAGCCGCTGCGCAACCGGCCCACAATATCCTGAACCGAGATGCGCCGCAGGTCGAACCGCTGGCAGCGCGACAGGATGGTGGGCAGTACCTTGTGCACATCGGTGGTGGCGAAAATGAATTTTACGTGCGGCGGAGGTTCTTCGAGCGTTTTGAGCAAGGCGTTGAAGGCCGCGGTGGAAAGCATGTGCACTTCGTCGATGATGTAGATCTTGTGGGCGGCGCGGGCCGGCGCATAGCGGACGTTGTCGCGCAGCTCGCGCACCTGGTCGACCCCGTTGTTGGACGCCCCGTCGATTTCGATGACATCGAGGCTGTTGCCGGCCATGACCTCCTTGCAGGAGTCGCATACATCGCACGGCGTGGGGGTCGGGCCCTTTTCGCAGTTCAGCGCCTTGGCCAGGATGCGGGCCGAGGTGGTTTTGCCGATGCCGCGCGACCCCACAAATATATAGGCGTGCGCCACGCGACCGGATTCGATCGCATTGGTCAGGGTCTTGGTGACGTGTTCCTGCCCCACCACATCGGCGAACTGCTGCGGCCGCCATTTTCTTGCTAAAACTTCGTATGCCATATATAAAACCGATTTAGTGCCGTGCACCCCTATCCGACATTCGGACCAACAGCAAGAGCTTGGCTTCGCGCTCCACTCCGGACATTCCAAACACCCGAAAAACTAAGCTTACCGCTGCTGCCTTCCGACCCTGACGGGGTTCACCCGTTTTCGTCATCCGGAAGCCTTCGCGTCAACACGTTCCACCAAAGATTGCTGCTGTTCTCCTGCCTCGTAGGGGAATTCAACCCTGCTATAGCGGATTGCAGGTTACAGGCGACCGCTGACCGCCCATCTAGCACAGCGGAAAAAACATACCCGACCCACCCTGCCCACGCAAGCCTTGCAGGGCAAATTCAGCGGAGAGGGGCCGCCTTTTCTAATCCATGCGGCGAATGAGCAGCACCCCGCCGATCTGGCCGGCGACAATCGGGATCCACGGGATGAGCCATGGATAGAGGTGGGGGCTGTTTTCCAGCATGTCGGAGAGGATCATGAACATATAGTAGGCAAACATGATGCCCAGGCTCATCACCATCCCGATGGAGGATTCCTTGCGGTGCGACCGAATCCCCAACGGAATGGCGATCAGCACAAACATGAAGGGCGCGATCGCCAAGCAGACGCGTTGATGGATCTCGACCAGGAAACGGCTATGCTCAACCGCGCGGTCCTGTTCGTTCATCCAGTCCCCTTCCGTATCGAGGTTGCGGACTCGGTGGACCAGTTCGGAAAGCGACATGTTCTTTCGCTTCTTCGAGATATCCTTGCGCCCCATCAGCTCATTGAACGACAACCGAATCGGATATTTCCGGGCATTCACAAAACGGGCTTTCGACGAGTCGTTGGGATACTCGGGATCGGGAATTTCAATGCGGACATCGAACAGGTCGATCTTCAACAAGGCTTGTTCCTTATCGGTGGTCAGGATTCCGCTGTCGGCCCGCACGCTACTGGTGACCCGGCCCGTGTCCCGATCCAGTTCGTACACGACGAGATCGCGCACGCGGTTTTTATTTTTCTTGCCGACGTAGATCATGTAGCCGGGGAATTCGCGGATAAACCGCCCCTCCTCCAACAGCTTGATCGGATCCTCCACCCCCATGCCTTTCATCAGCTTTCGGTTGGCGTAAGTGGTGGATGGATAAACCACGAAGTTGTTGTATAGGCAAATGCCGCTAAGCACGAGCGAGATGAGCACGATGGGCGCAGCGATCTGCCACATGCTCAGTCCGCTGCTCTTCATGGCGCTGACTTCACTGTCGGAAGAAAGCCGGCCAAACAGCAGCAAGGAGGAAAACAGGGCGCTGATCGGAATAGAATACGAGAGCGAATATGGAATGTTGTAGAGGAAGAAGCGGCCGACAATCCCCACCGGCAATCCCCTGGCCATGATGTCGATGGCCTTGTAGATGGCGCCGATGCAAAACGCGAAGGTGATCAACAGCATCGCAACAGCAAACACCACCAGATATTCTTTCACTATATATTGATTCAATTTGCGCAAATTCACTCTCCCCGAAAGAAGCACAATGTAATGATGAATACCCCATAGCTCAAGTGAAGAGGCTATCCAGTTGCAGTCTTTTCTGAATCAGGTTTTAATGCGCCCTTAATTAACAGATATGAATCTATGATACTGCGTGAACAGATAGAATATGCCGCAACAGCGGGAATCCTGAAGTTTAGCCGCATCCTTCCCGAGGAAGCGGTCTATACTCTAATCAAGATTTTTGCGCTGTTGCTGCATGCCGCAAGTGGTCGGCGGCGCAGGCTCTCCCTGCGCAACATGGAAATAGCGTTCCCGAAAAAAAGCCTCACCGAAAGAAAATATCTTGTAAAACAAGCCTTCATCAACCTGTCCGAATCCATGGCTTTCAACGCACTGATTATGAGCGGTCGCATCACGAACGAACGCCTGATGGACTGCGTCGAAGTAGATGACTGGGACAAGTTCGAGCAAGCCGCGGCATCGGAGAAGGGGCTTCTCATCTTTTCGGCCCATCTAGGCAACTGGGAGTTGATGGCGCAATATATTGCGCTCCGCCAGCGCAAACCACTGAATGTGATTGCCCGGCAGACAAACAACCGATTGCTCGAAGATCGGATTGTGCGCCCGCTGCGCGAACGCTTCGGTATAAATATTTTCTATAAGAAAAACGCCCTGATGAAGATTGTGAAAGCGTCTAAAAAAGGTGAGACCACAGGATTGCTGATCGACCAGCGCCTAAACCTGCGCGAAGGGGTTGCCGTAGAGTTTTTCGGCAAGAAAACCGGCACCACCGCAACACCAGCCCTGCTGCAGATCCGCTTTGGCATCACGACCCTGCCGACGTTCATGGTAAAATCCGGGAAACACAAATACCGATTCATCATCGGAGATCCGGTTCAATGGAACGACAACGGAAAACCCATGGAGGAGCAGGTATTGGAATTGACCTGCATCCACCAGAAGATTGTCGAAGACATGATTCGACAGTATCCGGACCAGTGGTTCTGGGTACACAACCGATGGGGCCTGCCAAAGGCGGACCGATGAAACGAGCACTCATCATCAGCGACGGAAAACCGGGGCACTTCAACCAATCCATCGCCCTCTGCAAACACCTCGGCCTTGAATATGAAATTCTGGAAGTTGCCTTCAAGAGCAAGGCCAACAAAGCCCTCTCCTATGCCCTCGACCGAATCGGGATTTTATCGGGGAGTCTTTTCACCTCAAACCGCAAACCTCAAACTTCAGACCTTGACCTCATAATCTCTACCGGCTCTGCCACCTACTACGTCAACAAACTGCTCGCCAGAAAACTGCAGATTCCCAACATCGCCATCCTGCACCCCAAAGGCTACCGGCTGGATTTCAGCCATATTTTCTGCCCGGCCTACGACCATCCGGCGAAACGTAAAAATATCACTGAACTCCCACTGAACCTGTGCGCCGCAGACACAGCCTTTTTTGAAGAAAAAGTGGAACAGTTTAAAACGCGGCATCAGCCCCAGAAGCCGGCAGCAGGCATCATAATAGGCGGCCCAAATGCCGTTTCGGAACTTGACCCTTCACAGATTCAACAGCAATTGGAACAGATCTTTGAACTTACAACCGGTATGGAACGGTGGGTAACAACCTCGCGCCGTACCCCACCCGAAGTGGAAGCCTTGCTCGACGCCTTCGAGTTTGACTACAAACTGGTCAACTCGCGCGATCCGTACAACCCGGTCCCCGCCTTCATCCAGCTGTGCGACCGACTTTTTGTCACCAGCGACTCCGCCTCCATGATGAGCGAATCCGCCAGCTTTGGCTCCGCCAAGGTGGAGGTTTTGATGACCCGCCAACTGAAAACCCCAAACAAGTTTGAAGAGCTTATCATGGCACTGGAAGAGCGAGGAGCCATTCATGCTTTCGACGGAACACTGGGCGATGCCGACCAGAAGATCGATCTTGGCTTGCAGATCAAAAAGGTGATGAAAAACCTGATCTAGCGTCAGGCCGGTTCAGTGACAGTCGAAAACTGGATATCGTAGAGATATTTGTACTTCCCTCCTATAGCCAGCAGTTCATCGTGTGTTCCCTGTTCCACAATCTTCCCTTGGTCCAGCACAACGATGGAATCGGCATGCGCAATCGTTGAGAGACGGTGGGCAATCACAAAAACGGTGCGGTCCTTCATCAGCTCGTCCAACGCACCCTGCACCAGCCGCTCCGACTCGGTGTCGAGCGCACTGGTAGCTTCATCCAAAATCAGAATGGGCGGATTCTTCAGCAAGGCGCGAGCAATGGCCACTCGCTGGGCCATACCACCGGAAAGCAGCGAACCGCGCTCGCCGATACCCGTGTCGTAGCCGTTTTCCAGCTCCACGATAAACTGATGCGCATTGGCGCGCTGGGCGGCATCCTCGATCTGCTCCCGCGTTGCGGAGGGTGAGCCATACGAAATATTATCGGCCACGCTACGATTGAATAGCACCGTTTCCTGCGTCACCACCGCGATCTGCGAGCGCAGCGAATGCACCGTGTAGTCGCGAATATCCTTGCCGTTCATCGTAATCGAACCGCCGGTGGCGTCGAAGAAACGTGGGATAAGGTTGACCAGCGTAGTCTTGCCCGCGCCAGAGCTGCCCACGAAGGCAACGCACTGACCAGACTTAACCTGCAGGTCGATACCGTCGAGAATCTTCTTTTCGTCATAGGCAAAGGAAACATTGCTGAAAGAAACATCCTGAACCGAACCGGATAAAGGCACCGCATCGGGTGCATCTGCGATCACATTCTCGATGTCCAGTATTTCAAAGACGCGTTCCGCGCCGGGTGCGGACCGTTGAATTCGCATATGAATCTGGCTCAGCTTCTTAAACGGCTTGTACATCTGCACCGAAGCCCCAGCGAATGCGACGAGCAATGCCAGGGAAAGATCGTTAAAAAAGGCATAGACTATCACGCCGCAAATACCGAGCGCCGACAGGAATTGAACGATCGGGTCGGTCAATGATTTCGCCCGCGACTGCCTCATACCCATCTTAAAGGCTTTCATATTGGAAACATTAAAACGTCCGACTTCCTCCTTCTCCATCTGGAATGCCTTCACAACAAGTGCACCGCCAATTGACTCCTGCACCACGGAAAGCATGTCGCCAACGCTCTCCTGCCCACTCTTGGAGGCCTTCCTAACCCGGCGCCCCAGTATGACCATCGGCAGAATGCAGACGGGGAACATGACGAGCACAATAACCGACAAGTGCCAATCGAGATAGATCATGGCGGCAATGCAGCCTATAAGCGTAAACGGCTCTCGAATCACATCCCCGATCACATTCGTCACCAGCTGCATGAGCAAGCCTGTATCGCTGGTGATGCGCGTAATCAGTTCACCCACTCGGCTCTGGGTAAAAAACTGGATTGGCAAAACATGGATATGTTCAAAAAGATGGGCACGCAAATCCGTAATCACCCGGCTGCCCACCCATTCAACCAGGTATTTCCCGGAAAAAAACAGAACCCCTTGTATAATGGAGATCACGGGGAGAAAAACGACAGTCAGAATCAACCGATGCGTCTCCATCTCGCCGGCATTGCCCGCTGGACTATCAAGCGAAGGAAGGCCTCCTGAAAGACTAAATCCCTCTCCGGAGAGTCCTCCGAGCGCCCAGCGCAAAGCCAGCAGCATTCCAAACGTTGCGCCACCATGAAGCATGCCGCAGATCGTACCCACGATCAAACGGGGCATGTAGGGACGCACAAAAGGAAAGAGGCGCTTAAAGATTTCCAGCGTTTTAATTTGGTCGTCAGTGTTTTTCATTTGCGACATATTCCACAAACACACGTCAAACGCAAAACAAAAAGAATGCATACTCCCGCAGAACAATCGCCCGAAATAACTTCAAATCCGGAACATCAAACTGTTACTTTTTTTGATATGCACATTGTCCAATTTCTACCTGAATTAAACCAAGGCGGCGTTGAACGCGGCACGGTTGAATTTAGCCGCGAACTCGTCAAGCGCGGCCACACCTCCACCGTCATCTCCAACGGCGGCGAGCTGGCTCCACAAATCGATGCCGACGGCGGACAACACATCCAGCTCGACGTCTGCTCCAAAAACCCCCTCACCTTTTTCTCCAGAGTCCGCAAACTGCAAACCATAATCTCCAAACTGCATCCCGACATCCTCCACGCCCGCAGCCGCGTTCCCGCTTGGCTGGCCTGGTTCGCCAACAAGAAGTTAAAAATCCCATTCATCACCACGGTTCATGGCTTCAATAGTATCAGTCGCTACAGCGAAATCATGGTTAAAGGCGACCGCGTAATTTATGGAAGCTCATCCATCAAGGACTACATCCTCAAAAACTACAGCATCGATGCAACCAAACTTCGCTATGTTCCCCGCGGCATCGACATGGAACACTTCGACCCGGCAAAGGTTGATTCCGAGTTTATCGACCACTTCAAGCTCAAGCATGAACTGACCGACCGCTATATCATCACGATGGTCGGACGCATCACGGAATGGAAGGGCCACGACTGCTTTATCCGAGCTTTGGCCGAAGTACAGAAGAAACACCCCGAAGTCATCGGTGTTGCCGCAGGTGGCGCCTGGCACGGGAAGGATGATTATCTCCACTCTTTGGAAAAACTGGCCAAGGATCTGGGCGCAGATTTTCGCTTTGTCGGCTCGCAAACGCAGATTCGTGAAATCTATGCGCTTAGCAATCTCGTGGTTTCCGCCGCCTCGACCAAGCCCGAAACCTTTGGTCGCACCGCCGCCGAAGCCTTGGCCATGAACACACCCGTTGTCGCCAGCGCCCACGGCGGTTCACTCGACATCCTGCTAGATGGAGAAAACGGCTACCTCTTCCCGCCAAACAATCATGACGCACTGGCAGAGAAAATTGTCCAAGCCCTGGAATTTGGCTTTTCCAACATGCGGGAGCATATCGATGCAAACTTCAGCCTACGGTATATGACCGAAACCGAGCTCGCCGTCTGCGCTGAGATCCACTCGGCCAACTAAAGCGTATCCAACGCCTTTACAAGGGAATCG
>Ga0208879_1000203_pt1 | contig 63706 bp, 55 predicted proteins | sample Knorr_S15_td_Bot_FD_185605 | JGI IMG/M metagenome (GOLD analysis project Ga0208879, IMG submission 185605) | Marine microbial communities from Southern Atlantic Ocean transect - Knorr_S15_td_Bottom_ad_5009_LV_A (SPAdes) (version 2) | ecosystem: Environmental > Aquatic > Marine > Oceanic | place... | reverse complement strand
AAGCCGGCAGAGGAAACGGCAGGCGAGGGACTTTCTTCCATTACTATCATGACTAGCGATGGGAAAGGGCATCATATTTGGTATAAAATTCACAATTCCCAGATTACACTCCAAGATGACAAGGTTTCCCCAAGTAATGTATTGATTATATATCTGGATGGCAATGGCGAGTACAGGGGGTATGTCGAGTCATCGGCAGACGAATCATCCGGATGGTTGAGCAAATCCCACGATGAGGCCTATGAGGAAGCCAAGGATATCCTTGGCCAGATTAAAGGGGGATGATGCTCGTTGGAAATCAAAAATGGATTGGCCCTGTTTGTTCTTACAATTTTGCTGGCATTGTCTGCGATATCATGCGCGAGAGACCCCACGCCGGTAATAGTAGAAAAAGAGGTCATCAGAGAGGTCGTGAAAGAAATCCCGGTCATAAAAGAAGTCATCATAGAGGTCGAGAAGCCGGTCATAGTCACTAAAGAGGTTGTCCGGGAAGTGGTGATAGAGGTTATCGTAACGGCTACACCACCTCCTCCTGCTGCCGATGAAGCTCCCGCCGGGGAATTTCCGCGGACTTCAGCGGAAGTGACGACCCTGAACGACGCGACGTGGAATGTTTGGTACCGGGTGGATCATCCTCCCTATGAAGCTGTCGAATCATTTGAGCGCAACTTCGGTTATTTGTCGCAAGCGCTAATAATGCTTGAGGTCGCAGAGTCGGAGAATGGGCCCGGCCATATTTAGGATTGTTTTCGATTTTTTCAACCCGGATGGCCTGGAAGAAAATATAGTTTTTGATTTCGTTAATCTCGCCGAAGGACGCATCGCCTACGAGGAAGGAAATGCTACCCCCCTTCTCTCTTATCTGGTTGGACAGAATTCAGTTAACAAGCGGGAAGTATTACATATCGCAGCTCAGCTTCTCGCGCATGCTGTGGCAGATGAAATAAAATAAGGCCCGAGATTATCACGGCTCGCAATCATTATGATGCGAGCTTTTTTATTTATCCTGAGTGTATCGAAGGATTTTGTCGCGCAATTCAGCTGCGCGTTCAAAGTCCATTTCTTTCGCGGCTTTTTTCATTTCCGTTTCTAAATATTTAAGGGAGGCATTGTCTAATTGTTTAGTTTCGTTGTTGCCGGTTGTCAGTTGTCTCCCTGCGGGAGATCCCCCGTAGGGGGACTTGTTGTCGGTTGCGACAATTTCTTCGGGAAATTGTTCTAGCGGTTTTTCAATGCTTTTGGGGGTAATATTATGCTTCTTGTTATATTTTTCCTGAATCTTCCTTCTCCGGTTTGTCTCTCTTATCGCCCGTTTCATTGAGCCGGTCATTGTGTCGGCATACATAATGACATGCCCTTCCACATGGCGTGCCGCACGGCCCATTGTCTGGATAAGGGTAGTGTCATTGCGAAGAAATCCCTCTTTGTCCGCATCTAAAATCACAACGAGCGACACCTCGGGAAGATCGAGGCCTTCGCGCAGAAGATTGATGCCGACTAGCGCATCAATCTTGCCGGATCGCAAATCGTGCAAAATTTTCGGGCGTTCAAGCGTGTGAATTTCCGAATGCAGATAATACGCCTTGATATCCCGCTCCACCAGGTACTCGGCAATGTCCTCGGCAAGGCGCTTTGTTATAGTTGTGACAAGTATTCTTTGATTTTTTGCAACCCTTGCCTTTATATCTTTTATCAGATGTTTCATCTGATTTTGTGTTTTCCGCACTTCAATGGAAGGGTCAAGCAGGCCCGTCGGCCTGATTAACTGCTCCACTATGTGGGGGGTTGAACCCCCCACATATCGCGAGGCTTTTTTAATCTCGTATTCTGCGGGAGTCGCGGAAACATATACAGTTTGGCCGATTCTTTTATTAAACTCATCAAATCTAAGGGGCCTGTTGTCTATTGCCGAAGGCAGGCGGAAGCCATGTTCTATAAGAGTTTGCTTTCGCGATCTGTCCCCGAAATACATTCCTCGAAGCTGGGGCATGCTCATATGCGACTCATCTATAAAAGTAAGAAAGTTGCTGTATCCCGCGTGAGTGTAGAAATCAAGAAGCGTGTAGGGGGCTTCGCCCGGCTTTCGGAAATCAAGGTGCTGGGAGTAGTTTTCAATACCGTGGCAAAATCCGGTTTCCTCTATCATCTCAAGGTCAAAGCTTGTTTTTTGTTCTAGCCGCTGTGCCTCCAGAAGCTTGCCTTGTTTTTTGAGGAGGCGCAGATGGTCATGGAGTTCATTTCGTATGTTTGTGATCGCGATTTTTTGTTTATCGTCTGGAGTGGCCCAAAAGTGGGCGGGGAATAGGCGGGTATATTGTATGTCGGGGGTTGTCTCCCTGCGGGAGATCCCCCGTAGGGGGATATATTGGGGGTTGAGCTTATCTGGCCTGCCTTCGTTTATTTTGGAGATTTTGTTTTGGGAGATTTCAATGATTGTAACTTTTTCTCCGGTTGCAGGGTATGCTTCTATACGCTCGCCTCTGGCACGGAACTGGCCGGGTTTCGGATCAATTTCGTTGCGCGTGTAGCCGAGGGTTACAAGATGGGATAGTAATTCTTTCCGAGATATTGTTTGATTAAGCGATAATTTAAGGCTTAGGTCGCTGTAATCCTCCGGCGAGCCGATGTTATAGATGCAAGATACAGAAGCTACGACAATAACATCGTTTCGCGACAGTAGGTCCTGTGTTGTGGCATGGCGCATCTGGTCGATTTTCTCATTGATTCGCGCGTCTTTTTGGATATATGTGTTTGATTGGGGAATGTATGCCTCGGGCTGATAATAGTCATAGTAGCTTACGAAATAATGTACCGCGCTATTTGGAAAAAATTCTTTAAATTCGCGGTAAAGCTGCCAGGCAAGGGTTTTATTATGGGAAATTACGAGCACGGGGCGCTGTACTTTTTCTATCACCCCAGCCATACTGTACGTCTTGCCGCTGCCAGTCACGCCCAAAAGCACCTGATCTTTTGCGCCGGACATAATTCCTTGAGATAATCGCTGTATAGCCGCGGGCTGATCTCCCGTCGGCTTAAAATTTGACTTTAATTTAAACCTTGACATATTCTTTATAATTTGTTATTGTATCATAGAATTCTTGGAAAGAGAAGGAATAAGAATGAAAAATATAGCGGAAACGATAATTCTTGCCAGTAACAGAGGGCCGGTAGAGCATATTATTCATGAAGACGGGTCTTTTACAACGGAGAGAGGAAGAGGAGGGCTTGTCACAGCGCTGCAGTCCTTAGGTATTCAGGCTAAATATCTATGGGTTTCTGCGGCAATGACTGAAGGCGATCGTGCTGTAGCAAATCTACAGATGCCTGATGAGGAAAAAAATATACAATCTCGTTATGTAACGATTCCCAAAGAGCAGTACAACAAATACTACAACAAAATAGCAAACCCGCTACTTTGGTTTGTACAGCACAATATGTGGAACTCTCCGTATGCTCCCGATATAGATAAAAACGTATGGGACGCATGGGAGAACGGCTATGTACCGGTGAACGAAGCATTTGCAGGCGAGATTATTAAGTTAGCAGGCCAATCCTTTGACGCTCCCATCATGATACAAGATTATCATCTGTATCTTGTCGACAGAATGGTGCGAAAAGCCATGCCGGAAGCAGTGATAACTCATTTTATTCATATCCCTTGGCCAGGTCCGTTCTGCTGGAGGATGCTTCCGGAAAAAATGGTGCTTGATATTCTAAACTCCCTTCTGTCTTGCGACATTGTGGGATTTCAGACAAAACGCGACGCAAAAGCATTTCTTGCAACATGCGAGGAGTTCCTTAATTTTCTGCATTCATTCGAAATAAATTACAAAGAACAGGCAATCACATATAATGGCAGAACGACGCATATCCGATCTTATCCGATATCTATAAACTTAGAAGAAACAAGGACTCTTGCGTATTCCGAGGAAGCCGACTCTTATATAGAAGCACTAGGACCGTATCTTAAAGAAAAGACTATTGTTCGCGTTGACCGCATGGATCCAAGCAAGAATATTATCAGGGGATTCATGGCATACGATAAATTATTGGCGCAGTATCCGGAGTGGAGAGGGCGAGTTTCATTTTTTGCATTTCTTGTTCCCTCTCGAGAGGATATTCAAGTATACCGGGACTATCGCAGTGAGGTGGAAGATATTATAGAAGAAATTAATAATCGCTACGGAAGCGAGGAATGGCAGCCAGTAACGGCATTTTTTGAAGACAATCAAACGCAAGCATTTGTTGCCATGCGAATATGCGATGTTCTTATGGTAAATCCGATAGCAGACGGTATGAATCTTGTTGCCAAAGAGGGATCGATAGTAAACGAAAACAACGGAGTTATTATACTCTCAAGATCTGCCGGCGCTTTTGAAGAATTAGAACCGGGAGTATTGGCCGTATCAGCGGCTGATACAGAAGGCATGTTTGAGGCCTTGTATACGGCCTTATGCATGGAAGAAGGCCCAAGGAAAGTAAAGAGCCATTTTTTGCGCAATGCCGTAGAGAATAACGATATAAACAAGTGGCTCGCGCAGCAGCTTGAAGACATTGCGACCTTAACATAACCAGACAATTAAAAAAGACGAGAAACCCTCGTCTTTTTGCTTATTAAACTAGGCATATAAAAAAACAGCCAATATTTAGTATGGCTGTTTTTGCCGGAGGACTATTCATTAGTACTGACTAGGACTGTGTAAACGCCTTTTGCGCGGGGCACAACCTCGCTTTCAAAGTTGAGGTAGGTCTCTATGTATATTTTAATTTCTTCATCTGATGTTTTTTGATACGCAAACGGGACAGGGTTCCACCCGACCATTTTTATTAACCTCTCTTTTTCGACAAGTTTCGATTCCAGTCCGTCAAATCGTATTTTAAGCGCGTTGAGGGTCATTGCAAAGTCATCTTTTACTTCTTTGCTGGTCATAAGCACCACACGATGAGGAGAGTGCTCTGCTTTTGGCAGAAAAAAGAACGAAAGAGCATGGTCCCACGTGAAGATTTGCGCGAACGAGTCCGTGTTCTCATAGAAGTCGTCGTGAGAAATATCGGCTACCCATAGGCCCCCGCCTTCCTCCTCGAAGCCATAAAGAAGCGCGTAGAAGAATCTGCCGTCTTCGCTGAAAAATCCGGAGTGGCCATACAGGCGCTCATCGCCCGCAGGCGCGTAGGAGCTTTGAGGCAGGGGATAGCGGACTATTTTATAGTTATCCGGGTCATTGATATCAAAAAGGTACACGGACTGCCATCTTGGATCAGGATTGTCGGATTCTCTGTCGGGCCAGCCGTCGATACTTGCAAAGAATAAATCCGGGTCCCTGGGGTGCTTTGCAAACATGACATGATCCCCCGGGAAAATGTACAGTATCTCGCTTTCCCCATCTTTTGTCGCTTCCATAAGCATGTTTCTTCTACTTTCTTCCGGCTCGGATGCTTTTGAAAGTATAAATCGCAAGACATCTCCATCTTCGGAAATCGTCCAAACCTTGTCGCAGGGATCAATTACATCGCTAAAGCCGCGATCTCTTATCCGGGCTGTTGCCCAGAGCCAAGTGTATCTAAGATGTGTAATTTCTGATTCCTCTTCAAGCGGCTCCTCATCAAGCTCTCCATAGTTATTTGCAAGGGCTCTGATATATGAGATTTCTTTTAGAGCCCTATGATAAAACTCGCACCTCTTTACCAGAAGCTCTCCCGGAGGGTTGCGCCACTCGGTGCTGGGGAAAGATGTAATTTCTTCCTCATACGCCCTATACTCTTTGCCTATTCGAGAATCGCTCAAGAGAAATGCTCTGGGATCCACATGGAAGTAGGTCGGCGTGATTTGGTCCGGGTTTTGAGCTTGCCACTCTTGCGGTATTTTATCCGGTATAATAAGGAGCGTGCCGTCCGGGAAGACCTTGGAAACAAGTCCGCTCATTGTCTTTCCTGGGAGATACTCAAATGTAATGGAGTTTGGCATGGTACTATCACTCTCCTTCTTTGGACTTGCAGTCGCTACTACGGCTACCAGCAGGGAAATAAAACATAATACAACAAGTACAGATCTTTTCATTGTCTTTTTCCTTCAGCATTTTATTTTTAAGGGACAATAAATTCCATATACACCATTGTTATCTAATTGACAAGATTGGTATGTAGGATATACTATAAGGCTCTTTGAAATTTTAAAATCGAGATGGCAGGAAAGGTGAGTCCATGAAAAGAATCGCATTGATAGTTTCTGTATTTTTTATATTGCCTGCATTTTTAGCATGCACAAGTGCGGCTTCCGTTCCCGTACAGACAAGCACAGGAAAAGACAAAGTAACAGAACAGAAGCAAGAACAAAAACAAGAAAAAGCAGTGCAAGAAAAAGCAGAGAAAAGAGCAATGGCGCCGGATTTTACCCTGAACGGATTTCAGGCGGATTTTTCCCAAGACAATGGCGATATTTCATACACTAAACTTGAGAATGTCAGCTTATCCGACTTTCGCGGCAAGCTCGTATTCCTAAATTTTTGGGCTACCTGGTGCCCTTCATGCAGAATGGAGATGCTCCAGATGAAGCGGCTGCATGAACGTTACAAGGACAAAGGACTTGTTATCCTTGCAGTAGAGCAGGGCCAGATATATGGCATTGAGAAAGTGAAAGAATTTGTTGTGGACATAGAACCTCCCTTTCCTATATTATTGGATGCGAAAATGGATGCGGGCAGGCTTTACAGGGTTACCGGCATACCGGAGACATTTCTCATCGGGCCCGGGGGCCATATAGAAAAGAAAATCCCGGGAGCGGGCTTCAAATGGTATTCGAAAAAGGGCAGGGATCTCATTGAGAAGCATTTACCGTCTACAAATACAGACGCCATAGAAGAAGGGGGTGACAGAGATGAGTAAAGTGATTTCTGTTTGTTTCCTGGTTGTTTTAATAATGATGCTGGCGTGCAGCGCGCCGGCGCGGGAAATTGTTCCTGAGAGTACAGTTGCTGCAACTCGCGCTCCTGCGGCAACGGCGGCCCCCGCAGCAACAGCTGCTCCGACTGCGACTTCGTTTCCGACTGCAACTCCTGCTCCAACACCGACCATTGCTCCAATGCCCACAGCCACCGCGATTCGGTCCCATATTATCCCTTCTTATGTCGCTCAAGTTGAATTGAGAGACGTATCGGGGGAGCCCTATGGCCGCGGAGCCGCGTTTCTGGTGGACAGAGGCAAGGGATTGCTTGCTACAAATGCGCATATTGTCTATGAGATTTTGGAGGGACAGGCATCCGGCATGAAGGTGCAGATAGGCAACGTATGGTACCCGGCATACGCGAAGGAAGAGTGGGTTAATTGGAAGGCGGATGTGGCCATTATAGGGATTGACGGCGCAGATGTGCAGTCGCTGCCCGCAAGCGCACGCTTGGGAGAAACGCCCCGGGAAGGATCCGAAGTACGTGTTACCGGCTACCTTCTTGAGTCGAAAGAGCAGGATGTAAACAGTACGTACCTTGTCCCGTATTCAACGGCGTCTCTGGTAAGATATTTGAACGGAGAAAGGATTGTTAACGATGAGTCATGGATAAATAGAGCTCTTATTCTGGACTCATTCGTTATGAGCATGCAGGAGAAGGGCGCCGAAACATTTGAGATACCGAAGGACATGAGGCTCTTATACTACAAGCGTTACATTATAATAGAGCAGAAGGAACTTTACTATGACCAGAGATTCCGCGTAGGCACAAGCGGCATGCCGGTTATTGGAGAAGGCGGAGATGTTGTCGCGATTATGTCTAGTTATCTTGATGTTGGCCGTGGTATCGGTGGGGTCGTGGCCTTTGTTGTTCCTGCCGAAGAAATCTCAGCCCTTCTTGAGAAAGCGAACAGCGCGCTTGAATGAGCTCGCTGTTTTTTATTTAGGGATTGACATCTTGTCAGTATTTGGCGTACTATTGCAGGCTGAAGTTCGTTAAAAATTTAAGAAATTTAAGGAGGCGGCATGAAAGCGAGGAGCATTGTTTTAGGAATCGTGATTTTTGCGATTGTGGGTTTTGCGATTATAATTTTTGCTGTTCTTTTGTCCGGATGCCAGGCGGAAAAAGCCGGGCAAACCGAAGCGCCGCAAGCTGAAGAGGCGTCTGGGCAGCCCAGGAAGGCGCCTCAAAAGATAAAAGAAGAGATAAAATATGAAGCTAGACGAAAAGAGCCTTGTAAGGCGTTTTCCTCCGGCTCCGTTCAGAACAAATCGGGCGAGTCTTTGGGAGTTTTAAACTGTGAGATTGAAAATAAGTTCCCCAAAGGCCTGCGCCTAATTGTGGATTTAGAGCACGATTTTCCTCTTGACTTTGCGGCTTCCGATCTTAAAGCGAAGATCGGAGAGGGATTTATTAATGTTGCCCCTGAAAATGATCCCGAGAACCCCACTCCCGGCAAAATGGTTTTTGAAATCGGTAACAGCAATTACTTCCATACATGGACGGAAATGGATAGCGGAACAGTTCGAATAAAAGACAAGAAGGGGAATGAAGTTATTTTTGAAACCGGCCCCTTTGTCTACAGCGACCCGCGTTTTAAATGGAAGGAAGAAGAATCGGAAAATATGAGAGTCTTATTTTATGGGTCGGCGCGCAGAGCAAGGCCGGAGAAGGTGCTTCTGGAAGCGGAGAGGATTTTGGGAAATTTTTCCTTTACCCCTCCCAGAAAAATCAGAATTATAGCGTATAACTCAAAACGAGCCATTGACCCCGCCCTTCCTTTCCGCTCAAAGGCTACGAGAGAAGATTTGATTACGATGGGAATGGCGTTCGATGATATTAATGCCGTATTTGTTCTAAACGGCGAGGAATTTCTGAACACCGTCCGTCACGAGCTCATGCATCTTATTTTTGACCATCTGACAGAAAAGGCGTTCACTATTTTACCTACCTGGCTCAATGAGGGTCTTGCAATGTACGCCGGTAGCGAGAATCTTTCCGAGCGCCATATAAAAGTCATAAGCACTGCCATAGAGAACGGGGAATTTTTATCCCTGCGCGAACTTTCTTCATTTTCGGGAAAACCGGATATGGTTGAGCTGAATTATGCCGAGGCCCATAGTTTCATAAGGTTTTTGATAAAGGAGTACGGGCAAGACACAATGCTCGAGTTTCTCCGTTTCCTAAATGAAAATTTTGGGGTGGAGCTTGGAGAGGCAGTAGAGGAGGTTTATGGCAAACCTCAGGATTTTCTGGAAAAGGAGTGGATAGATAGCTTGACAACCGGAAGCAGATGATATAAAAGGTATTCCAATAAGGGGAAGTCCCTTAAAAAAACAAAACCGCAAAAACGCGGAAAGGAGAAAGGAGGGCGATATGGTAAAATCGGTAGCAAGTATGATGTTGGTTCTCAGCTTACTGCTTGTTGGTCTGGCCTGCGGAGGATCTCCGGAGCCGGTTCAGCAATCAGAAAAGTCGGCACAGGCAGAACAAAAGCCGGTACAAAAAGAGCGCGCGGCGCCAAAATCCGAGGCATCTTCGGAAAAAGATATGGTGACCGTTCCCTTGCCGCTGGGCATGCCCTACGGAGGGGGGAGCGAGATTCCCACAATGGACCCCCATAAATCCCAAGACGTAAATTCCAGCCAGTATCTTAACGAGATATACTCGGGACTGGTGGGGCTTGAGCAGGGAACCCTTAAGACCGTTCCGGATATTGCCGAGAGCTGGGAAGTCAGCGAAGACGGCTTGACCTATACTTTCCGCCTTGTGGATAACGCGACTTTTCACGACGGGAGAGGGGTTACCGCCCACGATTTCAAATGGTCTTTTGAGCGGGCGTCAGATCCCGACACTTATTCTCCGACAGCGGATACTTACCTCGGCGATATCGTTGGCGTGCAAGAGAAGCTCAACGGAGAGGCCGCTGAAGTTTCCGGGGTCCGGGTGGTTGACGACTATACTCTTGAGCTAACTATCAAAGAGCCCATTGTTTACTTTCTGCAGAAGCTGACGTATCCCACCGCTTTTGTTCTTGACCAGGAAACGGTCGGCACAATGAGCCAAAGAGACGCCTTCCAGGTCAATGCCAACGGAACCGGGCCTTTTCGGCTGGCAGAATATATTCCCGACCAAAAACTGGTTCTGGAGCGCAGCGAGAATCACCATCGGGATCGTGCAGGCAACGTTCAGAGGTTCGTTTTCGAAGCGGGAGGATCTCAAATGACCCGCTACGAAAATGATGAGATATGGGCGAGTCCTGTAGGGGTAGTGGACTGGGAGAGGGTTACCGATCCCAGCAATCCCCTTAGTAAGGAATATCACGAAGCTCCCCAGCTTAGCTTCTACTATATCGGTTTTAATGTAACAATGCCTCCGTTTGACGATCCCAAAGTCCGGCAGGCCTTTGCCATGGCCGTGGACAACGAGCTCATTTTAAAGGCAGTGGCCAAGGGAATGGTCCCGCCGGCGACCGGAATTTTACCCCCAGGTATGCCTGGATACGATGCCAGCCCCAAGGTGTGGGCATTTGATCCGGATAGGGCCCTCGCTTTGCTAAAGGAGAGCGAATACTATTCACGGCTCAAAAAGATTGACGCGTCCGCGTCGTCCCAGGATGATATAACCGTGAAGTTCACAACTCCCGGGTTCGGATCCGATCCTTCGCCGTTTAACGCCGCTACGATGCAGATGCTGGAGGAGAACCTCGGCATCGACATCGCCTTTGAAACGATGGAGTGGGGAACCTTTTTAAATAAGCTGAATAGCGAAGAACTGCCGATGTTCTCTCTGGGATGGGTAGCGGACTACCCCGACCCCCAGAATTTTTTGGAAGTTCTCTTTGAGTCCGAATCGGCACAGAACCATTATGGCTATGGCAATCCCGAGGTTGATGCTCTGCTTGCCGAAGCGCGGGTAGAGAAAAACCAGGACAAGCGATTCGCGCTCTATATTGAAGCGGAGCATATGATTGCCGAGGATGTTCCGGTAATGCCCACAAGCTTCTCGATAGATTACTACGTCGTAAAGCCATGGCTTGAGAATTTCGAACTGTCTTCGAGTATTGTTCCGTTTCTCAAAGACGTAAGAGTGGCCGATTCCCACTTAGGAAAGGCTAAATAAAATAGTAAAAAGACAGCCCCTTGTATTATTACGCAAGGGGTTTTTACTTTGCTCGAAAAAGGTTGACATATCTCAAAAAAACTACCATAGTGTATGGTCTGGTCTTTGAAATTTAAATAAGGACAAGGAATCAAAGGGAGGAAAGATGCTGCCATACATCGCAATAAGATTGTTCTTCTGGCTTCCACTTTTAACGATCGGTGTAATATTTGTCACTTTTTTTCTGACTCTCCACGGGTCAGGAGACCCCGTAGTGATTGCTTTGGGGGTGAAGGCCTCACCTGAGGTAGTAGAAAGATTGCGGCATGCTTTGGGGCTGGATTTGCCTTGGTATATACAATTCCCCAATTACCTCTGGAACGTGCTGCACTTTGATTTTGGGGAGTCCTTCGGCAATTTGGGCATACCCGTATCCGATTTGATAAAGCCGCGAATGTGGGTTTCTTTTCAGTTATCCGCAGTTACTCTTGTTATTTCTTTGCTTTTGGGGGTTCCTCTTGGCCTCAAGGTCGGAACCTGGCAAGGCAGTTGGAGAGATAGGTTTTTGGTAGGCATCGTCTTGTTGGGAATAGCCTTGCCCTCATTCGTGGTCGCACCTTTTTTCCAGAGAATGTTTTCCGTCTGGTTTCACGTGCTTCCCTCTTCCGGCTGGGACGGGCTATTTAGCTTAAAGATTCTTTTGCCCGTATTGATTATGGGGGTCTTGCCTATAGCGGGACTTGTGAGGATACTGCGGCTTTATGTCGCAGAAACCCAGCATGCGCACTATGTATATGCCGCGCGGGCAAGGGGCCTGCCGGGCAAGGTCGTAATGAGAAAGTATGTAATCCGAAACGCCTTAATGCCGCTCACGACCATGTTCGTCTTTATTTTGATCGGCCTTTTTAGCGGGGCGCTGATCATCGAGTTGATTTTCGGTATTCCCGGTCTTGCAAAACTAGCCTTAAAGGCCATTGGGGCAAGGGATTTTCCGGTTATCGGCGCCTTTACTATCATAGGAATGGTTATTTTCATTTCGGCGATGGTTCTCAAAGATATTCTATATGTGCTGATTGACCCGCGAGTAAGGTTCTCTGCCGTTAAGAGGGTTGAGAAAACGGAAAGTTTTCTTTCGTTTTTCGCGGACGTGTTCCTGCATCCCGGATTCCTGTTAAGGCCTCTGGCGTTCCTTTTTTCAATTTCGGGGATTGTGCTTCTTTTTGCGTGGCAGCCGAAATGGGCTTTGATTTCGACAATGGGAGTTTTGCTTTTCATTTTGCTCCTCCATAATTTTAAGCTAATCAACCTGAAGAGTATGTTTGTATGGTGGCCGGGAAGTTTCTGGCAGATTTTGTGGGCTCGGTTCAGGAAGAGCAAAATAGGGCTTATTGCGCTATGCGTGTTTGCGCTTTTGCTGTTGGCCGCAGTATTTGCTCCCATAATAGCCCCGTATGAATTTACGAAACAAAACCTCTTAAATGTTCATTCTTCCCCTAGCTTAGAGCACTTATTTGGCACGGATGGACTTGGCAGAGATCTTTTTTCCAGGGCACTGTTCGGAGTTAGAACCTCCTTCATTGTAGCTCCGGTGGTCGCCGGCATTACTTTGTTTTTGGGAACAAGCTTTGGCCTGATGGCGGGATATTTTAGGGGGCGGGTTGACGCGGCGATCATGCGGTTTTGCGAGTTCCTGGCAGGTTTCCCCGGTCTGCTGTTTGCGATTCTGATTTCCGCCACTATAAAACCGAGGATTCTTGATTTTCTGCGGCCGTACGAAGGTATGATAAATCTTGGAATAGTTGATTTTCTGGTGCTGTTCCTGGCGCTATCTTTTATCGGTTGGTCCGGTCTTGCTATTTTTGTGAGGGGCGAGGTTCTGCGCCTGCAGTCCAACGACTTCATGGAAGCGGCAAGGGCGCTTGGGGCTTCTCCGGTCCGGCTTATGCAGCGTCATCTTCTTCCCAACCTGACGGCAATAATAATCCTGATTCTTTCTACGAGCTTCCCGGCAGTGATTATGGAGGAAGCAATTCTGTCATTCATCGGCATAGGCATCAGCGACCCCAACACCTCCCTCGGGCAGTTGGTTAATTCAGAATACGGCTATTGGCGCACATCTAACTATCACGTGGTGTTTATTCCGGCAATAATTCTGGCCGTACTAATGTACGCGTCGGTTTTCTTGGGAGAAATTCTCAATGATGTTTTGAATCCAAAAAGCAAGATGAAGTAGGTGAAAAAAATGGGACTTTTAGAAGTTGAAAATCTCTCTCTCCAATATGAAACAAGGAATGCAGATATACGGGCACTTTCGAATGTATCCTTTGCGGTGAATCCTGGGGAGCGCCTCGGTGTCGTCGGCGAATCCGGCAGCGGGAAAAGCAGTTTGGGGTCCGCGATTCTCGGCCTAGTGTCTTTTCCCGGGAAAATCAAAAGTGGCAGAGTACTATTTCAGGGCAAAGACATAGCCCTTATGAATGATAAGGAGCTTGAGAAGATGAGGGGAGAGGGTGCTACAATGATTTTCCAGGATTCAAGGGCCTCTCTTAATCCTCTGATTACGGCCGAAGAACACTTTAGGGACGTATTCCGGTATCGTTTCGGGAAGGAATCAAAGCAGGCCTCGCGGGAAAAAGCTGTGGCGCTGTTAAAGGACGTGGGTATTACGGATCCCGAAGAACGGCTGAAGCAGTACGCGCATCAGCTTTCGGGAGGCATGGCCCAACGGGTTCTTATCGCGCTTGCTCTCGCCCAATCCCCAAAGGTTATCATTTGTGACGAGATAACTACCGCGCTTGATGTAACTTTGCAGGTTCAGATTCTTGATTTGCTCAAAGAGCTTTCCGAGAAAAAGGAAACCACCTTTATCCTTATTTCTCACGACATCGGCGTTATTTCCTATTTCAGCGAGAGAGTAATGGTGATGTATGCGGGGATGGTGGTGGAAGAAGGGGCGACAAGCGAAGTTTTGAGCCACCCCTATCATCCCTACACCAAGGCCCTCATCGCCTCCTTGCCTACGGGCGAAAAAGAAATGCTGAATGCCATTGAGGGCGAGCCGCCCTCTTTATCCCAAGAGTTTACAATGTGCCCGTTTGCTCCCCGATGCTCACGGAGAGAGGATAGATGTTTTTCCGAAAAACCTCCTATACGGGTGCGGGATAATCAAAAAATCGCCTGCTTCTTTGACATATAGGGAGGAAGCATGAAAGAGAAAGAGAACATTCTTTCGGTAGAAGACCTAGGAGTTAGTTTTCTGGTAAAAGAAGGGCAATTCGCGAGAAAAAGTCAAAAACTTCAAGCGGTAGACGGGGTTAGCTTTCGCCTGGAAAGGGGCGAGACCCTGGGAGTTGTAGGAGAGTCGGGTTGCGGAAAGACGACTCTCGGCAGGGCAATCCTGTACCTTGAAAAACCGACGTCGGGTAAAATTGTATTCAAGGGAGAACTGGTCGAGGATATCTTGCGGAAAAATCCACTTGAGTTGCGAAGAAAGGCCCAGATAATATTTCAGGATCCCTACACTTCGCTGAATCCGCGAATGACCGTGGGCAGTATCATCGGCGAGGGCATAGAGATTCATAATCTGGCAAAAGGAAGGGCGAAGCAGGAAAGAGTGAAGGAGCTTTTAGGGCTTGTGGGCCTTGACGCTTCATACATAGCGCGCTACCCCCATGAGTTTTCTTCGGGACAAAGGCAGCGTATTGTTATAGCGCGGGCGCTTGCGGTTGATCCGGAGCTTGTTGTCTGCGATGAGCCGGTTTCGTCGCTGGACGTTTCCGTGGGAGCTAAAATTCTGAATCTCATGCTGGAGCTTCAGAAAAGATTGTCCCTCGCATATATATTTATTTCCCATGATCTTGATGTAGTGGCGCACATGTCGGACTACATTGCTGTAATGTACCTGGGAAAGTTTATGGAAACTGCCAAGACCCACGACATCATACACAATGCCAGGCACCCATATACCAGGGCGCTTTGGGAATCCATGCCTCGGATTGGCAAAGAGAAGATTGTAGGATTGAAAGGAGAAATTCCCTCTCCTCTTAATATTCCTTCGGGATGCAGGTTTAGAACCAGGTGCCCATATGCCACGGAACTGTGCGCGCAGGATGTGCCGCCCCTTACGGAATTCGGCGATGGGCAGCTTGTGGCATGTCATTACGCCAAAGAAATAAAAGATGGTACGCATGTACCCACAAACGCTCCGGTCTAGAATCGGAGCGTTTTTTATTGTATTATAGACGCATGATATCTGTACTCAATGGAGAAATTAAATATGTTGGCGAGGATAACCTCGAGATTCTAAGCGGAAGTATCGGCTACAAAGTTTTTTGTCCGCAGAAAACATTGGGGGATTACTCTGTGGGGCAATCGGCGGAGATTTTTACATATCTTCACGTGCGCGAAAACGCGCTTGAGCTTTATGGATTTAAAACCCGTAAAGAGCGGGATTTTTTTGAGATTTTAATTAGTATCTCCGGAATTGGCCCCAAGGGGGCGCTTGGGATACTGCAGGCGGCGCCGATAGATTTACTGAAGAAGGCAATAGCATCAGGAGACACAACAGTGCTCACCCGGGTATCGGGCATAGGTGAAAAAACCGCTCAGCGTATTATTATTGAGCTAAAAGGAAAGCTCAAAGATATTGTAGGAGAAGACGGAGGTGATCTTAGGGAGGGAGGCGATGTCATAGAAGCGCTTACCGGCCTTGGCTACACGCGCGCCCAAGCCCAGCAGGCCTTTGGCAAAGTGCCGGAAAACATAGAGGGAGTAGAGAATAAAGTAAAGGAGGCGTTGAAGATTTTGGGGAAATAATGGAACATTTTTTACAATCCCATGAATGGGAAGAGTTTCAGAAATCGGTCGGAAGGGAAGTTTTTCGCATTGGCGATGCGCTTGTTATTAAATTGCCGCTGGCATTCGGGAAGAGCTACTTATACTGCGTAGGTACTTCGGCAGGGCGAAGTCTACGGAAAAATTTTGCTCCACGCGGAGATGTCATATTTTTGAAACTTGAGCCGATGGCGGAAGACGGTAAATTGGAAGACAGTTTGTTGAAAGCTGGGTTTATCAAGTCAAAAAAAGAAATTCAGCCGCAACGGACGATTATATTGGACATTACAAGGAGCGAGGAAGAGCTGTTGGCAAGTATGCATAAGAAGACGCGGTATAATATACGAGTTGCACAGAAGAAAGATGTAAGATTTAAGATATATGATTTGAGAGAAGGGAGTGATAACTTCGAAGCGTTTTGGCAGCTTTTGCAGGAGACAACTGAACGGGATAAATTCCAAGCTCACCCTAAAAGTTATTACGAAAAACTGCTTAGCAGTTTTTCGTCCCGACATACGACATACGACATACCATATACAAAGTTATTCTATGTAGAATATAAGGATAAGGTTATTTCTGCTTCCATTGTTATTTTTCACAATCATAGTGCTGCATATTTGCATGGCGCGTCTGATCACGATTACCGCGCTCTCATGGCGCCGTACCTATTGCATTGGGAAGTTATAAAATACGCGAAAGATCATGGATTTAGCGAATACGACCTTTGGGGAATAGACGAGGAGAAGTGGCCGGGAGTCACAAGATTCAAGAAGGGATTTGGCGGCAGAGAAGTTAAATATACCGGCTCATATGATTATGTATTTATGCCAATATGGTATCGGCTCTATAAGTTGTGGCAGGCCCTATTCAAAAGGTAAAGCGAAAAATTCAAGATCTCCGTTTTTGTCGGATATAGCAGCATACCCGACTTTTTTGTTGATAGAAATTATGCTAGAGTTTTAGTGCCTTATGGGATCTATTATCCAAAAAATTGTCCCCGGTTTTATTGTGAATTTTTACCACCAGATGTGGCCTGCTTTGGGTGCTGTGATTTATAGATTTCCGGCCAAAAAAGTAAAAGTCATAGGAATCACGGGCACCAATGGCAAGACGACAGTAGTGCATCTTGCGACTGAAATATTAGAAGCGGCAGGGTACAAGGTGGCGTCTATTTCGTCGCTTCGTTTTAAAATAGGGGAAAAGGAATGGAAGAACGAGCTTAAGATGACAATGCCGGGCCGTATGAAAATACAAAAGTTTTTAAGGCAGGCAGCGGATGCCCGATGCCAATATGTTGTGATGGAGGTAACCTCTGAAGGAATCAAGCAATATAGACATAAGTTTATTGATTTTGATGTCGCGGTATTTACAAACTTAACTCCGGAGCACGTTGAGTCGCATGGCGGATTTGAAAATTACAAAAGAGCAAAAGGCGAGCTTTTCAAATCAGCAAAAACAGCAATAATTAATCTGGACGATGAGAACGCGGAATATTTTTCGGCGCTCTGTAAAGGCAAAAAATATGGATATAGCGTAGAATCCGGGAGTATTGATATTGCGACACCTCTTCCGGGCAAGTTTAACCTGTATAATGCCCTGGCCGCGGCTTATGTGGGATTGTCTCAGGGAGTTGATATGAAGGTTATAAAAGAGACGCTTGGAAAAGCCAAAGGCATCCCGGGCAGGATGGAAACAGTTATTAAAGAGCCGTTTCCGGTTATTGTTGATTATGCCCATACGCCCGATGCGCTTGAAAAAGTATATAAAACGGTTAAAGGGAGGCATAAGCTCGTATGTGTTCTAGGCGCTGCCGGCGGGGGAAGGGACAAGTGGAAAAGGCCGCAAATGGGGAAAATAGCGGCGCGTTATTGCGACGAGATAATACTTACTAATGAAGATCCGTACAATGAAGATCCGAGCCGGATTTTAGCAGAGATAAAATCCGGAATTTCTTCTCCTATTTCTAAGCTTTACGAAATCCTTGATCGCCGCAAGGCAATAAAAAAAGCCCTGCGAATAGCAAAGCGCGGAGACATTGTTGTGGTAACGGGTAAGGGCGCGGAGCCCTGGCTTATGACAGGGGAGGGCAGAGTAGCGTGGGATGACCGCGAGATTGTAAGGGCGGTCTATCGTGAGATTTTTGGCTAGCTTATAATTTTTATTTTCTTCTCCTTCTCTTTTTTAAGCTTAGGTATCTTTATTGTCAGAATCCCATCTTTTAGCGATGCGTGAGCTTTTTCACTGTCTACTTCTGTGGGCAGGATTATGGATCTTGAAAATGCTCCCCAGTAACATTCTTGGTATAGATAATTTTCACCCTTTACTTTTTCCTCCTTGTGCCTTGAGCCCCTTATATTTACAACGTTGTCCTCTATGCCGACATCAAGATCCTCCACTTTTGCGCCGGCTATTGTGGACTTTATGACAATTTCCGTGGTGGTTTCGTATACGTCTATTGCAAGCTGGCCCTCCGGCATATTCTCTCCGTTATTTTCAGGTTCCTCTTTTTTGGAAATATTTACCGGAGGCGTTTTTGCCTTGCGTGCTTTAGCCGGCTTTCTTTTTTTTGTCGTATCGGCTTTTGCGAGTTGAGCTATTGTGTAGGGCTTTTCTTCGGATACCGTTGGATCAGTAACCTTTATGAATCCCTGCTCTTCTTGCGGTGAGTCGGAATCATCTCCCTGTTCGGTATCTTCGTTTTCTTGCGGGACCGACTGCGTGTCTTTATCTTCTTCATCGTCTTCGTCAGCCTGGTCGGGTGGTATATTATCTCCGTTTTCGTCCACTAAAATATCCTCATCCTCATTCATCTTGAATGAACTTGTAAGATTTTTGAAAAAATTAGGCACGCCATTGTTGCCTCGAGCTTGCCGAAGAGCGCGCAATAATGAGCGCCCCGAGCTTATCGAGGGGTTACCTTAGCTTAGAAAGATTTTTAAAAAATATGGAAATCATTACCACCGCAGATATCATTAGCAGTCCAACGGCGAAGACGAAATAAAAATACTCCTCCATGTATATTACAAATATATTATAAAACCCATGTAAAAGTATGGCAAGCGTGAATCCGTGGATAAGGGGCAGGAATTTTTTGCGGGCTCTGAACATTGATAGCGCCAGGTAGTATCCGATTATCGCCGAAGCGAGAGCGTGAAGAAGGGTTGCGCCTATGAACCGGGAAAAAGTAATTTCCAATGTAGATAGAAAGCCGTTGGCGGCTAACGGAACCAGGAGAAAGATATTTTCTATCGCGGCAAAGCCGAGGGCCGCGACTATCATGTATATCATCGCGTCTACCGGCTCGTCAAGCTGATTTGTTCTTTTTATAACTCTGAAATATACAACAAGAAATTTAAGGATTTCTTCCGTGGCAGCTACGCCTATAAAATATACTATGAGCATATTGGGGAGAGATGGGAGGGGAAGTAATTTTAGCCCATCTATGGCAAAGTTTTCAATAAGTATCGCAGGAAACGCAATGAGCATACCCCAGATAAATACGCGGATTATCATGCGCTTGGGCTCGGGGTGCTTGTCTTTGCGTAGATACCAAATAAGCCAGATTGAGCTGGGAAGTATGGCTAGTGGTATATAAATGAGATAGTGCATTTATTTAGGCCAGTTTTCCACCATGAGCATTGACCGCTTTTTTATTGGCAAATTTTGATAAATTTCTTCTGTAATAAATGGAACAAACGGATGCAGGAGTTTTAAGGTTTCTGTAAGTACATACAAAAGAACCTTTTCATTTTTTTGTTTTTTACTCGCTTCTATATATGTATCCGCGAAATCATGCCATACAAAATTATAAAGGGCGTGAGCCGCGTGTCCGAACCGGTATTTTTCTGTATTTTTATTAACGGTTTGAATAGTTTTTTTGAGGGCGCCAAGGATTTTTTTATCGGCAGGTGTCTGTATGTCTTGGCTTTTGATCTGTCCCCCTACGGGGGATCCCCCGTAGGGGGACATCATCACAAACCTGCTTATATTCCATAATTTATTGCAGAATTTTCTTCCCGCGATAATATGGTCTTCCGTGAAGTGAATATCCTGCCCGCCCATCATCTGGTAAGCGATGCCAAAGCGGGTCGCGTCGGCGCCGTATTTGTCTATAATGCCCACGGGGTCAATGCCCGTACCGAGCGACTTAGACATTCTTTGGCCTTCTTTTGTCAAAACAGTCGGATGAATGACAACTTCAGAGAAGGGCCGCTTGCCGGTGAACTCATAAGAGGAAAATACCATGCGCGCCACCCACAAGTTTATTATATCACGCCCAGTAGATAGCACTTGTGTGGGATAAAAGGTTTTTAAGTCCTTAGCTTTTTTGTTCGGCCATCCCAAAGTCGCAAATGGCCATAATGCCGAAGAAAACCATGTATCCAGGACATCTTCGCTATCTTCCACGGGTATCTGATGCCCCCACCAAAGCTGCCTGGATATATTCCAGTCCCTGATGTTTTTCATCCAGTCAAGGTAAACTTTCTCCCAGCGCTTTGGCACGAATTTTACTTCACCTTTTTTTACCGCCTTTATCGCGACGCTTGCAAGCTCATCCATCTTAAGAAACCATTGCTCGCTCGCAAGCGGCTCTATTATGCTGTTGCATCGATAGCAGTGGGGGACTTGGTGATTAAAGTCCTCAGATTTTTCAAGCAGCCCCTGATTTTCAAGCTCCTCAAGCACTTTTCCCCTGCATTCGTTTATTTTAAGGTCCTCGCACAGCGGGCCGGCTTGTGCGGTCATGCGGCCTTGCTCATTTATTATTTTGTATTGAGAGAGAGCATGGCGCTCGCCCATTTCCCAGTCGTTGGCGTCGTGAAGCGGCGTTACTTTTACGGCGCCGGTGCCAAACTCGGGATCCACCGCGTTATCCGCTACTATAGGAATCTCTCTTTTTTGAATGGGAAGTATCGCCGTCTGTCCGATTAAGTCTTTGTATCTTTCGTCTTTGGGATTTACAGCCACCGCCGCGTCCCCAAGCATCGTCTCGGGTCGGGTGGTCGCTACTGTTATATATTTTATAGATTCCGGATTTTTATCTGTATTTTTTACTTTTTCATTTTTTATTTTGAGCGGGTAGCGAATGTACCACAATTTTCCTTCCTTTTCTTTATATTCCAATTCAAGATCAGACAGTGATGTCCCGCACCGCACGCACCAATTCACGACTCTCAACCCCCTATAAATCCATCCTTTTTTGTAATAATGCAAAAATGCCTTCTCTACGGCTTTCATATATTCTTTGTCCATGGTAAATCGCGTCCGGGACCAGTCACAGGAGGCGCCCAGTTGTTTTAGCTGATCGAGAATTATATTTCCGTATTGTTCTTTCCATTTCCATACTTCCTTAGTGAATTCTTCTTTTCCGAGATCAAACCTGGACTTTCCTTCTTTCTTTAGTTTTTGCTCTACTTTATTCTGCGTTGCAATTCCCGCATGGTCGGTGCCCGGAAGCCAGAGGGTTTTGTATCCTTCCATCCTCTTTTTGCGGATTATCACATCCTGTATTACCGCATTTAGCGCGTGCCCCATATGAAGCTCTCCCGTAACATTCGGCGGGGGAATCACAATAGCAAAAGGTTTCTTGTGGCGCTTGGGCAGTTTATCGGGATTAAAAAAGCCGCTCTTCGTCCAGAGGTCATAAATTTTTTTCTCGGTGGCCTTTGGGTCGTAGGCCTTGGGAAGCTCTTTTTGTTTTGGCATGAATTTATTATTGCAGAATCCTAGCCAATTTTCAAATTTCCGTTGGCTTTCAATGTTTTCCAGCGGGTGAGGGTTGCTTTGTTACGGCGAAAGTACGCTGCAGCGGCTATCATGGCGGCGTTGTCGGTGGCTAATGATGTATGTGGTATTTTGTATAGTGTATCTGGGAGTTCTTTTTTTATGACTTCCCCAAATTGCTTGCGGAGCTCTTCATTTGCGGCTACTCCTCCGGCTAGCATTATTGTTTTTACCTTATATTCTTCCGCGGCTCTGATAGTTTTTGCAATTAAAACATCAACCGCGGCCTGCTGGAAGGATGCAGCTATGTCCTTCTTGATTTTTGAAGTAACCGTTAAATCTCTAATGGTGTACAAAACCGCTGTTTTAAGTCCCGAAAAGCTGAAGTTATAATCTTTTGAATGAAGCATTGGCCGCGGAAAATCAAAGGCCTTTGGATTCCCGCCTTTTGCGGACTTTGCGATTTTGGGGCCTCCAGGGAAAGACAGGCCAAGCATTCTCGCTACCTTGTCAAATCCCTCTCCTGCCGCGTCATCAACGGTCTCCCCAATTAATTTATATTTCAAAATATCTTTCACCAAGATGAGTTGTGTATGTCCGCCGGAGACTGCAAGGACAATAGCCGGGAATTCAACCTTCCCCGTGTGTAGAAAATTGGCGGCTATGTGTCCCTCCATATGGTCCACTCCAAGCAGAGGAATTCTCCACCAATAAGAGAGGGCCCGCGCAAAATTTATTCCAGCCCATAGCGCCGGCTCAAGCCCCGGTCCGTGCGTCACTGCGATGAAGTTAATTTTTGGTTTCGGTATCGGAACAACTGTTTTTATAAACTGTTCCAGTAACTCCGGCTCGCGTTCCAGTATTTTTCCAGCATTTTTAATTTTAGATTGTCCTTTTGTGTAGGATTTCGCGGAGGGGGATAATTTCATGCCAGCTTCACCTAGTGCTTTTTCTAGTACAGTCACTAGGTTTTCTTGATGCGCTCTCTTCGCCAAGCTCGGAACTACTCCACCATACTTTTTATGAATCTCCGTTTGAGAGGATATAACATTCGCAAGCACGCGGAAATGAGGGATTTTACTCCCCCGCCTTGGCGATGCCTCTACGATTGCTATGCATGTATCATCACAGGATGTTTCGATGGCTAGAATTCTCATAATTAAGGTTAATATAAGCCAAATATTGAACTTTTGCAAGAAATATGATAAAATATCAGGCGCTACAGCATCTTAACAATAAATTTTATCAGGCAAGGAGTGGATATATATGAATCTGAAAAGCCACTACTCGCATTTTTTGTCAAGAGATAAAGGGTTACTTCGCTTTACTGCTCATAGCCACCATTACTGGCCGGATGTGACCAGGGACGCGGTTTTGGCTTGTTGGGACGATGCGGCAAAATATGCGGATGACAAATGGTCTCATATTTTTGGCGAAGTGATACCAAGGGCGCAAGGCAGTATTGCTTCTATCCTTGGCCTTGATCACTCCGATCATATTGCCTTTGCTCCCAATACCCACGAGTTTGTGATGCGATTATTATCTGCGTTCGATTGGACCAAGCCACTTAGAATTTTAACGACCGACAGCGAGTTTCATAGTTTTTCAAGGCAAATTTCCCGCCTTGAAGAATTAGATACGGTTTCAGTAGAACGCGTCCCTGTATTTCCGTTCAAAAACTTCGAAAGCAGATTCAGGAAAATTTTAGCTGAGCAGAAATTCGACCTTGTTTTTTTTAGCCAAGTTTTCTTTGACTCGGGGTTCGCTATAGGGGATCTAGATGGCATAGTTAGCGCGGTACGATACCCTGATACAGTTATAGTAATAGACGGGTATCATGGATTTTGCGCCTTGCCAACATCGTTAAGATCTATTCAGGAAAGAGTATTTTATCTTGCCGGCGGCTATAAATATGCGCAAAGCGGCGAAGGGGTATGCTTTCTACACATCCCCCAAGGGTGCGAGTTGCGTCCTATGGACACGGGGTGGTTCGCTGAACTTGGCAGCATAGAGAGGCCCCGAAGTGATACTGTCTCTTATAGTAATGATGCCTTCAGGTTTTGGGGGGCCACATTCGACCCAAGCGGAATTTACCGCTTTAACGCCGTTATGGAATGGATGGATCATGCGGGGCTAACCGTTGATAAAATACATAACCATGTTTCTGGGCTCCAGGATTATTTTTTGGAACAGATCGGCAGTATAGATTTTCCGGTTTTAGATTCTGCCAATCAGGTTACTCCCTCGGATCCCTCTAAGCGCGGGCATTTTATAAGCTATAAGGCGGATGATATTAGCGCGACAGTAGATGCGCTAAAGAAAAGGGGGATTATTGTAGACGCGCGCTACCCATACGTAAGGTTCGGATTTGGCCTGTATCACGATATGGGCGACATCGACGAATTTATAAAAAGGATGAGGCAATAAGAACAACATCCGCGTAATATCGCGGATTTTATTTGTTTTAGATAAGCCAAATATTGAGCTTTTGCAAGAAATATGCTAAAATATCAGCGCTAGGCCCCATCGTCTAGTGGACCAGGACACTTGGTTTTCATCCAAGAAACAGGAGTTCAATTCTCCTTGGGGCTACCATTTAGGCAAACAAATACCCCGAGCCATAAAAGCTCGGGGTAAGGGATTTTTCAGTTCCAGGCGCTGATCCAGAATCTTTCTACTGTATTAACTCCACAAGCTGTGGAGTAATAGAAATAATGTGAGGGTTTTTGTCTCTGTCTATCAGGACAAGTCCCTTATGATGTAGTTCGTTCAGGGCGTTGAGAATTCCCCCATGCATAGTTGCAAGAATGGCGTTGGAGTTCTCATATGCTTGGAGCATGGCGCCGAACTCGACGGAGGTCACGTCTCTCCAGTCGTCGCCATCCTGCTGACAAACCTGGGTGATGGCTGCTACAGCCACCTCCGATTCCATTCTTCCGATGACGCCTGCCAGGGGCACGGTACACGCTGGTACCGGAAGGGATCGTCCCTTTCCTCTAACCTCGCTGGGTCTGCATTCGAACTGTTCAACCGGCATCTCGTTTCTCCTGCTGGTAAGATATTGCTAGTATATCACCTTTTTATATATTTGTAAAGGCCTTTTGGCAAGATATAAAACTTTGCCAATTTGCTGATTTTATGGTATTTTTTAGCCATTAATCATACAGAACTTTTAAAATTTCGGAGGCGACATGAAACCGAAAGGCTCGTGGATCCGGCAGATGCTGGGCGCAAAATTGCGGATTTTCAGATTATTCGGCATAGATGTCTATATACACTTTAGTTGGTTGTTGGTCTTCGCTCTCGGCTCTTGGACTATGAGCTCATCTTTCATTGGTATCCTGAATAAGAATTTTCCCTTGCTATTTCATGACTCAAACCTTGTGGGGTGGGTCCTTGGGATGGCGGCTGTAATTTTACTTTTTACTTCGGTTCTTATCCATGAATTTGGCCATTCCCTTGTTGCGAAGGCATTTGGCATTAGGGTTGGCGGAATAACGCTTTTTCTGCTAGGCGGCGTGTCAATGCTTAACGATGAGGATATGAAAGATAAGGCTACGCCGCTCAAGGAATTCCTTATTGTGGCAATAGGGCCGCTTACGAGTTTTGTTTTGGGGCTGGCTTTTTTAGGGCTTTATCTTAAGATTGAAGGCGCCCGCGCCGGGCAATTCTCAACTCCCGTCTTCCTGCTGTGTCAATATTTGATGTTCATAAACTTTCTTCTTGCCGCATTCAACACTATTCCGGCATTTCCCCTTGATGGGGGAAGGATGTTCTTCTCGATTCTTAAAATTTTAAGAGTAGGGGAAAAAAGGGCATACGGAATAGCCGCTACTGTTGGAAGTATAATAAGCTACGCAACGATAGCATTAGGGCTTATGATAGTCATTGGCATATTGCCAATGCATCCTTTGCAGGGCATTTGGCTTGTAATTATCGGATTATTTCTTGGCTCTGCGGGGCATGCCGAGCGGCAGGAATTCAAAAAAAGGCGCTAAAAGAATAGGAAGCAAGAGATGATGAAAGTTACCGAATCTAAAACTCCCAAGCACGTTGGAATAATCATGGATGGTAATGGCCGCTGGGCCGAGGCGCAAGGACTGCCAAGATCTGCGGGGCACCTTGCGGGATACGAAAATGCGAAAAATCTGATACCGTTTATTTTTGAAAAAGGCGTTGAGGTGGTGACGGTCTATGCTTTTTCCACCGAGAATTGGCAGAGAAAAGCTGAAGAGGTAAATTTTCTTTTTGATATTTTCCGCAAGGCATGCGAGGGAGATTTACTCAATTTTGTCGGGGATAGGATACGGATAAGATTTATAGGCAACAGGGCGGATTTTATTTCAAGGGGTTTTGCGGACTTGGCTGAAAGCATGGAGCGCATCGAGAAGGAGACTTCTCAAAATATTGAAGGCACGTTTGTTATTGCCATAAACTATGGCGGCCGGGAAGAGATTGTCCGTGCTGTGAAAGAGATAGTGCGCCTTAATGTTCACCCCGCCTATATAAACGAAAGCGCTGTTTCGCAGCAGCTTTATACCGCGGGCCTGCCGGATGTCGATCTTATAATAAGGACGGCCGGAGAGCGGCGTATATCAAACTTTCTGCTCTGGCAGGGAGCGTACGCGGAGTTTTACCACTCGCGCAAGCCCTGGCCGGCTTTTGGGAAAGAGGATTTTTCCAGAGCCCTTAATGCCTACCGGAACCGCAAGAGAAAATATGGGGGGTATTAAATGTACGATTATTCGAAATATCATTATCCGGAAAGGGGAGAGGAGGATCCGGGGACGCCAGCGGAACGCCGGAGAATTTTATCGGCCTTGAAAGAATGGGCGGAAAATCACCCAAATCAAAATACGCCATTGTATCTTACGGCGATAGACGTGCCCGTGACCCCCGGCGAGATTATAATGCACATTGAAGACGAGACAGCTATTGGCGTTGCCATATTGGATGTTCTTGTCCTTGAAGCGAGAAAATTTAAAGAGTTGACAGGGTCCGAAATCAAAAAATTTTTGGGCCGGCAATTCCCGCTGACTAATTTCAAAGAAGCGGAAGAAGAATAAGTCGGGTTATAATCACCACGCAGCTGCGGGGTGATTTTTATTTGCTGCCTTGCCGAAGAGGTAAAATTCGAATAGTATATATCTATGGATTTGCCCAAGCAAGAGGAAAAAATTTTAAGATTTTGGAAACAGATACGCGCATTTGAGAGGAGCGTGGAAAACCGGCCCAAGGGTCGGAGTTTTGTATTTTATGAGGGGCCGCCGACGGCGAACGGCAGGCCAGGCATTCATCATGTCTTGAGCCGTGCATATAAGGATATAATTTGTCGTTACAAGACAATGCAAGGATACAGGGTGGAGCGCAAAGCCGGATGGGACACGCACGGTCTGCCTGTTGAGATTGAAGTGGAGAAGGAACTTGGCCTTAAGAACAAAAAGGATATAGAAAAATATGGCGTAGCAAAGTTCAACGAAAAGTGCCGTGAGTCCGTATGGAAATACAAGCAGGAGTGGGATTCGCTTACAGAGCGCATAGCTTTTTGGCTGGACCTTAAAGATCCTTATATCACCTACGATGCCAAGTATATGGAGGCACTTTGGGGGATTATAAAGCAGGCGCATGAGAAGGGCTTGCTCTACGAAGGTCACAGGGTGGCTCCGTATTGTCCGCGCTGCGGGACATCAGTTTCTTCTCACGAAGTGGCATTGGGATATGAGGATGTGGCAGAAGACTCTGTCTTCGTTAAGTTTGAAATTAAGAACCCTATAAGCTATAAGCTAAAAGTTAAAAGCTATCTGTTAGCTTGGACAACTACGCCCTGGACACTCCCGGGGAATGTTGCGTTGGCAGTGGGCGCGAAGATTGACTACGCGCTGGTAAAACAGAGTGACGAACACTATATTTTGGCTAAAGAGCGGCTAAGTATTCTGGAGGGAGAATACAAAGTTGTAAAAGAGTTTAAAGGCAAGGAACTGGAGGGGATGGAATACGAGCCCTTGTTTGATTCTCTGAAAAATCAGCCCGAGAAAAAACACTACGTGGCCCTTGCGGATTTTGTGACTACAGAAGAGGGCACAGGCATTGTTCATACTGCCGTAATGTACGGAGAAGATGACTATAATCTCGGGCAGAAATTAGCGCTTCCCAAAGTACACACAGTAGACGAGTCCGGAAAATTTAATAAACTTGTTCCGCAGTGGCTGGGCGAGTTTGTAAAAGACGCGGAGCCGAGCATTATCGCCGACTTAGCCGCGCGAAATCTGCTTTATAAAAAAGAAAGATACACTCACTCCTATCCTTTCTGCTGGCGATGCAAGACCCCGCTTCTTTATTACGCTATGCAGTCGTGGTTTATAAAAATGAGCGCATTGCGCGCAAAGCTCATAAAAAATAATAAAGCCGTAAACTGGGTGCCGAAACATATAAAGGAAGGTCGATTTGGCGAATGGTTGCGCGAAGTAAAGGACTGGAATTTTTCAAGAAATAGGTACTGGGGTACGCCTTTGCCGATATGGAGATGCCAGGAATGCAACGATATAAAAGTTGTGGGGTCCATAAAGGAGTTTGGAAAGCAGATTCCACGAAATAATAAAAAAGAGGTGGATCTTCACAGGCCTTATGTAGATAAGATAACCTTCAAGTGTAAATGCAAAGGCACAATGAAGCGCGAGGAAGCGCTCGCTGATGTATGGTTTGATTCGGCAAGCATGCCGTTTGCTTCAGCGCCTGTAGGATTTCCGGCTGACTATATTTGTGAGGGCATAGACCAGACGCGAGGCTGGTTCTACACACTGCTTGCCGTCTCAACGGTGCTCGGGCGGGAGGCGCCGTATAAAAATGTTATTTCCCTCGGGCATGTATTGGATAAAAAAGGCAAGAAGATGTCAAAGAGCGTAGGGAACGTTGTGGATCCTTGGAGTATGATAGAAAAATACGGTTCAGACGCGCTTCGGTGGTATTTCTACACAGTAAATCAGCCCGGGGATTATAAGAAGTTTGACGAAGTAGAACTTCAAAAAACTTATCGGAAGTTTGTTTCTACGCTTGCCAATACGCTGGTTTTTTACAAAACGTATAGTACGGGCAAGAAATTTGACAGTTATAAGCCAAAAAGTAAAAATTATTTAGATAAATGGGTCATATCTCGGTTCAATACTTTGGTCGGCGATGTCACGGAAAAACTCGATTTGTATGATGTAACAGGTGCCGCGCGTGGAATCGAAAGTTTTGCGATAGACGATCTCTCCAACTGGTATGTGCGCCGTTCGCGCAAAAGATTTCAGAATCCGGAAAATATCCGGGGCAAGAAAGAAGCCGAGCAAGTTTTGGGATATGTATTGGCGGAACTTGCCAAGTTATGTGCACCATTTGTGCCATTCCTTACCGAAGAAATTTTTCAGGAATTCAAAGTTAAAAAAGCTAATTCTGTCCATTGGGAAGATTTTCCAAAAGCTGATACCAAACTAATAAATACAAAACTGGAAAAAGAGATGGCTGTTGCGAGAAAAATTGTAGAGCAAGCGCATGAGTTTCGCGCAAAGGCGGGGATACGAGTGCGCCAACCGCTTGCGGTACTCAAAGTGAGCGCTGTATTGCCAAAAGAAATTGCAAGCATTATCGCGGAAGAAATAAATGTAAAAAAGGTAGAGAAAGGCGCGAAGACATTGCTGGATACAAAACTTACGCCGGAGCTTCGGGAAGAGGGATTTATAAATGAGCTTGTGCGCCATGTACAGGATTTGCGCAGGGCGGGGGGATTTACCCCCAAAGACAAGATTGAGCTTCGTTGCTTTACAACCCCCGATTTAAGTGCTATTATACGTAATCGGGAGGACCATATCGAAAAACAAAATAACGCGCCTAAGATTATGGAGGCGGGAGACAAGGAAAAAGTTTTCAAAGCAGAGGGAGAGTTTGAATGGGAGGGTAAAAAGGTGTGGGTGGGGATTAAAAAAATTTAAAAATATGACAAATATAATAACCAAAGAAGAGCAGGACAAATTAAAGGCAGAGCTTAGCCGTCTCTATAATATAGATCGGCCGCAGGTTGCCAAGGACCTTAAGGAGGCAATTTCCCAAGGCGATCTTTCCGAGAACGCGGCATATAGCGAGGCGAAAGAAAGGCAGTCGGAAATAGAAACGAAACTGCGGGAAATAGAAAACAAACTCGCGATGTCCGAAATCGTAGAAGAGGGAAGCGGATCGGCGGATACTATTAATATCGGCGTTACTTTTCGCGTGCGCGATGAAGAGAGCGCACAGGAGCGCACTTTTTCAATTGTGGGCCCTGAAGTATCAAATCCGCTAGAAGGAAAAATTTCTTTTGACTCCCCCTTGGGAAAGGAATTTTTAAATAAAAAGAAAGACGATGCGGTAGAAGTCATAACCCCGGCAGGAAAGCGGAAATATACGGTACTTGAGATAATCTAAAAAAAGCTAGATAATTTTGATAAAACGGTTGTAATTCGATTACAACCGTTTTATCTATTTTCAACGGCTCAATACTTTTAAAGTATTGAGCCGTTGAAAGCTGGCTTGTTTCGGTATATGATAGAGTTATTGTATGTATACGGCGCGCGGCATAATTTTGAAACGAGAGGATTTTAGGGAGTGGGATGAGAGAGTTTTTTTGTATACAAGGGAATTCGGGAAGATGTCCGTGGTCGCAAAGGGGACGAAGCGCATTGAAGCGAAACTGCGGGGAAATTTAGACATTTTTAATTTTGTTGATATAATTTTCGTAGAAGGGAATAATTTTTTTATACTCACAGGGATAGATACGCGGGAGAGATTTCAAGATATCGTAAAAGACCCCTATATATATGGCGCGGCTGTATCTTGCGCGAGGAGCATTGCGGATATTTTTGAAGAGAATCTGCGCGATAGAAATTTGTTTAATTTTTTCCGGAAAACCTTGAAAAAGCTGCATGAATGCGCCCAAGCCGAAGACCCGGGCCTCCATGCCTGGCTGATTCAAAAAAAATTCCAAATGACCATTTTGGAAAATCAGGGATACTCAATGAACGCAGAAAAAATACTCCCCGATTACACCAAAAAATTTTCAAAGAATTCTCTCATCCTTTTGGAAATGCTTAGGGGAGCCAAGCATCCAAGCGTACGATTGTCCCGGCGGGAGTTGTGGGACATAGAAAAAGCGTTTACGGATATATTCGAATATATATTCCGCTACAGATTTTCTTCATGGATACCAATAATCTAATATACAAAATAATATTATTTAAGAGGAGGATATCGTGGTGGCAAACTGTTTTGATTCTCGCCGCAGCGGCCTTTGCTTTTTACGGATATCTTTTTTTGGCGAGGACAAATTTCTCCGCGTCTAATGTTATCCTCTCCGTAGAGGGGCCTGAAAACTTTAAGGCGCAGGAGAAGGTAGAGTTTGAAGTAAAAGTTGAAAATAAATCAAGATTCGAACTGGAAAACGCATATATATATGTAACATTGCCGGAATTTTTGTCATTTGAAGACGGCAGCAGAGGCGAGAAGATGCTTGAGCTTGAAAGCGTAAGGAAGAAAGAAGAAATTTCGAAAAAAATTAATGTATTTGCAAATGAAACCCAGAGAGAAGGAACTATCAAGGTGCGGGCCGAATACACGCCGAAGAATTTGAGCGGAACGTTCGAAAGCACCGCAAATATTCGTGTAGCTATAGCGTCGCTTCCCCTTACTGTGATTTTCGATCTTCCCCAAAAAGCCGTGAATGGCCAGCAGCTTCGGGGTACGTTTCATTTTTTGGCAGAGAAGGAGCTGGAGTCGCTCCCGCTCGCCGTAAGAATAATGCTGCCCGAGGACTTCAGTCTTCATGACGCGGAGCCGAAGCCGCAAGATACGACAACCTGGATATTTGAGAAAGTTGAACCGAAAAAAAGCTACGCAGTGGAGTTTGAAGGCGTCATACGCGGCGCTGAAAACGAAGCAAAAAACTTTGATCTTCTTTTTGGAACTTTGAATAAGGAAGGCGTATTTTCTCAGCAATACAAGGCCTCTAGAAAAGTGAGAATATCTTCAGCTCCTCTGGAGTTTTCCCAGACGGTTAATGGTTCGGCGGGCTCACCACAAGGTGGCGTTTCCGAATATATTGCCTCATCGGGAGAGAAGCTAAACTTCAGGATTGATTACAAGAACAAAAGCGGAGTTGATATTGAAAATGCCTCTATAACGACGACGCTGGAAGGGAGCACTTTTGATCTTGCGACCCTGGATGCGGGCTTTGGATATTTCAACGCAAATACAAGGACAATTATCTGGGACAAAAATTTTATTCCCGAGCTTTCGCGGCTTGCTAAGGAGGCAAGCGGCAGTGTGGAGTTTTCTGTCTCCCTAAAGACGGATCTTTCTCCGAAAAGCTACAGGGATAAAAATATATTGCTAAAGAGCCGTGCCGTTATGGATTCTCCCAATTTGCCGCTTGCGCTTAAGGGGCTGTCTCTCAGGGCGGAGAGCATCTCGCGCGTTAAAGTGCGTACGTTCTTGAATATATCAAGCAGCGCGTATTATTATGAGGGTCCTTTCTCAAATTCCGGGCCAATACCTCCGAAGGTCGCAGAAAAAACCACTTACACTATCTCCTGGCAGATAAAAAACAGCTTGAATGAAATGTCCGGCGTGAGGGTAGAGGCGCCTCTGTCCAGGAGCGTTGTTTTTGAGGAAAAAACATATCCTTTTGCAAACAAACTTTCGTATGACTCAAAGACGCATAGCGTATCTTGGGATGTCGGGGGGCTCTCATGGGGCGTGGGGCATGTGTTCCCGGCAGAGACCGTTGCTTTTCAAGTTTCGTTGACACCCCAAAATGCGATTCGCGGACAAGTTGAGGAGCTTGTTGGGAGGACAAAAATAAGCGGACAGGATACCTTCGCTGATGAGTTTATAGAAAGTTTTGCGCCGTCCATAGACACCACTTTGCCTGATGACGTAGGCATGCGGAAGGGGGATGGAGTTGTGCAATAAAGCAATAGTGCTAAAATTAAGAAATGGCAGATTTAATGGACAATGTAATATCGCTTGCAAAGAGGAGGGGATTTATTTTTCCAAGCTCGTCTATTTATGGCGGGTTTTCCAGCGTGTATGACTATGGGCCGCTTGGGGTGGAACTGAAGAATAATATAAAAAAAGCGTGGTGGCACTCGATTGTGCAGATGCACGAGGACGTTGTGGGCGTGGACGCCGCAAATCTGATGTCGCCCAAAGTGTGGGAAGCATCGGGCCATCTTTCCGCGGGATTTGCCGATCCTCTTGTGGAGTGCAAGAAATGCCACGAAAGATTTCGCGCCGATAAGCCGCGTGCGGAAGGCGGTGCCGAAGGAGAAGAAAAATGTCCCGCGTGCGGAGGCGAGCTTACAGAGCCGCGTAAGTTTAATCTGATGATGAAGACGCACGTCGGCCCCGTGGAAGATGAAAGTACCGTAAGCTATCTGCGCGCGGAGACCGCGCAAGGTATTTTTATGAATTATCAAAACGTGCTTGATACGGCGCGTGTAAAAATTCCTTTTGGTATTGCGCAAATAGGTAAAGCTTTTCGCAACGAGATAACGCCCGGCAACTTTATTTATCGCACAAGAGAGTTTGAGCAGATGGAGCTTGAATATTTCGTAAAGCCCGACGAAGCCGATAAATTTTTTGATCAGTGGAAAGAGGAGAGGATGCAATGGTATATAGATCTGGGCATCAAAAAAGAAAATCTAAGATTTCGTGACCACGAAAAAGATGAACTTGCTCATTACGCGCGCAGGGCGATGGATATAGAATATAACTTCCCATTCGGGTGGCGCGAGATAGAGGGAATCCACGACAGGGGGGATTGGGATCTTAGCAATCACGCAAAGCATAGCGGGCAAGATCTTAAGTATGAAGATTATTATCCCTATGTCGTTGAGACTTCGGCTGGCGCGGACAGAAGCGTTTTGGTGTTTCTACTTGACGCGCTTGAAAGCGTAAAAGGAGGCCGCACCGAAACCACAGAGTCCACAAAAGAAGAAGAGCTTGTGCTCAAGCTTGATAGACGGCTTGCGCCTACCAAAGTCGCGGTGCTTCCTCTTGTGAAAAACAAGCCGGAGATTACAGGAAAGGCAAAAGAGGTGTTTGATATGCTAAAGCCTCATTTTACGACTCAGTACGACGAGCAGGGTTCTGTGGGCCGCAGATACCGCCGCCAGGACGAGGCGGGCACGCCATTTTGCATCACTATTGATTTCGATACTCTAAACGACAACTCTGTCACAGTCCGTGACCGCGACACGATGGCGCAGGAGAGGATAGGAGTTGACAAGCTTACGGATTATGTGGTAGAAAAATTACACCCATAGCACTTTTACAAGGAGGCGCGTTGTGGCAGGTAAAAAGATAGAGCTTGATTTTGCTCCGTATCTAGCGGAGTTTATAGCTACATTTGTTTTTGTGTTCATCGGAGCCGGCTCAATAGTAGCTGCAAGCTATTTTAACAACTTTGATGGCGTAGCAATTGCCGCGGCGCACGGGTTTACGATATTTATAATGGCCGCAGCGACCGCGAATGTTTCCGGCGGGCATATAAATCCTGCGGTTACCTGGGCGATGATGTGGCGGGGCCTATTTTCAAAAGATTTTAGTTTGATAAAGGGTTTTGGGTATATAATGGCCCAGTGCGCTGGCGCGGCTTGCGGCGTAGGTATGCTCTATAGCGTGACGAGTTTTTTGGATGGCGGAATGGTGGCAGCTGATGCGGTGAACTTTGGGACTCCGGGCCTAACGAACGGGTTGGAGAGTCACGGCGGATTCTTGCTCGAGATGATTTTTGGATTTATTTTGGTATTCGTGATCCTGCGGACAGCTGTCCAAGATAAACTTTCTTGGGCTCCATTTGCTATTGGCATGACAGTATTCGTATTGGCGCTCATGGGAGGGCCTCTCACTGGCGCCGCAATGAACCCGGCTCGCTGGTTTGGACCGGCAATTATTTCCGGCACATTGGACAATGCTTTAATTTACATTTTCGCTCCTATGTCAGGGGCAGTAATCGCGGTGTTTGCTAATTGGCTTATTTCAAGAAAACATCAAAGCCCCGAATAATCTGGGGCTTTTTATTTTGGTGTGATTTTGCTATAATCAACACAAAATATGTCACCTGCTATAAACTATCAAAAAACAACTCTCAAAAACGGCGTGCGGGTTATTATAGCGCCGATGGAGAATACCAGGGCGGTTACCGTGCTTGTGCTTTTTGGGACAGGATCTAAATACGAGACAAAAAAAATAAACGGCGTCTCTCATTATTTGGAGCATATGTTTTTCAAAGGGACAGAAAAGCGTCCCAAGACAATTGACATAAGCTCGCTTCTTGATGGTGTCGGAGGAGAATTCAACGCCTTTACCAGTGAGGAGTTCACGGGCTATTATGTAAAGGTAGCGACGGCACATTTTGATTTGGCGCTTGATGTCGTTTCCGACATACTTTTACATTCAAAATTTGATGCCAAGGAGGTGAATCGCGAGCGCGGAGTGATTGTTGAGGAAATCAATATGAGGAACGACAACCCCATGCAAAAGGTGATGGAGCTGTGGAACGCGCTCCTTTACGGCGATCAGCCCGCCGGCTGGCCGGTAGCAGGCACAAAAGAAACGATGGCGGGAATTAAGCGCAAGGATATAATAGATTATTTCAACAAGCAATATGTGGGTGATAACGCGGTTGTAACTGTCGCGGGCAATACGAAAGACGGAGATGCGCTAAAGAAGGTTGAAAAATATTTTTCCCCCCTTAGGCCGGGTAAATCCTACGATAAGGGAGAAGTCAGAGATGTGCAAAATCATCCGGCAGTACTTTTACACACAAAGCAGACCGACCAGACGCATGTATGCCTGGGTGCGAGAGGGTTTAATCTATTCGATCCTCGTAAATATGCAGCCCAGCTTATGGCAACGGTCTTGGGCGGAGGGATGAGCTCCCGGATGTTTATAAGCGTGCGAGAGCGCAAGGGGCTTGTCTACTATGTATCTACAATGTGTGATTCGGACACGGATACAGGGTCTATTCTTACTCGCGCAGGCATTGATAATACAAAGGTAGAGAAGGCTGTTGCGACAATTGTTTCCGAATACAAAAAAATAAAACGGGAGAAGGTATCCGACTCCGAACTTAAAAAGGCAAAAAATTATATCCGTGGCAAGACATACCTTGGCCTTGAGGCCTCGGATGATGTCGCGGAGTTTCTTGGGGGACAGGAGATACTGGAGAATCAAATACTTTCTACGGAAGAAATATTAAAGCACTTGGAGAGCGTCACGCCCAAGCAAGTTCAGGGCGTTGCGAGGGAGATGTTTGTGCCCGAACATATGAACCTAGCGCTTGTTGGCCCATTTGAAGATAAAAGTAAATTTGAAGAGTTGATTGGAGAAATATGAACAAACAGGTTTTAGACATATCGACTTCGAGCATCATACGCGTGTTTGCGGTACTTCTTGTTATTGGTTTTATCTTTGCAATCTGGGAAATTCTGGCCAGCGTATTTTTAGCGATTGTAATTGCCGCCGGCATGGAGCCGGCAATACGGGCAATGTCAAAAGTTAAAATACCAAGATTTATTTCAGCGATTATTATATATGTGGGTGCGCTTGCGGTAATAACAGCAGTATTTTATACAGTATTTCCGACTTTGCTTAATGAAGTGAAACAGTTGTCAACGGATTTCCCCGAAGATTACGCTAGTATAATAGTAAGCATTGAGGAGTTCTTCGGAAAAACTCCTGTGGACATAGACGTAAAGCAGCAAATAGGAGGATTTTTAGGAGGGATTCAGGAGAGCATATCAGCCGGATCTCCTAATATTTTTGCCTTTTTCTCCAATCTTTTTGGAGGTCTCGTGTCTTTTGCTCTGGTATTTGTTATATCTTTTTATTTGGCGCTCCAGAAAGACGGCATCGAGCATTTTATAAAATCAGTCTTGCCCGCAAGTCATCAGGAATACGCGGTAGACTTATGGACACGAGTGCAATACAGGTTTGGGAAATGGTTTCAGGGACAGCTTCTACTTGCTCTTTTCGTCGGGATGCTGATGTTTGCTGTGCTTTGGTCTATGGGGGTAAAATACGCGCTATCGATTGCGTTTCTGGTCGCGGTGCTCGAAATAATACCGGTGATAGGGCCTATAATAGCCGGCCTCATTGCCCTTGTGCTTATATCTTTTCAGTCGCCGATGCTTGCAATTGGCGCGGTGATCGCGTATGTCCTTATTGAGCAAATTCAGCAGCATATATTCCTGCCGCGTGTTATGTCGCGCGCGATAGGGCTCAATCCAATAATAATCATAGTAGCATTGCTTATTGCGGCAAAGCTTATAGGATTTTGGGGACTTATACTCGCAATACCTATCGCTGTGACAATTTCGGAGTTCGTAAGGGACTTTAGAAAATGAGAAAGTATAGCGCAAGCAAGACGGCGATTGCTTGAGTAGAGAGGCCTATGCGCAGGGGCGGGAGCCCCATTTTTTTATCGAAGTGAATTTTTTGGTGCAGTGCCGAAAATGAATTTAAAAATTTTGAAACAAGTCCATTTTTTTGTTTCAGGAAGAGAAGGAAAGACATGCCGTCGGGGAGAGCGCCTAAGAATCCGCCTAATGCCCAAGCGGCAAAAGGAATATTTTCTTTGCTTATGGCAACAACAATAAAAAGGACAAGGTACCCCGCGCCAAAATCAAGCGCTACACGCTGCAATATAGGCATGCAATATTTTATCCCCCTGGTTTTTATTTGCTTTAGGGGTTCTACCGAATACTCCGAATGCGGGATCCTGTCTAAAATAAAATGAGACAGAAACGCAAGCAAAAGCCCAAGAAATATATTGGGAGTGCTTGCGGCAACTGCCGCACCGACAATGATGTGGGAAGCGAGTAGCATAATTTCTGATTATATTGTATACCATAAATAGATGAAAAAAAAGTTTTATATCACAACAGCAATTGACTATGTCAACGCAAGCCCTCATTTGGGCCATGCCTTCGAGAAGGTACAGGCTGATGTGCTGGCTAGATATCATCGCGCTTTGGGCGAGGAAGTTTTCTTTTTGACCGGTACCGATGAGCATGGGGCGAAAATAGCACGGGCCGCCGAAGATGCAGGTATTCCGGTAAAGAAATTCGTAGATAAAAACGCCAAAGTATTTCAAGGGCTTGTAAAAGCGTTAAATATTTCAAATGATTATTTTATACGAACGAGCGACAAAGAGGTGCATTGGCCAGGGGCGCAAAAAATGTGGAAGGCGCTCGCGGATTCAGGAGACATCTATAAGAAACAATACAAAGGCCTTTATTGCGTGGGGCATGAAGCGTTTGTTACCAGAAAAGATTTAGTGGACGGCAAGTGTGCGCTTCATAAAAAAGAGCCGGAGATAATAGAGGAAGAAAATTATTTTTTCCGGCTTTCAAAATATTCCAAACAAATTGAGAGTGCGATAAAGAGCGACAAATTCCGGATAGTTCCAAGCGCGTCAAAAAATGAAATTTTGCGGCTTCTTGAAAGCGGACTTGAGGACGTGAGTTTTTCTCGACCGAGCAAGGACTTGAGCTGGGGAGTGCCGGTGCCCGGCGACAGCGAGCACACTATGTATGTCTGGAGCGATGCTCTCGTAAACTATCTATCCGCCATCGGTTATGGCCATAGCGATGCAAAGAGCAGGTCTAATCTCAAAAGATATTGGCCTGCTGATGTGCAGGTAATCGGCAAAGATATTTTACGTTTTCATGCCGCAATCTGGCCGGGAATGCTGCTTTCAGCCGAGAAGCCGTTGCCTAAAATTTTATTCGTGCACGGATTTATCAGCGTGGGCGGCGAGAAGATGTCAAAGTCGCTCGGCAATGTTATTGATCCGTTTTCTCTTATTGAAAAATATGGAACCGATGCGGTGCGGTATCATTTGCTTCGCGAAATACCACCTACAAACGACGGCGATTTTACCTATGAGAAATTTGAAGAAAGATACAAGTCCGACTTGGCAAAAGGGCTCGGCAATTTCACTGCGCGCGTGGTTAATCTTGGCGCGAGGCATATAATGGGCAGTTTCGCACCGCGCGAAAACAGAAAGACCAAAAAAGAAATCGAAGAAACATGGATACACTATCGCAAGTCAATGGAGGAATTTAGATTTGATGAAGCATTGCAAGCGGTATGGGGCCTAACCTCATATGGCGATAAGTTTGTTGATGAATCCAAGCTTTGGGAACTGCCCCAAAAAGACCGTAAAAAATTTAACCTGTATATAGCCGAGCTTTGTACGATTCTGGCGAATATCGCCCTGCTTCTCCAGCCGTTTTTGCCCGAGACCTCACAAGCAATTGCAAAGCAGCTGGGTATTAAGCTGGAGGACAAAAAACCCCGGAAATTTAAATTAAAGAAAGGGGAGTCATTGTTCCCAATGGTATAATTAGTTTATGGCAGAGTTTGAACCAAAACTTATAGACACTCACGGCCATGTGAATTTTAATGCATTTAAGGATGATGGCGACGAGGTGATAAAAAGAGCGCTTGATGCGGGAGTCGGTATCATAATGCCCGGTTCGCAGATCGATACTTCGAAAAGGGCCGTCGAGTACGCGGAAAAATTGAACCATCCGTATATTAGGGCCGCAGTAGGTCTTCATCCCATACACCTCGAAGATATCGAGGTTGATGACAGCGAGGTTGAGGGGCAGGTGAAGTTCCACACAAGAAAAGAAGATTTCAGGCGGGCGGCATACGAGGATTTACTGAAATCAAGCGATAAAATAGTTGCAATGGGCGAAGTCGGCCTTGATTACTGGCGGCTCCCGGAAGACGAAAGAGAACTAGAGTTTTATAAAGAGCGTCAAATTGATACCCTAAACAGCCAGCTTGACCTTGCGCTTGATTACAAAAAGCCCGCAATACTTCACTGCAGAAAAGCGCATGACGATTTATTGTCTATACTGGAGAGCCACGGAATCACCAATGCGATAAGGCCTCCCGGCGTTATACATTGCTACACGGGAAACAAAAATCAATTAAATGCTTTTCTTGCTCTTGGATGGTACATCGGCTATAACGGCATTATTTTTAAACTTAATTTAGACAATGTAATAAAAGAAACGCCGCTTGACAGGATTCTTTTGGAGACAGACTCTCCCTATTTGACGCCACCAAATGCCGGTACGGAGCGTAACGAGCCAATTTTCGTAAAGCATGTGGCAGAGAAAATCGCCGAGATAAAACAGGTTTCGTTCGAGGAAGTAGCGCGTCAGACGAGGGAGAATACCCGGAAAGTATTTGGCATATAGCACCCGGTATCAAGAGATAATAAAACCCCCGGTTTCCGCCGAGGGTTGTTTTAGTATATAAGAGCATTTCGTCTATCCATGGTCATATCGTGCAGAAGGGTGAGGTGCGGGCTCCCTGTTCCACGAGTTTCTCCGAACCTTCCAATGTTACCGAATGATTGGTTGTCATGTTCCGTGCCCCAATCCACCATGGTAAATATTACCATATTGTAGCCCATAGCAAGCTCCTGATTGTCTCGATTCGCCAGGACAAACTCGCGAATCCGTGAATTCTCGAGGCCGGATATAAGCTCCCTGGACTCTTTGGGCATTTTTTGCCTCATCAAGAGACGGTACTCATTTGAGGTTTCCCGATGCACGACCCCCATTATATTGTCTTCCACCTGCTGGCTTTGTCTATTGCCCCCGGTTTGCCCGCCAAAGTTTTGGGGCTGATCTTTGATTTCTTCTACTCCTTCATAGATGACATTCCTTGGGAACGGGTAAAACATTCTTACCCGTTCAAAGTATGTCCCGGCATCCATGTCGGCCATCCTCTTGAGCACCGCGACTCTTCTTAACAGCGGCAGAGCTGCCTCCTTAAAGCACTGTATCATGTAGTCGACAGGGATGTCTTCAAACGGGTATTGGCTTAGCAAATACGCCCTGAAAAGGTGCGGGTACGCAGGCGCTTCCGTGGCTTGCACGGAATGGTGTACCCGTAGGAACCATTTTTCATCCTTTTCTCCCGTGAATGTGTGAATTGTCCCGAAGTCCTCCGGTTTCGTCGGGTCGTAACCTGGTTTCTTTGTGTTGTTCCATAGCCCGAGCAATATATATGATAATGTCGGGTCCATGCCTGTTATTTTACCAAGTTTCCAAAGAGGTGTAGCAAGCTGCGCGGGCATAAATTTGGTGCTCTCGTCCGCCTGGAGATCCTGCACGGTTTGGTAACCAAGCTTTTCTTTGAAATACGCGTGCATAGTCATCCCCAAGTCCAGGAAAAGATGGTACTGGCTTTCCCTGGGCAAGTCGTCCACCGGCCAATCGGATACTTTTAGTTGATTTACGGCATTCTCGACCTTGTTTATGCTTGTAAGTCCCGGCAAAGAAGATGCCATACGGTGTATATGTTCAAGATACGTATCTCGCTTTCGGTTGCCGGTATTATGCGGCAGATCTTGGAAAGGACTTTCTGCCATAAAGCCGGTTTCGTAAGAAATGCCGTAATTTTTCATCATTTGATGCGCGTCGTTTTCTGCCTGCTTAATGATCTGGATTGATTCCATTTCCCCCTCCTTACATATACTGTTCGCGTCTTTGGTTTTCCAGGTTCACTGCTTTCCACCGGATGTCAGAGGCAGCTTTTTCTATGAGGCGGAAAAGCAAACTGTCTTCGTTTTCTCCCGGCCTGACGAGCTGGATTTTTATATCTTGCGGCAAGTCAAACAGCAATCTCGGAACAACATACTGCGCGATTTTTCTTGCTTCTTTAAGTTCCATTTCGTACCGCTTTTGCTACAAGAGTTCGCTGAGCGGCTTGTAATCTTTCATGCGTCCTATACTGTCGGCAAGCCCCTCATGAGTTATCCAGCCCTTATGGATGTTGACACCTTTGGCAAGCGCCGGATTTTCCAGTACCGCGTTCTTAAATCCTTTTTCGGCAAGTTCGCGGATATAGGGGAATGTTTCCCGGGTGAGTGCGGGAGTTGATTCGCGGGGCGTCATTCCCGGCATATTGGGTACGCAATAGTGCGCTACGCCATGTTTTTGGAAAGTCTGTTTGCGAAGGGATGTTGCGCGGGATGTTTCAAAACATCCACCTTGGTCTATGGATATATCCATTACGACAGATCCCGGCTGCATATTTTCTACCATCCACTCGGGCACGAGCTTCACTTGTCTTTCTCCCGGAATATGCGCGGCTCCGATGAGAAGATCGGTGTGTTCGAGGATTGACGCCAAGGCCTGTTCGTGGGACGGATTTTCCCGGTCGTGTTGGACAAACCAAAGGCTATGTAGAGAAAGCTGTTGGTAAAAGCGTCTAAGCGGCTTAAATTTTTCGGGATTTTTGTCAAACAAGTAGAGCATCTTTGGATTTGCCTTCGCAACGAGCTCTGCCGTCGCCGCTCCCGCGTTTCCAAGGCCGAGTATAGCTACCGTAGAGCTTGGCCCAATCATGATTTTTTTATGACGCATTAGAAGCTTTGCTCCGTCAAAAAAGGCAATTCTGCCGGCAATCTTGGACATCTCGGCAAGTATATGCGTTGATTCGTCATCGCGCTGGATTGTGCCGTAGTCAATTGCCGTAGTCCCGGATTTTTGAAGGGCTTCCAAGAGCAGGGAATTTTCGGGCGAAGCAAGATGCAGAAAGCAAGAAAGTATCAAACCTTGTTTGGAGTATAGGAATCTAAGCTCCGGCTTTGTGGGTTGCTTTACTTTTACGACAAGATCAGAGCCCCGCCATACATCTTCATGTGTGCCGGTCGTGGCGCCAAACGCCTTATATTCACGATCTTTAAATCCGCTTTTTTTACCCGCGGATGCTTCAATCAATACTTCATGATCTTTTTCGGTTAGCGCTCTTACGTCCTGCGGCAATATTGCCACCCGGCCCTCGCCGTCCAGCACTTCCTTAACGCATCCTATTATCATAAATCCTCCTCCGGCAACAGCTATTCAATTTTCAAGGTTCAGGTGATAATACAATATATTGCCCGAATGGGCAATATATTGTATTATTTGTCGTACAAAGCACTTTGACAGGAGGTGGCCGATGAGCGCCAGCAAATATTTCTGGCGGCCGATTGATCTTGTTGGCTGCCATTTATTGGGCAAGAGATTTGTCGGAGGATTTAGCATCCCCGAAGTCTTGCGCACGGGCGAGGAGTTGAAAAGTTTAGGATACAGAGTAAGTTATAATCTTTTAGGGGAGCATGTAGGATACAGGTGTGTTGTATTCAAGACCACCGAAACGATCCTAAATCTCATGGGCGCTATGAACAGCGAAAATCGCGGCAATGTAGTTATTAAGCCGACACAGTGCGGCCTGGAGATTTCGCCCGATCTTTTCCATGAAGAAGTCGAAAAAATTGTCCGGCGCGGAAGAGAGATTGGCATTGAGACGGAGTTTGACGCCGAGCATTCCCGTTATGTAGAAGATGCCTTTAGAGTTTTTCATGAGCTTGCTTCAAAATTTCATTACGCGGGCTTTATGAGGCAGTGCGTACAGGCCCATCTCAAAGCGCTTCGCGCGCTGATGGACAAGTATAATCTTTGGAAAATGAATCTTAGGGTTGTTGAGGGCTCGCAAGTATACCCCGAGCTAGCAGGCGTTGTCTTTGAAGACAGAGAGCAGATTTTGGAGCAGTACTGCTATATACTTCGTCGCAATCATGCCGAGGGCAAAGTGCCGTATGTTGCGACTGTCCGCGACAGGCGGAAAGTAAATGCGGCAAAAAAGATTTTGCCAAGTCCCTTTATGGTCGAGTTTCAAATGCTGTATAATGATTTACCATTCGGCTTGTTTGGCAGGGAGCTGGGCGAAGAATTGATTGAGGGCAGGGATTTACGCGAAGGCCCCGGAGGACTTGATACCGGCTGGCCCGTAAGAATCTATATTCCTTTCGTAGTTCCCTGGTGCAAAGATGCCTGGAAGGAGTACGGCTTGCGCAGAAGTGCTATGATGCGACGGCTCATGTGGGAAGAATTAAAATACAGAGGAGGTGGAAAATGACTAAGGTACGGCCAGTATTGTGTAATTATATTAACGGTGAATGGAGAGAGGGAAGTGGGGATGAATTAGAAACCAGAAATCCTTCACGAACAAAAGAAATTCTGGCTCGCGGACAAGAGGCGACTCCAGATGAAGTATCCCAAGCCATAGAAGCTGCGGATCGCGCTTACGACGAATGGCGTTTGACGCCGGCTCCCAAGAGAGAGGAATATTTTTATAGGCTTCTTGTAAAACTTGGGGATCCGGAGGATTTGAATAATGCGGTTGTTAATGATCTTGCGAAAGGCGTGACAGCCGAATGCGGCAAAACCCTCAATGAGGGACGTGCTGACGTTGTTGAAGGAATTCACATGCTGCGGTTAGTTGCAGCACAGGGTCGCAGAGCTATTGGAGAGGTTATGCCATCTGAAATTCCGGAAAAGTTTGCCTACACCGAACGATTGCCCCGAGGAGTGACTGCGGTAATCTCGCCCTGGAATTTCCCATTTGCGATTCCTTGGTGGATGATAGGCCCCGCCCTAATGATGGGCAATACTGTTGTTTTTAAGCCCGCAGAACAGACCGCTCTTATAGGGCAAAGGATTGTTGAGCTTTGTGAGGGTGTAGGATTTCCTCCCGGCGTTATAAACATGGTCCACGGCAAGGCAACCACAGGCAAGGCTCTGGTTGGAGATCCTCGTGTGCGTTCTGTTTTGTTTACCGGTTCCTATGAGGTAGGAAGGGAGATAAAAATGGTCTGCGCGCAAGATGATGAGCTAGACAAGCTAGCGGTCCTTGAAACAGGATCTAAGAGCGGTCTTATAGCGCTTGATGACGCAGATCTTTCATTGGCAGCGGATGCTACTTATAAGAGCGCGTTTAAGACCACAGGGCAGCGATGTGTGACCGGCAGTATAGTATACGTTCCTAGGCAGAAAGCACAGCATTTCACAGATCTGCTCATGCAGTATATAGAAGAGCATGTCAGAGCAGGGGATCCCTTTGATTCGGAAACATTTATGGGTCCGCTCATCGATGAGCAGGGAGTGGAAAAAGTTGCATTCTATAATGATCTTGTGCGTAAAGCAGCTTCAAAGCGTGGCGGTAAGGGTGTGTCGATTCTTATGGACGGAGAGATGGATACATCCGAGGGAAACTTTGCCGAGCCCTTTGTGTATGTCGTGGATAGATATGACCCTGATTTACGAACAATGCGCGAAGAGGTATTCGGCCCACATCTTGCGATTGTCTTAGTTGATGATGCCGATGAGGCAATAAGATGTTTCGAGAGTGCGCCATATAGCCTGGCAATGTCAGTGATCACACAAAGCTTGAGGTATTACGAAATTTTCCGGAAGATGCGCCATCGTGGCCTTTGCTATGTAAATCTGCCTACAATTGGCGCGGAAGTGCAGCTGCCATTTGGTGGCACAAGACGGAGCGGCGCAGGCATGCCTTCGGCCGCTGATATGTTTAATCATGTAAGTCATCCGGTGGCAGTTACCGTAAATACGGGCAGCGAAATTAAGATGGCGCAAGGACTTAAGTAAAAAAATACCCCCGACGTATAGTCGGGGGATTTATTTTAGTTTCTTTGTTCCCAGAACGGATTTAGAGTGGGGAATAACTTATCCTTGCCTGCTTCCATGATTTTAGCGAGGTGCTTATGTCGAAGAAGTTTAATTTGCGACTCTTCGCCGGGATAGTTAGTCGTTATTTCCTGCCAGAATTCTCCGCATTTTGTCTCAAGGCAATTGTATATATGCGCAAAAGCAAGCTCTTCGTCCGTGCGCTCGCGGCCCGTTGATATGGACTCGAATGCAATTCCGCGCGCCATTTCATGATCCATGCGAAGCGCACGATCCAACAGTTGTTCATCGTCAGACGGCTCTTTATTTTGAGGCTGCGTCATTTTCCTCCTGTGTCTACGATCCAAGTATGGTGGCTACCAGCAGGTGGTCCGGGTCAAGCACATAGTATGTGTTGGGATCTTTATGTTGCTCCTTTGCCTTTGATCTCAATATGCTGAAGTCGCGTAAGGCGCTAAAAGCCCTGTAGCAATCGTCGTCTTCTGTCAGGACTTGGTCGAATTTTTCGGAAATTTTTTGCCAAACCCCCGTTCTCAATTGGGAAAGAGATTTTCGACAGCCAAGATCTTCCGAGGCCATGCCCGTATCCTTGAGGCAGAAAAATATTTCTTTTAAAAATAGCCAAGAGATGTCGCCTCCGTTGAAGGTCGCCGTGCCGTCTCGTAGGCCCTCCAGCATTTTAAAGTAGTTGTGATTACTACCTCCTTTACCGGCAGAATTGGGCCTTGTAGCGGGTTCGGGTGTTCCGGCAAAGTTTGCAAGATTAATTGCCTCACCTACCCTTGCAAGCAGTAATCTGCTGATATGTGAATAGTTATAATGGAAAAGAACGCACTTCTTGCCGTTGTTTTCGATTTCATCCACCGTATCTATGAAGTCGCCGTCGCCCGATACTATTACAAATGTACCTATATTGGTGTAGTTTAGGCAAAACCTCACAAATTCTTCAATGGCCTGGTCGCACGTGTCTGGCCCTTTGAATTTGCGCGGAGGGCACGATTCTATCCTGAATCCGCTGAAGCGAAGCTGGCCTTGGCTATCCGCGGGTGTATGGAGAGGTATGAAAGCTACGCTTCGCGCCACATTGCCGTAGTGCCTTGCTTGTGTTATCAAATCGCTAAAATTCAGCGAGGCATTTTCTTTTTCCAGCGTGAGTCTCAGATTTTCGTAATCATACAACACAACTACGTCGCTAGAGGCATCTTTTTTCGTGCTTGCGGTGCGGTTATCGGATTCCGGCTCCGGGGAATTCAGCGTCTCCACAGATTCTTTTTCTTGTTCGCCGGTCATGATGCACAAACCTCCTTTGCAGAATATTTTCATTATATCAGGATATGGCGCATATGTCAATGATTATGGCGTTGTCAATATGCGTTAAAATTGCTAAATTGTATATATGACAGATTATAACCCAATCAAAATAGAAGAAAAGTGGAGGAAAAAATGGGAAGAAAAGAAGGCGTGGAATATTGATATTAAGAAATCGAAAAAGCCGTATTACAACCTCATGATGTTTCCTTACCCCTCGGCAGAGGGGCTTCATATCGGGAATGTCTATGCTTTTACCGGCGCAGATATCCATGGCCGCTATATGCGGATGAATGGCCACGATGTCTTTGAGCCCATGGGTTTTGATGCTTTCGGTATTCATTCGGAGAATTTTGCCATAAAGCAAGGGACCCACCCTAAGGACGAGACGGGGAAAAATGTAAATAACTTTCGCGAACAACTAAAGCACATGGGCGCGCTTTTTGATTGGGAGCATGAAGTTGATACAAGCAGTCCCGATTACTACAAATGGACCCAATGGCTATTTTTACAGCTTTATAAGCAAGGTCTTGCGTACCGCGCAAAAGCCCCTGTTGACTGGTGCCCGGGATGCAAGACCGTTCTTGCCAATGAGCAGGTAATAGGAGGCAAGTGCGAACGATGCGATAGTGTTGTCGAACAAAAAGATCTTGAGCAGTGGTTTTTAAAGATTACCAAATACGCGGAAAAACTTTTGAATAATCTGGATGAGATTGATTGGTCGGAAGTCGTGAAGACGGCGCAGAGAAATTGGATAGGGCGCTCCACAGGAGCAGAACTTGAATTTAGAATCAAGAATCATGAATCAAGAGTAAGAGTCTTTACGACACGTCCAGACACACTATTCGGGGCAACGTACCTTGTGCTGTCCCCAGAGCATCCATTAGTCAGTTCCATGATTCATGATTCAAAGTTCATGATTCAAAATCTAGACGAAATAAAAGATTACATTAACGATACTAAAAAGAAAACTGAGCTTGAGCGCACTGACCTTGCAAAAGAAAAGACAGGCGTTGAGCTAAAAGGCGTTAAGGCGATAAATCCGGCGAATAACAAAGAGATTACCGTGTGGATTGCTGACTATGTATTATCCGGCTACGGCACAGGTGCGATTATGGCCGTACCGGCGCATGACCAGAGGGACTTTGAGTTTGCAAAAAAATACGACCTGTCGATAGAGATGGTTATATGCCCCAACTACCCGGATCCTACGTGCCCGGTGCTTGATGAAGCATATGAAGGCGAAGGATATCTTGTTGCTTCAGGTGATTTTACCGGCATGCCCAACGAGGAAGCAAAGGATAAAATCGCAAAGTTTGTAAATGGAGAGGAAAAAATAAATTACCATCTTCGCGATTGGCTAATATCCCGTCAGCGTTACTGGGGGCCGCCAATACCCATTATTTATTGCGATAAATGCGGTGCTGTTCCTGTCCCGGAGAAGGACTTGCCTGTGGAGTTGCCGTATGTTGAGGATTTTCATCCAACGGGCACAGATAAGTCGCCGCTTGCCACTATCGAAGAATTTGTTAAGACAAAATGTCCGCAGTGCGGCGGAGAAGCGCGCAGAGAAACGGATGTGTCGGATACGTTTTTGGATTCCTCATGGTATTTTTTAAGATATCCCTCTACTGAATTCCATAAAAAGCCGTTTGATGAAACTATTACTAAAAAGTGGCTGCCGGTTGATATGTATATCGGGGGCAAAGAGCATTCCGTTTTGCATCTGATGTATGCACGGTTTATAACAATGGCGTTGCGCGACGCTGGGCTTATTGATTTCGAAGAGCCATTTGTAAAGTTTAGGGCGCACGGGCTTCTGATACGCGAGGGCGCCAAGATGTCAAAATCCCGCGGCAACGTGATAAGCCCGGACGACTATTTTGAGTCATACGGCGCAGATGCGCTTCGTATGTACTTAATGTTTCTTGGGCCGTATGAGCAGGGAGGGGATTGGCAGGATAGCGGCATAACCGGAGTAGCGAGGTTTTTGAAGAAAGTATGGGAGTTGTGCCAAAATAAAAAAGGAAAGGTAAAAAACGACCCGGAGCTGGAGCGGCTTACCCATAAAACCGTGAAAAAAGTTACGGAAGATATAGAGAATTTGCGATATAATACCGCGATAGCCGCGTTGATGGAGTATGTAAATAAATTCACGCAGAACACGGCATACGATATATATTGCGTGGAGACCCTGCTTCAGCTTCTCGCTCCTCTTGCCCCGCACATCACAGAAGAGCTTTGGCAGGAGGCATTAGGGCATGAAGCCAGCATTCATAACGAGAAGTGGCCGGAATATGATCCGGAAAAAATAAAAGAAGAGCGTGCGCGCATGGCCGTCCAGATAAATGGTAAGGTTCGTTCGCAAATAGAGGTTGACGTCGACGCTCAAGAAGATGATATGAAGGAGCTTGCGCTCGGAGACGAGAAAATAAAAAAATGGCTTGAGGGCAAAACACCGAAGAAAATTATCGTAGTCCCAAATCGAGTTGTAAATATAGTTATATAAAACCCTTCGACCGCGGTCGAAGGGTTTTTAGTTTAGTATCTTTGCGGCAATAAGGATGACAATGAGTGCAAGGGCGATGCCCAAGAGGTTTGCAATCATATCTCCTGCCATATCAGTATGGCCCGATATAAAATCGAATATTTCTTTCATTGCGCCGATGCCAAGCATTGTGCCCGAGGCGATTACTAGTGACGTTTTAAAAGGAACTCCGAATAGTTTTGCCAGTAGAAATATTACGGTTACTCCCACAAGGCATGTGAGGAAGTGCTCTACATAGTCCCAAGGATGATGCTCGCCTGCTCCTGTCGGCAGGAAAAAGAAAATGTACTTATCCATTAAGCGCGCTATTTGCTCTGATTTGGCCAGCAATTTTTTACCTCTTCAGTACGTTTTGTTTTTCAGACAATTTATGCTATAACAATTCAAGCCCTTTGACAAGTTAAATGGGTACAAGGAGGAGGTAGCATGACATGAGAGAAGTCGCTGTTATAGGATCGGGGATGACGCATTGCAAATCAAGATGGCTTTCAAAAACGTATCTGGAGCTTGCGCAGCTTGCGACAAAAAACGCGATAGAAGACGCGGGTATTGATGTAAGCGATTTGGACGGCGGAGTGGCCGGCATTTACAACGACATTTTTGAATTTATGGCAATTCCCGAGAGCCCTCTTCAAGGCATAGTGGGCCTTGCCAACAAAGGATTTTCGCGAGTGACTAGCGGCGGAGCCACCGGTATATATACGATGTACAACGCCTATAACTGGGTTGCGAGCGGGATGCACGATGTTGTGCTTGTGCTTGGGGTGGAAAAGGCACTGGATTGCTATGATTTTGAGGCGGAAAGCCCGACGCCGGCAGTGGTGCAGACAATCGCTTATTCGTGGGATCCGTGGTTTGAGCGGCAAATAGGGAATCACGCTTCTTCGAGTTATGCCCAGGTTATCGCCGCCTACAGAGACGAACACGATGGCGACCTGACGGAAGAAGCGAGCGCTAAAGTTGTAGAGCTTTTGTGCCAGCAGGCGCAAAATAATCCTTATGCCCAGCGGCTTGGAGAAGCAGTTTCCGCCGAGCAGGTTCTTGACTCGCGGTATGTTATTGACCAGATACGGATACTTGAAACTTGTGTCTACACAGAGGGTGCGTGTGCTCTTATCTTCGCTTCAAAGAAGGGCCTGGCCCGGCTTGCAGGCAAAATGAAGCAAGAGCCGATATGGATTACCGGCGCAGCCTGCGCAAACGAGCCGTACTTTGTAGGCAAAGATCCCAAGCGCCACAAAGTCCTCCATCGCATACAATCCGATGAGATCGTGGCGAGGGAAGCGCTCAAGCAGGCACGGCTGACAGTGGACGACATTCAGGTTATGGAGCTTCATGATGCCTTTGTGCCGCAATTGATGATAACGCTTGCCGAGATGGGCGTTGTTCCTCTTGGAAGGGCGAATGATTTGGTCAATGAGGGCATTATCATGCCCGGCGGGAAATTGCTTTTGAACCCATGTGGCGGCCTTGTTTTCAGCGGGCACTTTGTGGGCGGGTCCAACATGATGTCCACATGGAGCATAATGCGGGAAATGAAAGACCGGGATTTGGAGCACGGCCTCGTGCATGGCACAGGCGCTTCGCTTTCAATGTTTGGCGGCGCTATGATCTTTGAGAGGAGAAGATAATATGTCTAAAGATAGAAATATGGTAATACCCGAAGCGATGTTGCCTCCCGCCCGCATCGAGCGTGTGAAAGGCAACTTTGGGGAAGAGGTGCTTTTGCGCAACGACGCAATGTTCACCGCCTACAGGCATTCCGCCGGCGAGTTGTCAGCTTTTTTCTTCGCGCTTGCCGATGAAGGTAGGATTATCGCAAATGTATGCCCATCTTGCGGGGTAGTAAATTGTCCTCCCTATCAACAAAGATGCCCGGAATGTAATTTTACGGATATGGAGCAGATAGAAATTAAGGATGTCGGTGTTATGGCAGCGACTCCGGTTATAACAATGTTCCCTCCGGCCCGTTTTAAGGGCGATGCGCCATTTGGCACAGGGTACGTATTTATTGAGTGTGGAGATTCAAAAACAGCCGATACGGCACTACCCTTGCGCGTGAGAACCACGCAAGGCATGTTGCGGCGCGGTATATTCAAGAGAGACACTCCAATAAAAATTGTTTTCAAAGATGAACGGCAGGGCGAAATTACCGATATATTCGCGGTTTCTCAAGCGGAGCTGACTCGGGAGCAAATTGCCAAATCACCCCTGCTTGAAAGCGATTTGGAGTGGAACATGCCCAAAGAACCGGAATTTGAGGAAACCGAAGAGTCCAAAATGGCATTTTCTAAGATTTTGTTTAGATTTCAGGCGCTTGCCCTCAAAGTATCCAAGAGCAAGGCAGCTCAAAAAGATTTGGCAAATTGGACGCGTCGTGTGGAAGTAAAATCCGGCGGATTTTTTTTCTTGCTGAATATCAATGACGGGAAGATGTCCGCCGGCTACGAAGAACCGGATCGAGAGACGGATCTCATTCTTGCGCTGGAAGATCCAAATGATTTTCTCCCATACCTGGAAAGAGGAGCCGCTTTAACCAATCTTATATTAAGCGGCAAGCTCTGGGTAAGCAGCTCGGAGCTTGAAACGATAACGCGGCTGGATCGTCTTCCAAGATCCTTAAGGAAAGATGGTGTATAAAACGCAAAGTCCTTTGGCAATAGCCAAAGGACTTTTTTTGTGCTATAAAAATTTGAGGTCTTTGACAATATGTGAGGTGAAAATTATGAAAAGAGAGCAGGTTCTTTGGGCGCCGGAAGATTTAGAGGCGATTGATTCGTTAAAGGACATAGGATTTCCCGGGGAGTTTCCGTATACCCGTGGAATACATCCCAATATGTATAGGGGCCGTTTGTGGACAATGAGGCAGTTTGCCGGGTTTGGCTTGCCGGATGATACCAACAAAAGATTTAGGAAGCTGTGGGACGAGGGCGAAACCGGATTTTCCACTGCCTTTGATCTCGCGACGCTTCTTGGATACGACTCGGACGATCCTCATTCGCTCGGCGAAGTGGGGAAAGGCGGAGTCGCAGTCGACAGCATGGAAGACATGATGCGGCTGTTCCGCGGAATACCCATAGGGCGCAGGGATGTTAGCGTGTCAATGACAATAAACGCGCCGGCTTGCGTTTTCCTTGCTATGTATGTTGTGCTTGCCGGAAAAAAAAGAGCGAAGCTTGAAAATCTTCGCGGAACTATCCAAAACGACATGCTGAAAGAGTTCACAAGCCAGAACGAAACTATTGTGCCGCACAATGCGTCAATGAAGATATTCGTTGACACAGTGGAGTTTTGCACAAAATATATGCCTCAATATAATCCAATAAGTATATCCGGCTATCATATGAGAGAGGCGGGAGCTACGGCAGTGCAGGAGCTTGCCTTTACCTTGGCCGACGGCATTGCTTATGTGGAGGCATGCATAGAGCGAGGGCTTGATGTGGACGCATTCGCGCCGCGATTCTCTTTCTTTTTCAACGCGCATAACGATTTTTTTGAAGAGATTGCAAAGTTCAGGGCCGCTCGCCGCATGTGGGCGCATATTATGCGCGATCGCTTCGGCGCGAAAAATGAGGCATCCTGGAAACTGCGTTTTCACGCGCAGACCTCCGGCGTATCTCTTGTGGATCGGCAGCCCAAGAACAATATAATGCGCGTGACCTTACAGGCCTTTGCGGCTGTTTTGGGGGGCGCTCAAAGCGTGCATACCGACGCTTGGGACGAGCAGATAAGCTTGCCCTCGGAAGAAGCAGCTCTTCTTGCTCTTCGTACACAGCAAATCATAGCGCATGAGACAGGCGTTGCCGACGTTGTTGATCCTCTGGGCGGCTCGTATTTTATGGAAAGTATAACCCGCGAAATAGAGGAAAAGGCATGGGAGTATATTGAGCGCATTGATAATATGGGTGGCATGGTACGCGCTGTTGAAAACGATTTTCCCAGGGGCGAGATAGAGCGGTCTTCTGTAGAGTTTGAGGAGGCAAAGAATAGAGGAGAAGCTATTATTGTGGGCGTCAATAAGTTCCAGAGCGATGAAGCCGATAAAAATAACGATGTTCCCTTCCGCGCTAATCCGAGAGACGGCCTGGTTCAGGCAAGGCGTCTGGAAAAGCTTCGCGCAAAAAGGGACGGCGCGGCAGTGGGCCGCGCGTTATGCGCGGTAGAAAAGGCGGCATATAACAATAAAAATGTGATGCCCCCTATCATTGAAGCAGTAAAGGCATTTGTCACTGAAGGCGAGATAGTGAAGGCGCTGAAAAACGTACACGGCGATTACAAAGTAATAGCATAATAGGAGGTCAAAATGCAGCTTAGCGAAGAAGTCAGAATGCTTAGAGATATGGTGGATGATTTCGGGCAAAAAGAAGTGATGGATATAGGATATGCGGAGCTTGAGCCGAAGGGCGAGTTCCCCGAAGAGTTTGTGAAGAAAATTTCCGATATGGGCCTCATGGGCATTTCTTTTCCCGAAGAATACGGCGGCATGGGAATGGATACAATGGCGACTTCGGTCGTTGGTGAGCGGCTGGCTTTCTATTGGCCAAGCTTGCAGCTTATCTGGAGCGCTAATGTTTCTCTTGCCGGCTTCCCGATAATGATTTACGGCAACGAAAACCAAAAGCAGCGGTTTTTGCCCAATCTTGCAAGCGGGAAGATCCTTGGCTGTTACGCGCTCACAGAGCCGGACGCGGGATCGGACGCGGCGAACATTAAAACAACGGCAGAAATAAAAGGACAACGCGATTTATGGGTTCTCAATGGCACAAAGACATTCATCACTAATGCAACAAATGCGTCTGTGGGCATTGTATTCGCAAGGATAGCAGGCAAAAGGAAGTCAAAGAGGAGACATGAAGGTATTACTGCCTTTTTACTTTCGACCGAAGAGCCGGGCCTAAAAAGAAAGCAGAATACCTTGGCGTATCCGCCGGAAAAGATTACGGTGAGAAAAATTGATAAATGGGGACTTCGCTGTTCTGATTTTTGCGAAATTATACTGGAGGACGTCCATATAGCGGAAGGAAATGTCCTCGGCGAGGTGGGAGGAGGCTTCCGAATTGCCATGGAGACGCTCAACAATGGCCGTATAAATATCGCGGCACAGGCCGTGGGCATTGCGCGCAGAGCTTTGCACGAGATGAAGGAATACGCGAGGAGCCGCAAGGCTTTCGATAAGCGCCTTATGGATATAGACGAAAAGGCGAAGAAAATAGCATGGCTTGAAACACAAGTAGAAGCCGCGTGGCTCATGGTTTTGCGGGCTTCGCAAGCCAAGGATGGCGGAGGCGACTACAGGGTAGAGGCGTCTCAGGCAAAATTGTTTGCCTCCCGCGTAGCTAAGGAAACAGCAGATTTCTTTTCGGAATTTGCCGGCGGCGTGGGATATACCCTCGAATACATAGCGGAGCGCATTCATCAGGACGCGCGAGCGACTCTAATATACGAAGGTACTTCCGATATTCAGGAGCTTGTAATAGCAAAAAGTTTTAGAGATTAAGAGGACGATAAGTCCTCTTTTATTTTACCCGGCCATGATATACTATAAGCGGATATGTGCGGCATTGTCGGCTACATAGGCAAACAGAACGATCCAAGGATAGGGCTTGAGGCGCTCAAGCGTCTTGAGTATCGGGGCTATGACTCTTCGGGCATAGCCGTTTTTAATGACGAAAAGAACGATATATTTTGCGAAAAAGCAGTCGGGAAAATTATAGAACTTGAAAAAAAAGTTCCTTGGGATAAGATTTCCGGTTCTACTTTAGTAATGCAGACGCGATGGGCTACGCACGGAGCGCCGACTTTTAAAAATGCCCACCCTCATACCGACTGCAAAAAAAATATTTATTTAGTCCACAACGGAATTATCGAAAATCATAAACAACTCAAAGATAAGCTTATTAAGAAGGGGCATAAATTTACTTCCAAGACCGATACGGAGGTATTGCCGCACCTTATTGAAGAGTATTCAGCGAATTATACCTTGGAAGAAGCGGTGCGCAGGGCGCTTCAGCTTGTAAAAGGCACGTATGGCATAGCCGTGATATCAAAAAAGGATCCGGGAAAGATAGTTGCCGCACGCATGGCAAGCCCTCTTCTTATCGGAGTCGGCAGAGGCGAATACATGGTAGCGTCGGATCCGGCGGCAGTGCTTTCTCATACAAAGAAAGTAATTTATCTTGAAGATGGTGATATAGCAGTGCTTACAAAAGAGGGATTTCGTATTGCGGACCTGGCAAGGGTTGCGCAGGAAAGGCCGGAGCAGGATCTTGAGTGGGGAATCGAGGAGGCGCAAAAAGGCGGGTATCCGCATTTTATGCTCAAGGAAATTTTTGATCAGCCCGAATCTCTTGAAAACTCTATCCGGGGCCGACTCATACAAGACGAGGGACTTGCGCATCTTGGGGGTCTGGAGCGCGTAAAAGATAGATTGCGGACTATCGACAAAATCCGGATAATTGCCTGCGGTACAGCGTATCACGCGGGGCTTGTGGGTAAATATATGATCGAAGAATACGCGGGCATACCCTGCGAAGTTGATTTTGCTTCGGAGTTTAGATATAGAAAATCGATTTTGGATAAAAATACCGCGGCACTCTTTATTTCCCAGTCCGGAGAGACAGCCGACACTTTAGCCGCGCTTAGAGAGGTAAAAGAAAAGGGCGCGTTGTGCCTCGCTATCGTAAATACCGTCGGCTCGTCTATAGCGCGTGCGACAGATGCGGGTATATATAATCATGCGGGGCCGGAAATTGGCGTTGCTTCCACCAAGGCGTTTACTTCCCAGCTTGCGGTGCTCGCGCTTTTGACTCTGTACTTGGGGCGATCCCGCAGTATGTCGCTCGTGTTTGGCGAGAGAATAGCTCGCGAAATTGTACGCCTGCCTCAGCTTACGAAAAGCGCATTACGGCAAAATGATCATATAAAAAAAATAGCTCAAAAATATAAAAATTTCCCAAATTTTATATTTCTTGGAAGAAAGTATAATTATCCGATAGCGCTTGAAGGAGCGCTCAAGCTTAAAGAAATTTCCTACGCGCACGCGGAGGGATTGAGCGGCGGGGAGATGAAGCACGGGCACATCGCCCTTATAGACAAAAATTTTCCTACTGTGGCAATCTGTATGAAAGATTCTGTGCACGACAAAATGCTTTCCAATATAGAAGAAATTAAAGCGCGCGGCGGTGCAGTCATTGCTATCACCACAAAAGGCAACACAAAACTAAGAAATATCGCCGACGACATTATATACCTCCCCAAAGTCCGCGAAGTATTGAGTCCCATCATTACAACAATTCCTCTTCAGCTTCTCGCATATCACATTGCCGCTCTCCGCGGCCGTGACGTAGATCAACCCAGGAACCTTGCGAAGTCCGTGACAGTAGAGTGATAGAAAATGAAAAGCGCCCATAGGGGGCGCTTTATTTTATTTATATCGCGGGTCCGTATCGCTTCTCTTCGTTGGAGCGTATAAGCTCTGCTTCGACAGCTTCGTTAAGGGATTCAATCCCTTGGACGGCACGTTTGTTTGCCGGGTCATAGCCCAGCGCGGACTCGAATGACATGCGAGCTCTGGCATGCTCTCTTCGCTGATAGAATGCCGTCCCTCTAAAGGCCCAGATTTCTGCCCTCTCATCCTTTGACGTGTATTCGGAGAACCAGTTCTTTGAGGTTAGCATCCACTCGGTCTTTGCGAGCACTTCTTCGGTTTCGCCTCCGTCCAGAAGATTTCTAAGCTTCTTATACGTTTCTTCCCATTCCATTTATTACCTCCTTTCTTCTCGTGTTATTGTACAACCGCCAAGATATACGGGGACTTTGTATTTTTTCTCAAGGCGCTTCTGTACCTGCAGGAGTGCTTGGCTCTCATGTACAGCGCTTGTCCATAGATCGATTTCCTTCTTGAATCCCGGCACAGGCCCTTTTACAGTGAAGCGAATAAGGTTTTTCCGCGACGTTCCTTTCTTCCTCAAGACATCTCACTATCTTCACGCACTTATGTGGTACTATGCCATATATTCTAAAATATTGCAATACTTTACTGAGTTTGATAGGATGGTAAGGTTGATTTAACGTGAACCTTAACAAAAAGAGGCATAGAAATGGCCGATAGAAATTTTATGAAGATGGTAGGGGCTAAGTGGGCGGATACACTTTTGTGCGTGGGCCTTGACATTGATCCCGGAAAGATTTCTAAAAAGATAGAGGCGCTTATTCGCAAAGAGGATAATCTGCCCCCTTCGGGAGCAACGGGGCCGCTTATGCTGGGGTTTAATAAGCGCATCATAGAAGCAACAAAGGACTTGGTCTGCGCTTATAAGCCTAATCTCGGCTTTTACCTTGCACAGGGTATTCCGGGCATTTACGCCCTTCAGGAAACTGTTGAATTCATTCGCAAAGCCGTTCCTGATGTGCCGGCGATCCTTGATGGAAAATTCGGAGACGTAGGGTCCAGCGCCGCCCAGTATGCGCGTTTTGTCTTTGAAGTAATCGGCGCGGATGCCCTAACAGTGAATCCTTGGGGAGGAAAAGCCGACAGTGTAGATGTCTTCCTTGAATATAGGGACAAAGGTATATTTATATGGTGCAAGGGATCGAATAAGGGCGCGAAAGAAGTCCAGGACCTTTTGACTTTGCCTGTCGGCACTAATCTTCAAGAAATACTCGATGTGACTAGAGGGTCATCAGTCGGTCCTTTCCTTGTAGCTACGAGGCTTGAGGAATGGTCAGGGGAGGCCATGCTGCTATATCAGCGAATGGCTCATAATGTTTCCTGTAACTGGGATTCGAACGGCAACTGCGCGGTAGTAGTCGGCGCGACTTATCCTGAGGAGTTGAAAAAAGTGCGTCTAATAGTCGGCGACAATATGCCCATACTTATTCCCGGTGCCGGCACGCAGGGCGGGGATTTGGAGATGGCGGTCAGGAACGGCGTAAACAGCATGGGAGACGGCATAATCGTCAATTCCTCAAGCGGTATCATTTATAAGTCCAGCGGCCGGGATTTTGCCGAAGCCGCTCGCAAGGAAGCAAAACGGTTGAGGGATGAGATTAATAAGAATAGGCAACCCAGAAAAGAAGCATGATGGACCAAGAATCTACGCTTCAGAAATTAAAGAAAACAGGAGCTTTGATTAGCGATAGCCATATCGTATATACTTCCGGCAGGCATGGGTCATCGTATGTGAATAAAGATGCGATATATCCCCATACAGCCGATATATCCGAATTATGCCGGCGGCTATCCGTAAAATTTATGAACTTTGGTCCGGAAGTCGTAGCAGCGCCTGCGATTGGCGGAGTGATTCTAACTCAATGGACAGCGCATCATCTTAATACTTTATCTGATAAGGGCAATCCAGTGTTTGCCATTTATGCAGAGAAAGCAGAGGACGGAGAGAGTTTTGTAATTAAGCGCGGTTATGAAAAATTAATACCCTGTAAAAGGGTATTAGTGGTCGAAGACGTGCTTACTACCGGGGGTTCGGCGAGAAGGGTCGTGGAAGCGGTTCGCAAGGCGGGCGGAGATGTGATTGGCGTGGGCGCCTTGTGTAATCGCGGCAAAGTTACGAAGCAGGATGTGGGCGAGGTGCCCAGATTGCTTGCACTTTGTAATATAAAGATGCAGGATTGGCCCGAAGAAGAGTGCCCTCTCTGTAAGAAAGGTGTGCCGATAAACATAGAGGTAGGCAAGGGTGCAGAGTTCCTAAGTCAAAAAATAGGCAAATAATTCAAGGATTATTTACAAAAAAATCGCACAATCCCAAAATGACCCGATTAAAAATCGGGTCATTTTTTATGACCCGATTTTGTTTTCCTGAGCATTGCCTCGGACTACCCTTTCTTTTTCAATCTTTCTTGCCTTCGCTCTTCCGCTTCCTGCCAGCGGCGCTTTTGTTCTTTGGTGCGGGGAGTGGCGCCGTATTTTATCGGGGCTGCGACTATTTTTTGGTGTCCGCTTTCCGGGTCTGTCTCAGCAAGCTCTTCCACGGCAACGAATGTAAAATATGTACTTGAGAGATGATGAATTTTGCCGGTTCTTTTTCTCTGAACTTTTGCCCGGATGCCTATTTCGCACGAAGTATTCCAAACGCGGTTTATCGCGGCATCCAGCAAGAGAAGATCTCCTCTATACACCGGCACGAGGAAAGATATGCCGTCTATATACACAGTGCCGAATGATTGCCCTTCTGCGTGCCTGAAAAGCAGGGTTCCGGCAAGCTTGTCCATGGTTGCCACAAGCATTCCACCGAACATTTTATCTTGGGAGTTCAGGTCTTCCGGGAAAATCATCGTGGGATAATCTTTTACCTCTGTTTCGCTTATGGGCCTATTTTTTCTCGTCAAGCTTTACCTTCACCTCGCTTTCTTTGCTGTTTCTTAATATCTTGAATTTTATGTTATCTCCTATTTTATGCTTTGCGATGACATCTTGTATCGTATTGTCCACGGTGATTTTCTCTCCGCCGCATTCAAGGATGATATCGAATTCTTTAAGCCCTGACTTTGCCGCAGAGGATCCGGGGACTACCGCGTGCTCGCCGAGTGTCTCGCGGACTATCATTGCGCCGTAATCTACCGGAAGCTTGTTCTGTTTTTGTATCATCTCGTCTATTATGATGTATCTTACGCCAAAAAACGGCTGGCGAATGTGGCCGTATTTTTTGAGTTCTTCGAGGTCTTTTTTTGCGTTGTTTATAGGGATTGCAAAGCCGATGTTCTGCGCGCCGAATACCACGGCCGTGCTTATGCCGACTACCTTTGCCTCCATATTGATAATCGGCCCGCCCGAGTTACCCGGGTTTATTGCCGCATCCGTCTGAATAAGCCCCCGCAAGCGTTCCACATGGCGTTCGTAGCCGGTCTGCGCCTGGATAAACCGGCTAAGGCCCGAGACCACGCCAGTTGAGACAGTGTTTCTAAATTCTCCAAGGGCATATCCCACCGCGATTAAGTCTTCTCCAAGCTCAAGATGAGTCGAGTCGCCGAGCTCGATGTGGGGGAAGTTGAAGTCCTTTTTGTTTTTTTCATTGGTCGGCGGATCTATTTTTAGTATTGCGATATCGTTGATACGGTCTCTTGCAAGAATTTTAATAGGCAGCTTGGCGTCGTCATCATGGTCCATGACTGCCGTATACTCTGCTTCTGGGTCGGCGACTACGTGCGCGTTTGTAAGAACAACGCCGTCGGGCGATACGATAAATCCCGATCCGCCGCCAATTTTTACTTTGTGCTTGCTGGTTTTGTCAAACTTGGGCACCATATACTCTTGCCCCCCAAAAGGCATGGTATAGAAGCCCTCGAGTTTGGGCATGTCCTTTGAGATTACAATATTTATGACGGCAGGCGAGACCCTTTTTACTATTCCTACAACTGGCGATTTTTCCATAGTTTTGTTTACTGATTATATGAGGGTATTATAGCAAAATAAAAAAGCCGTGCAAATATTAAAAAGCAGTCCGGAATTTTGGACTGCATCACTTGCATAGCTGCGGTAATGAAAAGGTATGGGTTAAGGCCGTTGGTGTCCGGGAGACCGGGTGCGGGAATAATAGTTTTTTATAGCATCGGCAATATCTCCGTTCATGTCCGAGCGGACAAATCGTCGTGATTTCTCCAATTCTTCTATTGCCGGGTGAAGAACCGGCGAATTGACCCTTGCAGCCAAAATCACACATTCCCGTATAATGAAAGGACTCTTGTTTTGACTGATTACTTGAGCGAGTCCCTGCGCAAATAATTTCAGATCCTCGGGATCTTCACTCGCCTTGTGATAGAGGGCCATAAAATCGCTAAAATTAACCTCATTTCTTTGCAGTTGTGCTGCGCGTTCAGTAATCAGTTTAGACCAGTCATCCATAACCACCCTCTCACTTTATTAATCCAAGTAGGTACTAAACGCCTTATATCATACCGCCATGACAATTGCAAATATGGGGAAAATAGTGTATAATGCTGGCGAAGCCCCCGTAGTTTAACGGATAAAACAATCCCGTCCTAAGGGAAAGCTGGGAGTTCGATTCTTCCTGGGGGCACTGGGACAAGTCCTTTGAAAATAAAATAGGAGGTTAATGAGCGATGTATGTATATGCGGTATGGGCTGTAAGAGCACCGTGGCGCCTTCTTTTGAAAATAGACGGCGCGATAGCAGATTTTTTGAAGAGCGAACCATTTTGCCAGACATTCGGCTGCTATCTTCGGGGAGATCCTGCGTTGGGAGGAAGGTGCTGGCCCTGTCAGGAGGCGTATAGACAGTATCCGCTGCTGGGAATGGGGATGGGCAGGTTTATCCATCTACACCCAATATGGTTACAGGGTTGATGCAATGGATCTTAAAATATTCGGCGGAAGGAGCAATGAACGGCTCGCGCGGGATATAGTGAAATATATCACCGACAGCAAAGGCAAATTTTTAAGCAAGCACGGCCGAGGCGACTTTGAACTCGGGCTTCTTGACGGGAAAAAAGAATTTCCCGACGGCGAGCTTTACGTGCGGTACGATGAGAATATAAGGGGTGCCGATGTTTTTATCATCCAGTCAACTAATCAGCCGGAGAAAAATTTCAGAGAACTTCGCATGATGATAGACACTGCTGTAGGGGCTTCTGCCGGGAGGATTACGGCGGTTATTCCTTACTTTGGCTACGCAAGACAAGACCGCAAGGATGCGCCAAGGGCTCCCGTAACGGCCGTTGACGATGCCGTTGCCATTAAGGACGCCGGTGCCGACAGGCTTTTGATACTGGATACGCATAGTTCTGCTATAGAAAATAGCTGGAGGGCCCATAAGAAGCCCTGCGATCATTTATGGGCCAGGTCTGCGTTTTTGAGATTTATTCGGGAGAGCAAGGAATTCACCCGGTTTATGGAAGAGGGGTTTGTGATAGGGGCGCCCGACCTTAACGCAGGTAAGTTTGCGCGAGGTTATGCCGAGGCATTGGGCGGTAATGTGCCCCTCGTGCTCATTGAAAAAAGGAGGGACACATTCACCGGCGATACGGAGATTCTGAATGTAATAGGCGATCCTAACGGAAAGAACGTCCTTATCGTAGACGATATGATAGATTCTGGAGGCACGACAGCTGATGCTGCCCGCGCCTTCAAGGATTTTGGAGCAAGAAGGGTTTTTGCTCTTGCCACGCACGGAGTTTTCAACGGTACCAATAATAGAGTAACCCCAAAGCTTGCGGGTTCTCTTGTGGAGAAAATAGTTATAACGGATTCCATACGCGGGAATCATCCGCGCATTATTGAGGGCAAAGTCGAGGTCGTGTCTGTAGCTCCGCTTTTAGGAGAAGCAATATATCGAATTCATACCAATCAGTCCGTTAGCTCGCTGTTTGAGTAAATTCAAAAAGGAGGTGGAATATGAGCTTCAACAAGTACGACGCGCTGTGTAAGAAATATGGCGTTGCCATACGGATTCTTACAGGCAATCCTCAACTGTGCGCAAAGTGCAAGTAAAAAAAATCAAAGCTCGATTAATTTCGAGCTTTTTACTTGAGTTTTTTCTAATACTGTTGTACAAAAAGGATATTATACGCGAATATTTTACATCAGAATCCGTAACAGAAGGTCATCCCGATAAGCTATGCGATCAGATATCTGATGCTATTTTGGATGCGATCTTGGAAAAAGACCCAAAAGGCAGGGTGGCCGTGGAAACGTTTGTGACGAACGGCTTAATGCTTATCGCGGGAGAGATTACGACATCTGCATATATAGATATTCCCACTATTGCACGCGGTGTTATAAAAGACGTGGGATATACGGACCCTAGTTTCGGTTTTCATTATGCGAATTGTGGTGTAGTGACAGCGATTCAGGAGCAGTCCCCTGAGATCGCAAAAGGAATTAGAGTGGTCAAGGAAGATCTTACAAAATTGGGGAGTGGCGACCAAGGCCTTATGTTCGGCTACGCGACGGACGAGACAAAGGAATTGATGCCCCTGCCTATATCTCTCGCGCACAAGCTTACAAAGCGTCTTGCCGAAGTGCGCAAAAAAAAGATATTACCTTATATTCGTCCTGACGGGAAATCGCAGGTTACGGTGGAGTACGAAAATGGCGTGGCAAAGCGTCTTGAGAGCGTAGTTATTTCTACGCAGCAGAGTCCGGATGTGAGCCTAGCGAAGCTGAGTAAGGACATAAAAGAAAAAGTTATAAACACTGTTGTTCCTAAAAATCTGTTAGATAGGAAAACTAAATATTTTATCAATCCGGCAGGAAAGTTTATTACAGGCGGTCCGCAGGCAGACACAGGCCTTACAGGGCGAAAAATAATTGTGGATACATATGGTGGCGTGGGAAGTCACGGGGGGGGATGTTTTTCCGGCAAGGACCCATCTAAGGTTGATAGGTCGGGTAGTTACGCGGCGCGGTATGTCGCCAAGAATATAGTAGCGGCAGGGCTTAGCAAGAAGGCGGAGGTGCGTGTGGCGTATGCCATCGGTGTTATAGAGCCCCTGATGATTCGCGTAAATACGTATGGCACGGGCAAAATATCGGATGATCAACTTTCAGAAGTCGTAGAAAAAGTTTTTGATTTGCGGCCGGGGATGATTATAAAAAATCTTAATTTACGCCGCCCTCTCTACCGCCAAGTCGCAGCATACGGTCATTTTGGCCGTGAGGATCTGAATGTTCCGTGGGAGAAGACGGATAAAGTTGCGGAGCTCAAAAAG
>Ga0208879_1000200_pt1 | contig 64376 bp, 53 predicted proteins | sample Knorr_S15_td_Bot_FD_185605 | JGI IMG/M metagenome (GOLD analysis project Ga0208879, IMG submission 185605) | Marine microbial communities from Southern Atlantic Ocean transect - Knorr_S15_td_Bottom_ad_5009_LV_A (SPAdes) (version 2) | ecosystem: Environmental > Aquatic > Marine > Oceanic | place... | reverse complement strand
GCTCTAGGTCTAATTAGTATGAATGCAGGGATTTTAAGCTTATTTAAAGTTTTTATTACAACTTCATCATCTGGAGTTATTCCATCTAAATAAAGTTTTTTTACAAAGTTCAACTCTATTAGCTCCTACTTGTTCTGCTTTATTGGCAGATTCATAAGAATTTGCACAAACTTCAATAATCATTAATTTATTTTTTCTAGATGAGTGGAGTAATTTATATCTAATTTATCTAGTCTGTCAAAAAAAGAAATAACTCTACTGGTAAATTCTTCAAAATTTGATTTGTTTTTAGACCAAACTACTTCCGATAATGCAAAAATTCTTGGAAAAACCATATATTCAACGTATTCGCTAGTTGACATATACTCAGTCCATACATTTCCTTGAGCTCCAATGATATATTTTGAAGATTCACTATCTAATTCTTCAGGAATTGGTTCATAGTTATATATTTCTTCAAGTGGAGTATATCCGCCAATAGCTAATGGTTCATTTTTATCTTTAGATTGATAGTGGTCAAGGTAACATGTTGCATTTGGAGTCATAATTACATCATGTTTCATATTAGCTGCTTTTATTCCTCCTGAAACACCTCTCCATGACATTACAGTAGCATTTGGAGCAAGACCACCTTCTAATATTTCATCCCAGCCAATTATTTTTTTCCCTTTACTATTAATATATTTCTCCATTCTTGAGATGAAATAGTTTTGAAGTTCATGCTCATCTTTTAGGCTTTCTCGTTTAATAACACTTTGGCAATTTTTGCATTTCTCCCATCTTGTCTTAGGTGCTTCATCTCCTCCAATATGAATATATTTTCCTGGGAACAAATCAACAACTTCATCAATAACGTCTTCTAGAAACTTAAATGTTTCTTCTTTGCTACAGTAGATATCCTCAAAAACACCCCACAGAGTTGCAACATTAACTGATTTTTCTTTGCAACTTAGGTTTGGATATGCAGCTATTGCTGCTTTTGAATGACCTGGCATTTCAATCTCAGGTATTATAGTTATCTCTCTTTCTAATGCATAATTAACAATATCTTTTACTTGTTCTTGAGTATAATAGCCTCCATATCTAATTTTGTTATATTTTCTAGGCTTATCTGTATAATGGCCTGCAAGGGTGGAATCTCTATAAGCTGCAATTGTATTTAATTTCGGATATTTTTTTATTTCAATTCTCCATCCTTGATCTTCAGTTAGGTGCCAATGGAATGTATTGAATTTAAGCATTGCTAGAGCATCAATATACTTTTTTATAAACTCTACAGAGAATAAATGCCTTCCTACATCTAAATGCATACCTCTATATTTAAATCTTGGACTATCTTCAATTATTTGACACTTTATTCTGATCTCTTTATTTGGGTATGTTTTGTCTTCAAAAGATGCAGGAATTAGCTGTCTTAGTGTTTGTATTGCATAAAAAGCTCCTTTATTATCCTTAGACGTAATAGTAATACCATTTTGTCTTATTTCAATCTTGTATCCTTCATCATTACTTAGATTTTCATCTAACAAAAAATGCATAAAATTACTTGTGGTGTTTGAATCTTTTAGAAACAAAAATTTATTTTTCCCCTGATTAAGAAATGTCCTAAAAAAGTTAATTGAATTCTTTAATTGATCGGGATAATTTATAGAAGTGCTACTATCTATTATAAAAAACCCATCAAGAAAAACTTGTTTGTCAGGAACAGGTATAATTTTAGAGTTTAAATCATTTGAATAACCTAAATAAAAGAGGCTATTTATAAGACAAAAAACAGATAAAACTATTACTTTCTTGTACATCAATTTAGTATATTAGATGTCTAAAGATATATAAAATTATAGTACTATTTTTTGAGTTTTTGCAATGGATATTAAAGATAAAATAAGCTCACTTCGACAAGAGTTACATGAATATAATTATCAATACTATGTTCTTGATAATCCAGCTATTTCTGATTATAAATTTGATCTGAAATTAAAGGAGTTACAAGATTTAGAAAATAATCATCCAGAGTTTTATGATTCAAATTCACCTACACTTAGAGTTGGGGGTACAGTTACTAAGGAATTTCAATCATCTATTCATAATAATCCAATGTTTTCGTTAGATAATTCTTATTCAATTGATGAACTAAAGGATTGGGAAAAGAGATTAAGAAAATTTATTGATCAAGCAATAGAGTATACATGTGAACTTAAATTTGATGGTGTGTCTATTAATTTATTATATGAAGAAGGTAAATTAATTAGAGCAGTAACTAGAGGTGATGGTATTCAAGGTGATGATGTAACAGTTAATGTAAAAACTATACCAACTGTTCCACTTGTTTTAAAAGGCAATTATCCAAATAGGTTTGAAGCCAGAGGAGAAATTGTTATGCCACTTGAAGGTTTAAAGAAACTAAATAAAGAAAGAGTTTCTAATGATGAAGAACCTTTTAAAAACACAAGAAACACAGCTTCTGGTAGCCTAAAACTACAAGACAGTCATGAAGTTTCAAAAAGACCTTTAGAATGTTTATTATATTCGATAAAGATAGAGAATAATAGTACTCTAGATTCACAATTTGATGTATTAAATAAAGCAAAGGGATGGGGATTTAATGTTTCAAAGAATTATACCATAGCTAAATCAATAGACAAGGTGCATGAATTTGTTAATTATTGGGAAAAAAACAGAAATGAACTACCATATGATATTGATGGAATTGTTATAAAGGTTAATAATTTTTTACAACAAGAAATATTAGGGTATACATCAAAATTTCCAAGATGGGCAATTGCATATAAATTTAAGCCTGACCAAGCTCAGACAAAACTTTTAAGCATATCGTATCAAGTAGGAAGAACAGGTTCAATAACGCCTGTTGCTAATTTAACCCCTGTTGAATTAGCAGGTACAGTAGTTAAAAGAGCATCACTTCACAATTCTGATTTTATAAATAAAATGGATCTTAGGATTAATGACTTTGTATATTTAGAAAAGGGAGGAGATATAATTCCAAAAATAGTAGGTATAGTAAAAGAAAAAAGAACAAATGATTCAACTCCTATTAACTATATTTCAAGTTGTCCTGAATGCAAATCACCATTAGTAAAGAATGAAGGTGAGGCAAATCATTATTGCATGAATAAAAATCATTGTTCTCCTCAAATAATTGGTAGAATTCAACATTTCATTTCCAGAAAAGCTATGGATATTGATGGTCTAGGAGATGAAACTGTAGCATTGTTAGTTAATTCAGGAATTATAAAAGACTATTCGGATTTATATAAATTAAAGATTCAGGATGTAATAGGTCTAGAAAGAATGGCTGAAAAGAGCTCTATTAACCTTGTTGACGGAATTAAAAAGTCGTTAGATATACCCTTTGAAAGGGTCTTATATGCATTAGGAATAAGGCATATTGGCTCAACTGTTGCTAAAACTCTTGCAAGACACTATATGAATATTGACAGATTAATATCATCAAACAGTATAGAATTAGAATCAGTTGATGAGATAGGAGAGAAAATAGCCTCTAGTGTTATTGAATTTTTTAGTGATAAAAAAAATATTGAGATGATAAACACACTAAAATCTTATGGTTTGCAATTTAAACTTGTAGATAACAATAATGAAGATACTTCAGAAATATTAATTGGAAAATCAGTTGTTATCTCTGGTGTTTTTGATAATTACTCTAGAGATGAGTTAAAAAAATTGATTGAAATAAATGGCGGAAAAACCTCAAGCTCAATATCTAAAAAAACTTCATTTATATTGGCTGGATCAAATATGGGTCCGAGCAAAAAACAAAAAGCAGAAGCCTTGGATATTAAAATAATTAATGAAGAAGAGTTTATTAAAATTATTTATACTACCTAATTTATAAATAAAGCCTATACAAAATGGTGGTTAGAATGACCATTTTAATCTTGCATAGTAACCATTAATTTTATTAATAGTATTAATAGGTGCAACGTCTGTATCTATAGGTATATAAGGATTAAATTCATCATCCATATAGAAAAATTGACCAATTATACTTGCATCAAGAGACGCATTAATTTCATAAGAAATATTAGGTGAAAAGAAAAAGAAATTAATTCCTTCACCATATAAGAGAGTAAACGATGAATTTATTGCAGGTGTAATAAATGCAGAAGCCTGAATTAAAAAACTATTTTTTGAAGGCATTAAATTTTTTGGAGAAAGCACATTCTGTGTTACTGAATGAGGATCAAATTGTTGAGGATCTGAAAATCCATTTGAATTATACAGATGAGATCCTAAAATATAAAAACCATTTTTGAATGAATAGTCTATTGATGTAGATAGGCTAGTAGAATTTATTTCAGAAGAATCATCTGAAATAAAATAGGTGATTTCACCCTTAAATCCTGCATTTTTTATATTTCCAGCCCATCCACCTCCTAATGCTATATCATCGTAATAATTTGCTAGCAAAAATTGAAAATCATATCCCATTTTATTTATTTTATACAATGCAGCAATCACTGAGCTATTTATTTCTAATGTTGATGGCTTATAAACAATATCTAAACCCGATAAATCATCTCCAGTATATTGAAAACGAATTACATCTGATCCAGGCCGTTCTATATAATCAAAATCAATAAAATTATAGGCATTAAACAGGTCATTTGAATTCCAGATAGTATTTATTCCCCAATTAACCCTTTGACGACCAACGCTTATTTCAATTTTTTCTTTTTGATATTTCAGCCACATTCTATCGATCATAGAATGCATTTTAAATTTAGAATCATTAACAAAATAATGAGATAAATCAACATATCCATTATCAGAGTTAAATCTACCTTCATCAAACAGTATACGGTTCCTTAATTCTAAGCCTATTGAAAAATTTTCTCGAATATATCCTCTAATATTAATCCTATTATGAATTAAATGATTTGTTTGGAATTCTTGATGATTTAAACCTTTAAATTCTAGATATGAAGGTAAATAGTTAATATACCCACTTAAGGTAAATTCTGCTTTTTTCTCTTGACCCTGTAATTCAATACAGGATACTATAATAAGAAAATATAGAAAAAAATTATTTTTTAATATCCTTAATAATTTTTCCATCTTCTAAAGTTACAACTCTTCTTGCTCTATCAATAACCCTTTGATCGTGAGTAGAGAATACAAATGTAATTTTTTCTTGCTTATTTAATCTAGACATAATGTCAAGCAATTTTGCTGTAGATTTTGAATCTAAATTAGCTGTTGGTTCATCTGCAAGTATAAATTTTGGTTTTGAAGCTAGCGATCTTGCAACTGCTACTCTTTGCTGTTGACCACCTGATAGTTCTGATGGTCTTCTTTTTGACATATCACCCATACCTACTTCATTTAGCAAATCACTTGATCTTTTTTCCATGTCTTTCTTATTATAGCCTTGCATTAACATAACCATTTCAATATTTTCCTTTGCTGTTAGCACAGGTATTAGATTATAAGATTGAAACACAAAACCTATGTTATTTAGTCTAAATTTTATCATTTGATTTGATGAATATGATGAAATTAATTCACCATCAATGATTACTTTTCCACTTGTTGGATTGTCTAAACCACCTATACAATTTAATAATGTAGTTTTTCCTGATCCAGAAGGACCTACAATAGCAGTAAATTCACCATCAGAAATTTTTAAGTTTACATTATCTACAGCTTTAACTTTTAAACTACCTTGTTTATAAGTTTTTTTTAACTCTTTTGTTTCTATCATAATTTAATATTTAAATTGATTTTGTTGCTTCTGCCGGATTTATTTTAAGAGCTCTTATTGCAGGAAACATTGAAGAAATGAATGAAATCAGAATTACCAGCAAACTCAGATTAAAATAATATTCACTAGGAAGCTTTAAATAAAGTATTGTGCCTATACCAAAGTTCTCAAGACCAGATCCTACGATGCTTAAATCTATACCACTAACACTAAAATAATCTATAGTAATATATGTAATTAAGACACTAAATGGTATAGCAACTAAAGAAAGAAATACAGTCTCAAGACAAATCATTAAGAATATATAATTCTTACTCATCCCTATAGACATAAGCATTCCTATTTCTTTTTTTCTTTCAAGAATTGCCATAAGCATAGTATTAATAATACCAAATGATAAACCTGAAAGGACTATTAACATAAAAATATATAAAAATGAGCTCATCATCTTGTTTGCATAAGCGAGCTCAACAGCAATATCACCCCAGAATTTAACATCTAGAGTATTATTAATTTTTTGTAAATCTAATTTTAATGATTCAGTTACATCATCATTAATAGTTAAAATAGGGATTTCATGATAACCATTTAAATCGGGTAAATTGGAAAAAATAGAATTGTTTTTTACAAAGACATTATAATCATCAAACATCGAATTTCCAGATTTAAAAATCCCCTCTATTCTAAATAATAAAGACGTTATATCTCCATTTACATCTTGAAAGGTTATTACCACCTTAGATCGAAGTCTTAGATCTAGTTTATCTGCTAATTTTTTACCAACGACCATTGTATTTTCCCTTTTAGATTCAAAATAATCTCCTTCAATAATTTTAGTATATACATTAGTTACTTTAATCTCAAATTCAGGATCAATTCCAAGAACATTTACCCCATAGGAACCAGTAGAATTTGATAACATACCATTTATTACAGTTCTTTTAGAATAGGATTTCACTCTATTATCATTTTTCAATTTTTCCTCCAAATAGTGAATATTAGAAATAGTGTCACTTAGAGAATATTCCTTAGAAAACTCTTTATTATGAATTTGAATATCTGCTAGGTAAGTGTTTATTGCTGTGTTCATCCGTTGACTATTTAGAGTAATCATTAAAGATGAAATTATTAGGCCTCCGTATAGACCTAATATTATGGAAAGAATTACTACTAGACTTCTTTTTTTATTCCTCCAGATATTTCTCCACCCAATTTTTATTAATGTAATTAGCCTCATTTTTTCATAGCTTTTACTGGGTTTAATGATAAAATTCGAATAGCTGGATAAATTGATATAAGTAATGAAATACCAAAAATAAAAGCAGCATGTGAAATAGGTATATCCCAATTTATAGAAAAAGGCATTATTGGATCAAAACCAAATTCACCCATGGCATCCCCTAATCCTTCACCAAAACTATCCATATTAATTGGATTTTTGTTGAAATAATGTGAAATGGGTCTAGTTGTTAATACTCCAATTATTACTCCTATAGAAGAGAGCATAATAGTTTCTAATAATATTATCAGATATAATTTTATTTTATCCATTCCAATTGACAGTAGAACACCAAACTCGTACATCCTTTCTTCAGTCATCATAAGAACTGTTCCAAACATTCCAAAGCATACAATTACATATAATATAAAAGCCATTATTAACCCTCCTACATTATCTGCTGTAATCATTTGATCTAATTCAGGAAGAATCTCTTTCCAAGTCATAACTTCATAATCACTAGAAATAGTCTTTCTAACATCTTCTGCTATTTTTTTCTCATCGTAATATTCTTTTTTGTCGATAACTAGGTGAGTAGCAATATTTTCTGATGATATATAATCCTGTGCTGATTCTATATCCATAAAAATGGTCATCTCATTTAATTTGGGGTTTTTTAAATCAATTATTCCATTAGCCACATATTTACCTGCAGCCATCATTCCATGATAGCCTTGTCCAAAAAGCACTAATGTGTCTCCCATTGTGACATCAAAATATTCTGCTATTCCTTTACTTAAAATTATTCTATCAGCATTGTCAAATGATTTTGAACCTTCTATTATTTTTTTATCCCAATCTGTTATTAGTTGTTCTTTTTCAATTTCAATACCAATAATTATTACTCCTTTAGATTTTTTCCCTTTTGAAACAAGAGAAAAGGTTTGAAGACGCTTAGCAATATTATCAATACCATTAATAGAACTAATTTCATTAATGAATTTTTCATCTATTTCCATTGAATTATTAACACTTTGTTTATCCCAATATCCATTGGCATGAACTTGAACATATCCAGAATAAGATTGTACAATTGTGTTTATAATATTATCGTAGAAGCCAAATTGCATGCTTCTCATCAATATTATAAGAAATAAAGCTCCAGAAATAGAAAGAGTACTTATTAAAGTCCTTTTTTTATTTCTCCAGATGTTTCGCCAGGCTATTTTTAGAATCATCTTAAATTTTTCATATAGCTTGGCATGAAAAATCGTTTATTTATGTAGATGTCAAATTCCCATACTAGCCTTTCAACAATAGTTTTATTACCTTCTTCATCCAATGGAATGAATTCAATTATTGAAGGTAACTTCTTTCCGTCAAAATTTTTCACTGATTTCCCATACATAATACTCACAAGCTCATCATACTCATCAAAGAATTGTGTTTTTAATTGCATATAATCTTTTTTGTCAATCCACATAACTAGTTTCCCCCAGACCACAGGAGCATTTTCGTTAGGCATTAGTTCAACAATCCAACAATCCAAACCTCCTACTGATTCTTCACCAATTATGGAATTTGAATAATCATTTAGTATTGAGGATCTTTGAACAAGATCATCATTTGTAAAATCTGTTCCCATCCAGTTTTGCATCATCATTGATGGGGGAAGTTTTATTATTCTCTCTATTGAAGGGATGTAATTCCAAACTTCATTCTCTCTTTTTAAGAAAACAGTTCCTTTTTCCTTTGCAGGAGAAATCACCACTGAAACAAAATAATCTTCTCCAATTGACCAGCCTTTCATTAACATTTCTTTACTCCATTTGGGACGAATGATTTTTATCATCATCTCTTGGTATGATGACTCTATTCCTCTTATTTTTTCTTCAGATTTTTTTAGAATTTCATTTGCTTCTTGTGAGAAAGATGTAAGAAAAGAAAAAAGACAAATTATAAAAACTAATTTTTTCATAGTAATTCTTTAATAGATAGAGAATAAACAAAGAATTATATAACAAATTTACGAAATTTAGACACCCTTTTCATAAGATATTAACAGATATTTTAATGTCAAATATCATCTAGCTCTTTAAATTTGAATCGATCTAGTTCTGAAGGCTCATGTTCTTGAATCATGATTTCCTCAATTCTCTTAATAATATCGGGATACTCTTTAGATAAATCATTCTCTTCTAATATATCATCTTCTAAATTGTACAATTCTATTTCCATATTTCCATCAAAAATATTCTTCCTAATTCCTTTCCATTTACTTAATCTTACGGCTTGTTGACCATTATAACTTGGAAATTCCCAATAAAGAAAATCATGAGTTTTTTGTTTTGAATTTAATAATGTATTCTTAAAGCTAATGCCATCAATTTCATTAGGGATATTAGCACCAGCAATATCACATAGAGTAGGTAGAATATCATAGAAGGAAGATATATGATTTGAAGTTGATCCGGGTATTACCTTATTAGGCCAGCTAACAATCATAGGAATTCTTATACCACCTTCATATAGAAAACCTTTTGTTTTTCCATAGCCATTGGAAAAGGGTTTTGAGCTATTAAAAAAACTAAAGTCTACACCACCAAGATAAGTAGGTCCATTATCACTGGAAAAAATTATTATAGTATTTTCATATTGCCCCATTTCTTTTAACTTTTGAATTAATTCTCCTATTTGATTATCTAGATGGGTAATCATTGCTGCGTATGTTGCCTTAGGAAACCTATTTGGGAAATAACTCTGATTTCCCAAATATGGATTTGGATCATCAATTATTTCTCTATATGTATTTACACTTTCTACTGGAGCTTGTAATGGTAGATGAGGGAGCGGTGATGCATATAATAAGAAAAAGGAATTATTCTTATTATTTTCAATAAATGATAATGCTTTTTGATGAATTTTATCTGGCGCATATTCCTTTTGAGTAAAAATAGAATAACTTGATTCATCCATAGGATTGTCTTCTGGATTCAATTTAGTAGTTGGACTAATTAAATCATTTTCTAGAAAGACCTTTGTCTCATTTTCCCAAAGATGTGACGGGTAGAGATTGTGTGCCTGCCTTTGGCAATTGTATCCATAAAAAGAATCAAATCCTTGAAGATTTGGGACTCCAACAGTTTCGGGAGCTCCTAGTCCCCATTTTCCAAACATTCCTGTTGTGTAGCCAGCTTTTTGCAGTAGTTTCCCGATAGTTACAGTATTTTCTGGAATAGGTCTTTGTCCTTCAAGTGAAGGATCGCTAAAAACCTTAATATAATCCCAAACTTCACCACGTTCTCTCCATTCATCATTACCTCTTATATAGGAGTGACCCATATGTTTTCCAGTAAGCAAGGAATATCTAGCTGGTGCACATACTGGTGCACCAGAATAATGTTGTGTAAACACCATTCCATTAGTGGCTAATAGATCAATATTTGGGGTTTTGATTATTTCCTGCCCATTATAACCCACTTCACCATAACCTAAATCATCAGCAAGAATGTAGATAATATTAGGAGAAACTTTATTTTCTTTATTTGAACAATTATGCAGAAAAGAAAGAGATAAGAATAAATAAAATAATTTGTTAAACTTCAATTGCATAAGCATTAGATGTTTTGTTTTTCATAGAGTCAAAATAAAAATCAATCTGTCCCAAATAAAGACCAAAGCATCCTACTTGATTGATTATTACTTTTTCTCCATCAATGTTTGTAACAATCTCGGGTCTATCTAGAAAAGTGTGTGTATGCCCGCCAATAATTAAATCAATATTCTTTGTTGACTTAGCCAGGGTTATATCAGATATTTTTTTTGAATTATCTTTATAAGAATGACCCAAATGTGATAGACAAATAATTAAATCACATTTTTCTTTTTCCTTTAATATTTTAGTCATTTCTTGACTTATCTCAACAGGATCAAGGTATTTAGTTTCCTTATATAAGCTCTTAGTAACTAATCCTTTTAGCTCTATTCCTAATCCAAACACCCCAACTTTAATACCTGATTTATTAAATATCATATACTTTTTTGCATGAGTATCCATTATGGTATTTCTAAAATCATAATTGGATGATATAAAGTTAAATTTTGCATTAGGAAGCTGTGCGTATAAGCCTTCTATACTATTATCAAAATCATGATTTCCTATAGTAGCAGCATCGTAGCTTAACATACTCATCAGTTTAAATTCAATTTCTCCGCCATAATAATTAAAGTATGGGGTTCCTTGAAAAATATCCCCTGCATCTAGTAAAAGGGTATTAGGATTACTGTTTTTTATAGATTCAATAATTGTTGATCTTCTAGCTACACCACCCTTATTTGGAAATTTTGCATGATTATCATTAAATGGTTCAATATGACTGTGTACATCATTTGTGTGTAATATGGTAATTTTCTTTTGCTCAGAATCTATACAGCCATTTAAACTTAAAGCACCACCAGATAGAAGTAATGATGAATAAAGGCTATTTTTAATAAAGTTTCTTCTTTTCATTATTTTTTTAGAATAAATCTATTGTCTATTTTAAAACTTACAGTATCAACTTCCTTAAAATAGTCAATAAGTATATTTCTTATTTTATAATCTAGGATAATATTTTTTTTACTTTTTTCAAAAAAGATCATTTTATCTCCACCATTTAACAGGTAATCACTAGTTGCAACAGAATAAATTTTATTTTTATCAATACTTTTACCATTAATTTTTGCATCTAAAAGATTATAGTTTTTATCTAATACAATATTTATACCCGAAATAGGATGAGCTTTTTTGTTTAGGATAAGATAATTAATTAATTCGTAAACATGTCTACCTTCTAGCTCACAAACAACAACACTGTTTTCAAAAGGCATTACTTTATAAGCTGTTCTAACTGTTATGTCTCCCTTTGAAATCATGGATCTAATTCCGCCATGATTTAACAAAATAAAATCAATATTTTTATTTGTTCTAGCGTTGTATATTGGATTTGAGAGTTTTAAGGTTACATCTGCCATCATATTCCCAATAGCAGTATTTAGAAATCCATTTTTTTTGTCATAATCTACAGGGGAATAGGCTAAGACACTATCCATGTGCTTATCAACGTTATTCTTATAAGGATTAATAAAATCTAGTATTGTTTTATCATCGATAATATTCTTATTTATCTCAATTTTATTTCCTGATAATACATATTCAGTCTCACAGCTTTCTATTGAAAAAAATAAAACAAATAATGTGATAATTGCTCTTCTCATATTTAGAGTTAATATAACAATTGTTGTGTTTAATTAATTACATTTGTATAATACCAGTAATAAGATATGTTTTTAAAGTTATTTAGGAAAAGATCTAACCAAAAATATATTAACAAAATATTAAATTGTAAGAGATCAAAAATTAGTGAAAAAAAAATTCGATCTTGTGGAATTATATTAAGTCTTGATGAATATAAAGATTACGATAAATTACGTGAAATCTTTGTTGATTTTGGCATAAATGAAAATAAGATTAAGTTTATAACATATGTCACTGATAAAGACTTTCAATTAAATCATTGGGATGATTATTTTAACCCAGAGGATTTTGGTTGGAATGGAAACATCACTAATATTGCTCTAACTGAGTTCATAGATTTTAAATATGATGTTCTTATAAGTTATTACAGACTAGATAATTTAGATTTAAATCTTGTTACTGCGAAATCAAAGGCTAATTTCAAAATAGGAATATCTAATTTTGATCAACGCTTAAATGATTTTATAATTGATATAGGAACTCAGCATATTGATGTTTTTAGAAATGAACTAGAAAAGTATTTAAAGGGATTAAATAAGATTTTTTAATATTCTCTTGATATACTTTTAATTTTATAATAGATATTTAATTTATACTTTTGCATTCGCTTAATTTAGGATGAAAAAAATTCAATTTATATTAATACTTAGTTTGATACTATCTTGTGGTGAGTATCAAAAGACATTAAACTCGGATGTTATTGGAGATAAATTCCTTGTAGGTACATCTCTATACGATGAAGGAAAATTCAAAAAGGCTAATAGGCTATTTTCTCAAATTGTCCCTCAATATAGAGGAAAACCTCAAGCTCAGAAATTAATGTATATGCATGCAAAGTGTTTTTACGAAACAGAAAGCTACTATACTGCAAATTATCAGTGTGAACGATTTGCTAGTTCTTATCCTGATAGTGAAAAAGTTCAAGAAATAGCATTTCTTGGAGCAAAGAGTTATTATCATCTAGCTCCAATTTTTTCCAAGGATTCAAAAGAAACATTAACTGCAATTGAGAAGATTCAAGCATTTATTAATACTTATCCAGAATCCGAATATATTAGTCAGGCCAATGGATTGATATTTGATTTAGATTTTAGACTAGAAATGAAAGCCTATAATACTGCACTGCAGTACAATACACTTACAGATTATCAAGCTTCTATAAAAGCCTTTGATAATTTTATATTGGATTTTCCAGGATCAAAACTAAGAGAAAAAGCAATGTATTATAGATTTGACTCATCCTATAGGTTTGCTATTAACAGTGTATCTTGGAAAATGCAGGAAAGAATTGATAAAGCTATTAATCGCTTTAATAGTTTTAAAAAGTATTATGAATTATCTGACTTTACCAACGAAGCTGATATGAAATTAAAAGAATTAAAAGAATTAAAAACAATATAATAATAAAAGAATTATGGATTTAAAAAACACCAATGCTGCTCAAACTACTGAAACTTATAATAAAGAAGTTATTGAAGAAAAAACTAATAATATATATGAAGCAATATCTATAATTGCTAAAAGAGCTGAGCAAATTAAAGGTGATGTCAAAAAGGAATTGATTGAAAAACTTGAAGAATTTGCAACCTACAATGATAGTTTGGAAGAAATTTTTGAAAATAAAGAGCAAATTGAAGTTTCAAAATTTTATGAAAAGCTCCCTAAGGCTCATGCAATTGCTATTAAAGAATGGTTAGAAGGAAAAATTTACCATAGGAATAGTAATGAAGAAATAGAAGAATAATCACATGTCAATTTTAAGCGGAAAAAAAATTCTACTAGGTATATCAGGTGGTATTGCCGCTTATAAAACTGCAATACTTGTAAGATTATTTATTAAAAATGGTGCCGAGGTAAAAGTTGTTATGACTCCAGACGCTAAGGAGTTTATTACACCTTTAACTCTTTCAACATTATCTAAAAACCCCGTTCATTCTAGTTTCACTTCTGACGATCAAGATGAGACATGGAATAATCATATAGAACTTGGAATGTGGGCTGATTTGATTCTAATTTGTCCTGCAACAGCCAATACACTATCAAAGATGGCTAATGGAAATTGTGATAATTTGCTTATAGCAGTTTACTTATCAGCAAAATGTCCTGTATATTTTGCTCCAGCTATGGATCTAGACATGTACAAACACCAATCAACTAAGGATTCAATATCTAAACTATTAGAAAATGGAAATATTCTAATTCCTGCTGAAACTGGTGAATTAGCAAGTGGCCTGATAGGAGAGGGGAGATTGGCTGAACCAGATTCAATTTTAAATTTTATTGAAGCAGATATCATAAAATCATTACCCTTAAGAGGTAAAAAAATATTAGTTACGGCTGGCCCTACTTATGAGGCCATAGATCCTGTAAGATATATTTCAAATCATTCAAGCGGAAAAATGGGTTTTGAAATTGCAAAAAAAGCTTCAGACTTAGGTGCCGAAGTGTTTTTGATAAGTGGCCCATCAAACCAAAAAATATCTACAAGATCTATTAATTTGATCAATGTGGTATCTTCTAAAGACATGCATGAAGAGGTAATTAAATATTATTCTGAAGCAGATATCGTTATAATGGCAGCTGCAGTTTCAGACTTTAAGCCTAAAGATTTTTCAAATAAAAAAATTAAAAAAGACAATATTCAGCCTAGAATTGAGTTAGAAAAAACAAAAGATATTTTATTAGAATTGGGAAGACTTAAGAAAAATCAGTTTTTAGTTGGTTTTGCTTTGGAAAATGAAAATGAAATCGAAAATTCTTTAAAAAAACTAAAAAATAAAAATCTTGATTTAATCATATTAAATTCTCTAAATGATAAGGGTGCTGGTTTTGGAACAAAAACTAATAAGATTACCATTATTAACAACAAGGAAGAGAAAACTGATTATGATTTAAAAGATAAATCTGAAGTTGCAGAAGATATTCTCAACTCTATAATGATCCAAATAAATGTTTAGATTAACTTTAATTTTATCACTACTAGTAACAACTCTTACATTTTCTCAAGAGTTGGCCTGCACTGTTACTATAGATGCTAGACAAACTGGCAATGAAAACTTACAGATTTTCAGGTCACTTGAAACTCAATTAACTGATTTTGTAAATAATACTAAATGGAGTAATAGGAATATTAAAAATAATGAAAGGATTAATTGCAGTATGTTTATTAATATTTCAAGTTATGATAATGATATTTTTCAAGCCACTCTGCAAATACAATCATCAAGACCTATCTACAACTCTTCATATAATTCCCCTGTTTATAATTTTAACGATAAGAATTTTACTTTTAGGTATCAAGAGTTTCAAAATTTAATATTTAATCCAGATGTTTTTGAATCCAACCTTGTTTCAGTATTAGCTTTTCATATATATATGATCATGGGTATAGATGCAGATACATTTGATATTAATAGCGGTGGTGTTTTTTACAACCAAGCAAGAAAAATACTAGACTTTTCTCAACAAAATGGATTTAAAGGTTGGGCACCTAATGATGGATTACAGTCACGATACTATTTGATTGACAATATTCTCTCCCCAACATATAAAGAATACAGAACAGTTCTTTTTAATTACCATTTTAAGGGATTAGATTTTATGACTACTGATTTAAAGCAAGCTAAAAATGGAATATCAAAGTCCCTTATGCTGTTAGATCAAATGAATAAGAGAAGACCTAATTCATTTATTTTAAGGGTGTTCTTTGACACGAAATCAGATGAAATTCAAGATATTTTTACTGGTGGGCCAAGTATTCCAATAACAAATTTAATATCAACTTTATCTAAATTAGCCCCGAACCATTCTGATAAATGGAGAAAAATTAGTTTTTAAATAAAAACACTAGTATTTTTAATATCCTAATCTAAAATCAGTTGTTAAAGAGTTTATCAATAAAGAATTATGCTTTAATTGATGACCTATCAGTAAGTTTCAATAATGGTCTATCAATCATTACTGGAGAAACTGGCGCAGGAAAATCTATTCTAGTTGGAGGTTTATCACTTATTCTTGGAAAAAGAGCAGATATTTCTGTAGTTAAAGATGTGTCAAAAAAATGTGTTATTGAAGCAGTTTTTGATGTTGGAAACTATAATTTGAAGACAATTTTTAATGAAAATGAAATTGATTATGAAACTGAAACCATCATTAGAAGAGAAATATTACCCTCAGGAAAATCACGAGCATTTATTAATGACTCTCCAGTAAACTTAAACCAACTATCAATTATAAGTGGTGCAATAATTGACATTCACTCTCAGCATCAGACATTAGAGTTAACACAAAATAATTTTCAGTTTAAAGTTATTGACTCAATATCAAATAATATAAATCTTATTGAAGATTATAAGAACTACCTAGATCTATACAATGTTAAACAAAAAGAATTAGAAGAACTTATAGCTAATAGGGATCAACTAATTAAGACTTTAGATTACAATTTATTTTTAGCAAATGAAATAGAATCATCTAGTATTTTAGCTGAAAGCTTGGAAGCTTTAGAGCAAGATCAGAGAAATTTAGCAAATTTTAATTCCATTAAGGAAGAGTTGGTTAATAGTCAGCAATTGCTATCAGATGAAAAATATGGGTTAATTACTACCATGACTAATTTAAAAAACTCACTTAAAAGATTAAGTGAGAGTTCTGACTCATATTCAACTCTTCTAGACAGATTTTCATCAGTTCTAATTGAGGTAGATGATATCTTTAATGAACTTGAGAATAACTTAGAAAACCTAGAAGAAAATCCTGGTAAATTAGAGGAGATAAACAGTAAACTAAGTAGCATTCACAATCTATTTAGAAAACATTCTGTTTCTGGAATTAATGAGCTTGAAGAAATTTATAGAAAGCTAAATAAGAGTATTTCAACCTCTGAAAATATCGATCAAAAAATTAAAGATACTAAGGGTGAATGTAGGGAGTTAATGAAGAAATTGAATGGTAAAGCTGAAGTTATTCATAATAACAGAAAAGACATCATACCAACATTTATTTCTGAAATAGAAGAAATAATTCATGATTTAGGAATGAAAAATGCAAAATTTAAAATAGACATCAATAAACAAGAAACTTTCTTTTCTAATGGAAAAGATTTGATAGAATTTTTATTTACGGCTAATACAGGCTCTGACTATAAACTGTTAAAGCAATCTGCTTCAGGAGGTGAATTGTCTAGAATTATGCTTGCAATTAAATCAATTTTAGCAAATTATCGTCAACTTCCCACACTTATGTTTGATGAAATTGACACAGGGGTATCAGGTGAAATTTCACAAAAAATAGGAAATATAATGAAGCAAATGAGTAGAAAAATGCAGATATTCACCATTACTCACTTACCGCAAATAGCTGCTAAAGGTGAGTCTCACTATAAAGTGTTAAAGACTCAGGAGAAGGGTAAAACTATAACAAATATGGTTAAATTAAACGCTCAAGAGCGAGTAGTTGAAATAGCAACAATGTTGGAGGGAGACAAGATTTCATCCTCAGCTGTAGCTCATGCAAAACAGCTATTGAATTAATGATTTAATTTTTTTTAACTTACATAAGATATATAAAAACATGTCAAATAATTTATTAAAAGGGAAAAGGGGAATTATTTTTGGCGCATTGGATGAGAGTTCAATTGCTTGGATAACGGCAGAGAGAGTTCATCAAGAAGGCGGCACATTTATTTTATCTAATGCACCTGTTGCAATAAGAATGGGACAAATCAACGAGCTTGCAAAGAAAACTAATTCACAAGTTATTGCAGCTGATGCCACTTCGCTAGAAGACCTTGAAAACTTAGTAAATGAGTCAATGAAAATTCTTGGCGGTAAACTAGATTTTGTTTTGCATTCAATAGGAATGTCTATAAATGTTAGAAAAGGCAGGCACTATACAGATCAAAAATATGAATGGACTCAAAAAGGCACAGATATTTCAGCAATGTCATTTCATAAAGTAATGCAGACCTTATACAAGCAAGATGCAATGAATAAGTGGGGAAGCATAGTTGCCTTAACCTATATGGCTTCTCAAAGAGTTTTTCCAGATTATAATGATATGGCAGATAATAAAGCATATTTGGAGAGTATTGCAAGGAGTTTTGGATATTTCTTTGGCAAAGACAAGAAAGTTAGAGTAAATACTATCTCCCAATCTCCAACACCTACAACTGCAGGAATGGGAGTTAAAGGTTTTGATAGCTTTATTGCCTATGCAGAGAAAATGTCGCCACTTGGTAATGCTACTGCTCTTGACTGTGCAAACTATACGGTTTCCCTATTTAGCGACCTTACCAAAAGAGTTACTCTTCAAAACCTCTATAATGATGGAGGCTTTAGTAATATGGGGGTAAGCGATGCCATAATTGACGATATAACAGAATAAAATTAATATACTAAATTAAACATAACATCATGAAAAAAAATTACATCTTATTATTTTTTATAGCATTTTTTCTTTCTCTTAGCTTCCAAGCACAAGTTGTGGTTGGTGAAGGGACAGTTGTAAATGAAGAAATGCCTATAGAACCTTATTATAAATTCTCTTATTCTCAGGTAATTTATCTCGCCAATGAGATTAATGCATCAGGTAGTATTACAGGACTAAAATATACTGCAAATCCTGAAACTGATCTAGCCAATAGTGATGGCTGGGATATTTGGATAGGACATACTTCACTTAGTGCACATGGTGCTCAATTTGTTGATATTTCAGAATTAACACAAGTCTTTAGTGGAAATGTTACTATCGCAAATCAAGTGGTAAGTATTACCCTTGACACACCATTTGAATACAATGGAACGGATAATCTTATGGTAGCAGTTAATGAAACATCTAATGTCAATAATGCATATGATTCATTGACTCATGATTTTTATTGCACTGCAACAACTGGTGTTAATCGAGGGCTAGTAACTTATACCGATGTAGCTTTAATAGACCCAAGTAATCCAACTGCCACTCCACAGACAAGAGAGTCTTATGCAAACATAACTTTTGAGGGGATTACACAATCTTGTTCAAATGCACAAGCTGTTACTGTTACTAATGTTACGGATTCTACAGCTGAGGTGAGCTGGACATCTCCAAATGGTGATTCTTGGGAATATATTGTATTGGAGGCAGGTGAATCTGCTCCAGGAGAATCAGATACTGGTACTAGTGTAAGTACTACCTATACAACACTAACAGGTTTAAATGATGTTACAAGTTATATGGTTTATGTAAGAACTGTTTGTAGTAGTGAGGTAAGTGGTTGGATAGGAGCAGGCTTTACTACAGATTGTGCTCAGCCGATGTCTATTCCATTTTATGAAGGATTTAATGGTGATGCTGCAGATCCAGCTAATACTACCATGCCTGCACCTTCACTTAGCGCAGATTGCTGGACAGTTATTGATAATTCACCTAGTACTGCCCCTAGTAATCAAGGGTGGGTTGTAGGTTATTTATATGCTCCATATGAAGGTGATCGAAGTGCTCGATTATACACAAATTTTAATGTGGGTGAAAATGATGATTGGTTGATTTCACCTCAGTTAAATTTAACAGGTCAGGAAAGATTAAAATTTAGGGTACTCTCAGCAGATGCTAATGATCTTAACCATATGGAAGTTTTATTATCACAAAACACTAACGATCCAGCTGATTTTACAGAGGTAATAGTGGAAAATTCACAATTTGCTGCTGAGTGGACACAAATAACAGTTGATCTATCTGCTTACTCTAGTGCTAGTTATATTGCATTTCATGTACCACCATCATCACAGGATGGAAGTAGTATAAACATTGATGAGATTATAGTTGAAGTTACCCCTTCTTGTCCTGAACCAACAAATGTTGCAATATCTAATTTAACATCTAGTTCAGCTGATGCTTCTTGGGTAGCAGGATCAAGTGGTGAAACAGCATGGGAATATGTAGTTCAAGATGCTAGTTTAGATGCACCAACAGGTAGTGGTACAGCAGTTACTACAAACTCTGTTACCTTAACTGGCCTAACTCAAGGGGGTGAATATGATTTTTATGTTAGAGCAGATTGTGGAGCAGGAGACTATAGTCCTTATGTTCCAATAAGTGGAGTTTATTTTATGATTCCACCTGTTGGAGGAGTATGTACAGATCCACTTATAGTAACCTCTTTACCATATAATACTACAGATACTACAGCTAATTATCAAGATGATTATAGTGGAAGTGCTGGTGCAAATTGTGGTGAGTCAGCTGCTTATTATCTAAATGGTGATGATGTAGTTTATGCCTATTCACCGACAAGTGATACTTCTATTAATATTTCTATGACTCCAGATGCTACTTATTCTGGAATATTTGTATATGATTCTTGTGATGATATTGGGGTAGAATGTATTGCTGGAATAGGAGTGTCTAACACTGATGAGAGAGTATTTGATATGAATGTTTATTATGGAACTACTTATTATATAGTAATTTCTACTTGGGCATCTCCGCAGAGTGTTGGATATGATCTTTCAATAACTGAAAATACATGTTCAGATCCTGTTATTAACTTCACTGTTAATGCCTGTAACTCTGCTACAGATGAATATACAGTTGATGTTGATATTACAGATATGGGATCATCTACACAGTATACTGTTTCAGATGATTTAGGGAATGTTCAATATGCTCAAGCTGCAGGTGTACTTACATTTACTTTCACAGGAACTCAAAGTCACATTATTACTGTAGAGGGTGATGATGCAAACTGTAATCAGACATATACGGTAATATCTGCTTGTCAAGCTTGTCATGCTAGTCTCAATTGTACTCTTGGTGATGGATTTGATGCTTTTGTAATTGGTGACATTGATAATTCAGGTTCTGGCTGTTCAACTGATGGTTACGGTAATTTTACTACTATGACTACTGATTTAGAACAGGGTGAAACTTATGATTTAACTATGACAACCGGGTATGGTAGTCAATATGTTCGTGTATGGATTGATCTGAATGATGATTATGTATTTTCATTGGATGAATTAATACTGGATAATTATGTAATTGCCGATGGAAGTGCTGGTGGAACCTGGAGCGAGACCACTCAGGTAACAATTCCATCAGATGCTAATTTAGGATCTCATGTTATGAGAGCTAAATCTAATTGGCTTGCTCCAGTTCCTGATGATGCTTGCGAGGCGACATCTTATGGTGAAACGGAAGATTATACTGTAGTTATAGTCGAATCATTAGGAATAAATGATCTAGAGCTTGCGGATCTTAGAATATATCCAAACCCAGTAGATGGTAATTATGTAACAATTAAATCCCCAATTAATGGAGATAAATATGTTAAATTATTTGATATAAATGGTAGAAGGGTACTTAGTACTACTATCACAGGAGATGTATTAGATATTTCATCTATTAATAGTGGCTTCTATATGGTAGAGATTACCATAAATGGATACACAAATATTTCTAAATTAATTATTCAATAAAACTTTAGAAATAAAGTTAAAAAAGACCTGGTTTTTAAGCTGGGTCTTTTTTTTATATCTACTTGTTTGATTAAATTTGATCTATGACTGAAAATAATATTTCTTTTATCATCCCTGTATTCAACAGACCAAATGAGATAAAAGAACTTCTAAAGAGTTTCACTAAATTATCTTCTAGAAAAGATTTTGAAATTGTAATTATTGAGGATGGATCAACAAATGATTGCCAAGGGGTTATAAAGGATTTTAATAATCAATTAAGTATATCTTACTATAAAAAAGATAATACAGGTCCTGGTGATTCTAGAAATTATGGAATGAAAAAGGCAAAAGGAAATTATTTTATAATATTAGACTCAGATTGCTTATTACCAGAAGATTATATGCAACATGTCATTTACAACTTGAATAACAATTATGTTGATTGTTTTGGAGGTGTTGATGGATCTCATGAATCTTTTAGTGATTACCAAAAAGCTGTTAATTTTTCAATGACATCTTTTTTAACTACTGGTGGAATAAGAGGAGGGAAGTATAAGAAAAAATTATTTCAACCAAGAAGTTTTAATATGGGAATCTCTAAAGGTGCCTTTTTAAAATCAAATGGATTTGGGAATATACATCCTGGAGAAGACCCTGATTTATCTATTAGACTTAATCAATTAGGTTTTAAAACAGCATTATATGCTGATGTTCTAGTTTATCACAAGAGAAGAGTTTCAATTAGTAGTTTCTTCAAACAAGTATATAAGTTTGGATTGGTTAGACCAATATTAAATCATTGGCACCCGAAATCATCTAGATTGATATATTATTTCCCGACCTTTGCTCTGATATTCCTGATTTTCTCAATTATTGAATTAATTAAAGGGAATCAGATCCCATTATATATAATATTTACATATATGATATTAATCTTAATCTCATCAACATATTCTAATAGGAGTTTCAAGATAGGGTTGTTGTCAATTATTACCAGCGCTATTCAAATTTTGGGCTATGGCTATGGTTATTTAAAATCAAGTACCATATTAATTTTTAACAAAAAAAACATAAAAAAGGTTTTTCCGGAAGTTTTTTTTAGTAAATAAGAAAGATGTTTAAAAAGATAAGATCAGTATATAAGACTAGGAAATTCAATGTTTTTGTGTTTTTTGTGCTATTGGCTCTAATCTATTCTATGATCTCTAAGTTGACATCTAATTATACTAAAACTATAGTATTTGTTGTAAAACCGGTGGATGTTCCATCAGATCAAGTTGTATTAGATCAATCAATTGAGAGTATAGAGCTTGAATTAGAAGGTTATGGGTATAATTTAGCTAAATACTACATAGATCAACCAATAATAGAAATTTCACTTAATGATTTGAATAAAGTCAAATCAAAATATAAATGGACCAAACAAAGGAATTTTTCAGATTTACAGTCAAAATTTAATAAATCTGTTAGGTTAGTCTCATCTTCAGTCGACCAAATAGATTTTATTATTGAACAATATGAATCAAAAAAAGTTCCAGTAGAATTAAAACTAGAGCTAGACTATAAATCTGGATTTGATTCCTTTAATGAATATAAATTATCAAAGGATTCAATAATGATAACTGGACCGAATTCATTAATTGATACAATTAATAGGATACAAACTCATAAATTAGTATTAAATCAAATAGACTCAGAAATTAATACTATAATTAGAATTAAACCACCAGAAAATAACAACATAACACATTCCGATACAGAAATAGATTTTCAGTTGAAAGTAGAGAAATTTACAGAAGAGTCTATAAAGGTTCCTGTAACTATTGTAAATATTGATAAAAATATGAAAATAAACTATTATCCCAAGGTGGTGTCTGTTTTATATAGGGTTAGTATAAGAGAGTATAAATCTGTTAACCCAATGGATTTTAGAGTAGAATGTGATTTGAATACAATTAATAGAGATAATTCAGTATTAATTTCAAGCATTACAAAAAAACCTGGCAATGTTAGAAAATGTAGAATAGAAAATAATCAAATTCAATACGTAATTATAGAATGATAAAAGTCGCTATAACAGGAGGAATTGGGACAGGTAAAACAACTATTTTATGTATGTTTGCAGATAAGGGTATCCCTGTATTTAATTCTGATGAGATTGCGAGTGAAATAATGAATACTAATCCCTTATTAAAGAATGAAATTATAACAGCTTTTGGAGACAAGGCATATGATAAAAATAAACTAAACAAAAAGTATTTATCAAATGTTGTTTTTAATAATAAAACTTTATTAAAAGAAATAAACTCTATAGTTCATCCTTATGTTGCTGATGAATTCAATTCCTGGATAAAAAAACAAGATTCTAAATATATAATTTATGAGTCTGCAATTATTTTTGAAAACAAAGTAGAAGGTTTTTTCGATAAAATTATATGTGTAATTGCTCCTGAAGATGATGTAATTTCTAGAGTAATGAAAAGAAATAATTTTTCAAAAGATAAGATAAAATCAATAATTAACAAGCAATTACCTAACGAAGCAAAGATTCAAAAATCTGATTATGTTATAGAAAATGTAGATATTTCAAAGTTGTCAGCTAGAGTATTAGAAATTCATAATAACATAATTGATTCAAACTAATTCTTCTTAAATCATATGTTAACGATAGGTTAAATTAATTAATCCATTATAATTTTGCTTTAAATTTGATTTATGCGTAAAAAAACTCTTATTCTCTTAATTACATTAATGAGTGTATCATTAATAGGGATTATTATTATCCAAAGTTTTTTTCTTGTTGGAATTTATAAAGATAATGAGGATCAATTTAATTCTAATGTAAATACTGCATTATCTGAAGGAATTACATGGCTAGAAAAAAGAGAATTTAGACGTTATGTAGTAAAATTTAGAGATTTAATTAGTAGTGGGGCAATAATAGATACAACTGCCATTAATAGCTTATACATCATTAAAGAGTATGCAGATAATGATGAAGTAATGATGTATAGAAACGCATCTATTGAAGAAAATCTTAAAGTACCTCAATTTTGGAATGTTTTAGAAGATAGTCTTAGCCTAAAGAGAATTTCTAGTGAAAGAGAAATGAAAATTCTTAAGATTCAAGATGACAATGAAGTTTCAGGAATAAGCTCTGAGCAATTTCTTTCAAAAATTGGAGAAATTTCAAAAAGTAAGGAAATTCTATTTGAAACTGCATATCATGACCTTGCAAAAAGAAATTCAATTGAAAGAAGAATTGGAAATGTAAAGTCCTTAAATAATTTCTTGAAATATAGATTTAAAAGATTTAATATTGATATTCCATTTGAATTTGCAATATTCGATAGAGATTCACTAACTAACGTTAAATCTGAAAATTTTAGGTTAGATAAAAATACTTTTGAGTCAGCTCTTTTTACAGATGAGAATGATGAGAGTAATTATATTATAAAAGTAAATTTTCCAAAAAGAACACCCTTTTTAGTTGTACCAGTAATTTCAATTGCTTTGATTTCAATTATTTTTACTGTGATAATAATAATCGTGTACATCTATACTGTACTTATTCTCTTAAGACAAAGACAGATTTCTCAAATCAAAACAGATTTCATTAATAATATGACTCATGAATTTAAAACTCCTATAGCTACTATTAGTCTAGCTTTAGATTCTATAAAGAACCCAAAAATTATTAAGAATGAGAGTTTAATTAAAAAATATTTAAAAATGATTAAGGATGAGAATGAAAGAATGCATGACCAGGTTGTAAATCTTCTAAGAATTTCTCAATTAGAAAAGAGAGAGCTAAGTATTGAAAAAACTAATTTGGATATAAATGAATTAATAAAGATTGCAGTTTCTCATGTGCAATTATTGTTAGAAAATGAAAAAGGTTCTATAAATTTATATTTAAATGCAGATAAGTCAGAGATACATGGAAATGAAACTCATTTAATAAATGTTATGGTTAATATTATAGATAATGCAATTAAATACTGTGATAAAGCACCAGAAATTGAAGTTTCTACTGAAAATATTACAGATAAGATTGTATTAAAAATTAAAGACAATGGAGTAGGGATGTCTAAAAAAGTACAAAATAAGATTTTTGAAAAATTTTATAGAGAACAAACAGGAGACTTACATAACATAAAAGGTCATGGTCTTGGTTTAGCATATGTAAAAAAAATAATAGATTATCATAATGGAAAGATAACCTTAGAAAGCGCATTAAACAAGGGTACAATATTTTCAATAGAATTGTTTGCCAATAAATAATATATCATGAATGATAAAAAGAGAATTTTATTAGTTGAAGACGATCCAAATTTTGGTATTATTCTTCGAGATTTTTTAATTATGAATGATTATGATGTTGTTTTAGCAAAAAATGGAATGGAGGGGTTTGAAAAGTTTAAAAACCACGATTTTCATTTATGCATACTTGATGTCATGATGCCTTATAAGGATGGATTTACTTTAGCTGGAGAGATAAAAGAATTTAACCAAGATATTCCAATAATTTTTCTAACGGCAAAATCTTTAAAAGAGGATGTTTTAAAAGGCTATAAAATTGGTGCGGACGACTATCTTAAGAAGCCGTTTGATAGTGACGTTTTATTGTATAAGATTAAGGCAATTCTAAAAAGAAATAAGCTAAGTTCAATTTTAAATACAGATGAGCATGAATTTAAGTTTAGTTCTTTCGAATTTAATTCTAAACTAAGACATCTTAAGTTTAAGGGCAATAAACATGCTAAATTGTCGCCTAAAGAGAATATGTTGTTAAAGATGTTGCTGCTACATAAAAATGATCTAATGCCTAGAGAATTGGCTTTAACAAGAATTTGGAGGGACGACAATTATTTTACTTCTAGAAGTATGGATGTTTATATCGCAAAACTAAGAAAACAGCTAGAGATAGATCCAAATGTTAAAATAACCAATATTCACGGAGAAGGTTTTCGACTAGTTACCGATTAGATTTTTGATATATGCTGTAACTTTTTCAAAAGTATAGTCTGGAGTTATCCATTCTACTCTATCAATTGATTTAAACCAAGTTAATTGTCTTTTAGCATATCTTCTTGTATTCTTTTTAATTTCATTTATACACTCATCTAAAGAATATTTATCTTCTATATAATTAAAGACTTCACTGTACCCAATTGTATTCAATGTATTTAAACCTTTTAAGGTATAAAGTTCTTTTACTTCATTAATTAGACCTCTTTCAACCATATTCTCAACACGAGTATTAATTTTTTTATACAAGTCTAATCTCTCTTGATTTATCCCTAATACTATTATATTAAAATCTCTTTTCTTCTTTTTCTTTTTCAAAAAACTTGAATATGATTTCCCCGTTGATATAGAAACTTCTAATGCCCTAATTAATCTTCTAGGATTATTTATATCTATACTTCTATATGATGAAGGGTCTAATAGTTTTAATTTTTCTTGCAATTGTTTTATTCCTTTTAATTCTAAATCTAAATAAAGTGAATTTCTAACCTCTGCACTTATCCCCGGTATTTCATCTAATCCATATAAAACAGTATTTATGTATAATCCAGACCCACCTACAAGAATGGCTATATCATTTTTATTAAAGATTGACTCTATAGACTTTAATGCATCTTTCTCATAATCATATATGTTATAATCATCATTAACACTTTTATTATTTATTAAGTGATGTTTAATACTATTAAGTTCAGAAGTTGATGGTTTTGCAGTTCCAATATTCATTTCTTTATAAAATTGTCGTGAGTCTGCAGATACGATTTCAGTTTTAAAATAATTAGCAATCTTAATTGCTAAATTTGTTTTCCCTATTGCTGTAGGACCTATAATGGTTATCAGGTGTTTCCCCATTGATTATTTTATTAATCTGTCAATAACATTTGCTATGTCCTTTTCTAAAAGCATTTTAAATAGTGTAAGAGTAACCATAGCATCACCATCAGCTCTATGTCTTTTCTCATTTTTTATACCTAGACTGTTTGCTAATTTTCCTAAACTGTATGAATCTTGGTCTGGTAGAAGTTCTTTAGACAACTCTATTGTGCATAAAGTTTTTCTATTAAAATTAACCCCTATGTTTGTAAATTCATTTCTTAATATTCTGTAATCAAAACCTGCATTATGAGCCACTAATATGCAGTTGTCTGTTATATCTATAATTTTTTTTGATATATCTATAAATTTTGGTGCATTCTTCAACATTTCTTCGTTAATTCCAGTAAGATTTTGAATAAAGGGTTGAATTTCTTTCACTGAATTAACTAAAGTGTGTATTTGATCTGAAAGCTTATTATTCTGAAACTTATAAATAGCTATCTCGGTAATTTTCTCTTCATTAAATTTACCTCCAGTAGTCTCTATATCAATTATTGCGTATATAATTTTATGTTTTAATTTCTTTCTCCGAAAATTGAACTTCCTACTCTAATCATATTGCTTCCATATTGAATAGCTAATTTATAATCATAACTCATGCCCATTGACAGAACTGTTATATTGGGATAAGTAAGCCTGAGATTATTAAAAAAATCATTTAAAGAACTAAATTCATTTTTTAAAATCTCATCATTATTTGTAAAACTAGCCATACCCATTAGTCCTATAATTGTGATATTCTTGAGGCTTTTGAATTCCTCTGATTCTAATATTGCTTTTACTTGATCTTTAGATAAACCAAACTTTGTTTTTTCAGAAGCAATTTTAATTTGTAATAAGCAATCGATAGTTACATTGTTTTTTTTTGCTTGTTGATTAATCTCTTTTAAGAGTTTAAAATTGTCAACACTATGTATAAGCTTAATAAAATTTGCTATATATTTTACTTTGTTTCTCTGTAAATGACCTATCATATGCCATTCTATATCTTTTGGCAATGAGTTGTATTTGGTTACGAGCTCTTGAACTTTATTTTCACCAAAAATCTTTTGTCCCTTTTGATATGCTTCCATAATTTTCTCATTAGATTTTGTTTTAGAAACAGCGACTAATTTTACAGAATTATCAAAAGAATGATACAATTTATTTAAATTCTCACTTATACTCATTTTCCTTTCTATTGAAATTGTTTGGCAACTAACTCAGCTTTTTTGCTTTCCGAATAATTATAAAAACCTTCACCAGATTTTACACCTAATTTTCCTGATTTAACCATATTTACTAATAGCTCAGATGGAGCATATTTTGAATCTTTAAACCCTTCATACATTACCTCAAGTATTGACAAGCATACATCTAAGCCAATAAAATCTGCTAATTGTAGAGGGCCCATAGGGTAACCCATTCCGATTTTCATTATACTATCTATGTTATTTACTTTAGCCACTCCTGTATTTAATGCCTCAATTGCTTCATTTATCATTGGTAATAGAATTCTATTTGCTATAAATCCAGGATAGTCATTTACCTCAATTGCAATTTTCTGAATTGTCTCAGAAATTTCGATTATTGATTTTGTGGTTTCATCACTTGTCTTATGTCCTCTAATAACCTCAACTAATTTCATAATGGGGACAGGATTCATAAAATGCATTCCAATAACCTTTTCTGGCTTATTTGTTGAAGCTGCTATTTCTGTTATGGATATAGAAGAAGTGTTTGTTGCTAATATTGTCTCTTTGGAGCATATTTGATCTAACTGTTTAAATAGTTTTAATTTAATTTCAATATTCTCAGTAACTGCTTCAATAACAAGATCAGATGATTTTGCACTATTTATTTCCATTGTTGTTATAATATTATCAAGTGTTGCTGTTTTTTGATCAGAGCTAATAATATCTCTTTTGATCATTCTGTCAAGATTAGTCATAATACAATTTATGCCTTTTGATAGTGAGTTAGAATTTAGATCAATAAGATTAACATGGTAATTATTCATAGCAAAAACCTGAGCAATTCCATTACCCATAGTTCCTGCACCAATAATTGAAATTCTTTTCATAAGCTATTTATTAAATGCACTTATTATTTCTAGTGCGACTTTCAATGCTTTATAGCCATCATCTAACGAAACTTCAGGAGTTATGTCTTTTTCAATTGAATCAGCTAAACTTTCGAATTCTTCAAGAATAGCATTAGAGTTGCTAATTACGCTTTTATCAATTGTTACTTGTTTTTTAATACCTTCCGCATTTTCTAATATTAATCCATTAGCGGATTCTTTTCCAGAGAAATCCTTCATAATAACAACTTCACAATCTTTTTTAAAGAAATCAATTGATATATACTTTTCTTTTTGGAAAATTCTAAATTTTCGCATGTTTTTTAAAGAGATTCTACTTGCAGTTAAATTAGCTACACATCCATTTATAAATTCAATCCTAGCGTTAGCAATATCAGGAGATTTGCTAATAATTGATATTCCACTTGATGAAATATTCTTAATATCAGATTTAACTATATCAAGAATTATATCAATATCATGAATCATTAGATCAAGAATTACTGGAACATCTGTGCCTCTTGGATTAAATTGTGCTAACCTATGAGTTTCTATAAACATTGGGTTATTAATTTTATCTTTCACATGTAAGTATGCAGGGTTAAACCTTTCAACATGCCCAACTTGTCCCTTAACATTATTTTTTTTTGCAAGGCTTATGATTTCATTTGCTTCCTTTAGGTTGTTGGTTATAGGTTTTTCAATAAATATGTGTTTTTTATTAGCTAGTGCAATGGATGCATAATGAAAATGTGATGGAGTAGGAGTAACTATATCAACAACATCAACCTCTTTTAATAATAATTCAAATGAATCAAAATATCTACATGAGAGTTCTTCTGAAACTTTTTTAGAATTAGAACTATCATTGTCATAAAAACCTATTAAATAGTATCTTTTTGATTCCTTAAGAAGTTTTATATGAATTTTACCAAGATGTCCAGCACCAATAACTCCGATTTTTAACATAGATAGTTTTTGCAAATTTAATATTTTTAAGATAAAATAATAGTTATAAATTTATTGATATTTAAAAATTTATAATATATCTACTATAATTGAATGATTCTTTTAAACATAAAGGTTTAAGAAAGAAATTAATCCAAACAATCAAATCTAAAGGGATTAATAATACAAATGTACTTTCTGCTATTGGAAAGGTGCCTAGACATTTGTTTATGGATTCTGGATTTATTGATCATGCCTATCAAGACAAAGCATTTCCTATAGGTGCTGATCAAACTATATCTCAACCCTATACAGTTGCATTTCAAACAGAACTTCTTGAAGTAAATAAAGGTGATAAAGTATTAGAGGTTGGTACAGGAAGTGGATATCAAGCAGCAGTTTTATGTGAACTTGGTGCTAATGTTTTTTCTATTGAAAGACAAGGAGATCTTTATAAGAAGGTAGTTAATTTTTTACCAAGCATTAATTATTACCCAAAAAAGATTGTATACGGAGACGGATATAAAGGTCTGAAAGAAGAAGCTCCATTCGATTCAATTATTGTGACTGCAGGAGCACCATTTGTTCCTAAAACTCTATTAAATCAACTTAAAATTGGAGGAAGACTAGTTATTCCAGTTGGAGAAAATATTCAAGTAATGACCTTATATGTTAGGGTTTCAGAAAAGAAATTTAATATGAAGGAGTTTGGAGAATTTCAATTTGTACCTCTTTTAAAAGAAAAAGAATAATATTTATTTTTGATTTTTAATTTTTTTTAGCCTGTCTAAATCTTTTTTATTATCTCTGTCTTTAATTGTTTCTCTCTTGTCATAGAGTTTTTTCCCTTTTGCTAAAGAAATCTCTATTTTTGCTAATCCTCTCTCATTAATAAATAATTTTAACGGTATTATTGTATTGCTAGAATTAATTGTTTCTTTTAAAAGTTTTTTTAGTTCATTTTTATTAAGCAATAACTTTCTTTGCTTTCTGGGGTTATTATTTTCTGTGTTACTAAAAGAATATTTTTCAATAGTCATGTTTAACACATATAATTCACCTTTGTCATCAAACTTGCAAAAGCTTTCTGAAATACTTGCTTTATTTTGTCTGATAGATTTAATCTCAGAACCAGTTAAAACAATTCCAGCAATATATTTTGAAAGCAATTCATAATTAAATTTAGCCTTTCTATTAACTATATTAACTTTGCTACTCATATTTGATTATTCATTAAAAGTATAATTTGTTATTATGTATCTCAGCATAAAATTTAATTACTGTTGATAAATAATAATTCAAATTGTAATTTTTTCATTAATTAAAATATTCTATTGATTATTTTTGACTTATAAATTTAATTTAGTAAAAATATGCAAAAAGATTTTGAAATTTTCAATTTAATTGATCAAGAAAGATTGCGTCAAATTGAAGGTCTTGAGTTAATTGCATCTGAAAATTTTACAAGCAATCAGGTTTTAAACGCAACAGGGTCAATATTAACAAATAAATACGCAGAGGGGTATCCTGGAAAAAGATATTATGGTGGATGTTCTATTGTTGATGAAATTGAGACTATAGCTATTGACAGAGCTAAAGAACTTTTTGGTGCAGTTTGGGTAAATGTCCAACCTCATTCAGGGAGTCAAGCAAATTCTGCTGTGTTTTTTGCTTGTTTAAATGTTGGAGATAAAATTTTAGGTTTTGACTTATCTCATGGAGGACATCTAACACATGGTTCTCCAGTTAATTTCTCTGGAAAACTATATAATCCGGTATTCTATGGCGTTGATAAAGAAACAGGGAGGCTAGATTATGATATAATTATGGAAATTGCTACAAAAGAAAAGCCTAAATTAATTATAGCAGGTGCTTCAGCTTATTCAAGGGATATTGATTATAAAAAATTTAGAGAAATAGCTGATAGTGTTAACGCATTATTATTAGCAGATATATCTCATCCTTCAGGACTTATAGCTAAAGGAATCTTAAATGATCCGTTACCATATTGCCATATAGTTACAACTACAACACATAAAACACTAAGAGGTCCTAGAGGTGGATTAATTATGATGGGTCAAGATTTTGACAACCCTTTTGGTGTTAAATTAAAGAATGGTTCATTAAAGAAGATGTCATCAATTTTGGATTCAGCAATATTTCCTGGAAATCAAGGCGGTCCTCTTGAGCATGTAATTGCAGCAAAAGCAATAGCTTTTGGAGAGGCTTTAACAGATCAATACATGTATTATATACTCCAGGTCAAAAACAATGCAGCAACAATGGCTAAGGCTTTTATTGATAGAGGGTATGATATCATTTCCGGAGGAACAGATAATCATATGATGTTGATAGATTTAAGAAATAAAAATATAACAGGAAAAGATGCTGAATTAGCACTAGAAAAGGCTGAAATTACAGTTAATAAGAATATGGTGCCATTTGATGATAAATCACCATTTATTACTTCAGGAATTAGAGTAGGTACAGCGGCAGTAACAACGCGAGGTTTAATTGAAGAAGATATGATAACAATAGTAGATTATATTGATAGAGCTATTTTAAACAATGATAATGATAAGATTCTTAATGATATAGCTAATTCTGTTAAAGAAATGATGAAAGACAGGCCACTTTATAATTCTTAGTCTTCCTGAATCACATGTTGGTAAGCACCCAAGTCTGGATTGATAGTCCTGTCTATATTTAATAAATCAAATGGAATTAGGTTAGAAAAAAATTGATCTCCTTGATTTTTTCCTGCAGAATTTACACCAATAATCATATTGTTCTCATAAGGACTAATAAAGTCTGGATCTTGATTTAATACTAAATTTTCAAAATGTTCTTCATTTTCGAAATTATAAACAAGTGTATTAAAACTTCCGTTTATATCAGAAAATTTTAGCAGACAATTATTAAACTTATAATTTAAGTTTGAATCATCTAATTGTTCAATTAATAATTCAATATTTTGACTACCATAGATTATACAGTTGTTAAAATTTGCTTCTAAAACTTCATTATTAAAGACATTTCCTTCTGAATCAATTAAGTAATTATTAAGTAGAACGGCAGGGAATTGTCTAAATCCCGAGTTCCAATAATTAGTAATTGTACAGTGTGTAAAATGGTATATTCCTCCATAAGTTCCAGCAAAAGATGATTGCCCTGAATTATTTATAACTAAATTTTCTGCTTTTATGGAAGATCCTTTTGCTAGGATACCAAAGTTACTTGAATTATAAATTTTACTATTTGTTATTAGTAATTTTTCTTGATTATTTTCAAAATCTCCACTTAGATATAAACCAATAGAGTTGTTTTTGATTGTTGCATAATTAATTTCATTATTTATGCTACCGTCAAAAAGCCAAATTGTTCCCCACTGTCCTGGAACATTCTCAAAAATTGGCTCTAACCTGTCACCTTCAAAAATAACCTCATTTTCTAATAGTTCTTGGTCCAAGCTGAATTCACCATTTATCTTTATTGATGCACCATTGGTAACAATTAATCCCGAATTTGCATGGAAATGCAATCTTGATCCTGAATCTATTGTTAGTATTTCATTCTCTGGAACAGCAGCATATCCATAAACTACATAAGGTTTGGTTGAAGTAAAGTTTAATTCAGATTCATTAAGGAATCTTCCTTGTATATTAGTTTCGTCATTAACTCCATCCCCATCTATATCAAAGCTTAATGTCTCAACAATATATTCATTAGTTTGAGCATCCAGATATCTTTGAGGATATATAAAAATTGCATCTTTTATCAGGGTAACTAGTTCAACTTTTTGAAAATTTTCTCCACTATTAAATTGAATATAATCGGTATAAAGAAATTGTGTGCCTTGATCTGATAAGTTTCCTATATCAACAGTCGTTTCTATAAAAATGTATAAACTATCATTGGCAAGAAGTTCGATATTTTCAAAATATTTACCTGCATTAGAATCTGAACCATAAATACCATCAACATTAAGTCTATAATAAGAGTTCTCACCATTTCCGAGATTTATATTTGGTATTATTATATTTTCATTGGATTTATTATAGACCTTTAAATTATAGGTACTTGATCCTATATTTGTAAATATTGTGTCTAAGTATACAGTATCTTTAGAGAAAGACAAATTCCCAGAACCTAATTGAAAGTTAAAATCATTTTTACAGCTACTCCAAAATATAATAACTATTAGATATATAAATATTATTAGTAATCTTCTCATGAAGTAAATGCTTGTCTTATTCTATCATCTGATAACGCTGGATTTAAGTATTTATTTTTTTAATTTTAATTAAATATTTGATAAGCGACCTAGAGCTCCCCAGCTATTTTCTCCATCTACTCTCTATTTGTTTTAGGTGTAATTTTTATTTCAAAAAGTTTATCCCACATCTTACCAGTCACAAAGATGCTATTAGAAGCTTTATTATATGCAATACCATTTAGTACATCTAAATCTTTATGATTAGTTACTTCTTCTTTTAATGATGATAAATCAATAACACCCTCAACTACACCGTTTTTTGGATTTATAATAGCAATACCTTCTGCCATATATATGTTTCCATATATTCTGTCGTTAATCCATTCAAGCTCATTTATATTAGCAAGCTTTCTTTTGTTTGTGTGTGGCTGAATATAGTCCAATTCTTTCATTGATTTAGGATCTAATATCCATATTTTATCTGTTCCATCGCTTTTATAAATATTTTTTCCATCGTTACACAAACCCCATCCTTCTTTGCTCTTATCGTAAGAAAAAGAATCTATTATATTAAAATTATTAACATCATAAATAAAGCCAATTTTTTCTCTCCATGATAAAAGATATATCAAATCATCTAAAATTGTTATTCCTTCAGCAAAATACTTCTCATTAATATTTTTTTTACTTAATACCTCTCCTGATTTATAATCAACTCTTCGAAGTTGTGATTTTCCATATCTCCCAACACTTTCATATAAAACCCCATTATAAAACTCAAGGCCTTGCGTATAAGCATTTATATCATGAGGGTATACATTAATAATCTCATATGAGTAAACTGTTGGAGTTAAGTTATTTTTGGGTAAGGTTTCAGATTTATTATCATTACAATTAATTAATAATAAAGATATAATAATAGTCAAGGTTATATTATAAATGTTGTTTTTTATCATACCAAAGTTCAATAGTGTAAATTTAAGTTATATATTTTTAAATTACTCAAAAAAATTATTGACTAATATCAAAAATTGTATCTTTACTATGGCAAGTCCTACACAACTAGCTCCTGATTAACCCTCCAGAACGGGAACGTAGCAAAGGTATTCAGTTGTAGCAGTGTGATGTAGGTAGCTTGCCATTTTTTTTTAATAGCAATGTATAAAGTAATTTTAATAACTGGAGGATCTTCTGGAATAGGAAAAGCTATAGGTGAATTCCTTATTGATAAAGGATACATTGTTTATGCTACTAGTAGAGACTCTTCAAAGTATCCTGAATCTAAGCTTAAGTTGTTAACTATGGATGTAACTAATAATGATCAAATAAATTCATGTGTTAATCAAATCATAGATTATGAAGGAAGAATAGATGTTTTAATAAATAATGCTGGAGTTGGTATTACAGGTCCATTAGAAGAAATTCCAGAAGAAGAAATACATAAACATTTTAAAACAAATCTATACGGACCTATTAATATGATAAAAGCAGTTTTGCCATTTATGCGCAAAAAAAGAAAAGGCTTAATTATTAATATTACGTCTATTGCAGGTTATGTAGGATCTCCATTTAGGTCAATTTACAGTGCTGGTAAAGCAGCATTAGAACTAATTTCAGAAACACTAAATATGGAAATAAAAGAATTTAAAATCAATGTTGTTAGCATTGCTCCAGGAGAATATTTGACTAATATTCCTAAAGGAAGATTTCATTCACCAATAAGAGAAGAATCACCATATAAAATTTCTTATAAAAAGGGATTAGAAACTATGAATAAGCATATTGATTCAGGTGCTGATCCAAGAATTATAGGACGATTAGTATATAAGATACTTAACTCAAAGAGACCAAGGAAAAAATATTTATCAGGATCATTTATTGAAACATTAGCTCCTTTTATAAAATTCATTCTTCCACAGAGGTTATTTGAATATATTGTAATGAAGAATTATTAGAAAATCCATGTTAATAACTTCATTAATATATATCTTTTAAATATTGTAAATTTGAGCCTCAACCTAAATAATTTTAATGAAATTTTTTATTGATACAGCAAATTTAGATCAAATAAAAGAGGCTCAAGATCTTGGAATACTTGATGGTGTAACAACGAATCCCTCACTTATGGCTAAAGAAGGTATAATTGGTAGGAAGAATATATTAGATCATTACAAGAAGATTTGTGATATTGTTGATGGAGATGTCTCAGCTGAGGTAATTGCAACTGATTATAAAGGCATGGTTAATGAGGGTAAAGAACTATCTTCTCTGCATAAACAAATTGTTGTAAAGGTTCCAATGATAAAAGAAGGAATAAAAGCTACAAGATATTTTAGTGATAATGGGATAAAAACTAATGTTACTTTGGTTTTTTCTCCTGGTCAAGCCCTTTTGGCAGCAAAGGCTGGAGCAAATTATGTTTCTCCATTTATTGGGAGGTTAGATGATGTCTCAACAGATGGATTAGCTCTAATTTCTGAAATTAGAGAGATATATGATAATTATGGTTTTTCAACAGAAATTCTTGCAGCATCTATTAGGCATACAATGCATATTATTGATTGTTCAAAGATTGGAGCAGATGTTATCACAACTCCTTTGAAATCAATACTTGATCTTTTAAAACATCCACTTACAGACATAGGATTAGAAAATTTTTTAAAAGACTATAAAAAAGGAAATTAATTTATCTATTTTTGCAAGCCTAAAAATAGGTTTTTATGCTATCAGTTTCCAATTTATCCATACAATTTGGTAAGAGAGTTCTTTTTGACGATGTTAGTACTACATTTAACAATGGTAACTGTTATGGTATTATCGGAGCAAATGGTTCCGGAAAATCAACCTTTTTAAAAATATTAGCCGGAAAAACAGATCCTACTTCTGGCAGTGTATTCCTTCAGCCAGGTAAAAGAATGTCAATCTTAGAGCAAGATCATACAATATTTGATAAAAGAACAGTATTAGAAACAGTAATTATGGGTAATAAAGATCTATTTGATTTAAAATATGAGATAGATAAACTTTATGAAGATTATTCTGATGAGAATGCTGATAAAATCGGTGTTTTACAAGAAAAATATGAAGAAATGGATGGATGGAATTCTGAAAGTAATGCTGCTTCTCTACTTTCAAATTTAGGCATATCCGAAGAATTACATTATAAATTAATGAAAGATGTTGATTCAAAGCTAAAAGTGAGAATATTATTAGCTAAATCACTTTTTGGAGACCCAGACGTATTAATAATGGATGAGCCAACTAATGATTTAGATTATCATACAATTAATTGGCTAGAAAATTACTTGGCGAATTTTGATAATTGTATAATTATAGTTTCTCATGATAGACATTTTTTAGATTCTGTTTGTACACATATATCAGATATAGATTTTGGAAAAATAAATCATTATTCTGGTAATTATACTTTTTGGCATGAATCTTCACAGCTAGCCTTAAGACAGCGTATGCAACAAAATAAAAAATCAGAAGAAAAGAAAAAGGAGCTGGAACAGTTTATCGCAAGGTTTAGCGCTAATGTTGCAAAAAGTAAACAAGCAACTAGTAGAAAAAAAATGATTGAAAAACTTAATATTGAACAGATTAAGCCGTCAAGCAGAAGATATCCTGCAATTATATTTGAGAGAGAAAGAGAAGCTGGAGATCAGATCCTTAATATTGAAAATTTATCTAAATCAGTTGAGAAAGAGATACTATTTAGTAATATAAATTTAAATCTAGCAAAAGGTGATAAGGTGCTTTTTTATTCAAAAGATTCTAGAGCAACAACATTTTTTTATGAAATTTTGAATGAAAATATTAATTCAGATTCTGGTAAGTTTGATTGGGGTACTACTACTTCCCAATCTTATTTACCTTTAGATAATAGCAATTATTTTATTGACAATACAAGCTTAGTAGACTGGCTTAGTAAATGGGCTAAAACTAAAGAGGAGAAAGAGGAAGTTTATTTAAGAGGTTTTCTTGGTAAGATGATTTTTTCTGGAGACGAAGCATTAAAAAAATGTAATGTTTTGTCTGGAGGAGAAAAAGTTAGATGTATGATTTCTAGAATGATGATGAAAAAGGCTAATGTATTAATGCTAGATGAGCCCACAAATCATTTAGATTTAGAGAGTATTACAACATTTAATAACTCATTAAAAAAATATAAAGGAACAGTTTTGTTAACTACACATGATCATCAATTTGCACAAACACTGGCTAATAGGATAGTTGAGTTGACTCCAAAGGGTGTAATTGATAGGTATATGAGTTTTGATGAGTACATGCAGGATGAAAAAATCAAAGATTTAAGAGATAAGATGTATTGTTAGCTAAAATTCATCGCAATTCGGCTCCAAACTCCTTGATAAGATTATTAGTTATATTCTTCATTAAATCATCTATTTCATTATCAGAAAGAGTTTTTGATTTATCTGAAATTTTAAAATTGAGTCCATAGCTTTTCTTGTTTTTCGGTATATTTTTCCCAATATATACGTCAAATAAACTAATATTTCTTATAAGATTTCTGTTTGTTTTATATGCTGAATTGTATATTGATTCAAATGATGTGTCCTCATCAATCAAAATAGATAAATCTCTTGAAACTTCAGGAAATTTAGGAATTTCTTGGAATAAAACAGGGCCTTTGTCTATTGAGCCAAGAACATTTCCCCAATTAAACTCCACATAATAAACCTCTTGTTCAATATCAAAAACATCTAAACTATTCTGTGATATAAAGCCAAAGCTAACTAAGGGTTTATCATTTAAAATCAAAGTTTCACCGTCTTTTAAATTTTTATCTATTGTTGGCATTGAATTAGCTTTGTTTAGATTTAATCTATCAATTATAGAAGATACGACACCTTTCACATAATAAAAATCACTTTTATGTAGAGTTTTATTCCAATTCTTTGATGATTTATTGCCAGTTATAAAAAGACATAATTTTTCTTCTTCAATATATTTATTATTATTTTTTATATAATCTTTACCAAATTCAAACATTTTTAGATTACTCTGCTTTCTATTAACATTATAAGATAATGCTTCAATTCCGGAAAACATAAGGGAGTTCCTTAATGATGAAAGATCTGAGCTGGATGAATTAATAACACTTAAATGCAGTGATTCCCTTATATTTTTATTTGCTTTATTGATTTTTGGGGAGGTAAGTGAATTAGTTATTATCTCACTAAATCCTAATGAAACTAAATGATTAGCTATTATATTTTCAATATCATTCTTTGATAATTGATCGTATGGTGCTAGAGAGCTATTTATTTTCTTTGATGATTCAATGTTATTATATCCATATATTCTTAATATTTCTTCTATAACATCTGCTTCTCTGGTAACATCATTTCTATAAGCAGGTATTGAAATTCCAAGTTTTGATTCAGTAATACTCTCAATTTTAATATCTAGAGAGGTTATTATTCCTTTTATGATCTCACGATCAATTTTTTTTCCAATTAGATTTTCTATATTTTTAAAACTGATTATTATCTGTTTCTCTTCAATTCTCTTTGGATACACATCTGTAATATCACTAGAGACCATTGAGTTTTTACAGATTTGTTTAATTAGTATACATGCTCTTTTTAAAGCAAGATCAGTTATGTTTGGGTCAACACCTCTTTCAAACCTATATGATGCATCTGTGTTGAGTCCATGATATTTTGAGGATTTTCTAATTGTTATAGGATCAAAATAAGCACTTTCCAAAAATATTGAAGTAGTTTTTTCTGTAATTCCTGAATCTAAGCCTCCATAAATTCCAGCTAAGCATAGAGGTTTATTTCCACTGCATATCATTAAATCATTATTAGTTAATTTTCTTTCAATCCCATCTAGAGTTGTAAATTTTGTTCCATTTTTAAGGGTTTTTACTGATATCTTATTTTCATGGATTTTATTATAATCAAAAGCATGAAGTGGTTGCCCAATATCATGTAAAACATAATTAGTAATGTCGACAATATTATTAATTGGAGTAACATCAATAGATTTTAGTTTATTAATCAGCCATTGAGGAGACTCTTGTACAACTATATCATCTATTACTACTCCGCAGTATCTAGGAGCTAGAAGGCTGTTCTCAACCTCAAGTTTAATATTTGTTGATTTATTATCAATAATAAAATCACTTATAGATGGTTTCAATAGTTCTAATTTTCTTCCTCTTTGTAATAGTCCAGCTCTGATGTCTCTAGCAGTTCCGTAATGACTTATAGCATCAGCCCTATTAGGAGTTAAGACAACTTCAAGTATTTTATCACTTTCTATTTTAAAAATTGTATCAAGAGGTGTTCCTGCTTTATACTTTTTATCTAGCAGCATTATTCCTTCGTGTGACTCTCCTAAACCTAATTCATCTTCAGCACATATCATTCCATCACTAATTTCTCCTCTGATTTCGCTTTTCTGTATAGTCCAGCAGTCATCATTTGAGTATAACTTGGTTCCTGCTATCGCAACAGCGACAGTTTGGTTTGAATCAACATTAGGAGCGCCACAAATAATTTGAACATCTTCGTTTAAGCCGATATTAACAGTAGTTATCTTTAGCCTATCAGCATTAGGGTGTTTTTTACATGTTCTAACTTTGCCGATTACAACTCCTTTTAAACCTCCTTTAATTGATTCGAAATCTGAAACATTTTCAACTTCTAATCCTAATTCTGTAAGCATGTCTGCAGTATCTTCAACTGTGTCTTTTAGATTTAGGAATTGTTTCAGCCAATTATATGAAATTTTCATTTTAAATAGTTAGGTTTAACAAATATAATAATAGTTGCTTTCTAATGAAATCTAAAAAGTTTTTTTAATATTCATTTTTTTATAGATATTTAATCTAGCATAATCCATATTATGAATAAGTTAAATTATTGGATAATTATTTTGCATCTGATTTTATCAGGTTGTAATGAAGATTACAAGGTGACCCCAGGTTCTTATGTAGGTAATCTATATACTATAGATAATCAAGAAATACCATTTGATTTAGATGTGTTGAAAGATGGTTCAGTTCAAATCTTTAATCATAAAGAAATAGTTAATATGGAAAATATTCTTTACACAAAGGACTCATTTTTAATCAAATCTCCTGTCTTTGAAGGATATATAAAAGCAAAGAAAACATCTTTTGGACTAGAAGGATACTTTATTAATAATAGTTTAGACAGAAAAATAGAATTTAAAGCTAATCCTGGTCATCAAAGATTTAAATTAAAAAATGATTCAAAAAATTATAATTTTTCAGGAAAATGGAAAGTTGTTTTTAATCCTGAAAAACTAGAAGAGTATAATGCGATAGGAATATTTGATCAAAAGAATTCTAAGATTTCAGGAACTTTTAGAACAACTACAGGAGATTATGGTTTTATGGAAGGTGTTTCAGATGGAGATTTAATAAAACTATCTACATTTAATGGAGCACGTTCATATCTATTTAAAGGTGAGGTAGAAGAAAATATTATAAGCGGGTATTTTTATAGAGGCAACTATAATAAAATTCCCTTTATAGCTAACAAGGATGAGAATTACGAGCTCCCAGATCCAAATAATTTAACTTTATTAAACAATCAATATAATAATTTTAAATTCTCTTTTGAAGATACTGCTGGAGAGTTAGTTTCCTATAATGACTCAAAATTTAAAGACAAGGTTTTGGTTGTACAGATTATGGGCACTTGGTGTCCAAATTGTTTAGATGAAACTACTTTTCTTTCAGAATTTATCAGTAAAAATAATTACAAAGATCTTGAGTTTGTTTCATTAGCATTTGAATATGTAAAGACAAAGGATAGAGCCATTACAAATATCAATAAATTAAAAGCCAGATTTAACATTAAATATCCTATTCTATTAGCACAATTTGGTACTAGCAATAAGGTTGAAGCTCAAAAGAGAATTCCTTCATTACAACAAGTAGTTTCTTACCCAACATTAATTTTTATAGATAAAAAAAAGAATGTCAGAAGAATTCATACAGGCTTTAATGGGCCTGCTACAGGGGAAAAGTATGAAAATTTTAAGAGAGAGTTTAAAGAATTGATATTGAAATTGCTTGCTGAGGATTAACTAATATAATTCCATATATCATTATTTCTATTCAGATGTTTGTAGGTGTTTAAGATTACAGCATTTTGTTTTTTTGTGAGATTTTGATCAGATGCTAATATTTTCTTAACATAATTTCTTATTGAGCTAATCATATTTTTATCATTCACTAAGTTGACTATTTTAAGAGGAATTATTCCGCTTTGTTGAGTTCCCATAAGATTTCCTGGACCTCTTATTTCAAGATCTTTCTCTGCTATTTCAAATCCGTCATTAGATTTTACAATAGTATTTATACGAACTTTACTATCATTAGTAGTTTTATTCCCAGACATTAATATACAGTAACTTTCGTAAGTTCCTCTTCCAACTCTTCCTCTTAATTGATGTAATTGGGATAATCCAAATCTTTCAGCGCTTTCAATTATCATTACAGAAGCATTGGGGACATCAACGCCAACCTCAATTACTGTTGTGGAGACTAGAATGTTAGTAAGACCAGATATAAATCTCTGCATTTCATAGTCTTTGTCTTCTGGCTTCATTTTACCATGCACCATTGAAATTTGATATTCAGGGAGAGGAAAATCTCTTGACAGACTATCAAAACCATCTATAAGATCTTTATAGTCCATCTTCTCACTTTCTTTAATAAGAGGGTATACGATATACGCTTGTCGTCCTTTTAAGATTTCTTCTCTTAAAAATCTAATTACTTTTAGGCGACTATTTTCCTTCCTATGTACTGTAATTATATTTTTTCTTCCAGGGGGAAGTTCATCAATCACTGAAATATCTAAGTCGCCATATACAGACATTGCTAATGTTCTTGGAATTGGAGTTGCAGTCATGATTAATATATGAGGGGGTAGAATATTCTTTTTCCATAATTTACTTCTTTGGGCTACTCCAAATTTATGTTGTTCATCAATTATTGCTATGCCAAGATTTTTAAATTTAACCTTATCTTGAATTAAAGCGTGTGTTCCGATAAGTATTTTTAATTTTCCATTTTCAAGCTCATTATATATCTTCCTTTTTTCTAAAGGTTTAGTTGAGCCTGTAAGTATTTGTATGCTGATATTCAATAACTTACATATGTTTTTAAAATTATTATAATGTTGTGCTGATAAAATTTCAGTTGGAGCCATTATGCATGCTTGAAAATTATTATCTATTGCTATTAATGTTGCCATAAATGCAATTATAGTTTTTCCTGAACCAACATCTCCTTGAAGTAATCTATTCATCTGAGCATTACTACCTAAATCTCTTCTAATTTCTTTTAAAACCCTCTTTTGGGCATTTGTTAAACTGAAATTTAAATGATTATTATAAAATGAATTAAAAGTATTACCAACTTTTTTAAAGCTATAGCCTTTAATTTTTTCTTTTCTTGAAATATTTTTTTTAATTAATTGTAATTGAAAATAAAATAATTCTTCAAACTTTAATCTTTTAATAGCTTCTGATAGAATTTGATTAGATTTTGGTAGATGAATATTTATTATAGCACTGTTCTTATCTAGAAGTTTGTATTCCTTGATAATATATTCAGGTATACTTTCTACAAACTTAGATTTTATTTCAAGCAATAATTCTTTAACAATATTTCTAATTACTTTATTTGTAATACCTCTTTTAATTAAGTTATCAGTAGAAGGATATACAGGATCTAAAGAAGATCTGTATTTTAAATTCTCCTTTTTATATAATTCTAACTCAGGATGTGGTATATTATATATCCCATTGAAGATGTTTGGTTTCCCATAAATAATATAATTTTTGTTTAAAATCAGACTTTCTTTAATCCATTTATGAGATTTAAACCAAACTAATTCTATAAAACCTGTATCATCTTTGACTTTTGCTATAAGTCTCCTTTTTCTTGGTGATCCACTTTCATATAAATCAACTATTTTACCTATTAGCTGGATTTCAGATTTTGTATTATTGATTTCTTTAATTTTATAGTACTTTGTTTTGTCTACATATCTATATGGAAAGAAACTTAAAAGATCTTGATAAGTAAAAATTTTAAGTTCTTTTTTAAATAGTTTTGATCTATTTGGACCAACTCCTTTAAGATAATCAATAGGTGTCTGTAAGAAATTATTATTCATTTTCTTAAAATTAATATTTTTTAAATTCTTATAACTTTAATTTGTATTAATTATAGATAGAATTTGTTTATAAAATTTCATTTTTCTAATAGAAATTAATAAATGCATTAATTAATTTCACTGCAAATCACATTTTAAATTGAATACTTATTTAAATAATCTTAATGAATCTCAGTTAAAAGCAACATTGCATACAGATGGGCCTATGATTATTATAGCAGGAGCTGGATCTGGAAAAACTAGAGTATTAACTTATAAGATTGCACGTTTAATGACCAAGGGTATAGATCCCTTTAATATCCTGGCTTTAACTTTTACAAATAAAGCAGCTAGCGAAATGAAAGAAAGAATAGCTAGGATTGTTGGAGAAGAAGCAAAGAACTTATGGATGGGTACATTTCATTCAGTTTTTGCTAAAATATTAAGAATTGAAGCTGAAAAAATAGGGTACACCTCAAATTTTACAATTTATGATACGGAAGATTCTAAAAAACTAGTTTCATCTGTCATAAAGGAGTTAAATTTAGATAAAGAGATATATAAATATAAAAGCATATATTCTAGAATATCTTCCCTTAAAAACAATCTTATTACACCTAAAATATATAGACAAAATGATGAATTAATTGAATCAGATAAATTAGCTAAACGTACAAGTTTTATTGATGTATATGTAGAATATATAAACAGATGTTTTAAAGCAGGGGCAATGGATTTTGACGATCTATTATTAAAGACTAATGAGTTACTATCTAAGTCCCCCGATGTTCTTGCTAAATATCAAAATTTATTTAGATATATTCTAGTTGATGAATATCAAGACACTAATCATTCTCAATATCTTATTGTTAAAGCACTATCCGATAAATTTCAAAATATATGTGTTGTTGGTGATGATGCTCAAAGTATATACAGTTTTAGAGGGGCTAATATTAGAAATATATTAAATTTCCAAAGAGATTATCACGGAGTAAATATATTTAGATTGGAACAGAATTATAGATCTACAAAAAACATAGTTAATGCAGCTAATAGTCTAATTGAAAAAAATGAAAATAAACTTGAAAAAATTGTTTGGACTGAAAATGAAACAGGATCAAAAATTAATGTAACAAGATTACTAACTGATGGTGAAGAGGGAAGATTTGTAGCTAGTTCAATCTTTGAGAGTAAGATGAGAAATCAATATAAGAACAAAGATTTTGTCATCTTATATAGAACAAATGCTCAATCTAGAGCATTTGAAGATTCATTAAGGAAAAAAAATATACCATATAGAGTATATGGTGGATTATCATTCTATCAAAGGAAAGAAATTAAAGATATTTTAGCATATTTGAGATTAATAGTAAATAACTCAGACGAGGAAGCTTTTAAAAGAATAATAAACTTTCCTGCAAGAGGTATAGGTCAAACATCAATTGATAAATTAATTATAGAATCAAAACAAAGAAAAACTACAATTTATGATGTTGCTAAAAATATTAATGAATTTAGCCTCTCTATTGGCTTAAAAATTAGGAATAAGATTAATGATTTTGTTCTTTCAATTGAAAAAGCCAAATTAATGCTAAAGGAATCAAATGCCTTTGAAATAACAGAAGAAGTAATAAAATTATCGGGAATATATAAACTATACAAAGATGAGGAATCCTTAGAGAGTATAAATAGAATACAAAATATTGAAGAATTGTTAAATGGAGTTCAAGACTTTGTTGTTACACAAATTTATAATTCTGAATCAAAAGGAACTATAGAAGAATTTTTACAGGATATTGCATTAGTAACTGATATGGATCAAGATCTTGAAAACCAAGATAAAGTTTCACTGATGACCATACACTTAGCAAAAGGGCTTGAATTTCCATGTGTATATATTGTAGGACTAGAAGAGAATTTATTTCCTAGTGCGATGAACATGAATTCAAGGGATGAGCTTGAGGAGGAGAGGAGATTGTTTTATGTTGCTTTGACTAGAGCTCAGAAAGAAATAAATATAAGTTATGTTATAACGCGATACAGATGGGGTAAATTAATTGATTCTGAACCTAGTAGATTTATTGATGAAATTGATGAGAAGTATATTAACATTTTAACTCCAATAACTAGTAAAAAGGAAAATTTATCCTTTAATAATATAAATAGAAGCTTTAACAGAAATAAGATCAGATATAATAAACCTACGTCAAGAATTCCTGGTAATTATGTTAAGGTTAACAAAACAAACTCTAAAACTAATTTATTTGATAATAATTTGGTTATTGGAAATATTGTAAGTCATGTGAGATTTGGAAAAGGAAAAGTGTTGAAATTAGAAGGAAAGGGGAATGATACTAGGGCTAAAATTAATTTTGAAAAAGGAGGAATTAAAAAACTGCTATTAAGGTTTGCAAAACTTAAAATTATCTCATAAAAAAACCCAATCCTAAAAGATTGGGTTCTCCATCGTTTATTATCTATTAACTCCCTGAAGTTAAATTTTTCATCTCTTTCTCAATCATGTCATAGAATTGATCAATTTTTGGCATAATTACAATTCTAGTTCTTCTATTAATTGCTCTGTTCTCTGCAGTATCATTTTCTACAAGAGGATCAAAATAACTTCTTCCAGCTGCAATTAGTTTACCAGGATTAACATCTAATTCTTGTAGAACTCTTACTATAGATGTTGCTCTTTTAACACTTAAATCCCAATTATCCAATAAAACTCCACCTTCATATGATCTACTATCTGTATGACCTTCAACCATACATTCAAAGTCAGGTTTACCATTTACAACTACTGCTACTTTAGCTAAAATATCTTTAGCTCTTTCAGATACTATATAGCTTCCAGTTTTAAATAGAAGTTTATCTGATAGTGAAATAAAAACAACTCCTTTCTCAACATTAACTTCTATGTCAGGATCGTTTATTCCTATTTCTTTCTTTAGACTAGTTACAATTGCTAGTGTTACACTATCTTTTCTAGTGAGAGCATCTCGCAATCTTGTAATTTTAAGATCCTTCTCTTGCATGCTTTCTAGAGACTTTTCAAGATTGCCTGCACTTTTTGACGTAAGTTCAAGATAATCTTTAGATTGAATAAATAATTGATCATTCCTTCTTCTTAAATCATCTACTCTTTCTTTATAAGCAACAACAAGAGTCTCTGCTGAACTTTTTTCTTGAAGACAGGAATTTAGCTTAATAGTAGCCGTATTCAATAAATCTTGAGTTTTTTTGTGTCTGTTCTCTAAAGAAGTGTATTCTTTTTTAGAAACACAAGAAGACATTATAAACAATGCTCCTAAACATAATAAAAGTGTTTTTTTCATTTGTAAAATTTTAGTTTTTTAATAATTTTTTGTAAAAGTAAAAAAAAGATAAATTTTAATTATACTTTTTTCAATCTTTTTAACTCTAAGAAATAAAAAATAACAGAATAGATATTATAATGAACAATTTCTCTATTTAAATTTTTTCTTAGAATCATTAATTGTCTTAATTTGTTACAAAACGAAATATAAGCCCTAAATATTGCTAAAGTATGTTTTATCCCCTTGGTCAATAGAAAGAAAATAGATATTATTAAATCAATAAAAAATTTAAAAAATAATAATAAAAACAAATTTTCTTTACAATTTTTTGTTAGTGTGTATAATTGATTTCTAAAATTGAAATACGTTTTTTTTGGATCACTTGCGTTAAGACTTCCTGCATTTAAATGATAAACTATAGATTCATAATGGTATTTTACATGATATCCTAAATTTTGAGTTCTCCAACATAAATCGATCTCCTCCATATGAGCCCAATAATTTTCGTCAAAACCATTAACTAATTCAAAAATTTCTTTTCTAATAAAAAAACAAGCTCCGCAAGCCCAAAATATTTTTGAAATGTCATCATATTGACCATCATCAGCCTCGATATTATTATATATCCTTCCTCTACAATATGGATATCCAAATTTATCTAAGAATCCCCCAGCAGCGCCAGCATAATCAAACATTTTTCTATTATTATAATCTAGAAGTTTAGGTTGAATTATTGCTGTATTTTTCTCTGATTTGAAAAGCTTAATTATTGGATCAATCCAATTAGATGTTACTTCAACATCATTATTTAAAAGACAAATTATATCAGTATCAATTTTTTTAATTCCTAGATTATAACCTTTAGCAAAACCATAATTATCATCTAGGCTAATAATCTTTACTGAAGGAAAATCAGTTTTTATAAAATCTACTGAATTATCAGTTGAGCCATTATCAATAATATATATATCAACGTTATTAGGAGTATTTTTAATAACTGATGGCAAGAATTTATTTAATAGACTAAATCCATTCCAATTTAATATTGCTACTGCTGTTTTCATTTATATTTTGGAAAATCTTTTACAAATTTAAAACATTGGTTAGAATAATCTATAATGCAATAGTAGTTAAATAAGCCATTAGTTATCATCAAAAAATCAGCATTAATTTGAGAATTATAGATGGATATTTGATTAAATGTTTCCTGATTTATTCTGATATTTGGAGATTTACACTCAACTAATAAGAAAACATCTCCATTATTTTTAAAAACTACTATATCATATCTCTTTGTTAAATTATTTATTTTTATTTTTTTCTCTACATTTATAAGTTCTCTAGAAATTCTTTGTTCATTAATTAAATATTTAACACAATTTTGTCTCACCCATTCTTCTGGAGTTAATAGAATAAATTTTTTACGAATTTCGTCAAAAATATATTTCTTGTTATGTTTGTTTTTGATTCTAAATTCATAATTTGGGAAGCACAAATCTATCATATTTCAAATTTCGTATTTTTTAATGAATTTATTCAAGCAAATAGAAAATGATATTAAGTCTAAGAAATTCTCACCTATATATTTGCTCATGGGAGAGGAGGAATTTTATATTGATTATTTAACAGGTTTAATCACTGAAAATTCTATCTCTAAATCTGAAAAAGAATTTAATTATAATGTTTTATATGGTAAAGAAACAAATATTGATGAAATAATATCAATATGTAAGAAGTTTCCTTTGATGTCGAATTATCAAGTTGTTATTTTAAAAGAAGCCCAAGATTTATCTAGAACTATTGATCAATTAACTAGTTATGCTAATAATTTCTTAGAATCAACAATTCTTATAATAAACTATAAGCACAAATCATTAGATAAAAGAAAAGGTTTATACAAATCAATATCAAAAAACGGAGTTGTATTTGAAAGTAAGAGGCTTTATGAAAATCAAGTTCAACAATGGATTGCAGATCAATTAAGTAATAAAAACATAAAGATATCAAATAAGGCTATTGCTATGATTGTAGATTTTTTAGGCACAGATTTAAACAAAATTAATAATGAACTATCTAAGCTTATTCAATTAAAAAAAGATTTAAAAGAAATTTCTGAAAATGAAATTGAAAAATATATTGGTATATCTAAAAAATACAACAATTTCGAATTAAGAAATGCAATTAGTGAAAAAAGCATGTTTAAGGCATTTCAAATAGCAGATTATTTTGCAAAAAACCCTAATTCTAACCCCCTGGTAGTTACAATATCAATGATTTTTGATTTCTTTTCAAAATTATTACTCTATCATGCAAATGATAACTTGCCTGATTCAAAAAAAGCTGCTATTATGAAAATAAATCCATACTTTATCAAGGAATATAACAGGGCTTCAAAAAACTATTCAATTAAAAAAGTTACGCAAGTTATTTCTGTAATTAGGGAATATGATTTAAAAAGTAAGGGGAGTGGGGTAAAAAATACATCTCATTTAGATTTGCTAAAGGAAATGATTGTTAGAATAATTTCCTAGAATTTTTTTGGAAATTTATTTGGGTTTGATTCATGCATTATATTATATGAAATATCAAAAATATCGTCCATTGATGGTTTTGAAAAATAATCGCCATCAGGACCATATGCTGGTCTATGATTTTTTGCAGTTAACAGTTTTGGGTTACTGTCTAAATAATTATATATATTTTGATTAGAAATTAATTCATTTAAAATATATGCACTAGCACCACCTGAAAAATCTTCATCTACAATTAATAATCGGCTAGTTTTTTCTATGCTTTTTGCGATATCATGATTTAAATCAAAAGGGATTAGAGATTGACAATCAATAATTTCAGCTTTTATATTAAATCTATTTAGCTCTTGCGCAGCATTTTCAACTAATTCTATAGTAGATCCATAAGAAACAATTGTAATGTCAGAACCTTTTAATATTAGATCTACCTTCCCGATAGGAGTCTTAAAATCACCAAGATTATCTGGAAGCTTCTCTTTTGATCTATATTTGTTTAGACACTCAATAACTAATGCTGGTTGGTCACCTTCTAAAAGTGTGTTGTAAAAACCTGCTGCCTTAGTCATATTTCTAGGAACAAGCACATAAATACCTCTAATGAAATTAATAATACCTCCCATTGGAGATCCAGAGTGCCAAATACCTTCTAATCTATGCCCTCTAGTTCTAATAATTAATGGCGCCTTTTGTTTACCTCTAGTCCTATAATGTAAAGTTGCCAAATCATCACTTATTATTTGAATTGCATAGAGCAAATAATCCAGGTACTGTATTTCAGCAATTGGCCTTAACCCTCTTAAAGCTAAACCTATTCCTTGTCCAATAATTGTAGCTTCTCTAATCCCTGTATCAAAAACACGAGTCTCTCCATATTTTTCTTGAAGTCCCTCAAGACCTTGATTAACACCTCCAATTTTACCAGAGTCTTGACCAAAAATTAAAACATTATCATATTTTTTTAGAATAGCATCAAAATTTTCTCTTATTACAATCCTGCCATCTTTAATTTTAGATTCCTTATGATAAATTGGATTAACCTCACTTATTTTAATAGGATTAAATTTAGATTCACTGTATAGATGAGAACTATAGTCAATTTGTGTGTTTGATTTAATATCCTCTAACCATTTACTTAATATTTCTTTTTTTGGAGATTGTAATCGTATTAATTCTCTTAATATTTTTCTTGTATTTGAAAAAAAGTCTCTTTTTAACGGCTCTTCAATTGAATTCAAATTATTTACTATTTGAGCTATACTTGGATCAATTGAATTATTGAAAATAGTCTTAATTTGATCTGTCAGATTTTCTATATTCTTTTTTGTCTCAGACATTGACAAGACTTTAGCTTTTTTTGCAGCCTCTCTTACCTCTTTTTTAACTGATTCCTCGATGTCCTTTAAATCTTTTTCATTACTTATTTGATTAATAATTATCCATTCTCTCATTTTAGAATTACAGTCAAACTCCTTTTCCCATTCTAATCTTTCTTTAGACTTATATCTCTCATGTGATCCTGAAGTTGAATGCCCGAGTGGCTGAGTTAGCTCTTTTACATGAACTAAAACCGGTACATGATTACTGCGAGATATTTCTTCAGCTCTTTGATATGTTGTTATTAAATTAGAATAATCCCATCCCATTACTTTGATTATTTCATAACCTTTATTTTTCTCATCTCTTTGAAAACCACTTAAAACTTCAGAAATATCCCCTTTAGTTGTTTGATATTTTAAAGGAACAGATATGCCATAATTATCATCCCAAATGCTAATAATTACAGGTACTTGAAGAACACCTGCTGCATTTATTGTTTCAAAGAAAAGCCCTTCACTTGTTGCAGAATCACCTATAGTCCCCCAAGCAACTTCATTCCCCTTGTTAGAGAACTTATTTGAATTTATAGTATCATTTTCTCTATATATCTTAGAAGCAAGACCTAGTCCTAGAAGTCTAGGCATTTGACTTCCTGTTGGAGATAGATCTGCACTTGAGTTTTTTTGCAATGTCAAATCTTTCCAATTATACTTATCATCTAGACTATGTGTTGCAAATGAGCTATTCATTTGCCTACCTGCACTCATTGGATCAAACTTAAGATCAGTATGGGCATATAATGCGGAGAAATATTGTAAAGGAGTTAATTTGCCAATTGCCATCATAAAAGTCTGGTCTCTGTAATAACCTGACCTAAAGTCTCCATCTCTAAATGATTTAGCCATAGCTATTTGTGGGACTTCTTTTCCGTCACCAAAAATTCCAAAAGTTGCTTTGCCATTTAAAACCTCTCTTCTTCCTAAAACACTACATTCTCTACTAGTAATAGCAATTTTATAATCATTTAAAATTTCCTTTTTGAAATCTTTGTATGAGAGAGAAATGTTTTTTAATGTAGGAGATTGCATTAATAAAAATTAACAGGATGCAAGATAAATAAACTAACGACTATATGCAATTATGATTTTAATGAATAACTATCTCAATCTAGAACTATCCAAGAAAAATTTAAAAGGAGAGTGGGATTAACCCAATTCATTCACAGCTCTTGATGCCATATTAATTGCCTCTTTAGCATCAGCACTACCTGCCGAATCACAATTAGCTATTGTAATTCGTCCAAATGGTTGTCGACCTTTTTTGATAGAATTATTTGGACCGCTAACAGTGTAACCATGTGCCCAGCGATTAACAGTAATACTCTGAACATCTTTGTTAAAATCAAACAGTTTCTTTGGGAGCATGCCGCTCAAATGCGATCTAATTTCCTCTTCATAGTCTTTAAATTGCAAACCTAACATTCTATATCGTGCTTCACGATATTGTTCAAGTAGTGGTGCACCAACGGTTTCTCCATACGGACAGCTAATCATCTGAATAATACAGGGGTCTTCTGGAGTTTTGGTGTACTCATATCCACCCATACTCACAGGAAAATCCATGAAAACTGCTTGATGCATATTTCCAGGAGACATTGCCAATCCAATTTCCATTTCTTTCATCGCTCTCCAGTTCCTTAAGCCAACGCTACTGTATTGCAATGGACTTTTCAATTGAAGTCTTAATGCTGATGCTTGTTCTTCTGGAAGATCTGAAATGATATATGGAATCATCATGTTGTAACAGGCCATCACCACATTTTTAGCACTTATCTCATTTGACTTATTATCATTGATATATTTCACAAAAACCTCACTTGAATTTTTTGGATCACCAACATGTCGCACATTTACAACCGTACTATTCAGCCTTATCCGCACAGCATTGCTAAATCTGTCTAACTCTCTATAATTGAATTTTGACAATACAAGCTCTTCGGCATTTTTTCCCTCTGCTACAGCAGGAATCATTTTTTTTACCAAGGCACGTGCAACACTAGCGTTCCCGTCTGGAAAATGATAAATATATGGATTCTCTTCATCGTATACAGCCTTTGAGATGAAACCAAGGGCTCCACAGCTCTTGGCAGTTTCTATGTTCATCAAATCAGTCCCTGAGACTGCCCAATCTAAAGCAGAATGTCTAGCCATTCTCAATACTCCAGGATCATCAATGCCTAAAGTGTTTTTTAGATAATCGAAGTATGAATGAGAACGAATATAATTATTCAATTCATTTTTGGGAACATCTATTTTATGTAGTCCACCATTTAATACCTCAAGTAATTGTTGTTTTCCTTTTTTACTTAGAGGAGCTTCTTGTGCAGCATCTTTATTGGATAATTTCCCAGCCATAAGTCCTTCTATGTAGTTTGGATAATTACAATAAGGGTGTCTGACTACCTTGTCTTTGCCAAATATTTTTTTATTGAAGTAAGTAACGGACCCTAAATTGTTTTTTTTATAAAAGTCACGATCATAAGCTGAAATAAATCGCTCTGTCTCTATACCAATATCTTTTAGAAGATCATGTACAACTTTGCTTCCATGTTTTGGCTTTACTATAGATTGTGAACCACCATATGATATTAAAGTTTTCCCATCAATTCTGTGCTCATTTCGTTTTGCATGACCGCCAAAATCATCATGATTATCCAGGATAAGTACTTTCTTGTCTTTTCCGTGTTTCTGCTGGTAGAAATATGCAGCTGATAGTCCACTTATCCCTCCACCCACAACAACCAAATCATAACTTTCTTTTAATTTAGTAGTAGTTCCCCAATCTGATTTTTTACTCCATGCTCTGTCATGTGCATGGATATTTGACCCTGGGTGATTTCCTCTAAGGCCAGTGAGTGACGGTGGATAATACAATGGATTGAGTTTATCTAAAACAGAATTATGTGTACATCCTGGAAGCATATACGCTCCAGCCATCATTAAAGTTCCATTAATAAAATCTCTTCTTTTCATTAATATTAATTTAACACTTCAATATTCTTAGAATAACTATATTTTGAATTAATTAGAAGTTTGGACTTAGGCCATAATCGTTATGGAATGCTTCAAGTATTTTAATAACTTCTTCTTTTTCATCAACAATATGAAAAACACATAAATCTTCATTTGCTATTGTTTTATTAGTTTTCAATAAAGTTTCCTTAATCCAATCTATTAGTCCAGACCAAAAACTGCTTCCAACAAGAATGATAGGAAATTTTTCAATTTTCTTTGTTTGAATTAGTGTGATTGCTTCAAACAACTCATCTAGAGTTCCAAATCCTCCTGGCATAACAACAAAACCTTGTGCATATTTCATAAACATAACTTTTCTTACAAAGAAATAATCAAACTCTATTTTTTTATCTTGATCTATGTAGATATTATCACCTTCTTTTTTCTCAAAAGGAAGCTCTATGCAAAGACCTATAGATCTTCCTTTAGCTTCTTTTGCACCTTTATTTGCTGCCTCCATAATTCCTGGACCACCTCCAGTGATTACACCATAACCGCTCTCTACAATACTTGAAGCTATTTCTTTAGCTAGTAAATAATATTTATTGTCTTTACTAGTTCTAGCTGAACCAAATATAGATATTGAAGGTCCTATTTGACTCATTTTCTCATATCCAGTAACAAATTCACCCATAATTTTAAAAATTGACCAGGAGTCATTACTTTTTATTTCGTTCCAGCTTTTAGGATTTTTTTTATTCATAATAATAATTTTTAAAATTTAGTTTAATTCTTTTTTTAGGAAAAACGCTGTATGATTGTTTTTTTCTAATAACATTTTTTCTGGTGTCCCTTCAAAAATAATATTACCTCCTTTATTACCACCTTCAGGACCAATATCAATTATATGATCTACGGTTTTAATAACGTCCATATTATGTTCTGTAATAAGTACCGTGTTCCCTTTATCTACTAATTTGTTTAAAACATTCATTAAAACCTTGATATCTTCAAAGTGCAAACCAGTTGTAGGTTCATCTAATATATACAATGTATTTCCAGTATCTCTTTTTGACAATTCAGAGGCTAATTTAATTCTTTGAGCTTCACCTCCTGACAAGGTAGTGCTTTGTTGTCCTAATGTAATGTATCCAAGACCAACATCTTGTATGGTTTTTAGTTTTCTATATATTTTAGGTATATGTTCAAAAAATGCTACAGCAGTATTTATTGTCATATTCAAAACATCATTTATTGACCTCCCTTTATACTTTATTTCTAGAGTTTCTCTATTGAATCGTTTAGACATACAACTTTCACATTCTACATAAACATCTGGAAGAAAATTCATTTCAATAAGCTTTAAACCACCCCCTTTACATTCCTCACAACGTCCTCCCTTAACATTAAAGCTAAAGCGTCCAGGTTTATATCCTCTTATAGCAGATTCGTTAAGTAGTGAAAATAAGGTTCTAATTTCAGAATATACCCCACAATATGTAGCAGGATTGCTTCTCGGTGTTCGCCCAATAGGACTTTGATTTACACTAACAACTTTATCTATATTATCGATTCCTTTAATTGATTTATGAGACAATATTTTCTTATTGCCATTATAGAAATAATTGTTTAAAATAGGATATAATGTCTCATTAATTAAACTTGATTTTCCACTTCCTGAAACTCCAGTAATTCCAATCATTTTATTTAAAGGGAAAGACACATCTATATTCTTTAAATTATTTCCGCTGCATCCATATAGATTTATTGTTTTTCCATTCCCTTTTCTTCTTTTATGTGGAATTTCTATAAACTTAATATTATTTAAGTAATCTGAAGTTAATGATTTGCTTTTCTTGATTGAGTTTAGATTACCCTCACACATAATATTACCTCCTTCTTTTCCTGCTAGAGGGCCAATGTCTATAATATGATCAGCACGAGTTATCATTTCTTTATCATGTTCAACAACAATTACAGAATTCCCAATATCCCTTAATGCTTCCAAAGACTTGATTAATCTATCATTATCTCTTTGATGTAAACCTATGCTTGGTTCATCTAAAATATATAGAACTCCTATTAATTGTGATCCAATTTGTGAAGCTAGTCTAATTCTCTGACTCTCACCACCAGAAAGAGATTTGGAGGGTCTATTAAGTGTCAGATATTCTAACCCTACATCTAATAAAAACTGTAATCTTTTTACAATTTCTTTAATTATTTCTTCTGAAATAAATTTTTGTGTATTGGAAAGCTTAGAATTTAATTTTTTAAACCAACTAATTAGATCAGTTATTTCCATATTAACTAGTTCATTAATATCCTTGGCATTAACTTTGAAACATAAAGATTCTTTTTTAAGTCTTGAACCTTTACAGGTTTCACAAATTATTTTATCCATATATTTATTTGTCCATCTCCTCAATGCAATTGATTCCGTGTTTTTATACTGATCTTCAATAAAATTAACTATTCCTTCAAAGCTTATACTATATTCTCTTTTTATACCTAGAGACTTGCTGTTTATCGTAATTCTATCTTCTATTCCATAGAGAATAGCTTCTAATGCTTTATTTGGAATATTTTTTATTGGCTCCCTTAATGAAAAATCATATTTTTTTCCAATTAACTTGATTTGTTTATTTATCCAACTTCCAGATGCTTTATTTATTAATCGAATTCCCCCTTGATAAATTGATATATTATCATCAGGGATTAATTTTTTTAAGTTTATTTTTTTTAAGTTTCCAATTCCATTACAATTCTTACAAGCTCCTTTTGGTGAATTAAATGAAAAACTGTTTGGGTCAGGAATTTTGTATGAAATCCCCGTTTCTTCACACATTAAATTTTTACTAAAATATTTTTGATTTTTGCTGTGTTCATCACAAATTAAAATAGAATTTTCACCGTGATACATCCCTGTGAGTATACTGTCTTTTAATCTGTTAGAGCCCCTAGTTAGTTTAGTTAAATCTATTCTATCAATTACCATTTCTATATCATGATTCTTATACCTATCTAACATAAGATTGTTTGTTAAATCAATGAATTCCCCATCAATTCTAGCTTGAGTAAACCCTTTTTTAATAATTTGTTGAAAAAGATCTCTATAGTGACCTTTTCTAGCTTTAATTAATGGAGCTAGAAGGTGAATTCTTTTTCCTTCGTATATTTTCTCAATTAGTTCTTGAACCTGATCATTATTATAACTTACCATTTTTTTGCCAGTATTGTAGCTGTAGGCTTCCCCAATTTTAGCATACATAAGTCTTAGAAAAGCATAAATCTCTGTTATAGTTCCTACAGTTGATCTTGGTGAGCGGTTTGTTGTTTTTTGCTCAATTGCAATTACCGGTGAAAGCCCATTAATCTTATCCACATCAGGTCTTTCAAGATTAGATAAATATTGTCGTGCATAAGCTGAGAAGGTTTCAATATATCTTCTTTGTCCTTCTGCATAAATTGTATCAAAAGCCAATGATGATTTTCCACTTCCCGATAGACCAGTTATTACTACTAATTTATTCCTAGGAATGATAAGATCTATATTCTTTAAGTTATGGGATCTAGCTCCATGAATCTCTATATTTTCTTCAAGTTCAAGCATTCCATATTTAATATATAGATTTTTAAAACCCTACCGCAGTATCATCACCTCTTTTGTCAGCACCTCCTTCAAGAATTCCATTTGGTCTAACTAAAATCCCATCTACAATTCCAATAGGATCTTTATAGCCTATATTATACCCAAATAATTTTAATTCTTGAATTAACTTTGAATTAAATGAATTTTGTTCAATTTTAATTGTGTCTGGCATCCATTGATGATGAAATCTTGCAGAATTAACTGCTCTATTCATACTCATATTAAATTCATGAACATTTAAAATTGTTTGAAGCACGGAAGTTATTATCCTGGATCCGCCAGGTGATCCTAATGTCATAAATAATTTATTTTCCTTTTCAACAATTGTAGGAGTCATAGAGCTTAACATTCTTTTTTGAGGTTCTATTTTATTAGCATTTCCGCCAATTAATCCAAACATATTTGGAGAACCAGGCTTTGAACTAAAATCATCCATTTCATTATTAAGAAAGAACCCTAGTTCAGAACAATATAATTGAGAACCGTAAGCTCCATTTAATGTTGTTGTTACAGCTATGGCATTACCAAATTGATCAACAATTGAATAATGGGTTGTTTCGTCACTTTCTAATATTTCTACATTTCCGTATGATATCTCATGAGATGGGGTAGGTGAGTCAAAAGAAAAACCACTCATTCTTTCTAGAAGATATTCTTTTCCAACTAAATGTTCTTTAGGAATAGTAATAAAATCAGGATCACCTAAATAATAGCTCCGGTCTGCAAAAGATCTTCTTTCAGCTTCTACTAGAATTTTAATATAGTCTAATGAATTATGAGCTAAATCATTAATATCGTAAGGCTCAATCATTTTCATTATTTGTTCTAGACAAATACCTCCACTTGATGGTGGAGACATAGATATAACTTTTAGATTATCGTATTCAAATTCAATAGGGTCTCTCCAAACAGCCTCATAAAGTTCTAAATCCTTTAATGATATAATACCATTATTGTCTTTAATAAAGTCTACTAATTTTCGTGCAGTCTCACCTTTATAAAACTCGTCTTTACCTTTTTTCATAATACGATCTAGAGTATTGGCTAATTTTGGAAATCTTAAAGTATCACCAACATTTATTTCTTCTTGAAAAAGAATTTTCTCTTTATTAACAAGTTTAAAATATTTTATGTGACTTTTTATTTTGTCCCTTTGCTTTGTAGTAACAACTACTCCTTTATTTGCTAGATCTATTGCAGGTTGAAATATTGTTTCTATTGGAAGTGATCCAAATTTTTCATATACCTCAAAAATTCCAGCAATAGTTCCTGGAACACCTATAGCCATCGCTCCAGCTAAACTCAACCCTTTAATGACATTTCCTTGTTTATCTAGATACATATCTTTACTAGCACTCAAGGGTGCTTTTTCTCTATAATCTAAAGCTCCTGTTTCACCATTTGCTTTCCTATATACCATAAAGCCACCTCCACCTATATTTCCAGCAGATTGGTGTGATACTGCAAGTGCCAGATCAGTAGCAATCATTGCATCGAATGCATTTCCTCCTTTTTTTAATATTTCAACACCAATTTTACTAGCTTCTTCTCTTGCAGATACAACCATACCGTTTTTGGCAGTCAAACCTTCTTCTACAGGTTTATTTGTACATGAGGAAATTATAAGCAAAAAAGTTAAAGAAAAGACTAAATTTATTCTCATAAACAGCAGTGTTTTAAATTATTTCTAAATTACAAATTCAAATTTAGTTTAACATAGCTTAAATAGTATATTTACATTAAATAATCAGCAGATGCCGTTAATCAAATCAATTTCAGGAATAAGGGGTACAATAGGTGAAAGAGTTGGGGAAGATTTAACTCCTCAAGACATTGTGCTTTATACAACTTCTTATGCATTGTGGATAAAAAATAATTCTAATAAGGAGAATAATAAAATTGTTGTAGGTAGAGATGCAAGAATATCCGGAGAAATGGTTCAAGGTTTCGTTATAAATACGCTTATTTCTTTGGGTTTTGATGTTGTTAGTTTAAATCTTTCAACAACTCCTACTGTAGAAATAGCTGTCCCTATTGAAAAAGCAGATGGCGGTATAATAATAACAGCAAGTCATAACCCCATGAATTGGAATGCTTTAAAATTATTAAACTCAAAAGGAGAGTTTCTTAGTTCATCTGATGGGAAAGAAGTTTTAAAAATAGCAGAAACTTGTCATAATGAATTAAACAAAACAAAAAAAACAGGGGAATTAGTTGAAAAAGATAATTATATAGATATTCATATTGATAATATTCTAAATCTTAATTTAGTTGATGTAGAATCAATAAAGAAAAAAAACTATAAAATTGTTGTTGATGCCGTTAATTCAACAGGAGGAATAGCTGTTCCAAAACTATTAGAAAAGTTAGGTGTAGATGTAGTAAAATTATATTGTGATCCTACGGGTATTTTTCCCCATAATCCTGAGCCATTAAAGGAGAATATATATGATCTTTCTAACCTAGTTATAAAAGAAGGTGCTAATCTCGGGATTCTTGTTGATCCAGATGTTGATCGTTTAGCTTTTGTCTGCGAGAATGGAGATGTTTTTGGCGAAGAATATACTCTTGTCGCATGTTCTGATTATGTACTAAGTCTACAGCCAGGTTCTACAGTTAGCAATCTTAGCTCTACAAGAGCTTTGAATGATATTTCAAACAAATATAATTGTGAATATAACTCTAGTGCAGTAGGTGAGGTTAATGTTGTTGAAATGATGAAAAAAACTAAGGCAATAATTGGAGGCGAGGGTAATGGAGGAATAATACTTCCTCAACTGCATTATGGACGAGATGCTTTACTTGGAATAGCGTTATTCTTAAGCCATTTATCAAATAGTGGGTTGAAATGTTCAGACCTTAGAAAAACATACCCAAATTATTTCATGAGTAAAAAGAAGATAGAAATAGATATAAATTTTAAATATAATAAAATGATAAGCTATTTTAAAACAAAGTATTCTACAGAAAAGATAAATCTAATTGACGGTTTGAAAATTGACTTTTCAAATTCTTGGGTTCAGTTAAGAAAAAGTAATACAGAACCTATTATAAGGATATATTCCGAGGCTAAAACTCAAGATTTAGCTGATAATATTGCAGATAAATTTATTAATGAGATAGAAGCAATTAGGTAACTATTTAGGTGGAGACACCTTATCTCTGTGTTTCCACCTTCTGTGAGACCATAAATATAGCGTAGGTTCATCGTAGATTTGATTCTCAACTAATTTCATAAACTTGTCAGTTATCTCGTAATCTTTATAGTCTTTTGGGTTTGTTGTTATTTTTTCGAATACAGTTTCATAATAACCCCTCTTTAATTTCCTTATTCTCATAAATACTAAGGCTAAATTATGTTGTTTTGCAAGGATTTCTGCACCAGTATGGATAGGAACCCATATATTCATAAAATAGTTCCAATGAACTGCTTTTTTTAACCTTGGGGTCTGATCAGAGGCAAATCCATATAGATCTAATGAATTATTTTTACTGTTTTCTGCAATTATTTGTTTTGTTTCTTTTGTATGAACTAATATACCATTGTATTTGCTTCGAATTTTTTTCATTAATCTATCAAAGTATTTATTTGACAATCTTTTGTAGACAGCATGAACATTAGATTTTATATATCTATCAATTATGAATATCCATTCAAAACCATTAAAATGTCCACACATTAGAATTATACTTTGATTTTTCTTTTCAATTTCATGAATTACCTCAATGTTTTTAAATCTAAATCTTGATTTTATCTCATCCTCTGACATATTAAGAGATTTTATGGATTCAATAAAAGTGTCAGTACTATTTCTATAGGATCCTTTACAAATTCTAGTTATCTCTTTTTCAGTTTTTTCTGGAAAAACCATTTTCAGATTATTATAAACAGTTTTTCTCCTATATCGAACTACATAATAAGTTAAATAAAATAATAAATCAGAAAGAATATATAATAATCTAAAGTTTAACTTAGATATTACCCACATTATTGGGTAAAACAACATAAAAGCGAGTAGTTGCATAACTCAAATAATTATGAGGCAAATATATGTTATATTTGGTTTGAATAATTAATATTAACCAATATTTAAGTTAAAACTTGACAAGTTTTCTAATAATACTAGCGAATATAATCTTCTCATATAGAGGATTCAAAAACAGGCATTTTTTTGATAAATATAAGTTTAACCCTATTGCTGTTAAAAATGGAGAGATTATTAGATATATTTCTTCAGGGTTTCTTCATGTCAACCAAGGTCATTTGTTTGTAAATATGCTGACCTTTTATTTCTTTGCTGGATCAGTAGTTAGATCAGTAGGAGAAGTGGGCTTTCTAATAATTTATATTGCTAGTCTATATGTTGGAAATTTAGTAACCTACAGGGTTAACAAAAACAAGATTAATTATAATGCGGTAGGGGCAAGTGGAGCTGTAATGGGGATAGTGTATTCTTCAATCCTATTATATCCTAAGATGACGTTATATTTTATTATTATACCCATGCCTGCATATGTCTTTGGTCTATTATATCTATGGTATTCTATTTATTCAATGAAGAATGTTAGAGATAACATAGGGCATGAAGCTCATCTAGGAGGGGCAATTGCAGGGTTTTTTATAACTATATTTTTAAAACCAGAGATAGTTGCAAATAGTCTTTCAACAGTATTAATTCTTTTGATTCCAATAATCTATTTCTATCTAAAGAATAGATAATATAAAACACTATTTTTGAAATAATTTATGATAGACAAGGATAATATAATTGCATTAGCCACCCCTGCTGGTTCAGGTGCAATTTCTATTATTAGAATTTCAGGATCAAAATCTATAGAAATAACTGATTCATTATTTAAATCAAAAGACGGATCAAAGCTTATAGGTAAAAATTCTCATACAATTACTTTAGGACAAATTACTGATGGAAATCGAATTATTGACCAAGTGTTAATATCACTATTTATTGCGCCCAAATCATATACTGGCGAAAATGTAGTAGAAATATCATGTCATGGTAGTAGTTATGTGCAAAATGAAATAATAAAATTATTTATTGATAATGGATGCAGAGCTGCTAAAGCAGGGGAATTCACATTAAGGGCTTTTTTAAATGGAAAAATCGATTTAAGCCAAGCTGAGGCAGTAGCTGATTTAATTTCAAGTAAGAGTTCAGCTTCTCACAAGATAGCTTTAGATCAAATGAGAGGTGGCTTTAAAAGCGATATTAAGGAACTTAGACAACAGCTTTTAGATTTTGCTTCTTTAATTGAGCTAGAACTAGATTTCTCAGAAGAGGATGTAGGATTTGCAAATCTTAATGAATTAAAGAAATTAATTCATAAAATAAAAGAAACAATATCAGTTTTGATTGATTCATTTGCAGCAGGAAATGTCATAAAAAATGGCATACCTATAGTTATTGTAGGGGAGCCAAATACAGGAAAATCTACACTGTTAAATGCAATACTTAATGATGAAAGGGCAATTGTAAGTGATATCCCAGGAACAACTAGAGATACAGTAGAAGAT
>Ga0208879_1000197_pt1 | contig 65045 bp, 56 predicted proteins | sample Knorr_S15_td_Bot_FD_185605 | JGI IMG/M metagenome (GOLD analysis project Ga0208879, IMG submission 185605) | Marine microbial communities from Southern Atlantic Ocean transect - Knorr_S15_td_Bottom_ad_5009_LV_A (SPAdes) (version 2) | ecosystem: Environmental > Aquatic > Marine > Oceanic | place... | reverse complement strand
TGCGAACATTACCGAAAACTCTCACAGATACCGTCCGCTCGGTCTCGGATTCGCCAACCTCGGTGCGCTCCTCATGTCAATGGGCCTGCCATATGACAGTGACGAAGGACGCGCCGTGGCTGGTGCCCTGATGGCCATCGAGCACAGCGAAGCTTATGCACGGTCGGCCGAGATCGCCGGAAATACGAAGATTGGACCTTTCGAGGGATACGAAGCTAACCGTGAGCCATTCCTCGAGGTAATGAGAATGCACCGCGATGCGGTCGACACCATTGGCTCGAGCTGTCCAGAGTATCTTGTCGAGGCTGCGCGCGAATCTGCGAATCACATGGTTGCTCTTGGAGAAATCCACGGATATCGCAACGCCCAGTCAACGGTCCTTGCTCCGACTGGTACCATCGGCTTCATGATGGATTGCGATACGACGGGCGTCGAGCCAGATATCGCCCTCGTCAAATACAAGCTCCTCGCCGGAAAAGGCGACGGCCTGCTCAAGATCGTCAACCAGACCGTGCCCGAATCGCTCAAACGCCTGGGCTATTCGAAGAAGAAGCGCACTGCAATCCTGAAGTTCATCGATGAAAATGACACTATCGAGGGCGCACCAGATCTGAAGGAAGAGCATTTGCCGGTTTTCGACTGCGCATTCAAGCCGTTCAAGGGTGAGCGTTCCATACACCACTCGGGACACATCAAAATGATGGCCGCTACCCAGCCATTCATTTCAGGCGCAATCTCTAAGACGGTCAACATGCCGGAAAGCACTACAATTGACGAGATTTCTGATGCCTACATGCAGAGTTGGAAGCTCGGCCTGAAAGCGGTAGCCATTTATCGGGAGAACTCCAAACGGAGCCAGCCTCTCTCAACGTCGGAGGGTGGAAATACGAAAGGCGCCGAATCATCCGGGGACGGAATGGCGACGTCGGCGGAACCCGAAGTTCGCATAGTCGAGCGCGTCATCCATAAATCGGTTCGACACCGCTTGCCGGATGAGCGTCCGTCGCTGACACATAAGTTTTCGATCGCTGGACACGAAGGATATCTCCACATCGGTATGTATCCCGAGACCAAAATGCCAGGTGAGATCTTCATCACCATGGCAAAAGAGGGATCCACCATTTCCGGCCTGATGGATGCGTTTGCGACATCGATTTCGATCGCGCTGCAGTACAACGTTCCGCTGGAAGATCTGTGCAAAAAGTTCAGCCACATGCGCTTCGAGCCAAACGGCTTTACCAACAATCGCCAGATACCGATCGCGAAGTCCATCATGGACTACATCTTCCGATACCTCTCGCTGCGTTTTCTGACACAGCCTGTCGCAGAACCCGTGGCCCAGGAGTTGGAAAATTTGGAGCCAGCTTCGGACCTGGAACAGATCGATATGTTCAATCCCGATTCCGATGGTCCGGATTCTGGTGAACGGGTCATCGACCCACTGGTCAACGATTCGATCGGAGATTTTCTCGACCGATCTTCCGCCGGGAGTGGCACCGCCGTAGCCATGGCGATGCAGACGGCGCCGGTACCCACCGTATCAACATTCACTAATCAGGAGGATGCACCTCCTTGTTCAAATTGCGGCAGCATCACCGTTCGGAGTGGCTCCTGCTACAACTGCCTGAACTGTGGCAACACAAGCGGTTGCGGATGATGTCGCACTGACATCCCGCCGGGTGCCTTCCGGTGCCTATCGGGATTATACACCTCAGGGCGCGGTCTTCAGTACCTCGCCCGGTTAACGGGGAGCGTCCGGTGGTTGGTGGGACCGCCGGACGCCTTTTTTTGTGCCCACCTTCTTGAAAACAGACCCAGCGAGTCCGTATATACCTGACTCGATATCCGACGTCCACCATTATTCTCCCGCTCGCCATGCGCTTTCAAAACAAAATTGTCCTGATTACTGGAGCTAGTTCCGGAATTGGAGAAACTACCGCCCATTCCTTTGCACGAGAAGGTGCCCATGTATTTCTCGCCGCACGGAGAATGGATCGTGGAGAGGCCGTCGCCGAGAGCATTCGGGCTGCTGGAGGCGAAGCTACTTTTCATCAGGCCGATATGGGTGACCGGACGCAGATCCGGGCAATGGTTGAGGCGTGTGTTGCCAAGTATGGCGGCCTTGATATTGCTTTTAATAACGCGGGCACGGAGGGAGCCACGTTCACCCCGACCCATGAGTACCCCGAGGATGCCTGGGATGAACAAGTGTCCGTAAACTTGACGGGAGTGTGGTTCTGTATGCGCTACCAGCTTCCCGTGATGCTTGATCGCGGAGCTGGAGTAATCATCAACATGTCATCCCTCGCGGGCCTGAAGGGCTTTGCCGGGAGTTCGGGATATGCCGCAACCAAATATGGTGTCGTCGGAATGACCAAAGCCGCCGCTCTCGAGTATGCTACGCAGGGGATTCGTGTGAATGCTGTCTGCCCGGCAGTCGTAGAATCCGAGATGGCCGACCGAGTATTCTTCACCGACCGAGACGAAGAGTTCATGGAAGGAATAAGAGCTTCTCACCCCATGAACAGGATCGGTAAACCGGAGGAAGTGGCTAGCGCCGTCCTCTGGCTGGCATCCGATGAAGCTTCGTTCATTACCGGCACGACGTTGAATATCGACGGAGGAGCCGGAGCCTAGTGGGTTAATTGAACCCGCTCGGTCTGATCGATCCGCATCTTGTAGATATGGTGCTCGCCGCCCCGGTCCGAGTGAAACACGATCCATCTACCATCAGGTGACCAGTAAGGAGCCCCTTCAGATTCGTCGGGGGTGTCGGTAAGCTGAAATAACGCTCCGTTTTCAACCTGGTACAACCAGAGATCGGACGTCTTCCCCTCTCCTTTTTCCGTGGCCGCAAACGCGATAATGGCGCCGTTTCTGGATGCGGCCGGAGTGGACACATCGCTTCCCTCTATCGAAAAAAGACACGTTTCTTCCCGGCGAAAGACCTGGTTTTTGCAAATTTGTGTGGTATCGCCATCCGTTTTATCATAGATCAGATACAGCTGATCGTCGAGCCACGTCGGGTGGAATCGCTCTCCTGAATCGAACGTTATCTGGCGCGTTACGGCGGTTCTGGGATTACTCACCACAATGTTTGGACCCTCTTCAGTCATTTGCACAAAGGCGAGCATCGCGTCCGTGGGGTCCCAGGCTGGATGCATAACCTGATCGTCCAGATCGATGTACAACTGAGGATTCGTTCCGTCTGAGTTCATCCGCCAGAGGTCCCACTCACCGTCAACGCCTTCGGCGGCGTACGAGTAAGCAATCTCGGTCCCAAAATCATTCCAGGTTGGATTCGCCGCGTAGCCACGAGACGCTTTGGTCCGAACCAATTCATTTCCAGTCGGGTCGATTACTACGATTTGGGAGGAGCTTCCCCGCCGCTCGTAAAAAACGATTCTGGATCCGTACCACGCCCACTGGGGATGCATCCGCCAGACTTCTGCATCGGGATCGAGCTCGAATGTCGTCGTATCTGCCTCAGATACTGGATCCGAAACCCGGTTTTCGGTCGAAGGAGAATCGGATTCGGTCGAACCAGTTGTGTCCGGTTGGCCTTTTGAACAACCTGCCACAAGCAGGACGATGATTAAAAGGAGGGGGAAAATTCGATTCATTTCCTGGCGAGTGGAAGATGGTTTGAGGTGAGGGGTCCTACAGACGCCCTTATGCCTCTGATGTTGCGGTATAACAAAATGCCCTTGTCAATCGTTATACGCTCACATCTGGAAACTTAACCAACCAGCTTCGTAGGTAGATTTTGCTCGATGCGTTATGAAAAATATCCTGAAAGAATACGGCGTGATTGTTTTGTTGATCGTGGTTGCGATCAGCGGCTACTTCCTGTTTTCACAGAATAAACAGGATATTTTAGCGTACACCATGGATACGCTCGGCGCCCGTCTTGCTGCTCTTGCGACAAATGACGAATCTCGAGAGCGCATCGTTGAGGCATTTGATCTGTTCAGTGATCGTGTCGCAAGACAAGAATTATCACCGGAGCAGATCGAGCTGGTCGCAGCGAACGTACTGAATTTGAGTGCCAAGGGAGAAGCAATTACTCCGGAAGAGGCTGAGTTCATGTTGTACATGGACGCACCCAATTCCCTTCCTTCCCCGCTATTCGCGGAGGCCGATGAGGGTATTTTGTACGGCCAACCAGCCCCAGTTACGCCCATAACCCCGATCGCACGGACCGTTATTACCGCTGATTTTGAAGCACTGGGAAGTCGCCTCGAAGCGATGGTCAAATTTGCCGAAACGGTCGAAATCGCCCCGGCCGAAGCTTCCCGTCACTATCAGTTTGTTTCAGACTCCGATGGTATCCATGTAGTGATCGATCAGCAACTTGGCGATTTCATGTCGTCTCCAACGTTCCGCCCCATGGCTCGCGACCTGGAAGAACGAAGAATGGTGCGCTTCAATAATAAACTTGCCGAAGAGATGGACCGGGATGCCCGGGGATTCAATCGACGAAGGGCAAGGCTGACAAAAGCACAAGAGTCGATGGTTCGCGACGCAGCACAGACACAGCGTCTCAATAGTCTTGTTCGGATTCAGCGCCTGGGCGGGCTAGGAGTAAGGGTGTCCATGGACAGCACAGCGATGAATAAAGAAGTTGAGCTGATGATCATGGAGGCTATGTCGGGGGTAGAAAGCCTGCTTGAGGGAATGCGTACCGAGATCATGATTGGGACTGATTCCGTGAGTGTTTCAGTATCGAATCAGTAAGGAACGCTTCACTGCAGGCTGCCGTTCACCGTGGCCCGATTGAACACTAGTCAGCCATCGGCGCTGCCACGCTGAAGCAGAGCGAACGCTCTAGAGCCCAGCAGGGAAAGGCAAGCGAGCGATCAAGGAAAGATGCCCATCTCCGAATAGGACACAGCTACTTTATTGATGGCAACAATGAAGGCCGCGGTCCTGAAGTCGGTCTTTTTTTCGATGGCGACGTCTCGAATTTCATGGTAGGCCGTGGCCATTGTTTCCTCTAGACCTGAATTGACCAGGTCGAGCTCGTCTGCTCCCTTGGTAACTTGCATCATCTCTTCTTCCGATATGGTAGCACCCATGGAATCAGCCAGTGCTTTAACGATCCTCTCGTTACTGGCCTGTTCAAAACGTTTGCTCATTCGACCGAAGCGAACGTGGGACAGATTTTTCAGCCACTCGAAATAGGACACCGTTACACCACCGGCATTGAGGTAAACGTCGGGAATGATCAAAACTCCTTTTTCTAGCAGAATAGCGTCTGCATCGGCGGTGACGGGTCCATTGGCTGCCTCGCCGATAATTTTGGCTTTGATTCGAGCGGCGTTTTCACTCGTGATGACGCCTTCCAGAGCGGCGGGAATCAGAATATCGCACGGCATCTCGAGGGCATCCGATGACTGGGCCAGATTGGTGGCTCCCGGGAAGTCCAGTATGGAACCGGTTTCCTTTCGATGCGCAACCACGGCATCTACGTCCAGTCCATTTTCGTCGTAGATGGCCCCCTCGTATTCTGCGAGTCCCACGATGATACCACCACCTTCCTGAATGAACTTGGCCGCGTGGTATCCAACGTTACCCAATCCCTGAACGATGATTGTCTTGCCTTCAATTCCGGTGGTCAACCCCCGGCTCTCCATGTCGTCGGCGAAAGAAACAGCTTCTTTGATTCCGAAGTAGGTCCCCCTTCCGGTGGCTTCGGTGCGGCCGCGGACGCCGCCCTGGGCTATGGGTTTACCTGTCACGCAGCCTAATGCCGTGAGTGGATCATTGGTGAGGGAGCGGTATGTATCCACAATCCAGGCCATTTCCTTCGGGCCCGAACCGTAGTCTGGCGCCGGAACATCAATGCCCGGGCCAATAAAGTTCTTCGAGAATAACTCGTAGGTATACCTGCGGGTAATTCGCTCGATCTCAGCCTCTGAAAACTCCTTGCGGTCAACTTGAATTCCACCCTTTGCACCTCCAAATGGAACGTTTACGATGGCACATTTGAATGTCATCAATGTGGCCAGTGCAGCCACTTCATCCTCGTTGACCGCCATTGCAAAGCGGATGCCACCCTTGGTGGGGAGCTTATGATGGCTGTGCTCGGAGCGCCAGGCTTTGACCACTTTAATAGAGCCATCATCCCGCACGAGCGGAAATTCCATGTGATAGACTGAATTGCAAATGCGAATCTGCTTGAGCAATCCTTCCTCGTGACTGGTGTGGGCGGCTGCCTTATCAAACATCCTGTGTACTTGATCCAGAAAACTGATTGAGCTTGACATAATTCGAAGTGAATGATGGGTTCGAATCGGAAGATTTTCCCCGACGGTCCGAAAAGGAACTATCTTAGCACCGAAAAAGCAATCTTTTATCGATCAAGTATCGACAATCCTCGTCGGTAATTTCGTCCGGCACATCGCCAGAACTACCCTCCGAAATGCCCCCGCCTTCGCCCTCGCCCTCGCCGCCGAAAGAATCCACGTGCCTACTGCTGGGCAACCCGGTTGACCATTCCCTCTCCCCGCTGATACACAATGCGGCATTGAAACACCTCGACCTGGCCATTCATTATGAGGCCAGGAAGGTGAGCCGTCCGGAGCTTGAAGCCGTCGTCAACAGCATTGATGGGCACCACATCCTGGGTGGAAATGTCACACTCCCCTACAAACAGGATGTCATCGGCATGGTCGATTCCATGACCACCACGGCACACGCAGTCGGTGCTGTGAATACGATATACCGTGTCCGAGGGCGCCTGGTGGGCGATAATACAGACGTGACCGGATTCGTGGGACCACTACAGGACCTCGACTTCAAGGGGAAAACGGTCTTGATTCTCGGAGCCGGTGGGGGTGCGCGCGCCGTTGCCTATGCGGCTCTTCAGCGGCTTGACGCCAAATTGGTCCTGGTGGCGGCCAGAAATCTCGAGACGGCGCGCGCCATCAACGGTGTCGAAGCTTGCTCGTGGGATGACCGCGCCCAGGCCGCGGCTGAGGCATCGCTCATCGTCAACGCGACGCCATTGGGAATGCACCCAAATTCATGGGATTCCCCCCTTCCGCACGACCTCGAGTGGCGATCAGATCAGGTGGCCTACGATCTGGTCTACAACCCCACTGATACCAATTTCCTCATCGATGCCCGCGCGGGTGGTGCTGTTGGGATAGGGGGCCTGGCAATGTTGATCGGACAGGCCGCGGCATCTTTCCAGTTGTGGACCGGATATGTGATGCCCGTCGAAGTGGTCAAGAAGGCCGTCGCGAGTCACCTGTCGGTCAGGCGTCAATCCTGAGTCAGATGCCGATGACCTTACTCAGACCTTCGAATTTTGGCCAGAAAGGCATGATTCTAGCTGCTTTCACGACCCGAGAAGGCGGAGTGAGTACCGGACCATATCAAAGCCTGAACCTCGGATTATCAACGGAAGACGAACCCGGCCGGGTTCGCGAAAATCGAGAGCGGGCTGCCGAGTACCTGGGATTTGAGGAGGCGCGAATGGCCGTGGCGGGTCAGGTTCATGGAAACAAGGTCAAGCGTGTTTCAGAAGGTGGTCTATTCGCTGGATATGACGGACTGGTTTCTGATCAGGAGAACATTCTTCTGTGCATTTCCGCTGCTGATTGTGCCGCCGTCTTACTGGTCGACGAGCAACAACGAATTGTCGGGGCGTGTCATGCCGGATGGAAAGGTTGTGTCGGTGGGATCCTCGAAGAAACAGTTGAACAGATGTCCTCGCTCGGCGCCAATCCCTCACAAATCGAATGCTCCATTGGTCCCTGCATATCGGTAGAGAGCTTCGAAGTGGGCGAGGAAGTCGCCGCACAGTTCTCCGATCGACATGTCTTGCGGCGCCCCGATTGGCCCCGACCCCACGTCGACCTGTCCGGCGCAATCGAGGACCGGCTCATCGTATGTGGCCTCGTACCGACTCGCATCGAAAAATCGGATCGATGCACTTTTTTGGAGAAAGAAGTCTTTTTTTCGCACCGAGCTGAGCGTGGAGTGACTGGAAGAATGATGGGAATGATCGGGATGAAGACCTGACCTGTTCGCTGCATCTTCCTCGCTGAGCACGCGTTCATAGCCCATCATGAAAATTGCCCTCGCACAGTTCAATCCCACGGTGGCCGACCTCCTTGGGAATGCTCGACGGACCGTCGAGTTGGCGCAGGAAGCTGCGAATATGGGGGCCGAGCTGGTCGTGTTTCCCGAACTGAGTATTGTCGGGTACTCTCCCCACGATCTGTTTGACAACGCCCATTTTGTCGAAGCGACGGAGTTCGCAGTGCGTTGGGTACACGAACACATTCCGGAGGGGATTGGTGTTCTCGTGGGCGCTCCTGTCCGTAATCCCCAGCCGCATGGGAAGCGTCTGCACAACGCAGCGATTCTTCTGGAAAGTGGGTGCGAACCCGTCGTGACGCATAAGATGCTGCTTCCCACCTACGATATCTACGATGAGGACCGTTATTTCGAGCCCGCCGGGGAGCAGCTGGCCATCGACTTTCACGGCGTTCGTCTGGGCGTTCACATCTGCGAGGACATGTGGAATCTGGCCGAGTTTTCCACCTATCACACCTACGAGCGTGATCCCATCGCCGAGCTCGTAAGTCAGGGGGTGGACCTGCTGATCAATCTCTCCGCGTCTCCGTTCGCCCATGGAAGACACGAAACGCGCACGGAAATCATCTCCCAGATATGCAAAACCTACCACATGCCGTTCGTGCTGGTCAACCTGGTCGGAGCCAATACCGAACTCATCTTCGATGGTGACTCGCGCGTCCACGGAGCAGATGGTCAAATTCAGGCTATGGCGCCTTCCTTCGAAGAGGCGCTCGTTCTATGGGATTCGGACGATCCATCCACATTGGCAACCGATGAGCATGATCGCGCCAGCGATCTCTACCAGGCACTCGTGTTTGGAATTCGTGACTATGTCGAAAAAACAGGGGCGTTCGAGCGAGTGCTCGTAGGGTTGTCGGGAGGAATTGATTCTGCAGTTACTGCCACGTTGGCTGTCGATGCCCTCGGCGCCGAAAACGTGATCGGTATCACGATGCCCTCCGTCTATTCGACTGCGGGAAGTGTGGACGACTCGCTGACCCTGGCAGAAAATCTTGGGATAATCTGTCACACCGTACCCATCCTGGACGCGGTAAACGCGTTTGGGACGACGTTATCTGGCCTTTTTGACGGCACACGCGAGGGGATCGCCGAGGAGAATATTCAAGCTCGATCGCGAGGCATCATTCTGATGGCCGCTTCCAATAAATTTGGCCACATGGTGCTGAGCACGGGTAACAAAAGTGAAATGGCGATGGGATACGCAACGTTGTACGGCGACATGTCCGGTGGGCTCGCTGTTCTGGCCGACGTATTCAAGTCCGATGTGTATTCGCTGGCCGAGTACATCAACACCCTTGCAAAAACGGACCGGATCCCTCGACCGACCATCGAAAAGGCACCGTCTGCTGAACTACGACCCAATCAAAAGGACGAGGACAGTCTCCCACCCTATCCCGTCCTCGATGAAATCCTCTGCTGCTATATAGAGAGCCGCATGGATGTCGATGATATCGTGCGGAAGACAGGCCACGATCCGCTTCTGGTGCAAGGAATTCTGGATGCGGTCGATCGGAACGAATACAAACGAAAACAGGCACCTCCGGCACTCCGAGTCAGCGATAAGGCTTTTGGAATAGGCCGCAGAATGCCTATTGTTGCCCGATACGGTCGCAACGACATCAGGAAAATGATGGAAGACTTCCACCAGGGCATGGAATCATGATTGACTACGTTTCTGGAAAACTCGCGTCGAAGAAACCGACCGAGGCCGTTATCGATGTGGGTGGTATTGGCTACAAAATGCTGATACCAACGTCCACGTTTGAAAAACTTCCCGCGCGCGGAGCCGATGCCGTCCTGTTGACCCATCACTATGTGCGCGAAGACGCGATCACTCTGTTCGGATTCAGCACCGATGACGAACGAACCGTCTTCAATTTCATGCTGGCAGTATCTGGAGTCGGCCCGAAATTGGCGCTGGCTGCCTTGTCTGCGATGCGACCGTCTGTTATTCGCGATCGGGTGATTGAAGGCGATGCGGCGATGCTTACCCGCATCCCGGGGGTCGGGAAAAAGACGGCAGAAAGGCTCATCATTGAGCTTCGGGACCGATTCGAAAAAATGCCCATCGGCAGTTCAGTGGGCCTCTCCTCGGACGGTGCTGACCTGTCCTTCCGAACCGATGCGTTTGCTGCGCTCGAGGCTCTGGGCCTCTCGCGCTCCGCTGCAGAGAAGGCGCTGCTCTCGGTCCTTCGTAAGAATCCTGAGATCAACAACGCAGAAGAGCTGATTCGACTGGCCTTGCGGGTATAGCACGAGCATTTCAGATCAGTTTCAGCTTTAGCTACGACATCATTCAGGTTTAACCGCGCCTCGAATCGCCTTTTTAACGCGCGAAAAGGGTGGTTACCATACGATTTCAGTGTTTGATCTCGTTATTGTGATGCCGGGCACCTTTTTTCGATCTCAACCCGTATTTCAGGGGAATCTCATACTCCCGAGAACACCATGCTTCGCAATTACTTCCGAACCACCTTCCGTGTGATAGCACGTCACCCAGGTTATGCCTCAATCAACATATCTGGCTTATCGGTAGGGGTCGCAGTATCCCTCCTGCTCTTTCTGTTCTTGACTAACGAGGTCGGCTACGATCGTCACCACGAAAATGCTGATAGAATCTACAGGGCTTGGGTTCTCGAAGACTATGGTGAAAATCAGCAGTTCTTCAATACAACCACGCCTCTCCCCCTCGCCTCTATGCTGGCGGCTGCTCTTCCCGAAGTAGAATACGCCGTGCGATACGATCGGTTGACCGACACCGTCCGTCGCGGAGACACGTCCTTTGACGAGTCGATCTTCATGGTCGATCCGGATTTTTTTTCGGTTTTTGATCTGCCTGTCGTGGCTGGAAATTTAACTTCCCCGCTGGACGGACCAACCAGCATTGTTCTCACCCAATCGGCTGCGACTCGATATTTCGGTGTGGAGGATCCTATCGGAAAAGAGCTGAGTATCGACTTTTCGGGCGATCCGCACGTGTTCGAGGTCTCGGCGGTGATTGAGAATGTACGCAGGAGTTCAAATTTGCAGTTCGAGCTGCTCATCTCATACTCGGTAGCGGATTGGTTTTACTCACCGCGTCGGCACACCGCCTGGATGAGCGTAAGCCCGGAGACCTACGTGATGCTGAAAGCCGATGCAGACATCGCGGCGGTGGAGGCCAAACTTCCGAACATCGTGACCTCCGCGCTTGGCGATCGCGTTGAACCGGGGCAATACACTGTGGGATTGCAGCCCTTGCTGGACATCCATTTGAATCCGGACTTCCCGATTGGCTACGCGACGGTCAGCAGTCCAATCTATGTTCAGATACTGCTCTCTGTCGCGCTGCTCGTTCTATTGATCGCGTGTATCAACTTCGTTACGCTGTCTCTCAGCCGAGCTTCTACTCGATCCAGAGAAATTGGTGTACGTAAAGCGATTGGAGCGCAACGATCACAGCTTATTCGTCAATACTTCGGCGAGTCCAGCGTATTTACCGGAGTGGCGGTCGCAATCGGCCTGGGCCTCGCCTATCTGCTGCTTCCGGCCTTCAATGCGATAAGCAGCCAGGAACTGAGCCTCACGTTGGATGCTGCGACTTTGATGATGTTGGGTGGTCTGTTTCTATCGATTTCCCTCATCACCGGTATATACCCGGCTATAGTGATGGCTTCATTCAGCCCGACAGAAGCTTTTCGGGGAAGTTCATCCAGTGGAAGCAAACGAGGCCTCCTTCGAAAATCACTGGTCACCGTTCAATTTTCTCTCTCAATCTTGTTGCTGGTTTCCATGCTGGTGATGGGATCACAGCTTCGCTTCATCGACAATATCGACCTCGGCTTTAACGAGGACCGCGTTCTCTACATACCTACCGAACTGTCCTCAACCGAGGGAGCCAAACTTGCTGAGAGAATCCGATTCGAAACGGGAAATCGCGCCGACATTGAATCGGTGGCAACGGCGGTTGCTGTCTTTGACCCCAACGGATGGATCTTCATCGGATATCAGGCAACAGATGGCACCTATCGCAGGTTTTTTACCAACCTCGTCGACTACGAATTTGTCTCGACGATGAATCTGCGCGTTCAGGAAGGAAGATCCTTCGACCGCGACCTTCCTTCTGACGCGGTCTCCGCGCTGATTGTGAATGAGGCGTTCGTGGATGCGTACGGTTGGGAGAGTCCGCTTGAGGCGCAAATACCTGGACGATTCGCCGAGCATGAAATCATCGGTGTCGTGGACAATTTCCACTATACCTCCCTACACAATGAAATTCAGCCTGCAGTTCTGAGCCTGAGCCGCAATCTCATTATGTCCGGGGCGAACGATGTGGGCTTTTCTGGAAATCCGAATTCCAAGATCATATTTCGCGTTGCAGGAGACGACCTGCCCGGGACCTTGGCGTATCTCGAATCAATGATGGCGCGCGTCGCGCCCGAGTTGCCGTTCAGCTATCAATTTGTAGACCAGGACATCGCCCAGCTGTACGAGCAGGAAGACCGACTTTCCACCATCATTATGCTGGGAGCATTACTGGCGGTATTGATTGCCGGTCAGGGTCTATTCGGTCTCGCCGCGATCTCGGTGGCTCGACTAACAAAAGAGATCGGTGTTCGCAAGGTTCTCGGTGCTTCCGCTTCGAATATCGTCGCCCTGTTCGGCCGTGAGTTCAGTACTCTGGTGGTCATCGCTCTTGTGGTGGCCGGTCCTATCGGGTATTTCGGGCTCACCACCTGGTTGGAAACGTTCGCCTATCACACCTCAGTTGGAGTAACGCCATTTGTCGTGGCTGGCCTCAGCGCATTCGCTTTGATGTGGCTCGCCGTATCTGCGCAGGCGCTGAAAGCTGCATCGGCTAATCCAGTCATCGCACTGAGAGACCAATGATCAGTTTGAGTCGGTTTTCTCCAGATACAACGTCTGGGTAGGGAACGCGAATTCGATTCCATTCCTGGTGAAATCGTCGTAAACGGCCAGATTGATGGCTTCCTGAGTATCCATATACGTGGCGTATGCGGGCTCCAGCATGTAGTAGACGATTTCGAAGTTGATCGAAAAATCTCCGAAGTCTTTCAGGTGTGCCCGGTCAAACCGGGTGTGCTCCTGCGCTTCAATGGCGGCCTTCAACTTCTCCGGTATCGATTGCAAAACGTCATGGGGGGTGCCGTACGTCACGCCAACAGCGAAAACGGCCCGGCGCTCATTCATCTTCCGATAGTTGCGCACCCGACTTCCAAGCAGGTCGTTGTTGGAAAAGATGATCAACTCTCCAGAAAGACTCCGAATCCGTGTTGTTTTTATTCCAATATGCTCAACCGTGCCGGAAAACTCTCCCACCACCAGATAATCTCCGTCCGCAAACGGTTGATCCGCTACAATGGAGACGTAGGCCAGCACATCGGCCAGCACATTCTGGACGGCTAGAGCTATCGCGATCCCGCCAATCCCGAGACCAGCTACCAGCGCAGTGACGTCAAATCCAAAATTGTCCAGGATAAGAAGGAATGCGACCGCCCAGAGGATGGTCTTTCCTACCAATCCCATTGCCCGAGCAGCGGTCGTCTGGGAGGCTTCACCATCTCTCGCGTCGAGATACCACTTCGTCGTCATTCGAATCAGATCGTTGCCCCAGAGGCTCATCTGCAGCACGAATCCAATAAATACCAGTCTCTCGATCCATGGAATGGCCGGCGCGTCAGTCGCTATAAATTCTACGGCCAGATAAAACGCCACGACCAGAAGGAAAAACGTACGCATTCCCTGCAGTAATTCGGCGATCACATCATCAACTCGATTGTCTGTGCGTTTTGCCAGGGAGGAAAAACGACCAAACAGAAGGCGTCGCAGGGTCATCAAGACTAGGGTCAGAACCAGGGTGATTCCGCCCAATTGAAGCCATGCCAACACAGACATTCCGAGGATTTCCTGGTCAAGAAATTCCATGGTGTTACCGTTGTGAAGTGAGATTCAAGACAGCTGAGACCCGATAATACGGACCCATCAGCGAGAAATCCGCGGCCTCAAGCAGAGCTTGCGAGTTCTTCTCGATGCGGGATGAGGCCCTTGGAGGCCAGCAGTTCTGCGTTCAGAATGGCACCACCCGCGGCGCCCCGGATGGTATTGTGGCTGAGAACCACCATTTTTACATCCAGAATTTCACACGGCCGAATGCGACCGATTGTGACCGTCATGCCGCCCCCCGTGAGAACATGTTTTCGGGGCTGCGGGCCGTCTTCCTCGTCGAGAACGAGAATCGCCTGTTCAGGCGAGGAAGGCAAATCCCGCACGAGGTCAGGGCTCTGAAAGTCACGAAGAACCTTTTCAAGCTGCTTTGCAGTCCCCTTTCGGCGCAATTTTACCGACACGCACTCGAGATGGCCATCCATTACCGGTACTCGTGTGCACTGTGCGCTGATGGGAAAACTTCGATCCGCAATCCCATCTTCAGACACGTCTCCGAGAAGCTTCAGCGGCTCCGTCGCGAGCTTGTCTTCCTCTCCAGAAATAAACGGAACTACGTTTCCGAGCGAGTCGAGGGAAGAAACGCCTGGATAGCCAGCCCCCGATAGCGCCTGTAAGGTGACGACCGATACCGCCTCGATACCAAACGCGTCCTCGATGGGTTTGAGGGCCAGCGTCAATCCCACGGTAGCACAGTTCGGATTGGTTACGATGTATCCGCCACCCTCCCATTTCTGCCGTTCGATCAGGATCAGATGGTCCGGATTCACTTCCGGTATGATGAGCGGAACGTCAGCCTCCATCCGAAAATTCTTCGCGTTCGAAATAACTGGATAACCTGCCGTCGCAAAATCAGACTCGATGTCTCCCGCCACGCTCGAGTCGAGACCCGAAAAAACGAAATCGCAGTCCAACCCAGGGCGCGCCTCCTGAACGATCATTTCCGAGATGCCGATCGGAATAGGGGTCGATTCAATCCAGTGAGCGGCATCGTGATAGGCCTTCCCTGCGCTTCGACTGGAGGCTGCGAGAGCACTGATTTCAAACCAAGGGTGATTCTCGAGCAATCGAACGAACTTTTGCCCAACCGCTCCGGTCGCTCCGAGAATTCCGACTTTCAGTTTCATATGGTCGAGATCATTTCGTCATGATCAAATCTTCGTCGTCAAGACGCTCCTCCGGCTGCGGATCGCGCAGCGTCCAGACCCAACACTCCGAGCTTAGCCGCCTTCGTAAGTTTTTCCCGAGCGTCCTTTTCAACGCGACTGGGAAGCTGGGCTGGCATAATGAGCGTTCCATCACCCTGCGGATAACGAGTGGATCTTACATGAACGGGAATACAGGCCCTCAGCACGGGTTCAAATGCATCAGCATGCATTCCCAGCTGATTGCCTTCGTTCCACGTGGCTGCATCCTCGAGCAACAGATACAAAAACTTTCCCGCGTCCTTGATCTTGTTTGGATCCGCCGTGAAGAGTCCGTCGACATCAGTCCATCTATCGAACTTAGACGCCCCAATAGCTTCCGCGATCAGCGATGCTGAGTAGTCACTACCCCCTCGTCCCAATGTGACGGTTTGTCCCGAGTTGTCTGATCCGATATATCCAGTAACGACTGGAACGACCCCTTTGGGAAAATTTACGTACCAGGCCTGAGTAAGGGTTCGAGTCTGATTGCGATCCACAACCCGTGAGGACGAACCGCTTCGAACCATTTTGATGAACGATCGAGCATCAATGGCCCGGGCAGATATGTCGTTTTGTCGCAGTAGGGCTCCCACCAACGGAGCAGATATCAATTCTCCACTCGCCAGAATACCTTGACTTCGCTCCTCGGATTCGGATTTACGACAGATGTCGCGCAGATCTTCAATTTTGTCGGAAAGAACGCCCAGATATCTGCTTCTCGCTTCGTATTCGAGAGTTTCCCCGGCAAGCTGCAGGTGACGCATCACCAATTTTCGAAGCAGGGAGGCAATTTTCTTGGGCCTTGATTCTGATTCAAGTCGCTCCAGCAGATCCGTCACGCCTGAAAGAGCTGAAACAACCAGAACAGGTCGTCCGGAAGCAGCTTCTCCCCTCACGATGCCAACGAGGCGCTGCAGGGCTTCGGCTGAACCAACCGAGGTCCCTCCGAATTTGAGTACTTTGATGAGTGAATTAGACATTCCTAGTGGACGTAGCTCGCGGCGTTTACATCGATGGAGCATCCCGTAGCGTGATCGGACAATCCGCTGGCAAAAAGTACGACTATCGGTGCGATATCTGCGGGCTCGGTGAGACGATCAAGGGCGATGTCCCCCATCACAAACTCCTCTCCATAGGCATCAATGGCGTCCTGGGCCATGTCCGTTCGCACGAAGCCCGGAGCAACGGTGAACGTTTTTATTCCGTCCTTTCCAAATGCCCTAGCCACCGATCTGGCGAGAGATACGATTGCTCCCTTGGACGACGCGTAGGCCAGGTAATCCTCGGAATCACCTCGAAACGCTGCCCGTGAAGCCATGTAGATGATTCGGCCCCCACCCCGCTCCTGAAAATGTTGGATCGCCGCCCGAGTCAGGATGGCACACGCACGCGTATTTACGGCCAGCGTCTCGTCCCAGCTACGAGCCCATTCATCGAACTCGGAATTCAACGGGGCGTGAAGTACGATCCCGGCGTTGTTCACCAGCACATCAACCTTCCCGAATTCACTGACCACCTCGGAGAACAGATTGTCAGCTTCGGTAGCAACAGCCAGATCGGCGCGAAAGGCTTTAGAGCCGTTTCCTATTTCCACACAGAGCGCCTCGGCTGCCTCTGCTGAGCGGCCGTAGTGGACGGCCACAGTTGCGCCCGCTCCGGCGAGTTGCCGAGCAATTTCCTGTCCGATGCCGCGACTCGCACCGGTGACCAACACCACCTGATTTGTCAGATCTATACGCATGTTCGTGAGAGCTGTACTGTTTTAGGTCTTCTGGTCTGGGTCTTTCTCAACCAGCGTTTAACTTTTCGATTCAGATGTTCCGCCTCTAGCAGGAACGCATCGTGTCCGTGTGTCGAGTCCAATATTTCTAGTTCCGCGCGAGGAATGTGGAAAGCCAGTTCTTCCTGTTCCACGACGGGGAATAACACATCACTACTGATACCCACAACAAGAACCTCTTGCTCAATGGAAGCTAGAACCCGTTCATAATTCCCTTCACTCTGGCCCGATCCTGGGCCTGACTCTGGCCGCTGCACTGACTCTGACCGCCGCCCTAGCCCCCTACCTCGCGCGAGATCGTGAGAGTTCGTGGTCTGAGAAAGCCGAACGTAGCAGTTCGCATCGAAGCGGTCGACAAGCTTTTTGCCCTGATGACGCAGGTACGATTCCACTGAAAAGGCCTCCTGCTCAACAATCTTGTCCCTGCCGAATCGATCCGAGAACGATATCTGATTCCGATACGATAACATGGCCATCATCCGGGCCGTGGCCAGTCCGGCCCGGGGCGGACTGGCCACGGAGTAATTACCACCATTCCAGTTTGGATCAGCATAGATCGCCTGTCTCTGCGCCTCACTCCACGCGATGCACCACGCCGAGTGACGCCCGCTCGTCGCAACGGCCACAACACGTTTCAGTGATCGATCCATGAGGGCCCATTCCAGTGCGATCATGCCGCCTAGCGAGCCTCCAATAGCTACTTCTATGCCGGTAACTCCCAATTCATCAAGCAGGCGTCGCTGCAGCGCGACGTTGTCCCGGACCGTCGGTATCGGAAATGAATTCGCATAAGGCTTGCCCGTGCCCGGATCAATACTGGTAGGGCCCGTCGTACCGTAGCAGGATCCAAGCAGGTTTATGCAGACAACAAAATGAGTGCTGGTATCGAGTGCCCGGCCTGGCCCGATCATCGGCGCCCACCAATCCGCCGCGTTGCTGTCTCCGGTAAGAGAGTGAAACACGACGATCACATTGTCGCGGGATTCATTCAATTCACCCCACGTTCTATAGGCCACGTCGACATCCCGAAGAGTAAAGCCGCCCTCAAGCCGGACCGAATCGAAATATTTAATTCTGAGTTCAGACATGCGCGGGTGACTGCACTTTTATTGTCGGAGCGGGTTGACATCGCGCGCTTTCGAGGGCCTGTTCCAGGTCTTCGAGGAGATCGTCAATATGCCCAATGCCGACAGACAGTCGGATGATATTGTCCGTGATGCCGGCCTCTTCACGTGCTTCTACTCGCATGGAAGCGTGACTCATTGTGGCCGGCTGCTCGATCAAAGATTCGACACCACCCAGCGATTCGGCAAGCGTAAACACTCTAGTCGAGCTCAACAGGCGCCGAATCGAGGCTGCATCACCTTTCACCTCGAATGACACCATGCCCCCAAATCCTGACTGTTGTGTGCTGGCCAAGTCGTGATCCCGGTGCGAGGCGAGTCCGGGGTAGAACACCTGCTCGACTGAGTCGTGGCTGTTGAGGTAGGCCGCAACCGCATGGGCATTCTCTTCGTGCTGTTTCATCCGGAGCGGCAAAGTTTTCAGGCCTCGTAGAATGAGCCAGCTGTCAAACGGAGCGGATGTTGCACCCAGGGCATTTGCCGCAAAATGTGCGCGCTCCCGATTTTCCGGGGTGGCGGCTATTATGGCACCGCTTACCACGTCAGAGTGACCATTCATGTACTTCGTGGTAGAGTGAACGACAAAGTCGGCCCCGAACTCTATCGGTCGCTGAAGAACCGGAGAGAGGAAAGTATTGTCGACCACGAATTCAATGCCGGCTTCTGAGGCGATGAGTCCGATTTCTCTCAGGTCGTAGACCCGGAGGAGTGGATTGGATGGAGTTTCAACCCAGACAGCACGTGTTTCAGGACGAATGTGTAGAGACAGGCTGCTCGGATCACTCAGATCGACGAAGGAGACGCTCAGCTTACCCTGATTCTGAAGCCACGTCAGAAGACGCTCCGTTCCGCCATAGCAGTCGTGGGAGCAAACGATGTGTGCTCCAGCTTCGTACATCGACAGAAGTGTGGAGATCGCTGCCATCCCGCTTGCCACACAGACGGCACCGGCGCCGCCCTCGAGGTCCGCGATCGTCCGCTCGAGCGCATCCCTCGTTGGGTTTCCGCTGCGAGAGTAGTCGTATTCAGGTTTGCCATCGGTATCGTCAAATCGAAAAATGGCAGATTGATAGATGGGTAGTGATACACTTTTGTACGCACTATCTGTGCGCTGACCGGCAAGCGTGAGTCGAGTCTGGGGATGCATTTATCTGATCGGGAATACTTTCATGAATGAAAAAGTCTCCAGCCTGAAAGCCGATCTTCGATTCCTGCTTCGCTCGTAGTCCCCGTGTTGCCGAATCCTGACGGGAAATGCTGAAGCGGTATGGCTTCGCTGGCCGCACGGCCAGTGGCATTTCCCCATCTGCGCCGGATACAAAAAAACCCTCCAGAGATTCGGGAGGGTCACCTAAAGCAGTGCTTCGGATTCCTTCCCATCTGTCTCGGCTTCGTATCGAGCAGGATTTAGCACCATTATGTTTCGTATTCGAAACGCGGTTGCTACGACGTCTCAGGGCCTGTCCCTCGGTCGTTCTTGATGGAAGTGCCGCGAGTATACGGCGCGACTACCAGTTGGCGCAAGTACGGCACCGGGTGTCCTCGAATCTTAACACTCTCTGTTAAATGCCTCTCGTTTCGCTGATCGCTCAGCCTCGACCCGCGCCGGTTCGAGACCGGATCGCGACAATTCAGCCATTATGGAGCCCTGGAGAGCATTTCAGGTACGGGACTTGAGTGAGTACTGGACAAATCCCACCGATCTATCAACGGAGATTGACCAGGACATGAAAATGAAAAAAATATTTGGGCGCCAGCGATAATCGCCGTCGCGATATCAATATCGGGTTGCGCCTCAACGATGGATGTGTCTGATGATGCAGACATATCCACCGTCACCGACATCAGTTGGCTCGAAAAAAAGCTCCAGAAAAAGGGAGTCTTCATCTCTCCTAACGGACCTGCGGATCTGAGCGTGCCGGCAACGTCCAGTACCCGACTCGTGCTCAACGGCAGAGAAATATTGAGCGTTTACGAGTTCGATGATCTGGATTTGGCTTCCGGCCAGGCGTACAAGTTTTCTAACTCAAATCCTGCGGATGACGTGTATTTGAAAGAGTCACTGGTTGTCGTGCGTCGCAGCCGACGTGACACGGGGTTATCACAGACCCTGCGAGATATTCTGGGAGAGGCGCTCTAGGGCGTCAGGAAGACGAAATCTCCCGGATACTTCTGGGGTGCGGGCGGGCACGGTTGGTGGTGCAAGATGAGTGGTTGCCCGCCCGCACACCTGGATTGGAATTCAACAGAGACCCGGGCGACGCGCGCACCGTCAGGCGTCCAATCTCTCCGCATACGGGACGGTTGTGCCCGTTTCTACATACTTTTTGAGCAATCGGAGGTACATTGCCCAGCAGAAACACGAGATGCGATAGTGCTCGCCATCGGTCTCCCAGCCTGAGTGTAGGAACGTGACCCAGGTCAATCCTTCTTTGTCTTCAAGGTCGATCCTTAGGCGCGTTCCAGTCCAGTTGGGCATGGCCTCAGTAAAAACCCACTCGATCGAGCGATCAGTTTCAACGTGGGTAACCTCTGCTCTCCAGTCATTTTCCTCCGAAAAGAAAAATCGGTATTCGCATTCGCCGTAAGGCTCGCCCTCACTTTCAAGGGTCCACCAGGAATTCAGGCCTGCCGGGGTTGAAATGGCTTCAAAAACCTCCGACAGAGATCCAGCGATAGGAAACTTGTGATTAATATCTACCATGATTCTCTTCAGGATTTCCTGAAAGAATAAGTGTTCGACCCGACTGAAACCCGTTCTTCATGCTGTAGGCCGAGGTAATCAGGAAGTCCACATAGCCGTCGACGTCGCCCATTCCCGTCGAATCAAATCCAAGGGTCTCTCCAGCTACCTTTCCCGTGATTTCAAACATAAGCGATCCGTCGTGGCCCGAATGGATGAAAAGTTTTCCACCGGACGGCGCTGCGCTCGCGTTCTGCCACGCTCCCACAACGAGATCATCGAACCCGTCTCTGTTGACGTCACCTGCGTCCGAGATACCGATTCCGAAGCCTTCGCCAGAGTTTTCTCCCGCCAGTGAGTACAGCAACGCCCCGTCTCGACCGGAGTACAGATAGACTTTCCCGGCACCCGCGGCAATTGAATTGTCTCCCCAATCCGAGATGTATACATCCTCATACCCGTCAGCGTTGAGGTCTCCAACTACCGATAAAAACATACTGCCGTACTGCGCCGCGCCCGAATCCGGCTCAGCGGTGAAGTGGGGTTCTCCCGAGAGACTGGTGTAGACGTAAGATTTTCCATTTCCCTCTTCGCCGGCTCCGGGCGCACCGACGATTAGAGTGAATCCCCGAGTGTGACTGGCTCCGGAAACAGAAGACCCAAAACCGTGTCCCGCGCCCTCTCCTGAGAGTTCCATGAGGCTGGATTGGTCCGCCCCCGAGATTACATGAACCCGGCCGGAACCGGACAAGTCACCTCCGTTGATGGCGCCTCCAAACACCTGAAAAGGCTCTCCGATCAAAATGTCAGAGTGTCCGTCGCCATCGACGTCCCCGACTCCTTTGACCGATAACCCGAACGCACCCGAGGTATCTGCCCCGGCCACGGTAAAGAGCTCTTTTCCATCGATCCCCGAAAACACCGTCACCAGATTCACGTAGGGCGCTCCTGCAACTACATCTAGAACCCCGTCTGCGTTCACGTCTCCCGCAGCCTCAATTCCATGTCCGAGGCGACCGCCTGCGTGCTTCCCCACCGCGCTCCACAACAGACGACCCGTACGGCCGGAATACGTGTAAATCTTACCCGCAGCACTCGAATAACCGGGAGATGATGTGGTCACATCGTTCACCCCGTCGACATCGCCAATATTGCGGGCAATCCATCCGAAGGTGTCCCCAGCGTTTTCTCCATACCAGTCCTGAATGACTCTCGTACCTTCGACAAACGAGTCGGCGTACTCACTGTCTGCGGGAAATAAATTCTGATATCTCTCATCGTCCCGGAGGTTGGCCGCTGCCGGAGACACGGCCACGTTGGCCACCAGAAACGTCCCCGTATCCTTGGCCTTGAACAACCACTTAAACGCGTTGTCGTGATCATCAAGCAAACCGTAGGCCACACCCACGTTGAACAGGGCTCTCGAGGTTGGTACCAGATCGGCCGCGCTCTTGAAGGCTTTCAGGGACTTTTCGAGGTCAGCATTGCGCCGGTAGGCACCGGCCAGCGATGTCACCCTGAGATGACCGTCCAGTCCTGTATTCATAGGCAGCCAGGACCGACTCCATGGGTTGAGCTGAAAAATTCCACTGCCATAGGTAGAAATATGTGGGACCCCCTGAAGGTTGAACTGAATGGCGCGGATATCCTCCGAACCTATCAGACCGGTGCCGAGTCGATGCCAGCTCTGGCCGTCATCATACGACTCAACAACCCCGGTGAAGCGGGTTCCGCCGAGTAAACGGTCGCCAAGGACTCCGAAGCTCTGCACGTCAAACCACGGCATATCGATGGTCGTCATGAGTTGCCATGAGGTGCTACCCGATTCTCGTCGCCAAGAGTCTCAAGCCGCACCTGCCATGATGGTGCCAGCGGATGTCCTGAGGACGGCACTCACGTCGCGAGGCGCTTGATCGGCGCCGTTTATCGGAGACGCTATCCAGAATGAACCACTGAACAGGTAGACGCCAGCATGGTAACCGGCCAAAATCGTCGCGTCCTCGGCAATGAAGATATCCCGTATTGACGGCATGCCGGGAGGACCCATGGCTTCCCAGCCGCCGTTCACCAAATTTCGCCAGAGACCAGCGGTCGTCGCGGCAACCAGGTTTCCATCTGGATCCAGCGCCACATCCGTGACCTGTTGCACGAGCGGCTCGACTTCGTCGACCCGTCGCCATGAAAGGCCGAGGTCGGTGGACTGGAACAATCCGCCCTCCGTACCCACAATCAGCCGCCCGTCATCCAGTGAGTTGACGGAATTGATCCTGCTTTGAATTCCTTGATTTGAGCTTTCCCAGGTTGACCCACCATTGATTGATCGGTACACTCCTAAACCTTGCGTACCAACAAGTAACGACGTTTCTGTGAACAACAGGGATTCTACACTGGAGCCCGTAGCAGATTGGGTGAACCAGGTGCTTCCTTCGTCATCGGTGTTGTACAGATTCCGGTACCCACCGGCATAAAGCTTCCCTTCTGGTCCCACCTTCAAGACAGGAACTATCAGTGGATCCGTCAAGGGTTGTATACAGGTCCAGATATTACCATTGCCTCGGCTTCTGTAAATCGCGCAGCCGCCCCCGGAAGGATTCGAGCCGGCGAATACGTGCCCCTCTGCATTGGTCTCAACCGTGAGTACGTCGTACTCCTGGAGTCCGAAGGAGGCAAATTCCCAGGTATGGCCGCTGTCGTTCGACCGAAATATTCCTAACGATGTGGCTGCGAAATAGTACTCGGAATTGAATGACAGATCCTGGACGTTGACGCTGAATCCCTCCAGGGTTTTGGCCTCCCACGAAGCTCCCGAGTCTTCTGAACGGTAGACAAACCCGTTCGAGCCCGCGATCATCAAGCCGGGAACGGGCTCAATCAGCGTCGAAAGAAATACGTTTTGCAGCGCGGCGAATTGCCATGCCGACGACCGAGGTGATCGTTTGAACAATCCCGCTCCGTATGAGGCCGCCCAGATGGATCCGTCCTCGCGAATATGGATGTCACGAATATCGATTGAGATCAAGCCATCGGAAAAACCCTCCCATGTCAAACCGTCGTCGGAACTACGGAAAACGCCGTTCGCCGTGGCAGCGTAGATCCACCCGTCATCGCTCATTTCCAGATCTCGGACCGCGGTGCCGCCATACGGGCCGTTTGCGCGCTCCCAATAATCGGTCTGAGCGCTGGCTGGAACAGTCAGCGCGCAGACAACGATGAGCCACAAGGTCACTGACCAGGATGGTTTCGACGCGATATGAGGATGAGGTACAGGCATACATCTTCATTATCGATGTGACTGGCTCCGGAAACAGAAGACCCAAAACCGTGTTCCGCGCCGTAAATGACGAATCACCGTGCCTCTAATAGCAATTCAAGCTGTTTGGGGATCTCTCAGCCGGCGCTACGAGCCTTTTCAATCAACTCTTTCTGCTCGTCGGTAAGCTCGACGGGAATCTGGATATCCAGGTGCACGATCAAATCGCCTGTCTTGGACTCGGTTTCTACGCCATGCCCCCTGATCCTGAGCTTTTCACCGGGCTGAGACCCTGCGGGAATATTCAGCTTCAATCGCTTACCGTGGGGGGTCTTGATCTGCGTTCCGACACCCAGCATGGCATCGAACGCAGACACTTCGAGATTTGTGTGGACGGCGAGTTCTTCCCGGACGAAATCGGGGTGGTCCTCGACGCGAATGGTGACGTATAGATTTCCCGATCCGCCATTGGGCATCGGCCGTCCCTTCGACCGGATTCTGACTTGATGACCATCTTTGACTCCTTTGGGGAAAGGAATGGACAGCTTTTCGCCATCGAGAGAAAAAGTGATTTTGCCTCCTTTCAGCATTCGACTGAATGAAATTCGCACGGTCCTCTTGCGGTCGTACACCTGCGCCGCTTTTGTTGAGGGCTGTGAACGACCTCTTGGTTCCGCCTGATCTGGAGCTGCACCACCGAAGAAGCGCTCAAAAATATCTCCGAATCCTGCTCCCGGATCAAATCCAGTCTGATCCATCCGAACGTACGTTCCATCCGGGTTCTGGTAGAAGTTGCCTCCTGTCCGCGTGCGAAACGGATCTTGACCTGCCCCTCCGAATCGACGCATTCGGTCGTATTGACGTTTCTTCTTGTCATCTGACAGAATCCCGTAGGCCTCCTGCACTTCCTTGAAGTGCTCCTCCGCTTTCGGATTGTCCGGATTCGTGTCGGGATGAAGTTCGCGAGCGAGTTTGCGATACGCCTTTTTGATTGCGTCCGAGTCCGCGCTCTCAGAGACTCCAAGCCTTTTATATAAATCTGCAGACATTTATTGGGGCTAAATCAATGGTAGGTTCTGATCATCAAACTTCGCGCGCGTTTCGGCTGCCAACTGGATTGGACCCGATGGGGACACTATCCTGCCGATTCTGCGCTCGGTATCCGTTGCAGAATCACTCCAATTTCGTGCCAACCACCCGAATTCGGTAGTTATGTCAGACATTCAGCCCATCCGAAAGGTTCTCATCGCCAATCGTGGTGAAATCGCCGTTCGCATAATCCGCACCTGCCGAGAGTTGAATATCGAGACCGTTGCCGTCTTTTCCGAAGCAGACCGCACCGCGTTGCATGTACGCATGGCCGACGAGGCCTTTCCCATTGGTGCTGCTCCATCTTCCGAATCTTACCTGGTCGCGGATCGCATTCTTGAGGTTGCCCGAACCTCTGGCGCGGATGCCGTTCACCCTGGCTACGGATTTCTCTCCGAAAACAGCTCATTTGCTCGGTCATGCGCCGAAGCGGGTATCCGCTTCATCGGGCCACCACCTGAAACGATTGATGCAATGGGCGACAAGACTGCCGCCCGCGCACTCATGCAGGAAGCTGGAGTGCCCATGGCGCCTGGAACCGTTGATGCGATAAAGGACCGGGCCGAAGCCGCCGTACTGGCTGAAGACATCGGATATCCCGTACTCATCAAGGCAGCGGCGGGTGGAGGCGGTAAAGGCATGAGAATCGTCGAACACGCCGACGAATTCACCTCCGCAATTGAAGCGGCCTCCAGAGAAGCCGCTTCAGCCTTCGGCGATGGCCGCGTATTCATAGAGAAATACATCGATCAGCCTCGACACATCGAATTTCAGATCCTGGCTGACGCACACGGTAACACCGTCCATCTTTTCGAGCGTGAATGCTCCATTCAGCGTCGTCACCAGAAGGTGATCGAGGAGGCTCCGTCCAGTGTATTGACCGATGATGTCCGCGAAGAAATGGGCGCTGCGGCCATCAAAGCGGCTGAATCCTGCGGCTACGTGGGAGCGGGTACGGTTGAGTTTCTCCTGGATAAGGACATGAATTATTACTTCATGGAAATGAATACGCGCCTTCAGGTGGAGCATCCGGTGACCGAAGGTATCACGGGCATCGATCTTGTCGAGATGCAGATCCGAGTCGCCGAGGGAAATAAATTGCCCTTTTCGCAGGATGACCTTTCCATGCGCGGGCACGCGATTGAGTGTCGGATATATGCCGAAGATCCCCTGAACAATTTCATGCCGTCACCCGGAAAGCTGCTGCTCCACGATCCCCCGTCCGGATTCGGAGTCCGCCTCGACAGCGGTGTCAAACAGGGCGATGAAATCTCACTGTACTACGACCCGATGATTTCCAAGCTCACAACCTGGGGCGCAACGCGCACGGACGCTATTGCACGTATGAAAAGGGCTCTGACTGAATATGAAATTGCGGGCGTACCGACCACGATCTCATTCTGCCGATTCGTGATGGAGCATGAAGCATTTACATCCGGCAATTTTTCGACGCATTTCGTGAAAAATCATTTCCAACCCGAACAGCTCGAAGAGTCCGACGAGGAAACTGAAAGGATTATCGCGATTGCAGCGGCGCTTTATGCCGACTCGCATCATCCTGAGGCCAAATCAAACAGCAACGGTTCAATTTCAGAGTTCAGCGCCTGGCGTCGCAACCGCATGGCAGCGGAGTAATCCCCCTCGCACCCTGGCCCTCTCCTCGCTAGATCCAGGCTTGTTTGAGCGTCAATCCTTGAGAAACGAGCCAGTCAGTTACCGCCATCACGGCCTCGCGAACAGCCTTTGTTGTCATCGGATCGCCGAATGTCTGCAAGCTCACGAGAACACCCTCTTCGGTGGGCCATGCCTGGATGAGGAGTTCCTGTCGCAAGTCCGGCTCCTCAGTAACAGCCTTGAAGAGCAAGCCATCGGATGCCAGATCGCGATACGCTTCAAGAATAATAGCGTGGCCGCCCGCGAAGGGTCTGACCTGCTTTTCGAAGGGTCCCACAGATGAGAGAGAGCCCTCCATTGTCGCGTGCTGCATCGGTATCGTTTTGATTAGGCTGGGCGTGTTCGGAGCAATCTTGGTGCACCGAAATTCAGCATGAAAGATATCCCTTTTTTGCTCTCTCCACTTGCGTGCATACTTCGTTTCCAGTGTTGCGGGCGGTGGAGAGCCCGGTATCACGTCAAAACAGGCCGAGGCACCCGCCTCTTCGACAGAGAACGCATAATACTCCGCATGATCCGTTGTCAGAAACAGGGAGCCACCTTCGCGCAACCTGGATGACACGGTATGGAAAAACGGAACCTGTAGAAGGCGGTTCTTGCGGTGTTTTTTGCGCGGCCAGGGATCGGGGAAATTGACATATATGCGATCCAGAGCACCTTCTGGGATGATGTCACGGACCAGAAATTGGGCACTCCCCTTGTAGAGTCGAACGTGCTCGATCTTACACCGCTTCATTCGACGATAGGCCCGCCATACCGAGCCGAGCGACACTTCAGCACCCAGCAGATTCCACTCGGGGTGCGCCGCGGCGAGATGCTCCAGATACCGACCATCTCCGAATCCCACCTCCAACACCAGCGGGGCCGAGCGTGAAAATAGACTGTCGGGGTCGGTTGGCGTGTCCAGATGACCTACACGAATGAGTATCGACATGCCTCGGCCTTGGAATTCATGCTACTTCAGGTTTCGGAGTTTCGTCTCGCTCCAGACTCCTATTAAGATCTATTTAGAACTGCGAGGCCGTGCACGCAATCTATTCTTCCTCGTCTTCCGGGGATCGAAGACCCAACTCACGGTCCACAAGGAACAGTCCCTGACCAGACTGACCCGCGAGGCGCAGGCTGTCGATTATGGTTTCGACGTTGTCTTCTTCCTCAACCTGCTCATCAATGTACCAGTGAAGAAGGGTCTGCATCGCGTAGTCTTTTTCCTCGACGGCGACCTCATAGAGCCCGTGGATGAGCCTTGTTACCGTACACTCCTGCTCCAAAACCTGTTCAAAAGCATCCAGTGCGGTATCGAAGGACACTTTGGGTTGCTTGATCGGGTGCAGCTCGGGAGTTTTTCCCCTCCGGATAACGTGATCCCAAAACTTGAGAGCGTGGCCGGTCTCCTCCTGCCACTGGAGGCGCATCCAGCTGGCTGCGCCACTCATTTTCATCTCCTCGAATCTCGCCGACATGGCCAGATACGTGTATGCCGACTGAAATTCGGCCTGAATCTGCGCATTGACTGCGTCTAACATCCGTTGATTCATTGTGATGCGCGTCTTTTGGGGTGTTTTTTTCGTGTTCAGGTGCAACGAGCAAGTGAGGCAACGGTTTTAGCACGGCCGGAGATTCACTCGGATTGAACAAAATAGCAGTTGATGCGGTAGTACGCGCCCCGGCCATGCAACCAATCTCAGAAATCTCCGCGCCCGAACACAGTTACTAATTCAGTTTTTGCGGACGAATTCTATTAAATGATGGCAAGCACTTCTCGCATTTTGTGGGCCGATGATGAAATTGATCTTCTCAAGCCCCACATCCTTTTTCTCGAATCTCGAGGTTATGAAGTCACAAGCGTGACCAATGGAACCGACGCGATCGAACACGTCCGATCTGGAAAGTGCGATCTGGTACTCCTCGACGAACAGATGCCGGGAATGGGCGGTCTCGAAGCCTTGACGCTGATAAAGGAAATCTCGTCAGACCTGCCGGTCGTGATGATTACCAAGAGTGAAGAAGAGCGCATCATGGAAGAGGCGCTCGGTGGAAAGATCAGTGACTATCTGACAAAGCCCGTTAATCCCAGTCAGGTCCTCCTGACCTGCAAGCGAATTCTGGATGGGCGCCGGATCAAGACGGAGCGAGCGTCACAGGACTACCTGCACTCATTTGGAGAGATAACGGCTTCCCTCATGAATCCGCTGGGGCATGCAGACTGGGTGTCTCTCTACCAGCGATTGATCAACTATGACGTTGATCTGGGCGCAGACGAAGGTGTGCGACAGGTTCTGGATGACCAGTACAATGAAGCCAACCGAGCGTTTTCCCGATATGTGGAAGAATCGTACAAGGGTTGGATTGCAGGCGTTGATTCTCCCCCCAATGAAGACCGACCGGTTCTGTCTCACGAGGTAATTGCCCGGTGGGTCGTTCCGGAGCTCGGCAAGGGCAAGCCCGTGATCTTTTTCGTGATCGATTGCATGCGATACGATCAGTGGCTGGAATTTGAGAAATTATTGGCGCCGCTGTACTCGATGGAAAAGGATTATCACTATTCCATCCTGCCCACGGCGACACCTTACTCGAGGAATTCGATTTTTGCCGGAATGCTGCCGAACGATCTGGCTGGCCAGTACCCGCGCCTCTGGGCTGCGGGAGAGGACGACGAACACAGCCGCAACCGAAACGAAGAGCAGTTTCTGAACGATCAATTGAAAAGGCGGCATCTCAACACGCGGGTCCGGTACGACAAACTGGTGGGCACCCGCGATGGCCGTGAATTCCAGTCATCTGTTCACGATTTACTGCAGAGTGATCTGAGCGCAGTGGTTGTCAACTTCGTAGATATTCTTGCTCATAGCCGATCTGACTCTCCTGTCCTGAAAGAACTGGCTCCAGATGAACGGGCCTATCGAGCGCTGACGCGGACCTGGTTTGAACATTCCTGGCTGTTCTCGGCCTTTCAACAGCTTGCAGAAACCGACTGTACGATCGTCATCACGACGGACCACGGAGCAATCCGCAGTCTGCATCCGACCAAAGTCGTGGGAGATCGGGAAACTTCAACGGCACTTCGATACAAGTATGGTCGCAATTTGAAGTGTGACAAGCGACACGCGATTCTGGTTGAGAACCCGACGGACTATGGACTACCCACCGACAATCGGAGCACAAACTTCATTATCGCCAAGGAAGACTATTATTTCGTATACCCGACGAACTACCATCACTATGTAAACAAGTATCGGGATACCATGCAGCACGGTGGTATATCCATGGAAGAGATGATTTTACCAGTGATCACGATGCGCCCTAAATAGTTAATGGAATCGTTCAGTAAGATTAGCACTTCCGAAGAGGAGACCCGGCGCCTTGGGTCTGAGTTCGGAGCCGCCCTGGGTGAGGGATCCATTGTCGCTTTGGTAGGTGATTTAGGGGCCGGGAAAACGCAGTTCGTCAAGGGGATCGCGACGGCACATGGGATTGATCCAACGTCAGTGTCAAGCCCTACCTTTACTATTGCTCACGAATACTCAGCTGCAATCCCCATCTACCATCTTGATCTTTACCGGCTCAAGGGTCCCGAAGAAGTGGTACGAAGCGGTGTTGAAGATTATTTCGACCGCGGCGGAATATGCTTGATCGAATGGCCCGAGAAGGCAGAACATCTGTTGCCCGCCTCCACCATTCTGATCCGTATTCAACACCTGGGGGAAGACAAGAGACGAATCGAGTGCTTTTCCTCCCTCGAAAGATGAACCCGGCACTTCGATATCTGGAGGGCTTACCGCGATACGTAACTGCGGGACAGATAGCCATCAAGCCTGGTTTTGACCGGATTCGCCGGTTGCTGGATGGAATGGATCGTCCTGAGGAATCCTTCCGATCGGTCCTCGTTGCAGGCACAAATGGAAAGGGTTCAGTCTCTTCGATTCTGGCCGCCTGTCTCAGCGCTTCCGGGGAACGAACCGGGCTTCATACATCTCCCCATCTGATACACGTCAGTGAACGCATGCGGGTTGACGGTCGTGCTGCGACCCAGGAATGGATAGGTGATGCGATTACCAAGCACACTGGCTTGTTCGAGGCGGTTCAACCCAGCTATTACGAAGCTGTGCTCGCACTTTCGCTTCTGCACTTTGCAGAGAAGGGTGTTGATCGTGCGATCGTCGAGGTAGGACTGGGCGGCCGATTGGATGCAAGTAACATCCTGGACGCAGAGGCTTCGGTAATAACCTCCATCTCACTGGACCACATGGAGATTTTGGGTTCATCGATTGAAGAAATAGCCAGGGAGAAAGCGGGGATCTTCAAGGAGGGGCGACCGGCCCTGGTGGGCAAGCTCTCATCTTCAGCGAGTGCGGTGGTAGAGCAGATTGCAATCGAACAGAACGCACTATTCGAACGGGCCGCCGACTTCCTGTCAGTCACTCGAGAGACCCGAGCAACGGTCCGAGTCACGGCTGGCTCCGGCGAATTGAATTCAGTGGTGATGGACCTGAAAGGCACTCACCAGCTCGAAAATGCCGAAACAGCCTTGCGCACTTTCGAACGAATTGGCGCGCCGTGGTCGGATGCAGCAATTCGATCAGGACTGGGCTCCACGGCGCGCCTGAGCGGAATACGGGGGCGATCCGAGACTATCCAGACGAACCCACTTGTCATGATTGATGTGGCACACAATCCGGATTCCCTAGATGCCGCCCTCGATACATTTGATAGCGCCCGTGATCAGTCCCGACACGGTAGCTGCCTGATAATCGGTCTGGTCTCTGACAAGGACGTGGCTGCCATCGGTGCCCTCATCGCTCGGCGTGACATTCGTGTGATAGCCGTTCCGACTGGAGGTGAAAGAGGATTGCCCGCCGAACACCTCGCAAGAACGCTGAGAACTTCCGGTATCGAGACCGTAGAAATCGCTTCATCGGTGCGAAATGCACTCGATTCGACTCGTCCAACCGATAACGAATGTCTTATTGCAGGCTCTTATTTGGTGGTTGCCGAGGCGATCCAGGCAGTTGAAGGCTGAGCGCTGGATGATTCATGCATTTTTCTGCCTGAAAACGAACCTTTCTTGATTTTGCCCTGTAATAGCCTATCTTGAGAGTCATAAGTGCCCAACGCGCACGATTTTCCGTGCCTTGGCTCTTCGCCGACCCACTCCTTTCCGGGATCCGGCTCCTTTGAATTTTGCGGCCAGCCCGCATATTTCAGACTCTTTCCAACAATTCCTTTTATTCGAATAGAATTCGATTGATCGTCGGGCGAGGCCTATCCGGATTTCACTCCGGAACGACGCCTCCTCAACACCCGATAAGACGCTCTACCAAATGAGCGACGATCAGCATTCCCATTAACTGATACATGAAGATTGCAGACCTTCAGGACAAAAAGCTTCCTGAACTAAAAGACCTTGCAAAGCAGATGAGCCTTTCCGGTTTTTCCGCAATGCGAAAACAAGACCTGATTTATCTCATCCTTGAAGCCAAAGCTGATGCTGCCGCCGGAAACAACCGGGGGCGTTCACAGAGCGAGCCGCGAGGAGAAAGAAATCGTGACCGATCCAGATCCGACCGCGCAGAAGACGGCGGATCAGATTCAGACGGTGACAGTGGTCGCGACTCGCGCCCACAACGCCGTTCATCGGATCGACAAAAAGAGGATCGTGATTCCGGTCGGGGTCGTGATGACAACGAATCTCGCCAGGGCGGCGGGGACGCGGCTGATGGCAGGGATGAAGCCCGAGAAGGTGATTCTCAGCGACGGGATCGCGGACGTGGACGCGGTGATCGTGGACGAAATGATCGCGGAAGAGGTCGGGATGACCGAAGACGCGATGACCGAGGACGCGATGACCGAGGACGCGATGACCGAGGACGCGACGACCGAGGACGCGACGACCGGGGCCGTGATGACCGGAGTCGCGACGACCGTGGCCGCGATGACCGGAGCCGCGACGACCGTGGCCGTGATGACCGGAGCCGTGATGACCGGAGCCGCGACGACCGAGGACGTGACGACCGTGGCCGTGATGACCGGAGCCGTGACGACCGGGGCCGCGATGACCGAGGACGTGACGACCGGGGCCGTGATGACCGTGGACGCGACGACAAGAGAGGCCGAAGCGAACGTGGCCGGGGTCGTGATGACCGCGGACGGGGTCGCGACGATAGAGGTAGAGACGACAACAGGGGCCGTGACGATCGTGGACGCGGGCGTGGAGGTCGGGACGATCAGAACAAACGTGGGCGCGATCGAGATGATCGTGGACGCGACGGAAACCGTAATCGTAATCGCAACCGTAATCGTGAGGCCAGAGAGGAGCGCCGTCAGCACGTATATGAGGATCAGCCTGTCTACATGCAGGAGTACGATCCCAACAGTACCGAACTCGAAGGGATGATTCGCAAAGTCGGGGTGCTGCAAATTCTCCCCGACGGATATGGATTCATGCGAAGCGCAGAGTACAACTACCTTCCCAGCCCGGACGATATTTACGTTTCACCCTCGCAGATCAAGCGATTCGCCCTTCAGATGGGTGATACGGTGGATGGAGAAATTCGACCGCCTAAGGAAGGAGAGCGTTTCTTTGCACTCATCCAGGTGAATACAATAAACGGGCACGCTCCGGGCGAAATCGCCGAACGCCCCAGTTTCGATTATCTGACTCCCTATTACCCGACTGAACAGCTTGTCCTGCAGACGCTTGGGGGAGAGTATTCGACTCGAGTGATGGATCTCTTTTCGCCAATCGGCAAGGGGCAGAGAGCGCTGATCGTGGCGCAGCCGAAAACAGGTAAGACGATCTTACTACAGAAGATCGCCAATGCTATCACGACGAATCATCCGGAATGCCACTTGATCATTCTTCTGGTGGATGAACGACCGGAGGAAGTGACCGACATGCGTCGACATGTAGAAGGCGAAGTCATTGCTTCCACATTCGATCAGGAGCCAGAAAGGCATGTGGAAGTGGCCGACATCGTGCTCCAAAAAGCGAAACGATTGGTTGAAGCAGGACAGGACGTTGTCATTCTGCTGGACTCAATCACTCGCCTGGCGCGTGCCCACAACGCGGTTGCTCCTTCATCAGGAAAAACGCTATCTGGCGGCCTGGAAGCGGGCGCCCTCCGGGGACCAAAGCGATTCTTCGGCGCCGCACGAAATGTTGAGGAAGGCGGTTCTCTGACCATCATCGGCACCGCGCTCATCGATACGGGAAGCCGCATGGATGAGGTCATTTTCGAAGAGTTCAAAGGCACCGGTAATTCGGAGATCGTGCTCGACCGCGAGTTGGCTGATCGCCGCATATTCCCAGCTATTCACATCGTGAAATCTGGAACGCGTCGCGAGGAGCTTCTGATACCAGAAGCGAAACTCAAGCGAATCTGGATTCTTCGAAAAGTGCTAGCCGACATGGAGCCGGTGGCCGCCATGAACTTCCTGCTGGAAAAAATGCGCGGAACGAAAAAGAACGACGAATTCCTCGTCGTAATGAACTCGTAGCCGGATTGAAATAGTTTCTGTAAATATAAAAGGCCGCCCCAGGGGCGGCCTTTTATATTTGCTTTAATTTCAGTGGGGGGACAGAGTCATTCAGGTCCCTTGGCCTCGGTCGATGCGGGAGCCAACTCCGCCTCTTCCGTACTGGAAGCGACAATAACGGGATCAGGCCTGAGCTCAGGTTCTGGCAGAGCGCGATGCACGAGGTAAGCCATACCCAGTATCGCCACCGCTCCCGCGAGCGTAATGCTGACATATCCATAGCGAACGTAGGCAATTCCTGCAACGGCGCCTCCAATTCCAATTCCCGTCTGGCCGATCGAGACGGCCAGGCTCAGCAGTGTCCCGCGCCTGCGCTCCTCCACCAGAGCCGTCATCAGCGATTGCAACGGGCTCACACGAATGGCAAAAAGGGTCATTGCTGATCCAAAAAGAACGTAGGCGACCCACATACTCGTAGTGAGAAAGGTGGTCAATACCATTACCAGCCCGAACCCAATGCATGATGTAATGATGAGCGGCTTTCTTCCTGTGCGATCTGAGAGCTTACCTGCCAGAGGCCCGGCAATCACCTGTGCGATACCCCCTACGAAAAAGAGCGAAGCAATGGCCGTTCCCCCTACACCAAGCGTTTGTTCGAGCCAAGTCGGTAGGTAAATAACGTACAGGCCAATGCTGAAAAACATCAGGAAGTAGATGGCGGAAGCTGCAACCACAACTGGCCTTTTCAGCAGATCGCGGTACCCGGCAATGGCCGATCCAACGGTCAGCTTTGCGGTATTTCGTTCCACATTCGGCTGAGGAAGATAAAAATATATCAGGGCCGTCGTGAATGTCATCGTGATGGCAAACATCAAGAAGGCTCCCCTGAAACCGAACTGGTCGGCAATAATAATTCCAAGGGGGATTCCAGCGATCTGACCAACCGCCACTCCACTCATCACCCAACCATTTGCCCAGCCGCGCTTATTGTACTGGAAATAGTCCCCTACATACGAGACAGCTCCACCGCTGAGCATCCCTCCAGCCGCTCCTGCAGCCGCACGCACGACCAGAAGTGACGTGAAACTGTCTGCAATTCCGTGAAGCCACAGCGCCACTGCCATGGCGGCACATCCCAACAACAGAACAATCCGGCGCCCGTATTTATCCGAAATCGGGCCGATAATGAGAGCAAATATGCTCAAAAAGACCGCGTACGAGGTAATCAGCCATCCCTGAAGCTGTTCCGTTATATCGAGAGCTTCTCCAATACGAGGAAGAATGGGCGCTACGATGATCACCTGACTGCTGGCCGAGAAAACCAGGAGCCAAAGAGTAAATAGAACGAGATTTGGGTGGGATCGGTCGCGCCGAGCCATACGGTTTTCACACTTGTTCTAAGCTGTCAATCGGCGCGAGGAATGTACGTTACACGGACCATTCCGTTGCGCGCACTCTCCGGGTACTACGTCATCTCCCCCTTAAATAGGACAGGATTGCCTGTGATGCGAGATAAACTCTCGATCTCCTGGGTCAGTTATCCTTCCCTGTAGCTTCAATCATGATATCTGTCATTCTGCGCACAAACTCCTGAGGAGTGGTGAGAGAGCCTTCTGCCAACATCGCTCCCTCAAAGATCTGCAGCACCGCGGTCTCGATCAGGCCATCGTTTTTTTCATCTTTCCCCAGTGCGATAAGATTTTTAATGAGTGTGTGCTGAAGATTGAGCTCAAGCACCTTCTTCGATCCCTCGAAGTTCTCATCCATCATTTTCATCATTCGCTCCATCTGGGAGTCCATTCCAGCCTTCCCGACGACCAACGTCGCCGCTGAATCGACCAGACGATCCGAGGCCTTTACGTCCTCTACACGATCTGCCAATATTGACTTGAACCGGTCGATGATTTTCTTTGAGGCCTGCTTCGTGGGTGCGCCTTTCTTCTTCTTTTTGTCCTTCTGGAGATCGAGGTCGGCCGTTTCAACGCTTTTTAGTTCGAAATCTTTGTATTTCGGCATACCCGGGACAATGAATGCGTCTACCGGTTCGACCATCAGCAGAACCTCCAAATCATTCGCCTTGAAGTATTCCAGATTTGGATTGAGCTCCGCACCGGTTCGGCTTTCCGCCAGGACGTAGTAGATCTCCTTCTGTCCCGATTGCATTCGATCCACATATTGCTCCAGGCTCACATAATCCCCTGCATCCTTCGCGGTCGATTCAAACCTGAATAACTCTATCATCTCATCGCGATGCTCGAATTCCGTCTGCAATCCAGACTTGAACAGCGCTCCAAATTCTCGGAAAAAAGTATCGTAGCGATCAGATTCTTCCACGGACCACTCTTTCAGCATCCCCAGAATTTTCGTAGTCAGCACCTTTCTGATCTTTGCCAGAACCGGGCTCGCCTGAGTCACCTCTCTCGAAACATTGAGCGGTAAATCTTCGGTATCCACCACGCCTTTGACAAAACGCGCATACTCAGGCAAAAGGTTTTTGGCGTCGTCCTGAATGAACACCTTCGTCGAGTACAGGTGAACACCATAATTATAGTCCTCCTGGTACAATCCTCGAGGCGCTTTCTTAGGTATAAACAGGAGGGATTTAAAGCTGATTCGTCCCTCAATATTGACCTGCAGATGACCCAGGGGCTCCTCGAAGTCTCCTGAAACGAACTTATAAAACTCGGTGAGCTGCTCCTCGGTCACGTCTGTCTTACTTTTATGCCAGAGCGCATCCACCGTATTGACCTCCTCCCCCTCCACATGGATCGAGAAGTCGACAAAGTTGGAGTACTTCTTTATGATCTGCTTGACGCGCCACTCCTCAGCAAACTCACCCTTGTCTTCCTTAAGATGCAGCGTGATGGTCGTGCCCCTCTCCGTGCGGTCCGTTTCTTCAATTGTGAAAGAGCCAGTGCCATCGGAAGCCCACCTGAGCCCTTGGCTGTCTGGATCAGCGTGACGCGTGTCGATGGTAATTTCGTCGGCAACCATGTACGCGGAGTAGAATCCCACTCCAAACTGACCGATCAGTTGAGCGTCGACAGGGCCGCCCTTTTTTTTGAGCTCGGTCACAAAATCCACTGTGCCCGAAGAGGCGACGGTACCAATCTTGCTCATCAGATCATCGCGGCTCATACCGATCCCTGTATCCGTCAGAATCAGGGTGTTGGTGTTCTTGTCAAGCTTGATATCGATACGCCGCTCTGCGTCGGCGTCTACCACATCGCGATCCGTAAGCATGCGGAAGCGGATCTTGTTCAACGCATCGGACGCATTGGAAATCAGTTCTCGAAGGAATATTTCCTCGTGGGTATAGAGAGAATGAATGATGAGGTGAAGCAACTGCTTCATCTCGGCCCGAAATTCAAAGGTTTCGGCGGTGGACTGCTTGGTCTCTGACATGAACGGGTCAGTTGATGTTGGGTGGACTGGAAACAAGAAAGACTGGGAAGCCCATTCTTGGCTGAAAACGATGTTTTGTTCCGTGAACAAACAAAATAAGGTGCGCCGCATCTTGGAATCCCAAGTGCGGCGCACCCTTAAAAAAGAGTCAAATCGAGTCTTCTAGCCGACCTGACGAGTTTTAGACGTCGAGGGCAGTGCGTGACGATCTTCACGTTGGTTGCCCGGTCGAGATTCATTCATTGACGGTAACAATCGGCTCATCAAGCCATCACCTTCAGGGATTTTAGCCGCTGCAAGCACTTCAGCTGCCATTGCAAGCCACTCTCTCAGGCTCCGATCTTGAATAAGAGCCGCTGTAACGCTGGCTCTGTCAGAGTCGTTAAGTTCGCCAGTCATGTATCCGGCCAGCATGTTTTCGTCGATACGCATGATCGTCACCTGCCGAGGGAGCAGATTAGTCTAGATTTGTTGTGGCCCTCCCCGATGGAGGGACCTCGCATTGTGGGTATCGACCCGATCGACGCAACTTAAATGATTCATCGAAAAAACTACAAAACGGTGCTCGGACTCTCAGGAGCTCGATTCGATGAGGTCCCATAAATTGCCGTAAAGATCTTTGAATACAGCTACCGTGCCGTATGACTCGGTCTTCGGCTCTCTCACAAACTCGACTCCTTTTTTTAGATAAGCGTGATAATCTTGCCAAAAGTCGTCGGTGTATAGAAATAGAAACACCCGACCGCCCGTTTGATTTCCAATTCGGGAAGACTGCTCCTGGCCGACGGCGCGCGCCAGAAGCAATCGCGTCGCCTGTCCTCCGGGAGGAGAAACAACAACCCATCGCTTTTTTTGCTCCTCAACGTAGAGATCTTCGATCAGATCGAAGCCGAGCGTCTCGGTAAAAAAAGTTATGGCTTCGTCGTAGTCGCGCACCACCATCGAGGTCAATCCCAATGACTGCCTCATTTCGCTGCTGTGGATAGTCGTTGATGAATCTGAGCGAGGTGATGTTTTACGTGCTCGACGTAGTCGAACATGAAGTATTCCAAGGTAGTGCTCTCGTCGGGCGGCACCAGGTGCCATGCAATCTCGTGTAGATTGTGCTGGGATCTCTGGGCCTGTCGAACGGAGATCGGTGTGCGGGCAAACACGTGCGATAGATGGTAATTCAGCTTGAGCCAGAGACTTATCAGTTCGGCAAATGATCGCTCTTGATAGCATTGTGTCGAAACCCAGTCATCCTGCTGGTATCCTTCGAAAACCAGGTTGTCCGAGAGCTGTCCACGAACAAATCGACCGTGATTGATAGAAGCAGAATCGATGAGATGCCCGATAATCTCTTTCGCAGACCACGTATTAGGATCCGACTTCCATGACGCGGATTCCTCCGACACTCGGGCCAACGTCTGCTCGACCTCCCGAATTACCGACAGTAGTTCCTTTTCGGGGCTCTTCATAGGTTCATTTCTTTGAACGGGTTTTACTGGAACGGGCCCTTCTGAGCCCCGGAATTGTAAATCGGGCCACCATCCGCCGCATACTGCCGCAGGACCTTCACAGCCTCCTCCCTTAGGACATCCCGGCGGACATAGATACCGCGAGAACGAAGCTCCGCCTCCCAATTTGCCAGCTTAGGTCCTTCATCAAATCCAACACTGCGCGCATCTTCATCCCGCGCCCCACATAAGAGTCGACTCACCCCAGACCACGGAATGGAGCCGAAGCACATGGCACACGGTTCCGTACTGGCAGCGAGATCGTATTGCAAAATGCCACCATTTCCGATGTCGTACCGGTCGAGAATATTCTGAGCCATGATCAACGCCACGATCTCCGCGTGCAGCACAGAGCAGTTTGATTCGGAGACCATGTTCACACCCGGAGCGATCAGCCGACCCTCCTGGTCGAAGACAGCCGCGCCGAAAGGGCCGCCGGTTTCTTGCTCTATATTCTGCTGCGCAAGATCGATCACCAGTTGCATCCGATCCTCGACACTGGCAAAGAGCTCTCCTCTCCCCTTCAGGAATCCTTCGACCCATCCCGGCAACTGAATGTTCACGACTGGAAATTTCATGTCCCGACATCCTCGTGGTGAATACAGGCCCGCAGCAGGGACCGCATCCTGGCCCCACCGAGGTTACTGATCTGCGCTACGTTTCGTTTCGGAATCAGACCGGAATCCGGGTGATTCGCGATGGCATGCTCGAGGCTTTCTTCTCGAAGAAGATGTAACATCGGATACGGGGATCGATTGGTATAATTTTGAGCGTCGCCCGGCTCCGTGCCCGCGAATTGGTATGACGGATGAAAGCTGGCGACTTGAAAAATGCCCTCCAGATCCAGCTCTCTGAGGAGATCGTCGGCACCGCTCAGGAACTGATTGTAGTCTGAAAAACTCTGTAAAACCTGGGGGTGGATCAGCAAGGTGGTTTCAACGGCATCGTCGACCAACAGTAATTCCATCTCATTCTGCAGACCCACCAGCAGCTGTTGCTGGGTTTCAGCCGCCGTGACAATGAAACGCACGGAGTTATTGACCATTTCCCGCTTTGCGAATGGACACAGGTTCAAACCAATCACTACCGTTTCTATCCAACAGCGCGTGGATTCTATGATCCTCTCGTCTTTCATCGCTCTTCGATTACGCTTCGATTAGTGTCATCCATCCTGCGACCACCGACTCCGGCTAGGACCGGTCTCCCCTTCGGGTGTTCTGCTCAATATCCAACACCAGGTTTATCAGTTCGGAGGCACCATAAAAAAGTATGAACGCAATCCCCGCCTGCATGCTTGCTGCCATCGAAATCAACCAACTTCCACCGGTCCCAAACAGCATCGATACGAGGCTTATTACTATGCCCCCAACTGATAGTGTGGCCACCAGAAAACCGATGAGGCGCATGGCTATCGAAATGTAGCTGATACCCGGATAACTCTCTGAGGGCGCTCTGCCTATCAATTTCGAAAACAACTCATCGAAGTGGTTTATCCCTCTGCTAAATCGTTCTTGTGCTCGACCCTTGCTTGGGGCGGGCGCCCTCTCGCGGTGAACATGTGTTAGCCCACCCCGCATTTCTACCTCCAATTCTGCGGCCGTGATCGCCTCTGGAGTATACTTGTTCGAATCTCTCTCTACCAGTGCGATGAGGTCCTCATCAGATAGATCGTGGATCCGCGTAAGCATTCTGTTCAATTCATCAGCCATGGAGCTACTCTCTATCGGCTGATCGAGAGGCACCACCAGATTTATTTACAAGAGAAATCGATTCGGCCGCAAAACGCTGACCCAGTACCTTGTAGCCCTCAACCGAGTAGTGCAGGTCGTTGGTAATTTCCCGGCCCTGCCTGTTGAATCCGTCATTCAGATCATCTGTGTCGACCCAGGATCGCGTGGTGTGTGCTTCAGTAAATTGGACCTGCGCTTCGCGCACCATGGTCCAGTGCGGATATCTCGCATTGTCCATGTCAAAATCGCTCAGACGACCGACGACAAAGTTGATATCCTCGCGGCTCAGATCAGTTTGGAGCTGTCCCAGTAGGCCGTTCAGACTGGCCTCATACACCTGCCCATGTTCTTCCCGCGCATCCCTTTCGCCTTGCATCCAGACAAATGTCAGGCTTTCTATTTTGGTATCAATGAGGGCCAGATTGACTCTCGTCATTAGGCTGTCGTACAGATCACCGGTCGCATTCGGCTCATCCCCCTCGGCTGGCTTCCACAGCTTGAACCACCGCCTAATCGGTTGACCACCGACCGCGTGTTTGACGACAATTACGTTGTCTTCTCCAAATTCAGCCTCAATCGCGGGTGTGAATGCTTCGTCGGGGTTCATGCCCGCCATATTTGACTGACCAGAGAGAATGAACAAGTGTTTCCCCGGCTCTTCTGGTGGAGCGCATGACGAAATTACCAGGGCGAGCGCTATTGATAAGGGAATTACAAAAAACCGGTCTGACAGCCATTCCGGCGGGGATCGTTGGTATCCTGCTGCGGCCCGATCTTGATAGAGAAAGTCTTCGTGCTGGCTCATGGTACTCTTCTTTGGTGGCCTCCTCATCCTTCAGTGTTCAGCAATCCGTCAACAAAACTTGTGGCGGCCTATTTCTCGCTTAATCTGCACACTTCGGCCGTAATGCGCAACTCAGCGTCTGACAATTCGATCGATGAATCTGTTGAGTTCAGAGACAGTATCTTTGCAGCTACCTCAAATTTGAGTAGATGGAGGTCTCAATCCAATGGCCAAACCCAAGCCGGCAGCTCCAAATGAGCGTGTCGAAATCTACGACCGGCTCATAGATGCGCACCCTGCCATCCAACGCAAGGGTGCGGCCAATCACTACACCTCTGTGAACGGCCACATGTTCTCTTGCATAAACAAGGTCGGCGACATCGCCGTACGCTTATCGAAAGAACAAAGAGCCGTTTTTATGGAGAAGTACTCCGCCGAGCTACTCGTGTCCTACAACACGGTCATGAAGGAGTACGTGGTCGTGCCAGATAAAGTGCTCTTAAATGTGGATACGTTCATGATGTATCTAAATATGAGCTTCGATTACGTCTCGTCGCTGAAGCCAAATCCCTCGACGAGAAAGCCAAAAAAATAAGTCTCAGAACCGTCCGGCGGATACAGAAAGGCCTTACCCGACTCTAGGTCGGGTAAGGCCCTCAATGCTTCAGGGGTCAGCTCTCCGAGCCTACATTCCCAGGTCTCGCACTGCAGCAGCGACCTTTTTCACCTTGTCGGAATCTGCAGCAGATCCTGCCCTTTCATCGAGATCCTTTGCAAGGCTCCTCAATGCGCTCTGCCGCGCACTACCCGAGGCAGCCTCGGCACTATTCAGGTCCCTCCGAACAGAAGCGATACCGCTTGCTGACAGACCCTTCGACCGCTCTAGCTGGTCCACGTATGCTCTCGCGAGGGAGAACGAAGCTGGCCAAACGTATTTCGGCTGGCCCTGCGCGTTGAGGTAGTCAAGCTTGACGGTGTTCGACGCCGCAATCTCATTGGCCGAAAGGTGACCGCTCGGAGTCAGTTCAAAAATGTCCAACCCTCTGGCGATCTCTGAACTCACGATAACTCCGTTGTACCAGTAAACAGACCACGTTCCGCCGTTCGCCATCTGATCGGCATCGATCGGACCGCGATCGTGGTAGGCAATCTCGAAGGGATTAGACAGATCGGTCCAGTCGAATATGGAAATTCCACCCTGATACCAGGACTGCACCATTATATCCCTTCCAGGAATTGGAATGAGAGAGCCGTTGTGAGCAACGCAGTTTTCTACACTCGTCTGCGCCGCTGGCAATTTGTAGTAGCTCTTGAACTCCATTTTCCCGGACTCAAGTGAGAAGTAAGCATTTGCGCCCCATTCCACTGGATCGGTGGCGCGGCATTTAGGCTGTCCGCCTCCGCCCCACTCATCGGTGAAGAGGATGGAGGTGCCATCATTATTAAACGTCGCAGAATGCCAGTACGAGAAGTTGGAGTCGGCGACGGCGTCCATGCGGAAAGGATTTTCTGGATCAGAAATATCCAGCAGGAGGCCGTAGCCACCACATGCTCCACCCGCCCGACCGATGGCCGGATATAGAGTAATATCGTGACACTGTGTGGGACCGGGTGCCGGACCTGCTTCTTCTTCGTCATCCCCATCATCATCGGATATTCCGAATCGCTGAGCAATAATCCCCGGAAGGGCCTCACGAAACGCCGCAGAGTCCGCTGCATTAGCTTCTTCGTTGTCCCGGTCTTCCATGAAGGCCGCCAGCATCGGGCCGATCATTCGTCCGGGCAACACTCTTTCCTGACCAAAGAAAAAGACGACGAACTCACCGCGTGCTTTCGCTTCTTCCAGATCGGCAATGTCTGCAGGAGACTGGCCGTGCTGAGGCGGAGCCACCAGGTCTTCAAAAATTCGAGGTGAACTTACAATGGCAGCTTGTTCGGGATGAGCCAGAGGTACCTTGATTACTTCGATCCGAAACAGAGCCGAATTTGGATCTTCAGCTGGAGTCAGTCCAGAGCATCCGGCGAGCTCTTCTTCCGGGCGAACCCGCGAAGAGCCACTGATGTAGATGTAGACATTTTCATCGTCGTCCGGGTCTTTCAGTAAGGAATGCGTATGCGAGCCGCGGCAGGTCTGAACATTCGATACGTAGACCGGGTTTTTGATGTCTTCGATGTTGAAAATGCGAATTCCTCGCAATCTGTCGTGGCTCACCGCTTCCTGAACTCCTTCCGAACCACAGTCCAGACGGCCACTGAGTCCTTCACCAGACACAAACATCAGATCGCCATAGACCGATACGTCGCTCTGGGAGGCCGGACACACATATTTGGTTACCAGCGTCGGGCTGCTGGGATCTGAAATATCAAAGACTTGGACGCCATTGTAGTTGCCCTGAATTGCGTAGTTGCCAGTAAAGGCGAGATCAGAATTTGTAACGCCTATGAACGACTCCGACGGCGGGGTCGATGAGAGGAGTTTCATATTCCACACGGCTTCTTCGGCGTCGAACAACCCGGCACCAAGGCCCACTCTAGGATCCGGACTTGGAGCCATTGTTGACATTGCTGGCAATTGAACAGCGCTCGGCATGTCAGCGGCGCCATCATCCATCGTGATGGGTTTGTTCGTGCACGCGGAGACTCCGAGCAACACGACTACCAGCAAATATGACCAGCAGTGGCTGCTTGCTGCCTGAGCAGTGGAGCGAAAATTCGAGACTGAGAAATTCATAGTAGCTCGGTTGTTGTGGGTAGAGAAATTAATGGTGCGTCTTATCTGCGGTCTCACTGGGATTTGTCTGAATCGTTGAGAATATCGAGCATTCGCTCCATCCTCGCGATTTCGGTAATCTGGTCGACATTGATGTCGTTTGCAACTTTGAATGCGATTTCATCCTGGGCCGCGCCGTCTTTGCCAAACAGCTCTTCGACCATCGCAACGGCGCCGTTGTGGTGTTGAATCATGTACACCAGAAACAGCTTGTCAAAATCAGAGTCCCGGGCCTCGTCGAGTTGCTGAAGTTGTTCAGAAGAGAGCATGCCGGGCATGTGGACGTTGTGCTCGTCGACGCCGAGCAACATCAACATTCGCCCTTCAATCTGAATCTCAGGAACGGCCTGTTCACGATCTCGGAGCCAGGTCTGCATGGTGACAATTTCGTCCTTCTGCGCGTTTATGATGCGTGCACATAGCCGCTGAACCTCCGGATTGGCACCGTGGGAGGGCGCGAAGCCGGCCATGATCAGAGCCTGGGCGTGATGCCCGATCATACCCGTCATAAAATCGACGTCAGCCTGCGATACACGCGTAAGCGCGCTGTCCTTGCGAGCCCAATACAGGGCTTCCAGCTCTGATGTCGAGCTCGCAGCAGTATCAGTCAAGGTACCGCTCGTGGCGCTGCAGCCTGGGGCTACAAGTACGACCACGAGAGTCGCGACTGGCCAACACTCGCGAAATGCATTCATTCCTCTTCAGCCTGTCTGTGTGGGTTCAGATCAACGGGCCCAAAATATACTCCATCACATCGATGTTGCGAAACGCCAATCCTGTCGCCCTTCATGTTGCTGTGCCATCAGAACTTGAACCCGCTACAGGAACTCAGTTTTCTGCAGTCGTGAAACTGAATACCGGTTCTGAAGTCAGCCCGGCCTCGCCTCAACCCGTTATCCTTTAGGCGTTACCCTTTCTTGTGCCTATTCACGTAGACTTGAGCGAGTGCATGGAAGCGGATCCGAATAAAAATCCTGAAGAAACGACACCTGAGTCGGTTTCGGAGCCCTCAGACGCACCAGAGGATTCGGCGGTCGTTTCTCATCCCAGCGCTGAGAAACCCTCTGAAACCAACGCCGAGAAGGGCAAAAAGAAGAAGAAATCGAAGGGTTTAGGGACGAGTAGAGGCATCGAAACCATGTTTCGCACCTCGTATCGGGTGCATATGAATTTGAGCGCCCTGGCCGATACCAAAGCGAACATAATGATCAGCATCAACGGCATCATTATCTCGATCATTATCGCTTCCATATCTCCCAAGATCGACACCAACCCATGGCTGCTGGTCCCGACTTTTGTCATGCTGCTGGCGTGTCTCGGCTCCATTATTTACGCTGTTCTCAGCGCCCGCCCGCGGGTAAGCAGCAACGTGGTTACGCTCGAAGATGTCAGAAATAATCGAGCGAATATCCTTTTCTTCGGCCACTTCGTTGGGCTTTCTGAGGCGGATTATGTGACGGGAATGACCGAACTCCTGAATAACTCCAGCTCCCTCTACTATAACATGATCCGCGACATATACGGTCTCGGAAATGTGTTGCAGCGCAAGTTTCAACTTCTCCGAACGTCCTACACCATTTTCATGATCGGACTGGTGTTGGGGATATCACTTTTCATCAGCGTGTACGTGTGGATTGTAGTAACAATGGGTGCCTAACGGGGCTCGAAAGTTCGCCCATGGCCACGCGTCAAGGCGAATGCATCTATTTCGATTTGATAAAAGATGACCACTGATTGAGTCTGCGGGTTGATCCCAGGCTGGTTCCTGCTGAAACACGGTACGAAGATTCCATTCCTTCCTGATGACGTGACCACCTCCCACAACGACGAGGACTCGCTCGCCTTTCGTGATGAGGATGATCAAGATTCGCAGCATGTGAGCAACTTCACCGGCCGGTTAGACAGATCCAGCTGGCGAATAGTGGCGCCATGTATACAGGCAGAGATCACCTTCGATCAGCACGAGACTCGGCAGACCAATGTCCAGATTTCGTTTTACACTGCGTTTCATAGACGGAGCGAATAAAAATGGCTGTCCGTGAATCGGGAGAGTCGAACATAATCTATTAATAGACTATTGCACCGACAGGTAGTCCGTGTAGGCTCGGGCGGCATGTTCGCGGAAGTCCAGAAAGCTCGGCGTCCAGCCCGTCGCCAATGATCGGCTATTTTTCGTCCTGACAGATTTCTGCAGCAACTCACGAAGATGCTTGTGTGCTTCCTGTCCATTTGGCGGGGTAGGAGGATATAGTTCTACGAGCGTTTCAACTACCTCTTTCGCGGTGATCGCACTGCCGTCGTATGCATGGAAAACTCCTGTTGCCCGCTCTTCGGCAATCGTCGCATAGAGGGAGGCTACGTCCCGTACATGCACCATCGGCCAGCTTGCAGCGCTAATCCCTTCGACGTCAAGTCCAGCCACGACATTTTGGGGGAGCATATCCCACAGGTAGCCTCCCGTTCCCCCGTAAACGAATCCCAGTCGAATAACCGCCGCGGACGTTCTCGACTCGATGACATCCTTTTCGGTCCGCAATCGCCAATCGGTACCGGAGGAGTCAATCTCTTCGAGAAAGACATCATCGTCGTTAGGCCGGGGCGAATACAGATTTCCGGTATAGATAAAAAATATCCCCTTCGAAATCAGGTACTCGACAAACTTGTTGTCAAGCTCGCTATTCTCCTTGCCTGCGCCCGAATAGCCCATCGCACAATGGATGACGCAGTCGCAGCCCTGCAAGGCATCGCCTATCAGCTCGAGCTGACTGAGGTCTGAAAAACACCACTTGATGGATTCGGCAGCAACGGTACGCGCAGAAGGCTTGCGCGCCAGACCGGTCACCCGGTGGCCGCGAATCTCCAACTCTTCAGCGATGTGCCTTCCGACATAGCCAGAGGCGCCCGTTAAAAATATCTGCATCTTAGAATCGGCTTGATGATTTCAGGAAACGGTACACCCGGCACGACGCAGGTGGTCGCGATGGGAAGCTTACCCATCTCCCTGATCTGTTAAGATCTGTTCCGAGAGAGATGCCCCAAATCGTGTTTTATCGTCTACAAAAAACGCGAGAGTCGAATATTTTTGCTTGGAGCCGTAGAGGCCACGAACAGTTCCCGGATCTTCGAGGTGCAGAATGACATTGTGCTTCTCCAGAGCAGCCAGCGGAGACAGCGAAAGAGCATTTTCGGTCACGTCGATCGCTTTACTTGAAAACTCGAACGAGGCAATGTTCGAAAGCTCAATTGTTGCTTCTCCCATGATGCCATATCTGAGAAGCAGGGAATGCTTTTCGATCACGTAGGGGCGGCGCGTAAGCGATCGTGCCATCCCATAGACCTGGACGCCCGTGTAAACGCTCAACCCTGTCAACATCCACGCAGCCACATAACTCCATTGCCTGAGAAGAAAATGTACCGCCGTCATCTCAACCAGGATCATGACCAGAAGGATGCCGAGCAGGGCAATGGTTCCACTCTTTCGGTGATAGGTGAACTCGTTTGGGCCCAGCTCAATCCGTTTCCAGGACAGAAACCCGTAATAGAAAACTCCCATCTCGGTTACCATCGCGTAGGCCAGACGCTCAGGAAGGATCTCTCCAGCTACCTCCTTCAGGGTCGAAAATATATTTGGATTTTTGCCGACTTCGGTCTTCAGGCGTTTGACAACAGCGCGTCCTTTCCAGACAATGAACACAACTACCCCAATCTCTACCAAGGGAAGGATCCAGGTTTTTACCGTCCCCAACAGTTCCTGGTTGGACGGAGGCAGCACGAGACTCACCACAACGATTCCAACAACAAAAACGGGTACTGTTGTCAGATTCGGGATATTCCTGCGGCGGATAAGAAGAAAATAAACCAGGGGTACCGAGAGAACCAGATCGATTGTAACGCCCACTGAAAGCAAGGATGAATGCTGGCTGAACAGTCCGGAATTGACGAGAAGCACAATAGTGATTACCATCGCCAACGGAGCGATGATAACAATCAGATTACTGCTGAGTGCCGGATTTCGGTTCATGCTCGCTCGCTACTTTCTGCTCTCTTCGTACTCTGCAATCATCACGTCTCGAGGAGTACTCGCAACCGCTTCGGCAATGGTGTCCAGGGCTACGTCCTCCAGTCTCCGAAAGCGTATGCAGGATTTACCCATGTCCAGCTTTTTCCCGGCCCGCTCAAATCCGGTTCTGATCCTCTTCCGCATTTTCTGAGGGTCATAGTAACAGCTGATGTGGAGCGAGACATAGCTTTTTCCGTTGCCCAGTGCGAAATACGAAAGCGCAGAGCCGTTGTACGAGTGGGGATACTCTTCGAAGGGGATTTCATAGTTGATCACTCTCATACTCATGGTCTCCGAGTAACCTTCCGGAAGATTGTCGACGATAACATCTCTTATTGGGGAATCGATCTCTTTCCGCTCCGGTGGAAGGTATGCGATGTAATCGTCCACTGATGATGTTAGTGTTTCTGCCATGACAAACCTGTGCAAAAAGCGATTGGCGGTAATGAGCATTCATAGGAATCGCGGAGCCGATCCACCGTTCCCTCCCATCGTGGCTTTATTTAATCATCAAATCAATGGGTGCGCGTGCGTACGAGGCTACCCCAAGATATTCAGTTTCCAACCACAATCTCTTGATGAAACGAGAACACCTGTCGATCAGTCGGATCAACCTCTACGCGTACCCAATGGACCTGGGGCTCGCCGAACACCTCCACCCTTGTAAAATTCTCAACCAGGGTTCCATCCTCCCGGTACAATGGTTTGTCAACCCTGAAAACGTGAGTATCACCGACAGCCAGAACGACTTGACCCTCGAACGAGGCCGACTCTTCTATGAGCAGAGGAATGAGCGCTTCAATTCCTGGTTTTGGAGAGAGGCAGGTTTCGCATGACCCTCGGACGATTCCAGGATTGCCCCAAACGGCCCAGGGATCAACTTGAGTTGCCAAAAATAGCCCGGGACTATCCAGGGACCTGGCCTTCGAAAACGCTTCTTTGATCCACCCCATCGCCGCCTCCATGCGCCGGGTTGCAACCAGCGAGTCCGAAGGAGGTCGGGTGAGACGAATCAGATGAACCGTCGCAAATACGATGTTTTTCTGACTCCACATGGCGTTTTCAACAAACTCAGGATACTCCGCATCCGCGCTCTGTGAGCGAACGACGAGGGGCTGCCCCCCGGAAGATTGCTCTGGATTCGCGAAAAAAAGTGAACGCAGAAATTCCAACCTCTCGTAATCGTTCCAACTTCCAGCCGGTTCACGGACGCAGTCGAACCAGTCGTTGTCTCCAGGTGTGAATATGAACGGGATTTCAAAAGTTTGGAAAAGATCATATCGACCTCGCAGGACTTCGTCTGAGCAGGACTGAGCACCACCCTTTATGTCTCCAAGATGGATCACCCATTTGAGAGAGGCTCGTTGGTTGACGTCCTCAATCAGTCGTTCAGCCTTCTCGACGTTTCGCTCACCGTAGGGATTGTCTCCAAAGAGCGCGAACTCGAAACTAGAGTTTGAACCCTGACTGCAGGACATCAGCGAGAGCGCCAGCAGGAAAGCAACCGGACCTTGTCTTTCGAAAAATCTAACGTGCTTCATGGATCAGATCATGTTGATTATTTCCGCAACTCCGTTTCGACTCTCGTTACTCCAGCTTGACCCAGGCCTTCTCCAAGACAGCTTAAGGCCGCGTGTATGGTGGGACCCAGTTTCTGGAGAGCTAGGTGAGGGGTGAAGGCTCCCTCGACGCGTTAACCACAAATTGGGCGACGCGATAGCGACTGCCGGTATGAGACTGACGGACGCGAATCCACAACAAGTGGACTAGTTGCCCACGATCGCCAGACCCTGTTTGAAGACGATGTCAACCGGGATACCCTCGTCAGAGAGTCTGTCCAAATCCATTTGGAGTCGGCTTCCTACCCGAGCGTATTCGTCGACAAAAGCCGATACACCGTCATAATCACCATCGCCCTGGAATCGAAGGATTTTCTCCGTCAGAGCGTTCATCGCGTCGATCATCTTATCGTAGTCTGCGCTGTACGTTCCGGTTTCTTCATCACGCGTGAAGGCACCCATCTCACTGAAATAGTTGAAACGGATCATATTTGCCCGGCCGTGCGCACTCGATGCACCAAATCGGATCGAGCGAAAAATGCTCGCCAGAAAGGTCACCATGTTTTCGCGGATATCCGCTTCGATTTCGCCTTCTTCGATCAACTTGGAGACCATATACAGTCCGAGAACGTCTGCCTTTCCTTCTTCGAGCGCCGAAGCGTGCTCCTTGAGAGCACCGCGAACAGTTGAAGAACCATCCAGCGTGTTCTTGATGCCAAGACCGTGCGCTACTTCATGGAACATGGTATTTCCGAAGAACGCGTTAAATGAAATGTATTCCCGCTGGTCGTCGACGATCAGAACTTTGGAAATGGGGACGAGAATCTTGTCGAATTTGGCTTGCATCGAATTCTTGAGCTGCAAGCGGCGCGTACCCTTCTGAAGCTGAACCTCTTCGTCGTTGGGCAGATTGATGGCGATCGTCTTGGATCCGGCGTTGGTATCACCGGCGTAGTAGATCACATCATAGGCGTTCAGATCAGAATCCGTTCCTGGCGTTTCCTGCTTGTATTCAGGTGGAACGGGAAGCCCTTCCTGGAGCATGGGAAGAAGGGAGGCATAACGGGATAGCCGATCACTCCAACTCAAATCCTTGATGAGAACGAATGCTTCCGCCGCGGCTTTGTATCCATAGAGGCCATCCTCATAGGTCTCAATCGGCCCGATGACGATGTCGATGCGGTTGTCCTTCATGTCCATCCACGCGAAGTCGCTCTCCTGATAGTCAGAAGAGGTCAGTGCCTCTGCGCGAAGTTCGAGATAGCGCTTCAATCCGGGCTCGTCGGCAAAAACCGATGCAGCGCGAAGCTCATGCGCAGCGCGCTCCATGTGCTCAGAAAACACATCGTGATAAGCAATTGGTGTCAAGCTCTCATCAGCATCGCGCACGACCATCGTGTAGAGGCTTGCCAGGTCTGAATTCGATGCAGCAGCGGCTTCAAATTCTTCTTTGGACATGTCCGAAGGGTACATGTTGGCTCCGGCCGGCTTGTCCCCCACTCCGTCGATGAACGGCGCATTGCCATCGATGCGGTCCCAGGGGCCGTAATTGATTTGCGCAAACTCGCGAAGGGCAGGGTCTTCGATCGAGCCAAGAAGTTCGTCACGATCTCCGTATGTCTGCATCCAGAAGATGGCCTCCATTTCGTCGGCAGCCGCAAACAGATGGGGAAGCATTTTACACTCATTCTCGGTCAGAACACTTAGATCGGTCGTAAGCGTGAATGAGGTGTATTTCGAAAGCAATCCACGACCATAATCTGATCCTTCCGTCATGGTTACATCAATGCTGTTCATGGATTCCTCGTTCGAAAGAGACGCTGCGCAGTCGAACGAATCCGAAGACCCGGTGCCATTCTGGCATCCGAAAAGTAGCAGGACTGCTCCGCAAATCAGAAGCGTGATTCGATTCATCGTAAATACCTTTGCACTTTTTCGATTAGACCTCTGTAGCTCAGCTAGCGTCGCGATCGAGAGCCGCCGCCCCGGTCCTGGCCTCTCCCCTCTTCTCTATTATCGTCATTTCGACCGCCTTGGCCCGAAACCGGACGCTTGTGGAGCGTCTCGTGGTAAAGATCGTCCAACAGCATGGCAAGCAGTTCGGGCTCTTCATCTGCGAGGTTTCCGACCAGGGGTAGGAAGCGTTGCATCCGCTCTTTTTCAAGATTGGATAGATCTCTGAAGGTAGATTCCAGCACGACGGTCAATCTGTCCGTAACGCGTTGGGCTACATCATCATCTCCTGGTACATCGTGTTGTGTCATGGGAATGGAATAGCGCTGCCCAATGGCAAGCAGTGCTCTTTGTTCTTCAATGGAAATGAGTACCAGTGCGGTTCCGGTTTTTCCGGCTCGAGCCGTTCGACCGGCCCGATGCACATAGTATTCGTGGTCCTGAGGCAGATCGTACATGATCACGTGACTCAGGTCGGAAATATCGATGCCCCTTGCCGCGACATCCGTCGCCACCAAGAATCGAAGTTTACCGTCTCGGATCTTTTGCATCACCTTTTCGCGAGCCTTCTGCGAGAGGTCTCCAGAAAGGATGTCTGCATCAAATCCATAGTTCTTGAGAAACTGACCCAGGTACTCAACATCCCGCTTGGTGTTGGCAAAGATGATGGCTGATTCAGGGTTCTCCATTTCGATAAGCCGCGCAAGGACGCGATCCTTGGCCATCTTCTCAACCCGGTAATAGCGATGTTCGATGGCATCCACGCTTACGTTTCCCGTGCTGAGGGAAAGGAAACCGGGATTGTTCAGAAATTGCCTCGACAGATAGCGGACGCGCCTCGGAATGGTAGCGCTGAACATACAGGATTGCCGTTTTGGAGGCAGGTAACGCTTCAATTTGAGCATATCGGGGTAGAAACCCATCGACAGCATCTCATCTGCTTCGTCAAACACCATCATCCGGAGATCGTCCAGGATGAGTCGGCCCTGCTGGATATGATCCAGGACCCGTCCCGGGGTTCCGATGATTACCTGCACGCCGGCCTTCAGAGCTTTTATCTGCGGTTCGTATTTGACGCCGCCATATATCACAACGCTCGTGAACGAGTGTGCGGCGCATAGGACCTCAAATTCCTCATGAATCTGCCGCGCCAATTCGCGTGTCGGAGACAGAACGAGCGCCTGAGCTCCCTTCTGATTTTCGTCGAGCAGATTGAACAGGGGAAGCAGAAAAGCGCCAGTCTTTCCCGAGCCGGTTTGAGATTGAACGATCAGATCCTGACCATTGAGCAGATAGGGAATGGCCTTCTGCTGAACCGGCATCAGCTCCTTCCATCCTATCGACTCGACAGCTTCGCGCAATTTGTCGGGGAGGTTCGAAACCGTAGCAGAGGGCAGGGGCGGATCGGGCTCAGCAAAAATACTACGGGCCTTCTCTTCACTTCGCTCAGCCTGAGCTCGCGTTGTCAGATCAATTCCCGTAATGAAGCTCCTTTTAGGGCCGTTGGACATAAACTATTTGACAGTGGTTACAATTAAGACAGGTGTTACAATTACATGGCTAGGCCACCGTCCACGTGCAGCACGTGACCAGTGACATAGGAAGCTTCGTCGGATGAAAGATACAGCACGGCCGACGCGATATCAGCCGGTGTTGCAGCGCGCCGAACGGGGACCGCGCCCAACATGGCCTCTCGGGCCGCGTCAGAGAGATTGGAGGTCATGTCGGTCTCGACATATCCTGGCGCTACCACATTGACTGTGATACCCCGTGCACCCAATTCTTTTGCAAGGCTTTTGGAAAAACCGATGATGCCGGCTTTCGAAGCCGCATAATTGGTCTGTCCTGCATTTCCCGTGACTCCCACAATCGAAGACATGTTGACTATGCGCCCGCTGCGCTGGCGCATCATTGGGCGATAGGCCGCTTTAGAATAGTTGAAAACGCTCTTCAGATTGGTACCAACCACGGTATCAAAATCTTCCTCGCTCATCCGCAGCATCAGACCGTCGCGGGTGACTCCAGCGTTATTGATGAGGATGTCGATGGATCCCCAGTCGGCGACGATCTGGGCCACTGCCGCTTCAGCAGCCGCAAAGTCAGCTGCGTCAGCCTGAAATGCCTTTGCTTTCCCACCGGCCTCGCTCAGCTGTGATACCAATGCTTCGGCTTCTTCGGTGGAGGATCGGTACGTGAACGCGACGTTGGCTCCGCCAGCCGCAAATCGCTCGACGATCGCCCTTCCAATTCCTCTGGTGCCGCCGGTAACGAGTACGTTTTTGTCTTTAAAATCTGCTTCCATTCGCCATTCTATCTGTTATTCGTGTCGGTTAGGTCGATTCTATGTCCGCGGTCGTAGATACAGATCGCGTCGCGAATTCCCTTCCAAGCGTTCTCTTGACGAGTCCGCACAAGACCTTTCCGGCTCCTATCTCGACGAAGTTACTCGCGCCATCTGCTTGCATCGCACCAAGGGTCTGTGCCCAAAGTACAGGAGCTGTCAGTTGCTCGACCAGCCGGAGCCGGATCTCATCAGGATCCGTGGTAGAGCGAGCCGTCACATTGCAGTAGATGGGACAGGAAGGAGAATCGATATTGAGCGCGGCGAGCGCTTCAGTGAGCCCCCCCGTCGCATCGTCCATCAGCGGCGAATGAAACGCTCCCGATACCGGGAGAGGAAGCGCTCGCCGCGCACCACGTTCAGGCGCCATCTCGATAGCGCGTGAAACCGCATCTACGTCTCCCGAAATGACCACTTGTCCCGGTGAGTTGAAGTTGGCCGCGCGAACAATCCCGTCCTGAGAGGCATCTGCGCAGAGTTTCTCGACATCCGCATCCTCCATTCCAAGAATGGCCGCCATTGATCCGGGTCGAATCTTGCCAGCACCAGCCATGAGTTCACCACGCAGGCGAACCGTCCGAAGTCCATCCTCGAAGTTGATGGCTCCCGCAGCTGCCAGAGCGCTGTATTCTCCGAGGCTGTGACCTGCCACCATCTCTGGCTTCAGAGCACCGCCTTTGATGGCAGCGAAAGCCGCTAGAGAGTGCACAAAGAGAGCTGGCTGGGTATTCTGGGTCTGCGTCAACCGCTCCCTGGATAGCTCCGCTTCTGATTCATCCTTCGACCCGAACATGATATCTGTCAACGAAAAGCCAAGTACTTCGTCGGCTCGCTCCAGAACGGCGCGGGCAGGCGGGCTGGATTCATACAGGTCGGCAGCCATCCCGACAAATTGAGAGCCTTGCCCTGGAAATAAAAACGCCGTTTTCGACATCATCTATGCTCCAAACTTGGAGCCATCGTAGGCCCATTTTACGTAGGAAGCTCCCCATGTGAAGCCTCCGCCAAATGCTGCCAGAATAATATTATCTCCCGGAAAAAGATCGGATTCCCAGTCCGAGAGGCAGAGGGGCAGGGTCGCGGCGGTCGTGTTTCCATATCGTTCAATATTGAGCATCACTTTATCCATAGTAATACCCATCCGACGCGCGGTAGCATCAATGATGCGCAAGTTGGCTTGATGAGGCACGAGAAATTTAATGTCATCTCCCGTAAGCCCATTTTTCTCCATGACGTCGCCGGCGACGCCAGCCATACCCTTAACGGCATGCTTGAAAACAGATGGTCCTTCCTGATGCAGGTAGTGTAATCGCTTTTCCAGCGTTTCCGCCGATGGTGGATGCAGACTTCCTCCTCCGAGCATTCTGAGTGCCGCCCACTGAGAACCATCCACGTGCTCAATCGAATCGATCACACCATTCCCCGTTGAATCGGGTTCCAACAATACGCAGCCCGCACCATCGCCGAACAGAATGCACGTCGTGCGATCGGTGTAGTCCACGATGCTGCTCATTTTATCCGCTCCGATGATCAACACTTTGGTGTGCTTTCCCGATTCAATGAAGCGGGCACCCGTAGACAGAGCGAAAAGAAAGCCAGAGCATGCGGCAGACACGTCGTAGCCCCACGCATTTGTGGCACCCAGGTTCGCCGCGACCAAGCATGCCGTGGCGGGAAAAAACATGTCTGGAGTAACGGTGGCTATGATAATGAGGTCCAGTTCCTCTGCCGATATACCCCGTTTTTGCAGCATCTCCTCTGCTGCCTTCGTGGCCATGTACGAAGTCGCCTTCTCTGGATCCCGGAGTATGCGTCGTTCCTTGATCCCGGTTCGAGACTGTATCCACTCATCTGACGTTTCGACCAACTTCTCGAGGTCTGCGTTCGTCACAACGTCCTCAGGAAGGAAATGTCCGATCGCCGTTATGGCTGCTCGTACCTGTTCCATGTCATTTGTGGGGTGGTTGAAAATCGGGTGTTGTGTCGACGCACATTCTGAACGGTCTCAAATGCATCAGCTGAAAACCTCTGTGATAGATTCAGAAACTCCGCCTCTAATCATCGTATCAGCCGCCAGAATAAGATTCTTGAATGCATAGGAATCAGAGCTGCCGTGTCCGATAAAGACGGTGCCATTCACTCCAAGAAGGGGTGCACCGCCGAACTCCTTGTAATCGAACCGAGCACGCACTCCTGAAAGAGCCTTCGCAACTACGCTCTGGTGCTCTGGACTCATTTCCAGACGCTGCATTTCGGCTCCGATCATCTTTGGCAATACCGATGCGACGCTTTCACCGAATTTGAGGACAATATTTCCGACAAAGCCATCGCAGACGATTACGTCGGCAGCATGAGTCATGATATCGCGGCCTTCAATATTGCCGACAAAACGAATATCAGCCTCGGCGCTCAGCGCCTCATAGGCTTTCTTGGCAAGCTCATCTCCCTTTCCAGGCTCCTCGCCAACATTCAACAGGCCAACGGATGCTTTCTTTGCGCCCAGTATCTTTTCCACGTAGACCGCGCCCATCTTCGCAAACTGCACCAGATGTTCCGGTTTGCAGCCCACGTTGGTTCCGACATCAAGCACTATGGCTGTACCCTTGAGAGTCGGGAAATAACCGATCACAGAGGGTCTTGCCACGCCGGGTAGGCGGCCAATGATGAAGAGGCCTCCCGCCAGGACGGCTCCCGTATTTCCAGCTGACACAAATCCATCAGCCTTTCCGCTCACACAGAGTCCCATCCCAATGTGGATGGAAGAACCGCGTTTGGTTTTAATCGCAGAAGCTGGGGACTCATCCATCCCGATCACATCGGGGGCATGCACCACGTGGATCGCGCCCCGAATCTCAGCATCCAATTCGGCGACATGAGGAGCAATTTGACCTTCAATACCGGTCAGAAACAGCTCCAACTCTCCTTTTCGCTCACTTATAGCCAAAGCTGCCCCTTCCACGACTGCTTTGGGGGCGTTGTCACCACCCATTGCATCAACCGCAATACGTGTGGGCATGGAGAATCCTTCTGGCTAGTGGGGTTTAAAACCGGCTAAGGGCCTACAGGCGCCCCTCGATTTCTATCCGATGATACGATCTTCCTCCTGACCGAAAATAGTGATCACCCTTTCAGGATGGATCGCTCCGGTCCGAATGGAAGATCAACCTGCGGTTTCCCTTTTAACCACGGCGCGACCCCTATAGTGACCGCAGTTGGGGCATGCCCTGTGGAGGAGCTTTGTTTCGCTACAGTTGGGGCATTCCATCGTCGTGGGCGCACTCAACCGATTGTAGTAGGTGGAGCGGCGCTTACGCGTGCGCGCTTTAGAATTCTTACGTTTTGGGTTAGCCATTATGCAACCTTGATGCGTTTGCTAAATCTATGTTTTGCTGGATTCGCCTTCGGATTCGGAACGGAGACTTTCAAGTGCTCTCCATCTTGGATCAATATCCGATTCCGTCGGCTCTCCAAAAGAGGATGGAATGTCTTCGTCCTTCGCTCCTGGTGCAATTTTTTTAATAGGCACCGAAAGAAACAACGTATCCCTCACTATTTCGGAGAGATCGATTTCCTCTGCTCCCGCTTTCAGCGGAAGAAAGTCGTCGTTCTCGCTTTCTGCGTCGATGTCTCCAGGAGGCACATAGCACACCGCGTGAGAGCCCCAGACCGGTTGATCGAAATCCACCAGCGTGCGGTCGCACACCAGCGAAGCAATGGCAGATACTTTGATCTGCGCAAAAATTCTGTTGCTCGTAATGTCGAGTCTGATGAGCGCGCGAATGTTCGCGAACTTATCACTCTCGACATCGATATCCTCCGATGTCGGACTGAGGTCCATTTCATGGACACCAGCCTCGAGGGAACGGATGTCAATCTTTAGCATCTGCTTTTCCGGGCAAATAGGCTTTGCTGACTGCGGTGCTATGCCAACCTATAAGACGGTCGAACACAGAAGGGTCAAGATACGGTGACATGGGGGCCTAACGCAAAGCTTCAGTACTGGGAGAATTGCAGAAGAGCATGTGAAGTTCTCGTCTGGAGAGACCTCGTCTTTGGTGGTTTTCACGGTCCGAAATGTGAAATCCGAACCGATCCCCTTGAAGTTTCAGCCTCTAGTGATTAGAATCAATTGCGGTTACGGACATACCCGAGTGGGTGTGAGCGAAACCCGGTGCTCTGGTACGTGAACGACTCGCTCGCTCGGCTGTTGGCATACCCGAACACCTAGTGAGCTTATCCGAGATTCTCCCACTGGTTTTGGTTCGATTGATTTCGATCGGTCCTTAATCTGAATCAGGAAAGGCGTCGAGCGAAGCGCGGTTCAAATGTGTTGACAACATGTGTATTTCTCAAATAGTGAGAAATTAAGTGCCCTGTTTTGTCAGTTTGACTACAGGGCCCTTTTGGTCTCCAACGCTTTTCCAGCGCTCTTGCAATCTTTATGTTCTTTAATATTAATTGTTTACGTGCACTCTGTATTTTTTCTGCCCACACCAGCGAATTTCGTGTACATTAGTGGCCCTCCTTGCCCCGCAAGGAGATCTGATTTTTTGTATTGTTGAGAACGCGTGAACAACTGAGCCCTCGAGAGATGGGTCAGTGTCTGTGTCCGGATGACGAAATTGAAGTTTTTCACCCCGTAAATCTTCAATTCCCATCACCTCGAGACACCGCCGATGAAATGCTTGAGTAATCGTTAGTCATGGAGAAAACGCCTGAACAGGTCTGGAATGAGTGTCTCGAAATCATTCGAGACAACGTGAGCAGACAAAGTTTCAGAACCTGGTTTTCTCCGCTCAAGGCACTCCGCCTGGAAGTTGAGGGATCCCTGCTGAAGCTGACGGTCAAACTTCCAAGTCGATTTTATTTCGAGTGGTTGGAAGAGCATTATTTCGGTCTCCTGCGAAAAACTATCACGAAGGTACTGGGAGCCAACGGGCGTCTGTTCTACGATATAGTGATCGAGAAAGACGACGCAGAGAAAGGGTTCGAAGGCACTGTCATGCAACTACCGGCCCGTCAGCCGGCGAATGAGCCACAGCCCCTCCCGGCGGCCGGTGCAGGAATTCAGTCGAGCGGACCGGGTCTTGAATTTGGACAGCGGTATTCAGATATCCGCGGATCAGGGCTACCCGTGGCCGGCGGGTATGCAACACCGGTGCCGGTTGGTCCTCCAGGTATAGCGGCGCCAATCAGTAACCCGTTTGTCATCCCCGGAGTTCAGAAGGTTCGGATCGATCCGCACCTGAACCCGAACTATACGTTTGATCGCTTCATCGAAGGAGATTGCAATCGATTGGCTCGAAGTGCATCTCTTGCCATCGCCCAGCAACCAGGCGGTACGAGCTTCAATCCATTTCTTCTTTACGGAGGTGTCGGCCTGGGCAAAACCCACCTTATTCAGGCCATTGGGAACTACCTGCACGCAAATCGCCCCGATGCCAACATTCTTTACGTTTCCAGCGAGCGCTTCACAAATGAGTTCGTCCAGGCTATCCAGAACAACCGCGTCAGCGACTTCTCCCTTTTCTATCGCCAGATTGATCTGCTGGTTATCGACGACGTCCAGTTCTTCAGTGGAAAGGAAAAGACCCAGGAAGAGTTCTTCCACATTTTCAATGCGCTGCATCAGGGCGGGAAACAGATTATTCTTTCGGCCGACCGACCACCCCGTGACATCAAGGGCATAGAAGAGCGCTTGCTCTCCAGATTCCAGTGGGGTCTATCTGCCGATCTACAGCCACCGGACTTCGAAACCCGCATGGCCATCCTGCGCCGAAAAGCCGTTGAAGACGGAATCGAAATCAGCGATGATATCGTCGAGTTTGTTGCGCACAACATCAAATCCAATATCCGTGAGCTGGAAGGTGCTTTGATTCGATTGCTCGCCCACGGAACCCTTCACAATCGAGACATCGATCTTTCCCTGGCGAAAGATGTGCTCCGCGATCTCATTACGGATTCGCGGGTCACAATGACCATCGATCAAATTCAAAGACTGGTCTGCGAATATTTTACGATAGCAGAAGATCTGGTCCGTGCCAAGACCCGCAAGCGAGAAGTCGTTCAGGCGCGTCAGGTTGCCATGTACTTCTGTAAGAAACTTACGCAGCACTCATTAAAGACCATTGGGCTTCATTTTGGGGGCCGGGATCACTCAACGGTTATTCACGCCAATCAGAGCGTCGAAAATCAGATGGATACCGATCCAAAGTTCAAGGAGATCATCGAAGAGATTTCCAATAAGATCGATCTCAGGAGTAGATAAATTCCCTCGGATCGAGTAGATATGACAGGTCGGAAAATGTTAACTTCCGACATCATTTCAATCTTGGGATATAACTATGAAATTCGCCGCTTCAAGCGTTGAACTTCTCAAGGCTCTGCAGACCGTCAGCGGCGCCGTACCATCGAAGAGCACCCTACCTATTCTGGAGTGCATCCTTTTTGAGGAAGACGGGGGAAAATTGCGGCTGAGCGCCACTGACCTGGAAATATCAATCGTTCAGCGCATCGATGTTGCCGTCGAAGTGGACGGACCGACACGGATTGCTGTACCTGCGAAGCGACTGATCGACACGTTACGTGCTCTTTCGAACGTACCTGTGCGCTTCGCAGCCGATAGCGATTTCAATGTTGCCCTCGATACCGATCAGGGTCACTACAAAATGGTCGGACACGATGGTGCCGATTATCCAGCGCTTCCGGAGTTGAGTGACAGCGTGACCGTTGAAACCGATGGCGCCCTTCTCAAGCGAGCCATCAACAAGACCTCATTCGCCGTCAGCAAGGACGCGCTTCGGCCCGCCATGATGGGAATCTACTTTCAGATCACGCGCGACTCTGGTAAGGCTGTCGCAACAGACGGACATCGCCTCGTCAAACTCCAGCTTGAGCATCTTAGCGCGTCGGAAGACCTGGAATTTATCGTTCCGGAAAAAGCAATGTCCCTTGCTGCCAAGGTGGCAACTGATGACTCCTGTACGCTGACTGTGGACAGTGGTTATGCGGGATTCGACTTTGGCGAATCCCGTGTCCTGGCACGCCTCATTGACGAGCCATATCCCAATTATCAGGCTGTCATTCCGATCGACAACGATAAGAAGATGACTGTGAATCGGGACACCATGCTCGCCGCAGTAAAGCGGGTCGCTCTGTATTCTTCCACCATGACGAATCAGATTCGCCTCTCCGTGGATAAGGATGTTGTTGTCATCTCGGCCGAGGATCTTGAGCGGGCCAGCTCGGCCAATGAAACCGTTTCCTGCGACTACGACGGTGAAAGCCTGGTCATCGGCTTCAATGCCACCTACCTGACAGAAGTCCTGACCAACATAGATTCAGAGGACATACTGTTTGAATTCAGCTCTCCAAACCGCGCCGGCGTCGTCACTCCCGCCCACCAGAAGGAAGGCGAGAACATGATGATGCTCATCATGCCCGTGATGCTGAACACGTACGCCTAACCGGTTACGATTCTACTGGAATAGAGGATGTTGGCGAGCCAGCTGGACGCGCAGTTTCAATGCACTCGAAGCCTCCTCGTCGCCGCGTTCGATGACCATCTGTAGAAGGGCCGATGCTTCCTCGTCCTGATTCAATTGCATGTGCGCTCTTGCCAACAGGAGAACAGAACGGGACGAGGCTACCTCGCGCACACTCTGAAACACGATAGCGTCCTCAAGGAGATTGGTTGCGACGCTCAACTCGGCGCGTTCATAGCCTGGAAACCATCCAAGTACGGATGTCCTTGACTCTCGCATGTGGGTAAACGCCCTATAGTATTTGAATCGAACTTCGAGCTCCCACTCTCCGTCGACTCCGCGTGACGTCTCGCCTAGTTCGAACCAGCTTATTTCCTGACCTTCAACTTCCATCAGCGAGTGAGGAAGTGCGAGTTCATTGCCGCTGAAGCCTACAGAAACCAGATAAAGGGCGAAAATCGATGCTATTGCCCTGCGGCCGACCAAGGCAAGCCGATGAGATCTGCGTCGAGCTGTCCGTGGTGTAGTAACCGGTGTTGCAAGGCGAATGCCTTCTAGATCCTCCAAGCTGTGGCCGGTCACCCGCTGAAAATGGTGTTTCACATCGGTGTCATCGAGAGCGATTTCTGATGCCTGGATGGTGGAGTTGACCTCTCTCCACGCATCCGCCTTTTCTTCGTCATTTTCAATACGTTTTTTGAACCTCCGGTTGGCATACTCTAATGGAAGAGGACGCGTTGAGACCGCATGATCATCCAGCGCCCAGTAGACCATCTGGGAGTCATCTTGGTCAGTATCCACAAGCCAGCGTCCCGCTCTCAGCAGGTTACCAAGCTGAAGCGGCCGTTTGCGAGCTCGTTTACTCCATCCGGATTTGTTCGTGTGTTCAGGCAGAAGGGGCATGACGAGTGAAGGATGTTGCCATGTTGATGGGTAGACACTGTATCGAAGAGTTCATAACCACTCTACTCCAGATACTGCTTCGCCCATGCCTGCAACGAGACGTCCCTGCGCAGGCGTGAGCATATTTTGTGTATGTAGGATCTGATGGTTGGCACTCGCTTCCCAATGATCCGACTTATTTCCTCGTACGAGAGGTTTTCGACGTATTTCATTCGGGCGGTGGCCTGTAGGAAGGATGGCAATCGCTCAATGGCGCGAGCCAGCGAAAGGTGCACGGCCGCTGCATTCACATCCAGGTCGAGAATCTCGACGGTTTCAACCGGGCGATCATGCCGGGCTTCAAGCGCGGTAACGGCCGGGCGCCGGGACACAAAATTGATGTAGGTGTTTCGACATACCACGCTGACCCATTGGGCGTACCGTTCATGATGCTCTATATCTCCCCTCCTCGACTCCACCTTCTTATAGGTCTGCTCGACCACGTCGTCGAGCTCAGATGCCTGGAACGCGGCTTCTCGAATGAACTTGATGAGGAAATAGCGCCGTACGTAGCAGTAGGTCCATAAATCGACTACGACCTTCTGGCGCTTCCGGCCACCTGACATGTAGGCTGAAAAGGCCTCATTCACCCTTTCCGATTCATCGAGATGAAAGGGTAGACTCGAGGCCAGCGCCTCGAGCGAGGAGAGTTCTGTTCGAAAAGACATAAGGCAGAGCAAGACTGTGAACGGAGTGATGGGCTCGTGGTCTTGCGCTGAGGCGGCGTCGAGGGATCACGTGCTTGCTCATCTATAGAAACGTTAGTCGACCAAACCGAACGACATTTTTTCACTAATTGCACGAATTCACAAAACAGTACTCACTACGTGTGTCCTTGGGCGAATTAATAAGAGAGAGGGCGGCCATTCGGCCGCCCTCTCTCTTATAGACGTTTAATTCGTCGATCAGGAGATCACGAACAATCGAACCCGATATCATTCGGATCCATTGTGATTGACCATGCTCCGGCTGCTGCAGGTGTTTGCTCCGTTGTCACGGAGGAATCCGTGCCCAGCACTCCCCGAAACTCGTAAAAAGTACTTATGAGCAGACTGATTGTGCCTGTGATGATGATACTACTTTGATTTGCGCTCTTGCTGGTAATCGCACTTCCTGGCAACAGTGTCCACGAAGATCCTGGAGTTGTAGCTCGATAGAAAACAGTCACTGCGTCCAGACTTTCATCCGTAACCTGAACGTCAAATTCCAGATTGCCACTGCACTGGACCGAGGCCGTTACGTCGAGAAGCACCAGGTTGGAGGTGGATGGCAGGCTTAAGTTCGACGAGCCGGACAGCGGATTGCTAATATCGACCGCTGTACTTGTTCCACCAACGTCTGCCGTCAGAACATAGGTCGAGCCGTCCAAGACCGTCACTGAATTTGTCTCCCCCATCAGATCCGAGATTGGAAAGCTTCCACCTACACCTGGAATCAGTTTATTTCCCGAAGGATTCATTCCAAGGCCTACGAGAGTGAATTCAGGTGTTACCGGTGAGCCGGAAGGATTAGTGATGGTCACCATGTTATCCAGCGTTCCTGTCGAAATTCCAGCTCCTGTCAAGGCGAAGGTGTATATAATTCCACCCGACGCATCTGTGATAAGTGAGGTGTCAATATTTGGACTGACCGTGCCCAGACAGATTTCAGCTTCAGCACGACCCGAAATTAGGGTCAGGGAGAGGGTACCGACCTGCGGATTGGTATCGTTTGCAGGTTGGTAAGCGAAGACATTTGCAGGCGCAGAACCTCCCAACAAAGTCAGAGCACCTAGGAGGGCAGCGTCTGTTGACGCCATCAGGATGCTTGTATCGTTGGCATCACAAATCGTAGACCCCTTCGAGAATCCTTTTCCCGAGCCTGACTGGAAATTCACTGCCACATTCCCGACCTGATCTTCCATTTTGAAAAATGTTGCTCCAGCAATGGCTTGATTGGTCCCATCTGTAGAGGTAATGGCTCCAGATGGTAGGGCAGCAAGTCCGCTTCCAGAATCGTAAGCGCGCAACTGGGTGGTGATCTGGCCGACCAGCGGCGTACCGTTAGCCGTAACAGGGGTGCTCCCCGCCGGTACAACTACGGTCACCTGAGCCTGAGTCTGCGACGGTGCAGGAGCCTGGGTCTGAATTGTTACTGCCTGCTGAACGACGCCGCTAGAATTTGTGGCTATTTGATTGTCGACCTGACCATCCGTTCCCGG
>Ga0208879_1000196_pt1 | contig 65077 bp, 67 predicted proteins | sample Knorr_S15_td_Bot_FD_185605 | JGI IMG/M metagenome (GOLD analysis project Ga0208879, IMG submission 185605) | Marine microbial communities from Southern Atlantic Ocean transect - Knorr_S15_td_Bottom_ad_5009_LV_A (SPAdes) (version 2) | ecosystem: Environmental > Aquatic > Marine > Oceanic | place... | reverse complement strand
TGGCTCGGGCCCTCGGCGTCCCGGTCCACCTCCTGGACCTGCTGGACCAGCCGGGCCCGGATGCCTGGCGCAACGTGGTGGGCGCCGCACTGGCCGGTGGCGGTGGCGGTGGCGGTGACGGTGGTGTTGGTGGCGGCGACGGCGACGGCGGCGGTGGCAGCGACCGTGAGCGTGACATCGCCCGGCTGGTAGGGGCGGCCCGCAATGTGCTCGAGGGTGGAGAACCGGCCGCTGATCGGACAGTGCACGAGATCGTCGAAGTCGAGGCCGAGGCCGAAGTCGAGGGTGGGGCCGTGGCCCGGGCCGCCGAGGTCGTCTGCCGGCTGGCCGACCGGTACCCGACCGATCCGGCCCTGCTGCTGGTCCCGATGCTGCGACGGTTGGTGCTGCAACCGGGGGAGGCGATGTTCGTGGGACCGGGTGTCCTGCATGCGTACCTGGGAGGGATGGCCCTCGAGGTCATGACGCCGTGCGACAACGTGGTCAGGGGAGGGTTCACCTCCAAGCATGTGGACACAGGTGCCCTGGTGGACCTGCTGGATCCCGGTAGGGATCCCGGCGTGCAGCGGTCCGTCGACGGCGTGCACCGCTACGAGGTGCCGGTGGAGGACTTCGCCGTGTGGCGGATCGAGGGTCGACACACCCTCCGGGTCCGGACCGACCCGCCTGCCGGAGCTGGCGAACCGGCAGGACGGCGCCAGGGGCCCGACGTCGTGGTGGCCATCGCAGGCAGGACCGTGGTCGGAGACGACCTCGTGCTGGCACCGGGCGAGGCAGCGCTGGTCCCTGCGGCCGACGGCGCATACCGGATCTCGGTGGACGGCATCGCGCACCGGGTTTCGGTGGGAGGCTGACCGCCGTGGCGGATCCGCGTCGTCCCGAAGGGGACCAGCCGGTGGTGGACCATCCACGCGACAGCCGTGGCCTCGTCCGGGCATCGCTGGCGGCGCCGGAGGAGATCAGATCGGCGGTCCTGGAGGCCGCCGACATGGCGGTCCCGACCACGGCCCCGATGGTGCTGCTCAGCGGCGCCGGGCTGGGACGCATCGCCGCCCGCACCGTGGCCGCCCTGGGTGCCGGGCGCTGCAGGGTGCCCGTCGTGCCCGTCGGTTCGGTCGCCGAGATCGGACCGGCCCCCGCCGGTGCCCTCGTGCTGGACCTGGGTGGAGGCGACGGCGACGGGATCTCCGTGCCGGGCTCCGTCGGGCCGCTGGCCGATCGACTGGGCCTGGCGGCCCGGGTGGCGGCCGGGCTGGTGCTCATGGACATGGCGTCCGGACTACGGCCCGAGCCCCCGGGCCCGCTGGCCGACCGGTTGGCCGCCCGCCTCGACCATCACGCCGCTGAGGGAACGACGGGTCGGATCGCCCGCCGGATCGGCCGTACGTTGCCGTTGTTCCACGGCGGCGGACCGGTTGGCGCCGCCGTCGCCGACCACTGGAAGTTCCAGGCCAACCGCCACGGCAAGGTGGCGGCCTGGTCGGCTGCGACACCCGACCTCCGCCACGACGAGGTCTGCTCGTGGGGTCAGCACGGCGACGTGACGCGGCAGGTCTTCACCGGTGTGTTCCTGCGTGGTGGGTACGAGGCGACCGGCGACGCCGAGCAGCTCGACCGCTACGAGGACCTCCTGGACGAGTTCGTGGCCGCCATCGAGGTGGTTGTCGCCGCCGGGACGGACCCGCTGGCCGATGTCTGCGAGCTGGCCGTGCTGGGTGAACAGGTCGGCCTGGCGATCGCCCTCGGAGAGGGCTTCGACCCCGACCCGGCCCCCGGCCTGGAATGGCGGGTCTGACCGGCACCGGCCCACCGGATCAGGATCGGGTGGTCTTCAGCACGTCGGCCTGCCGGCTGGCCTGAGGCCCAGCGCTTCCGGCCGGTAGCATCGGTGCTCCGCGGCTGCCTGAATGGCGTCAGACGACCCCAGCCCCGGTACCCGGTGTCATGCACCCGGGGCCCATCAACCACAACCCGTCAATCACAGCCCGCACGGGTCGCCGACAGGAGTCGTCATGACCAGTTCGTCAGGTTCGCCTGCTTCCCCTGCCCAGCAGGGGTCTCTGCCCCTCGTAGACGACCACCGTGTCGCCGACATCGCCCTCTACGGGTTCGGCCGCAACGAGATCCGCCTGGCCGAACATGAGATGCCCGGCCTGATGGCCCTGCGGGCCGAGTTCGCCGACGAGCAGCCGCTGGCCGGAGCCCGGATCAGCGGCTCGCTCCACATGACCATCCAGACGGCGGTGCTGATCGAGACCCTGACCATCCTCGGAGCCGAGGTGCGTTGGGCCAGCTGCAACATCTTCTCCACCCAGGACCATGCCGCCGCCGCCGTCGTCTGCGGCCCTGACGGATCCCCGGACGACCTGCGGGGCGTGCCGGTCTTCGCATGGAAGGGCGAGACGCTCGAGGACTACTGGTGGGCCACCCGGAAGATCCTGGAGTGGCCCGGTGGTACTGGACCCAACCTCATCCTGGACGACGGTGGCGACGCCACGATGCTGGTCCACAAGGGTGCCGAGTACGAGGCGGCCGGTGTCGTCCCCGGACCGGCCGACGATGACCCGGAGGAGTGGTTGGTGGTGCTGGCCACGCTGAGTGCCTCGTTGGAGGATGATCCCGAGCGCTGGACCCGGATCGCGGCCGGCATCCGGGGCGTCTCCGAGGAGACGACCACCGGAGTCCACCGGCTCTACCAGATGCTGGAGGCGGGCGAGCTGCTGTTCCCGGCCATCAACGTCAACGATGCGGTCACCAAGTCCAAGTTCGACAACCTCTACGGCGTCCGGCACTCGCTCATCGACGGCATCAACCGGGGCACCGACGTGATGATCGGTGGGAAGACAGCCGTGGTCTGCGGCTTCGGCGACGTGGGCAAGGGCTGCGCCGAGTCGCTGCGGGGCCAGGGCGCCCGCGTGATCATCACCGAGGTGGACCCCATCTGCGCCCTCCAGGCCGTCATGCAGGGCTACGAGGTGAACACCCTGGAGCGCGTCATCGACGAGGCCGACATCTTCGTCACGGCCACCGGTTGCAGGGACGTCATCACCGCCGAGCACATGGGTCGCATGAAGCACCAGGCCATCGTCGGCAACATCGGCCACTTCGACAACGAGATCGACATGGCCGGCCTGCGGCGGATGTCAGACGTCCAGCGGATCAACATCAAGCCCCAGGTGGACGAGTTCGTCTTCCCCGACGGGCACTCCATCATCATGCTCTCCGAAGGTCGCCTGCTGAACCTGGGCAACGCCACCGGCCACCCCAGCTTCGTGATGTCGGCCAGCTTCTCCAACCAGGTCCTGGCCCAGATCGAGCTGCACCTCCACGCCGAGGATCTCGGGATCGCCGTCCTGACGCTGCCCAAGTCGCTGGACGAGAAGGTGGCCCGGCTCCACCTGGATGCCCTGGGCGTGCGCCTGACGGAGCTCTCCACCGACCAGGCCGACTACCTGGGCGTGCCCGTCGACGGTCCCTTCAAGCCCGACCACTACCGGTACTGACCTCCGCGCCCGGGCGACCGATGCCGGTCCTATGATCCCTCCCCGTGCGGAGCACGGTGGTCGGAGTCGTCGGGGGTAGCGGAGCAGGCAAGACCACGCTCGTACGGGGCCTGGTGGATCGCCTCGGTTCCGACGCCTCGGTGCTCTGGTTCGACGAGTACTACCACGACCTGGTCCACCTCGACCCGGCCGAGCGTGCCGTGGTCAACTTCGACCATCCGGACTCCCTGGACGTCGACCTGCTGGTCGCCCACATGGCAGCCCTGCTGGCCGGCCGGCCCGCCGAGGTCCCCGTATACGACTTCTCGACCCACACGCGCACCGGCCGGACCCGACTCGTCCAGCCGGGGCCGGTTGTGGTGGTCGACGGAATCCTCGTGCTGGCCTTCCCGGCGATCCGCGAGCGCCTTGACGTCTCGGTATTCGTTGAGGCACCGGCCGAGGTCCGCCTGACCCGTCGACTGGACCGCGACGTTCGGGAACGTGGTCGGACCCCGGAGAGCGTGCGTGCCCAGTTCGCAGCCACGGTGGCGCCCATGCACGAGGCCTTCGTGTCACCGTGCAGGACGTTCGCCGACCTGGTGCTCGACGGCCAGGGCGACCTTTCGGCGAACCTGGACCTGATCCTGGACCGTCTGGCGGCCGTGGCGGTGACTTCCGGGGGCCCTGCCTGAGCGGCCCCCCTGCCTTTAGCCGGCCCGAAGCCTGACCCAGGCCTGCCTGGCTGCGGTCAGCCTTGTCACGGGCCGTACCTAGGGTCGCAACCATGACCCGGCCCGCGATCCTGCGAACCCTTCGGCACGGCTTCCAGAACGCGGATGCGGCTGGATCCTGCGGGGGTAGGTGCCCGCTCGGACGGGGCGGGACGTGCAGCGGGTGCGTAGCCGATATCCCCGTCGATCGCGTGGGCGGAGGTTCCCGGGCGGGCCCGGTGTGGGCGCTGGGGTCCTACGCAGGCGATGCGGGCCGGCTGGTCCGGGCCCTCAAGTACGGCAACGTGCGCGGGCCGGTCGTTGCGCTCGGCTCGGCCCTGGCAGGCCTGGCGGTGGGTTCTGACCCGGTAGCCGGTTTCGACGTCGTGACCTGGGTTCCGACCACCGTCGAACGTCGCGCCCAGCGCGGGTTCGACCAGGCCGAGCTGCTCGCCCACTCGACGGCCCGTGGTCTCGGGGTCCGATCCCGCCGACTGCTGCTACGTGCCCCCGGCCCCGGCCAGACGTCGCTACCGGGTCGGGTTCGGCGCTCGGGTCCGGTCCTCCGGGCACGTCGGGTCCCCGCCGGAGCCCGGATCCTGCTCGTCGACGACGTGGTCACGACCGGAGCCAGCCTCACCACAGCCTCCGACGCCCTGCTTGTCGCCGGGGCCCTATCGGTCCGCTCGGTGGTGGTCGCAGCCACCCCGGCGCCCGGTTGGAGGCCTGATGACGGGGGACGGGTCCACCGCTAGGGTCGCGCCGTGAACGAGCCCGTGGACATGTCTGACGCCGAAGGGTCCGGCCTTTCGGATGCGGATGCGGATGCGGAGGTGTCGGATGCGGAGGTGCGTGACGCTCTCCCCGAGGACCTCGACGCCCGCGGCCTCGTGGGACCGTACATTTTTCCCGACAACGACCGGCGCCGGATCCCAGGGCTGATCTACCTGCTTCTGGCGGCTACCACGGTGGTCGTGACGATGCTCGCCGAGGGCTCGCCGCTGGTCGACGGGGGCCTCTACGTCGGTGCCGCCGGGCTGGCGCTGCTGGGGGCCTATCACCTCCAGGCGGGCTGGAGCCTCGGCACCGACGAGGCCGACGCCCTGGTGGCCGCCGTCCGCGAGGTCGGCTTCCCGGTGGGCCACGCCTCGGCGCAGATGGCGTGGCGGGGGCTTCGGAGCCGACCGACGTGGCGGGTGCTGGTGTATTCGAACGAGTCACCGCCGGAGCGCCGGGGCCTCGTGTTCGTCGACGGCGTGGACGGCTCGGTGGTGGCCTCCCACACCGAGGTGAACCCCGAGGACTGGGCAACCGGGTCCTGACCACCCCGGCTATGTCGTCGGTGGCCCGTCCAACTGTCGATGGCACTCCACCAGAAGGGCGATAGTTTCGCTGTCATGCGGATCAACGCCTTCCTTGCGGTAACCGGCGCCCTCGTGCTGGCCCTGGCACTGGTGCTTCTCCTCACCCCGGTCTCCTCCAGCTTCGCCGACCCGTGCGGCAGCGTGCTGGTTCCCACCAAGGTGCACTACTCGGATGGCGGCGAGTTGGTGTACGCAAACACGCCGCCATGTCGTGACGCCCGCATGGCCCGACTTCCCATCGGCCTCGTGGTCGGTGTGGTCGGGATCGCGACCGGGGTGGCCTCAGTCGTAGCGGGGCGCCGCAGGGGCTGAACCCCACGTGCCGGGCACCACCTACCCGGCCCTACTGACCACCGGGCGGCCACTGGTACGATCCCGGGATCCGTGATCGGATTCCCCGGATGGCCCGCACCTAGTGTCGGCTGCCACCCGGAGCGGGACCATCTCTACTGGAGGGCCACCAGAACGATGCTCGATGGCAACTGGCGTGAGGTCGTGGATCGGGGCCTGACCCCGATAGGCCGGAGCCTCCGACGTACCGGCATCAGCGCCGACGTGGTGACCCTCATAGGCATCGTCATGGCAGCGGCTGCAGCCGTGGCCATAGGCCTCGGCGATTTGAGGCTGGGCTTCTTCCTGCTGGTGCTGACCGGAATACCGGATGCCCTGGACGGAGCGGTGGCCAAGGCCTCAGGCACCTCATCGTCGCGCGGCGCCTACTTCGACTCGGTTGCCGATCGACTCACCGATGCGCTCCTGTTCGGCGGCGTCGCCTGGCACCTCGCCACCATCCGCACGGACCACATGATGATGCTGCCGGTGGCGATCATGGCCACGGCGATGTTCATCTCCTACCAGCGGGCCAAGGCCGAATCGCTGGGCTATGACGCCAAGGGCGGGCTCATGGAGCGCGCCGAGCGGTTCATCGTCCTGGCCTTCGGCCTCCTGTTCTCCGAGATCCTCATCCCGGTCCTCTGGGTGATGCTGGTTCTCAGCCTGTTCACCGCCGGCCAGCGCTTCGTGAAGGTCTGGCGTCAGGCCACGTCCGATCGGCAGGTTCCCGTGCGGCCGGCCGTGGATCGCCGTCGGCGGGCCCGTTCCGCCCGTCGCACGGATCGCCGTCAGCGCCACGGTTCGTGGCGACCCTCGTCGCGCTCCTGACCGGTTCGCTCCGGACCGGCCGGTTTCCGACCGTCGGCTCCCGGGGCGTCGGTACCCGGTGGAGGCCATGAAGACGCCGCGGATAGTCACCGCCTTCCGCCTCGCAGCGTGGCTGGCCCAGGTCGTGCCCGCCCGCCCGGGCGCCATGGCCGCCAGGACCATGGGGCGGATCGTCGGCTACATGGACGGCGACCGGCGGCGGATCGTGGAGAAGACCCTCCGCAGGTCCAGGTCGGCGGACCTGGGTGGCGCAGAGATGAGGCGCAGTGTGGACGCCGTCTTCGCCTCCTACGCCGACTACTACTTCCACAGCTTCCGGTTGCCGGCCATGACGCCGGACCAGGTGATCGACGGGTTCACCGAGGAGGGCTACGAGCTGATCGCCGAGGCCCGTGAGGCGGGCAACGGCGTGATCATGGCCATGCCCCACCTGGGTAGCTGGGAGTGGGCGGCGCACTGGCTGACGCTGCGCCACGACGTGCCCGTCGGCTGTGTGGTCGAGACGCTCGAGCCGCCCGAACTGTTCGAGTGGTACCGAGGCCTGCGGGACTCCCTGGGAATGAAGGTCGTCGGCCTGGGTCCCGGCGCCGGTACCGAGACCATGGCGATGCTGCGGGAGAACCGTGCCGTCTGCCTTCCCAGTGACCGCCACGTCGGGGGAGCCGGCGTCGAGGTCGAGTTCTTCGGAGAACGGACCACGCTGCCCGCCGGTCCGGCCACCCTCGCCCTGCGGACAGGCGCCGTGCTGCTGCCGATCGCCGTCTACGACCATCCCGGCGGGTGCCACGGCGTGGTCAGGCCGGCCGTTCCCGCCGTCCGCCAGGGGCGGCTCCGCGATGACGTCACCCGGATCACGCAGCTGCTGGCCACCGAACTGGAGGTGCTCATAGCGCGGGCCCCCGAGCAGTGGCACCTCCTGCAGCCCAACTGGCCGTCGGACCGGAACCCGGAGGCCGGTGGCGTGCAGGGTGACCCTTCCGGCGATGTTCCCGGCGGCGTTCCCGGCGGCGGTCCCGACAGTGTTCCCGGCGGTGCGGCCGGGGACGACGGCTAGCGTCGGTCGACATGAGGATCGGCCTCATCTGCCCATACAGCCTGACCATCCCCGGTGGCGTCCAGGGCCAGGTACTCGGCCTCGCCAGGATGCTGCGCTCCTCCGGCCACCCCACCCGCGTGCTCGGTCCCTGCGACGGCCCGCCGCCCGATGCGGGCGTCACCCCGCTCGGCAACAGCCTCCCGACGGCCGCCAACGGCTCGATGGCCCCGATCGCCCCCGACGTGTCATGCGCCCTGCGCACGATCCGGGCGCTGCGGGACGAGGAATTCGACGTCATCCACCTGCACGAACCGTTGGCTCCCGGTCCGACCACGACCGCTCTCTTCCTGGCCGCAGCCCCCATGGTCGGCACCTTCCACGCCGCTGGCGGAAGCCTCGCCTACGACTTCATGAATCGTGGGGTGCGGTGGCTGAACCGTCGCCTGGACCGGTCCTTCGCCGTGTCCGAGGATGCTGCGGCCATGGCGTCGGCATCCCTCGGCGGCGAGTACGAGATCCTCTTCAACGGGGTCGAGGTGGAGCGCAGCCGCGAGGTGGCCCCATGGCCCACGGAGGGCCCGACCGTCTTCTTCATCGGGCGCCACGAGCCACGCAAGGGCCTCACGGTGCTGCTCGACGCCATGTCGCACCTGCCGGCCAACGTAAGGCTCTGGGTGGCCGGCGACGGCCCTGAGACCGATGCCCTGCGGTCCCGGGTGGCGGGTGACGGCAGGATCAGCTGGTTGGGCCGGATCTCGGACGAGGAGCGCACGGCCAGGATCCGGGGTGCCGACGTGTTCTGCACGCCCTCGCTGCGGGGCGAGTCGTTCGGGGTGGTGCTCCTGGAGGGCATGGCCTGCGACACGCCTGTGGTGGCCAGCGACATTCCCGGCTATTCCAAGGTGGCGCGCGGAGGCCGCGATGCCCTTCTGGTGCCTCCGGACGACGCCGCTGCCCTGGGAACTGCCATAGACAAGCTCCTCCGCAACCCCGACCTTGGTGCCCGTCTCGTGGCCAGCGGGCGGACGCGTGCCGAGGAGTTCTCGATGCGTCGCCTGGCCGACAGGTACATCGAGGCCTACGAGGACGTCGTGGCCTGAGGTAGACGTGGCCAGCGGGCCTCGTGGCCCGAGGGAGACATGGCCAGCGGGCGTCGTGGCCCGAGGGAGACATGACCTGGGGGCGGGTTGCCCGGAAGCCGGGAGGCCAGGAATCCCGGAAGCCAGCCGGGTGGGTGAGCCCTGTAGGTCGATGGCGGGCGTATCATGCATGCCGTCCACAAGGATCACCCCGAGCGGTGGTCACACGCCAGCGAGCCGTCACGAGGCCGTCGCCCATGTCTCCTCTCCGCAGCACCGTCACCCTCCCCGCGGTCGTCGTCGGGTTGGCCACCTTCCTGGTCGTCCTGATCCCCGGAACGGGCCTTCCCGTCGCCGTCGTGGCCGGGGTCATCGTGGCCTCGACCTTCGCCCGGGTCGTCTCGGGTCGCGCCGTCGGGGTCGTCAGACGGAGCCTGAACGCACGCCCCGCACTCGTGGGGGAGTTTCCACGGCTGCACAACACGGTCGGCGGCCTCTGCCTGACCCATGGCATCGACATCCCCGAACTCTTCGTGATCGACTCGCCGGCGGGAAATGCGGCTGCAATGGCGGGGCGGGAGGGAACGTCCATCGTCCTGACCACCGGTGCGGCCGACCGCCTGGGCCTCGTCGAGCTGGAGGCGCTCGTCGCCCACCTCCTGGTGCGGTGCGGCGACGACGGACTGAGGGCGGACACTACGAAGGCCTCCATGGGTCGCCTCGCCGGTCCCCGCCTGGTCGCGACTGCCAATACCGGACCGGATCGCCTGATGCAGGTCGACTTCGACGGAGCGGACCTGACGCGCTTCCCACCCGGGATGCAGACCGCCCTGCAGGCCCTCGCCGAGCTGGGTACGGAGGTGGACGCTCCCCGGGCGACGTCGGGTCTCTGGCTGCTGCAGCCCGATGGCCGTACCGACGTCGGGACGGCGTCGCATCCGACGGTCGAGGTACGTGTCGCGGCACTGGGGGAGTGCTGAGACCGTGATCCTCGGACACCACCGCCCTGGTCTTGGGTTCTCGGGCCTCGCCCTGCTGGGCCTCGCCCTGCTGGCCGCCGGGTGCGGAGGTGGCGAACAGGCTGCTCCGGCTCCGACGCTGGGAACCCTCGCACCTGCGACGACCACTGGGGTCGTGACCACCAGTACCGAGCCCGGCACCGTGACCGACACGTCGGCAGGTGGGGATGCGGCCACCGTGGACGCCTCCACGACCACCACCATCGGCATTGCCACGACGACGACGATCCCCGGTTGGGCCGGGCCCGTGCATCCGTTGACCGGCCTGCCAGCCGTGGACGGGACCGTGGATCGACCAGCCCTGGTCGTCAAGATCGGAAACAACGACTCGAAGTCGCTGCCACAGATCGGGCTGGAGGACGCCGACGTCGTCTACGAGGTGCACATCGAGAACGGGGTCACCCGGTTCCTGGCCGTGTTCCAGAGCGAGGTTCCGGCGCTGGTCGGCCCGGTCCGCTCGGCGCGCTCCAGCGACATCGACCTCATCGGCAACCTGAACCGCCCCTCCTTCGCCTACTGGGGGAGCAACGAGGGCGTGGGAGCCGAGGTGGAGCAGGCCATCGACCTCGGGACGTTCGTGGCGCTCACCACGACCGGTCAGGGCCAGTACCTCTTCTCAAGGGACGCCGGCCGCGGCGAGGCGCCCTACAACGGCCTCTTCGACGCTGGCGCCGCAGCCCTGGTGGCTACCGGTTCGGCGCCCGACCCCATCTTCACGTTCGGCGGTCCGTCGTCATCGGCGGTTCCGATCCGTGGCGTCCGCTGGATGGCACCCCGTCGTGCCATCGACTGGGTGTGGGACCACGTGTCGGCCAGATGGCTGCGATACCACCGCGGCGTGCCGCTCGTGGGCGCCAACGGTGTCCACCTGGCTGCCGACAACGTCCTGCTGCTCTTCGTGGACTACCGCACGTCGGCCGCCGACCTGCTCTCACCGCAGGCCATCTCCACAGGTTCGGGAGACGGTTGGCTGCTGAGGGACGGGACGGTCACCGGTGTGACCTGGAGCCGACCGTTCATCGCCGATGGCTGGTCGCTGGAGGACGACGACACGGGTGAGGCGGTGTTCCTGCGTCCCGGGCGTACCTGGGTGGCCCTGGCCCGGATGGGCGAGGGGAAGGTCCTGGACCCGGCCGAGGTGGCCGAGCTGATCGGCTGAGACAGGTTGGCGATGGCCCCCCATCTGGGCGGAGGTGGTCGGCCCCGGCACTACGGGTATCCCAGAGTCGTACGAGCCACTGCACGCCTGTTTCGACTGGATGGTCGGCCTTGTGTGTCGTCTTACGCGTAAGACGGCCGAGCCACAGCCCGCCTGTTTCGGCTGGATGGTCGGCCCGGTCCTGGTCCTAGACTGCGCGCCATGAGCGATGTGACTAGAGCAACCGGTACCCAGTTGGTGAAGCGGGGCCTCGCAGAGATGCTCAAGGGCGGCGTCATCATGGACGTCGTGAATCCTGCCCAGGCCAAGATCGCCGAGGATGCCGGTGCCACCGCCGTCATGGCCCTGGAGCGGGTGCCGTCCGACATCCGGCGGGACGGCGGCGTGGCCCGCATGTCGGACCCCGAGATGATCCTGGCCATCCAGGAGGTCGTCACCATTCCCGTGATGGCGAAGGCCCGTATCGGCCACTTCGCCGAGGCCCAGGTCCTGCAGGCCCTGGGCGTCGACTACGTCGACGAGAGCGAGGTCCTCACGCCGGCCGACGAGGCGCACCACATCGACAAGTGGGCCTTCGACGTGCCGTTCGTGTGCGGCGCCACCAACCTGGGCGAGGCGCTGCGGCGCATCTCCGAGGGCGCCTGCCTGATCCGCTCCAAGGGCGAGGCCGGGACCGGCAACATCGTGGAGGCCGTCAGGCACCTCCGGTCGATCATCGGTGACATCCGCAGGATCACACAGGCCGACCAGGCCGAACTCTTCGACTGGGCGAAGCGCCTCCAGTCGCCGTTGCCCCTGGTCCAGGAGATCGCCGAGACCGGCGAGCTGCCGGTTCCGATGTTCTGCGCAGGAGGCATCGCCACGCCCGCCGACGCATCGCTGGTCATGCAGCTCGGGGCCCAGGCGGTGTTCGTGGGATCCGGCATCTTCAAGAGCGACGTTCCGGCGCCGCGGGCCCGTGCGATCGTGGAGGCCGTGACCAACTTCCGCGATGCGGCGATGGTGGCGAAGGTCAGCCGAGGCCTGGGAGATGCAATGCCCGGCCTGGAGATGGACTCGCTGGAAACCCGGCTCGCCGACCGGGGCTGGTAGGTACCCCTCCTCATGAAGGTCGGCGTGCTCGCCCTCCAGGGGGCGTTCGCCCGACACTCCGAGGTCCTTGGAGGGCTGGGTGCGGTGCCGCTGGAGGTACGCACCCCGACGGACCTGGAGGCCGTGGACGCCATGGTCATGCCCGGCGGAGAGTCCACCACCATGTCCATGCTGCTGGACTCGTCGGGCCTCCGCACGCCGCTGGCCGAACGCCTGGCCAATGGCCTACCGGTGCTCGGTACCTGTGCCGGGATGATCCTCCTGGCCGTCCGGGTGACCGACGGCCGTCCCGACCAGCGTTCCTTCGCAGCGATCGACATCGACGTCCGACGCAACGGCTACGGCCGCCAGGTCGACTCGTTCGAGGACCAGTTCCCTGTCACGGGTCTGGACGGTCCGTTCCACGGCGTCTTCATCCGGGCACCGGTGGTCGAGCGGGTCGGAACGGCCGTGGAGGTCCTCGCCCGGGTGGACGGGATCCCCGTGCTCTGCCGTGAGGGTTCCGTGCTGGTCTCCTCATTCCATCCCGAGATGTCCGGTGACGGACGCATCCACGAACGGTTCCTCGACCTGGCGTTCAGCGCCTGAGCGTCGATGGGCCCGAGGTAGACAGGCCGTCCAGGCCAGACAGACCAGCCAGACAGACCAGCCAGCCAGCCAGACAGACCAGCCAGACAAGCCAACAGTCGAGAAGGGGACCACATGTCAGGCCATTCCAAGTGGGCGACCATCAAGCACAAGAAGGGTGCCGCCGACGCCAAGCGCGGCAAGCTCTTCGCCAAGTTGATCAAGCAGGTGGAGGTGGCGGCCCGGCAGGGCGGCGGCGACCCGGACATCAACCCGACGCTGCGGACCATGTTCCAGAAGGCCCGGGACTCCTCGGTGCCGCTGGACACCATCGAGCGGGCGGTGAAGCGGGGCACCGGTGAGCTGGAGGGCGTCGACTACGAGTCGATCACCTACGAGGGCTACGCCCCACACGGGGTGGCCCTCTACATGGAGACGCTGACGGACAACCGCAACCGCACGGGATCCGAGGTCCGGTCGCTGCTCTCCAAGAACGGTGGTTCGCTGGCCGAGCCGGGTGCGGTGGCATGGCAGTTCGAACGCAAGGGCGTGGTCCTGCTGGACGGCACGGTGGACGAGGACGAGATCATGGTGGTGGCCCTGGACGCAGGCGCCGAGGACCTGGTGGACGAGGACGGGACGTGGCGCCTCACCTGTGAGGCCACCGACCTGTCCGGCGTGCGCGAGGCGCTCGAGGCCGCTGAGGTCCCGTTCCTGAACGCCGAGGTGACGATGCTGGCCACCACCACGGTCGCCATCGACAACGCCGAGCATGCGAGGGCCGTCCTGCGGCTGCTGGACATACTCGAGGACAACGACGACATCCAGGACGTGCACGCCAACTTCGACATCCCGGCCGATGTCATGGAGGCACTCGAGGACTGACGCACCCCCCCTCGGGGGAGTGACAGGTTCTCCTACTTTCCGAGGCGCAGCGCTCACTGCCAGGTCTGTCAACGCTTGCCAACGCATGGCGTGCCGCGGCGATCGGCCGGGTCGGCGGGGTGACCGACGTCCGGGGCGGTCACCGCTAGAGTCGTACACATGTTCGTTCTGGGTATCGACCCCGGCCTCACACGCTGTGGCTACGGCGTGGTCTCGCGTACCGGTCGACGGCTGCGCGCCGAGGCCGCCGGGGTGATCCGGACGTCGCCGGAGACCGACCTGGCCTATCGCCTTGCCGAGCTCCAGGGGGAGGTCAGGGCCCTGATCCGGGAGTACCGGCCCGACGAGGTGGCCATCGAGCGGGTGCTGTTCCAGGTGAACGTCCGCACGGCCATGCAGACCGGCCAGGCCTCCGGAGTGGTCATGGCCGAGGCCGCCGCAGCTGGATGCGAGGTGGCCCTCTACTCGCCGAACGAGGTCAAGTCGGCGGTGGCCGGATGGGGTGGTGCCGACAAGGACCAGATGGAGCAGATGGTCCGCACCCAGTTGGGGATCACCACGCCACTTCGTCCGGTGGACGCGGCCGATGCCCTGGGCGTGGCGCTCTGCCACCTGGCGATGCTTCCGCCCGTTCGCGGGTCGGATAGGACGGCCGGACAGGCGGTGGCCCGGTGATCGGGTCGCTACGGGGTCGCCTCCTGGAGCGCTTCGATCTGGGCGAGGTCCTGGTCGAGGTGGCTGGCGTCGGCTATCGGGTGGTGGTCACGCCCACGACGGCGGTCCGCCTCGGTGAGGTCGGGACCGAGGTGTTCCTGCACGTCCACCACCACATCCGCGAGGCCGACCAGACCCTCTACGGCTTCCTGGAACGCGCCGAGAGGTCCTGCTTTGAGACGCTCCTGTCGGCACATGGCGTGGGCCCGTCACTGGCCCTGTCGGTGCTCGGCGTGCATGGTCCGGCCGAGTTGGCGCGGGTCCTGGCCGATGACGACCTCGCGGCGCTCTGCCTGGTACCCGGCGTCGGCAAGAAGACCGCCGCCCGGCTGCTCGTCGAGCTGAAGAACTCCCTCGACCTGCCGATCGACGGCGTCCCCGTGACCGGTGACGGGACCCCGGTCGGCCGCACCGCCGTGTCGGAGGTCCAGGAGGCCCTCGGTGGTCTCGGCTACAGCCCCGACGAGGTCCGGGCCGTGCTCGTGGACCTGGGTGGCGACGATCCGGCGGTCCTTCTCCGCGAGGCGTTGCAACGCCTGGCGCGGGCGTAGGGGGCCGGCTGTGCGAGACGAGCTCCTCTCGGCGGACCGGGATCCGGATATCGACGACGTGGAGGTGGAGGTGGAGGCCGGCCTGCGGCCGCGCCGCCTCGACGAGTTCGTCGGCCAGGCCGAGCTGAAGGGCCACCTCAGGGTGATGCTGGAGGCGGCCCGTCGGCGGGGGCAGGCGGCCGACCACTTCCTCTTCGCCGGTCCGCCGGGGCTGGGCAAGACCACCCTGGCCCACATCGTGGCCGCCGAGATGGCCGCCGAGATGCACGTCACCTCGGGCCCTGCCCTGGAGCGTGCAGGTGACCTGGCTGCCATCCTGACCAAGTTGGAACCCGGCGACGTCCTGTTCATCGACGAGATCCACCGGCTGGCCCGGGCCGTCGAGGAGGTCCTCTACCCGGCCATGGAGGACTTCGCCCTGGACATAATCCTGGGCAAGGGGCCGGCCGCCCGTTCCATCCGGCTGGAGCTTCCGCCGTTCACCCTCGTGGGCGCGACGACGCGCACCGGCCTCATCACCGGGCCGCTGCGCGACCGGTTCGGCCTCACGGCACGACTCGAGTACTACGAGCCGGCCGACCTGCAGTCCATTGTCACGCGCGCTGCCGGGATCCTGGACGTGGACCTGGACGAGGAGGGTGCCGCGGAGATAGCCCGGCGCTCCCGGGGCACGCCTCGCATCGGCAACCGGCTGCTCCGGCAGGTCAGGGACTTCGCCCAGGTCGAACGCAGCGGCGTGGTGGACGGCCCGGTGGCGCGCGACGGCCTCGCCTTCTTCGGCGTGGACGACCTGGGCCTCGACAAGCCCTCCCGGGAGATCCTCTCGGTCCTCTGCAGGCGGTTCGATGGCGGGCCGGTGGGGCTCAAGACCCTGTCCATCAGCGTCAGCGAGTCGGAGGACACCGTCGAGGACGTGTACGAGCCGTACCTCATCCAGCAGGGCCTCCTGCACCGCACCCCGAAGGGCCGGGTGGCCACGACCGCCGCCTACGACCACCTGGGGATCAACAGGCCCGCCGTGCCGGAGCGCCGGGCCGGGTCCCTGTTCGAGGACTGACCGGATCAGCCGGACCGACGGGGCGGGACCCCGGTCGTAGGCTGACCGGCCCATGGGACCGGAAGACTTCGCATACCAGCTCCCGGATGCTGCTATCGCCCAGGTGCCCCTGGAGGACCGGCCGGCGGCCCGGCTGCTGGATGCGGTAGGAGACAGCGTCGTGCACCGGACGGTCCGCGACCTGCCATCTCTGCTGGGACCCGGTGACCTGCTGGTGGTCAACGACACCCGCGTGCTGCCCGCCCGACTGCGACTCCGACGTCGGACCGGGGGAAGCGCCGAGGTGCTGCTGCTACGGGCCCTGGATGACGACGAGGCCTGGGAGGCCCTGGTGCGGCCCAGTCGCAAGCTGCCCGAGGGGACGACGCTCGCCGTCGACGACGACCTGTCGGTGGAGGTCGGCCGGGACCTGGGCGAAGGGAGGCGCCATGTCCGGCTGCTCTGCAACGGTCCGGTGCTCGAGGCCATCCACCGTTGTGGCGAGATGCCGCTGCCCCCGTACCTCACGACGGTCCTGGAGGATCCCGACCGCTACCAGACGGTCTACAGCCGCCGGTCGGCATCGGCAGCGGCCCCGACGGCCGGACTGCACCTCACCGAACAGGTGCTGGAGGCCTGCCGGGTAGCCGGAGCGCGCATCGAATCGCTTGAGCTGGTGGTCGGGCTGGACACCTTCCGCCCGGTCACCGTTGACGACCTGGACGATCACCGCATGCACCGGGAGGACTACTGCGTGCCGGCCGCCACCCTGGAGGCCTGTCGGGACGCCACCAGGGTCATCGCCGTCGGGACCACGACGGTGCGGGCCCTCGAGTCGGCGGCACGCTCCGGGCTGGAGGGCCGCACCGACCTCTTCATCCGCCCACCGTTCGACTTCCGGGTCGTGGACGTCCTCCTGACCAACTTCCACCAGCCGCGGTCCAGCCTGCTTGTCATGCTGGAGGCCTTCGCCGGGCCCCGCTGGAGGGAGCTCTACGGGACGGCACTGGCAGACGGCTACCGCTTCCTGTCGTTCGGCGACGCAATGCTCGTGGGCCGGGCCGCGACTTCATGAGGGCCACCTTCACCACGACCGTCACGGACGGCGGTGCCCGGGCCGGACGGGTCGACACCCCCGGTGGATCGTTCGCCACGCCGTGCTTCATGCCGGTCGGTACCCGTGGGGCGGTGCGCCACCTCTCGTCCACGGACCTGGTGGACCTGGGCGTCGAGGTGGTGCTGGGCAACACGTACCACCTGATGCTGCGTCCCGGCGCGGAGGTGGTCAGGAACCTGGGCGGTCTCGGGAAGTTCGCCGGTTGGGAAGGCGTCACGCTCACCGATAGCGGCGGATACCAGATCTTCTCCCTGAAGCCGAAGGTGGACGACTCCGGTGCGACCTTCAGGTCGACCTACGACGGGTCCACCCACGTGCTCACCCCCGAGACGGCGGCATCCGTGCAGGCGGACCTGGGCGCCGACATCCAGATGGTCCTGGACGTGTGTCCGGCGCTGCCCGCCGACGAACCGGTCCTGCGTCGGGCGGTGGAGCGGACTGCGGCATGGGCGGCCCGTGGCCGCCGGGCGTTCCTGGACCACCCGGACGCCGCCGCACGCCAGTGCCAGTTCGGCATAGTCCAGGGCGGAGTGGACCCGGTGCTGCGGGCGGAGAGCACCCGGCGGACCCTCGAGGTGGGCTTCGACGGCTACGCCGTCGGCGGAATGAGCGTGGGGGAGACGCGCGACGAGATGCTGGAACCGCTGGCCGTCGTCACCTCCCTGCTGCCGTCCGACCAGCCGCGCTACTTCATGGGCCTCGGGGATCCAGCGGGCCTCGTGGAGGTGGTGGGCAGGGGAATCGACATGTTCGACTGCGTGCTACCCACCAGGCATGCGCGCCACGGCACCGTGCTGACCACGGGCGGCATGCTGAACCTACGGAACGCCCGGTTCGCCACCGACGACCTCCCCCTGGATCCGGCGTTCCCGGCCAGTCCGGCGGCCCGCTGGTCACGCGCCTACCTACGGCACCTCCTGATGATCGATGAACCCACCGGCCGGCGCCTCCTGACCCTCCACAACCTGGCCTGGCTGCTGGACTTCGTAGACCGGTTGAGGGCGGCCATCCACGAAGGTCGGTTCGAGGCATTCAGGAGCGAGACGCTGGCCGTCTGGGGCTGACCCTACGGGCCTAGGCTGCCCGGGTCCGGCGATCCAGCCCGACCGGCCCCACGGTCTGTGACCGACTCCCCCCAGGGGCCGACCTCCTCCAAAGGACGAACTTCCACCATGGCTGGCTTCATCCCACTGATCCTCATCTTCGGGCTCATGTACGTCCTGATGATCCGTCCGCAGCAGAAGAAGGTGAAGGCGCAGCAGGCGCTCGTCGCCTCCATCCAGGCAGGCGACGAGGTGGTCCTCAACTCCGGGATCTTCGGCGTGGTCAAGGACGTGGAGGACGACATCGTCTGGCTGGAGGTCTTCGACGGCATCGAGCTGAAGGTGCTCCGCGGATCCGTGGACGGTCGCTTCAACGAGCCGACTGCCGACGACGGGGATTCCGACGACGAATCCGGCGAGGATTCAGACCACGACTCCGGCGACGGCCCGATAGTGGGCTGAGCCCGCAGACCGCCCTGCCCCGCTACCCGGTACGTCCATGCCACGTCGCCAACTCGTATTCCTGATCGGGATCGTCGCCATCACCGTCGCCGCTTCGGTGATGACGGTCGTCTGGCGAAACGAACCGCTGCTGGGCCTGGACCTGCAGGGCGGCGTATCGGTCCGGCTGACGGCCGTAGGCCCGGCCGACGAGGAGATGCTGGACCAGGCGGTCGAGATCATCCGTGACCGGGTGGACGGCCTGGGCGTGGCCGAACCCGAGATCTCCCGGACCGCGAACGGCGTGATGGTCTCGCTGCCCGGTGTGGACGACCAGGAACGGGCGCTCTCGCTGGTGGGAACCACGGCCGAGCTCCGGTTCCGACCCGTCTGTGGTGTGTACACCGGCCGCGGTGCCGCACGGCCGGCTTCCGGTGTGGTTCCGACCGGACCCGCCTCCTGCGAGGTGGTCGCCACCGGCGAGGTCGTCCCGGCGGTCGGCCCGACCGGCGTGACCCTTCCCGAGGACGACAATCCCGGGGACTTCGTGGTGCTCGGCCTGCGGGGCGACGCTGGCGGGCAGCGCTACCTGCTGGGCCCCAGCCTCCTCACCGGCGAGGCGGTCAGCGACGCCGATGCCCTGTTCATCGACTACCAGTGGCAGGTCGGCCTGGAGCTCCACGAGGGCGCTGTGGGCATCGACGGCTTCAACGCCATTGCCGCCCTCTGCTTCTCGGGCTCTCCGGCGTGTCCACGTCAGGACAGCGCCACCAACGGTCGCCTGGCCATCGTGCTTGACGGCCAGGTCGTGACCGCTCCCTCGATCCGGGCGCCCGACTTCCGCCGGGACGCCATCCTCATCTCGGGGGGCTTCGAGAAGATCGAGGCCGACGACGTCTCCCTGGCGCTGCGCTACGGCGCCCTACCCGTCGAGTTGGAAGCCGAGAACATCCGCCTCGTCTCGGCCACCATCGGCGAGGACTCCTTGCGGGCCGGCATCGTGGCCGGCCTCATCGGCCTGCTGCTGGTCGCCGTGTTCATCGTCGGCTACTACCGGATCCTGGGCCTCGTGGCGCTGGCCAGCCTGGCCATCTCCGGCGCCCTGCTCTGGTCGATCATCGCCCACCTGGGGACACAGTCGGGGCTGGCGCTGACCCTGGCCGGGATCACCGGAATGGTCGTGGCGATCGGTGTCTCCGTGGACTCCAACGTCGTCTACTTCGAGCACCTGAAGGAGGACGTGCGCGACGGCCGGACAGCCCGCTCCTCGGTGGACCGGGCGTTCCCGATCGCCTTCTCCACCATCGTCAAGGCGGACACGGCGTCGCTCATCGGCGCCGGCCTGCTCTGGTACCTGACCGTCGGAGCAGTGCGCGGCTTCGCCCTCTACCTGGGCCTGGCCACCATCCTGGACCTGGTCGCCACCTACTTCTTCATGGGACCGATGGTCCGCCTCCTCTCCACCACGCGTTGGTTCGCCGAGCATCCGGAGCGCTTCGGCCTCCCGTCCAGCGGTGCCGTGTCGCCGATCACCGGCGGCCTCAGGCGGGCCGGGGCATGAGCGTCCTGGGCGGCCTCTACCGGGGCGAGTCGGCGGTGGACTTCCCGAGCCTGTGGCGTCGCGCCGTGATCGTCTCGACGGTCGCCGTGCTGGTAGGGCTGGCCTCGTTCGGCGTGCGGGGCCTGAACCTGGGCCTGGACTTCGAGGGCGGCACCTCCTTCGAGGTGCGCTCACCGGGGACCAGCGTGGCCGAGGCCCGCCAGGTCATGGAACGACTCGATGCCGGCGATGCCCGGATCCAGATAGTGGACGGCGAGGTGCTCCTCATCCGGTCCGACGTCCAGGATCCGATCAGGGCCGCTGCGATACGTGACGTCCTGGTGGCGGAACTCGGGCCTGTGGAGGCCTTCGAGCAGGTCGGCCCCACCTGGGGAGACCAGGTGACCGACAAGGCCATCCGTGCCCTGCTGGTCTTCTTCGTCGTCGTGGCGCTCTACATCACCGTGCGCCTGGAGTGGAAGATGGCGGTCGGGGCGATGGTCGCCGTGGCCCACGACATCGTGCTCAGCGTCGGCGTCTACTCGGTACTGCAGTTCGAGATCACGCCCGCCACCGTCATCGCGTTCCTGACAATCATGGGCTACTCGCTCTACGACACGATCGTCGTCTACGACAAGGTCCGGGAGATCGTCGGCCGACTGGGTGCCACCGATCGCTACACGTACACCGAGTTGATGAACCTCTCCCTGAACCGGGTGGCCATGCGGTCCATCAACACCAGCATCACGTCGGCCATCCCCGTCGTCTCGATGCTCATCATCGGTTCGCTGATCATGGGCGCCTCCACCCTGCAGCAGTTCGCGGTCGCACTGCTGGTCGGGATCTTCGTCGGTTCCTACTCGTCGCTCTTCCTCGCCTCGGCCATCGTGGCCGGCCTCAAGGAGCGCGAGGAGCGCTGGCGCATGGTGGCCGAGAAGGTCAGGTCCCGTGGAGTGGTGGCCGGTCCGACGCGGGTGATCGGCCGTCAGGAGGCTGCCCTGTCCGACACCCGGGCGGCGCCGCGATCCAGTCCCACCGGCGGCCCCGCGAAGCGCCGCCCGACGATCTCCGTACCCGGTGCCGGTGGGGTGCCGCCCCGCCCCCGCAAGAAGAAGCGCTGACCGGATCCAGAGCCCCGGAGGACCCACCGTGGGCGACTACCGTTGGAGGATGCGGGAGTCGCACCATGAGTCCGACCGGCCCCAGATGGCCGCCCGCCCGAGCCTGACCAGCCGACTGGACCACGAGGCCCATCGGAGACATGGTGGCGATAGTTCAATGAAGGGGTACGTGCCATGGTGACGGTGACCCGGGTCCTGCCCTGGCGCCGCCGCCCCAGGGCGACGGTCGAGGAGACCTCGACGCTGCTCACCGAGTTCCGGAGCCGACACGACGGCGCCGACACGACGCTCATAGAGCGGGCCTACGAGGTGGCCCTGGCGGCACATGCCGGCCAGACCCGCAAGTCGGGTGAGCCGTACATCAACCATCCGATGTCCGTCGCCACCATCGTCGCCCGCCAGGGGCTTGACGACACCACGGTTGCGGCCGCCCTCCTCCACGATGCCGTCGAGGACACCCCCGTCAGCCTGGATGACCTGGAGCGGGACTTCGGCACGGAGGTCCGTCTGATCGTGGATGGCGTGACCAAGCTGGACCGCCTCCACTTCGACACCAGGGAGGAGCATCAGGCGGCCAGCATGCGAAAGATGCTGGTGGCGCTCTCCAAGGACCTCCGCGTCCTGATAATCAAGTTGGCCGACCGCCTCCACAACATGCGGACCCTGGCCGCCCTCCCGGAGCACAAGCAGCAGCGGGTGGCCCAGGAGACCATGGACATCTACGCCCCCCTGGCCAACCGGCTGGGGATGCAGGAGGTCAAGGACCAACTCCAGGACCTGGCCCTGGCCACCCTGCATCCCAAGCGGTACAGCCAGATCGACCAGATGGTCCAGGACCGTTCGCCGGAGCGGGACCTCTACCTGGCGCAGCTGGTCGGCGAGGTGGAGGGTCGTCTGGCCGAGTTGGGGATCGCCGGCAGGGTGGCCGGCCGACCCAAGCAGCTCTGGAGCATCTACGAGAAGATGATCGTGAAGGGGCGGTCGTTCGACGAGATCCACGACCTGGTGGGGGTCCGGGTGATCGTCGACAGCGTGCGGGACTGCTACGCCGCCCTGGGAACGATCCACGCCACCTGGAAGCCGGTGCAGGGCAGGTTCAAGGACTACGTGGCCATGCCCAAGTTCAACCTCTACCAGTCCCTCCACACGACGGTCGTGGGGCCACGGGGCAAGCAGGTGGAGTTCCAGGTGCGGACAGTCGAGATGCATGCCCGGGCCGAGCACGGCGTGGCCGCCCACTGGGACTACAAGGCCCAGGCGCCGTCGGACGAGATGGCGTGGCTGGGGCGCATCGTGGAGTGGCAGGCCGAGACCGAGGATCCGAGCACCTTCATGGCCAACCTCAAGACCGACCTGGAGTTGGACGAGGTCTACGTGTTCACCCCCAACGGCCAGGTCATAACCCTGACCGTCGGCGCCACGCCGGTTGACCTCGCCTATGCGATCCATACCGACGTGGGGCACAGCTGCGTAGGCGCCAAGGTGGGCGGCCGCCTCGTTCCGCTGGAGACCCGGTTGGAGACTGGTGACACCGTCGAGATCGTCACCTCCAAGCAGGCTGGTGCCGGCCCCAGCCGGGACTGGCTGCAGTTCGTTGCCACCCACCGGGCCGCCAGCAAGATCAGGAACTGGTACTCGAAGGAGCGGCGGTCGGATGCCATCGACTCCGGTCACGAGGCCCTCACCGCTGAACTCCGCCGGGTGCGGCTGCCGGTACGCGAGGTGCTGGCCGGAACCCAGCTGGCGGAGGTGGCGGCCGCGATGAACTACCACGATCCGGACACGCTCTACGCAGCGATCGGCGAGCACCACGTCTCGGCCCGGGCCGTCGTGGGGCGTGTCGTGAGGGTGCTGCGGGAGTTGGATCCCGAGGACGAGCTGGCCGTGGAGGTCCTCCAGCCACGGCGTCCCCGACGCGACACCGGGACGGTCGGCGTCCACGTCGAGGGCCTCGACGACATGATGGTGAGGCTCTCGCGGTGCTGTACACCGGTGCCGCCCGACGAGATCATGGGCTTCGTGACCCGTGGCAGGGGCGTGTCGGTCCACCGTTCGGACTGTGCCAACGCCGTGTCCCTGATGGCCGACCAGGCCGACCGGCTGATCGACGTCGAATGGGACGGCAACCCGGCTGGTCGCTTCGTGGTGTCGGTGGAGATCAAGGCCCTGGACCGGCCACGACTCCTCCTGGACGTGTCCGGCGTGCTGGCCGACAACCACGTGAACGTGCTGGGCACCAGCACCGCCACCAGCGGGGTGGACCGGGTGGCGACCATGCGCTTCGAATGCGAGATCGGCGACCCCTCCCACCTGGAGGCGCTGCTGCGCTCACTGCGCGAGGTGGATTCCGTTCTACGACGTCTATCGGGTGGTCCCCGGTAGTGGCGGGGCTGAACCCCGCGGGTGATCCGACCGTCGGTGGTCGCCCGATAGGCCACGGCTGATTCGGAGACACGGCTGATCCTGAGACACGGCTGATCCTGAGACAATGGCCACGGCCTGCGCCGTAGAGGGGCCGGTAGCCTCCATCGCTGTGGTGGACCACGTTTTTCGTGCCCCCAAGGGCACCCGCGACATCCTCTGGCCGGACTCCGCCCGGTGGCGATCGCTGGTCGACGTCTTCGCCGACGTGGTCTCCTCGGCGGGCTATCTGGAGGTCATACCTCCGATGTTCGAGCACGTCGAGGTCTTCCAGCGCCTGGGAGAAGCAACCGACGTCGTCCGCAAGGAGATGTACTCCTTCGAGGACAAGGGCGGTCGGCAGATAGCCCTGCGCCCCGAGCAGACCGCCTCGGTGGTGCGGGCGTTCGCCCAGCATCGACCCGTGGTTCCATGGAAGGCCTGGTATGCAGGCCCCAACTTCCGCTACGAGCGTGCCCAGAAGGGCCGCTACCGCCAGTTCGACCAGGTAGGCGTGGAGGTCCTGGGCCCGGAGGATGCACACGTCGACGCCGAGGTCATCGCCCTGGCGTGGCGGTTCTACGAGCGTCTGGGCCTGCGCCGGGTGACCCTGGCGGTCAACTCGTTGGGCAGTCCCGGCGACCGTGCCCGCTACGTGGAGGCGCTGCGGGCCCACTTCTCGGCGGACCTGGATTCCCTCAGCGAGGAGTCCCGCGCGACGCTGGCCGTGAATCCCCTTCGGGTTCTGGACTCCAGCAGGGAGGCCGACGCCGACCTGGTGGCTGCCGCTCCCAGCATGCTGGACCACCTCTCTGACGATGCCGAGGCGCACTTCGGCCGGGTCACCGACGCCCTCGATGCCCTCGGGGTCCCGTTCACCGTGTCGCCCCACCTGGTGCGCGGGTTGGACTACTACGTACGAACCACCTTCGAGTTCGTCGCCGAAGCGCTGGATGCCGCCCAGGACGCCGTGGGAGGTGGAGGGCGCTACGACGGGCTGGCCGAGGACCTGGGAGCCCCTGCCACGCCGGGCGTGGGCTTCGCCCTCGGGGTGGACCGGACCCTGCTGGCATGTGATGCGGAGGGCGTGTTCGACGCACCCACCTCGGTCATCGACGTCTTCGTGGTGGACACCACGGGAGGCGAGCGGGCCGTGGTGCTCACCGACGACCTGCGGCGGGCCGGCCTGCGGGCTGACCGGGCCTGGGACGGCCGCTCCATGAAGGCCCAGATGAAGGCCGCCGACCGGAGCGGAGCCGCAATGGCGGTGATAGTGGGCGAGGACGAGTTGGCGGCCGGCACGGTGGCCGTCCGGGACCTGAGGGGCGACGGTGGACAGGAGACCGTCGCCCTGGATTCGATGATCGACATCCTGCGAGCGAGGCTTCGTTGACCGACTACTCCACCTCCATGAGGACCGACCGCTGCGGCGACCTGCGGGCCGACGACGTGGATCGCAGCGTCACGCTCTGCGGCTGGGTCGACCGGCGGCGTGAGCACGGAGAGCACCTCGCCTTCATCGACCTGCGGGACCGCAGCGGCGTGGTGCAACTGGTGATCGACGGCGCCCACGACCTGCGCAGCGAGTACGTCCTGCAGGTCACCGGCAACGTGCGACTCCGCCCGAACGACGCCGCCAACCAGGCCCTGCCGACGGGTGCCATCGAGATCGACGTGGCCGAGGTGACCATCCTGTCCACGTCGGAGCCCCTGCCCTTCCCCCTGGACGACCGCACGGAGGTGGACGAGGTGCTCCGCCTCCGCCACCGCTACCTGGACCTGCGGCGTTCCCGCATGCAGCGGAACCTGGAGGTTCGGGCCCGGGTGAACAGCGCCGTGCGGACCGCCATGGAGGAGCAGGGTTTCATCGAGGTGGAGACCCCGATGCTCATAGCCTCAACGCCCGAGGGCGCACGCGACTTCGTGGTTCCGTCGCGCAAGGAACCCGGCTCGTTCTACGCCCTTCCCCAGAGCCCGCAGCTCTTCAAGCAGCTCTGCATGGTGGGCGGCATCGACCGCTACTACCAGATCGCCCGCTGCCTCCGCGATGAGGACCTCAGGGCGGACCGCCAGTTCGAGTTCATGCAGCTCGACGCCGAGGCCAGCTTCGTCTCCCAGGACGACGTGCTGGCGTTCATCTCGCACGCGGTGGCATCGGCGGCCGAGGCGATCACCGGTGAGCGCCTCGGCGAGATCCCACGGATGTCCTGGCTGGAGGCCATGGAGAGGTTCGGCACCGACAAGCCCGACATCCGGTTCGGCATGGAGCTCGTGGAGTTGACCGAGGTGTTCGCCGGCACGGAGTTCCGTGCGTTCCAGGCACCGTGCGTGAAGGGCATCCGGGTGCCGGGTGGTGCCGAGACGTCCCGCAACCGACTGGACGAGATCACGGACCAGTGCAGGTCATGGGGGGCCAAGGGCCTGGTGTGGATGAAGGTCACCGAGGACGGCCTCAACTCGCCGGTGGCCAAGTTCCTGACAGATGACGAGCAGTCGGCCCTGGCTGCGGCGATGGACGCCGAGGTGGGGGACCTGATCCTCATAGTGGCCGACGAGCGCCGTGCCGCCAGGCACATCCTCGGCCTGCTGCGAATCGAGTTGGGACGTCCACCGGTCACGGAGGGAGGCCTCCACTTCCTGTGGGTGGTCGACTTCCCGCTGTTCGAGGGGATGGACGATGCCGGGAACCCGATTCCCGCACACCACCCGTTCACCATGCCGCACCCCGACGACATGGATGCCCTGGATCGTGGCGACCTGCTGGACGTCAGGTCGCAGGCCTACGACCTGGTGCTGAACGGCTGGGAGCTGGGCTCCGGGAGCGTGCGGATACACCAGCGCGAGGTCCAGGAGCAGATCTTCGGCATCCTCGGGATCGGGGCCGAGGAGGCCCAGTCCAAGTTCGGATTCCTGCTGGATGCCTTCCGCTACGGGCCACCACCGCATGCCGGCTTCGCCTTCGGGATGGACCGCCTCACGGCGATCCTGGCCGGTGAGGAGAACATCCGCGAGGTGATCGCCTATCCCAAGACCCAGTCGGGGGCCGATCCGTTGACCGGAGCTCCCACGGCGATCGACGATCGACAGCTCGAGGAGCTGGGCCTGAGGGTCCTGCCGCCGGCCAGCCAGGCGTAGCGGGGACGGCCCTCGGGGGAGGGGTAGCCTCCGGCCGTGTCCGGGGACCTCTTCGCCAGCGCAGCCGAGGAACGACTCGCCCGACGGGCACCGCTCGCAGAGCGGCTCCGGCCGACGCGCCTCGACGACATCGTCGGGCAGGACCACCTGCTGGGCCCGGGAAGGCCGCTCCGCCAGCTCATCGAGTCCGACCGCCTCTCCTCGCTGATCCTGTGGGGTCCGCCGGGGACGGGCAAGACCTCGGTTGCCCGCCTCATCGCACGCGTCACCGCCCAGGAGTTCTCCGAGATGTCGGCTGTCAACGCCAGCGTCAAGGACGTGCGGGAGCTGGTGGCACGGGCCAAGGCCCGCCTGGGCGAGCGCGACGTCGGCACCATCCTCTTCCTGGACGAGGTCCACCGGTTCAACAAGGCCCAGCAGGATGCCCTCCTGCCGTCGGTGGAGTCCGGCCTGCTGGTCCTGATAGGTGCGACCACCGAGAACCCCTTCTTCGAGGTGAACCCGCCGCTGCTATCGCGTTCCACCCTCTTCCGCCTCGAGCTGCTGGGCCGGGATGCCGTGAGGCGCCTCCTGGAGCGGGGCCTGGAGGCCGAGGAGGTGTCAGCCGACGAGGACGCCCTGGAGCTCCTGGTGGACAGGGCGGGCGGGGACGGGCGCCACGCCCTGACCAGCCTGGAGGTGGCGGCAGCCCTCACCGTCGGAAGGGGGGACGGCCGCATCACCCTCGAAGATGTCGAGGCGGCGCTCGGCACCAAGGCACTTCGCTACGGGCGTGACGACCACTTCGACGTGATCAGCGCCTTCATCAAGAGCATCCGGGGATCAGACGTCGACGCAGGCCTCTACTGGCTGGCCCGGATGCTGGCCGCCGGGGAGGACGCCCGCTTCATCGCCCGTCGCCTGGTGATCCTGGCCAGCGAGGACGTGGGGATGGCGGATCCGATGGGGCTGGTCGTGGCCAACGCGGCGGCACGCGCCGTTGAGTTCGTGGGGCTGCCCGAGGCGAAGTTGAACCTGGCCCAGGCCGTCGTCCACCTGGCGACGGCACCCAAGTCGAACCGTGTGACGGTGGCCCTGGGCAGGGCCGAGGTGGACGCCGGGGCGTCGGGTACCGGTGAGGTGCCCATGCACCTCAGGGACGCCCACTACAGGGGCGCTGCCCAGTTGGGCCATGGCACCGGTTACGACTACCCCCACGACCATGCCGATGGATGGGTGGACCAGCGCTACCGGCCCGACGAGGTGGAGGGAAACGTCTACTACGATCCGTCGCCACACGGCTACGAGGACGAGGTCGCAGGCCGGATGGCTGGACGATCCTCGGCCGATGGAGGAGCAGGACGCGATGGAGGCAGGTGACCTGGCTGCGGTGCTGGTGGCGGTCGTCTGCCTGGGGGCGATAGTCGTCCTGATGGTGGCGGTGTCATCCCTGGTGAAGACGCTGCGGACCCTGCGTGAGACCGTCGACATGCTCCGGGAGGAGGCCGTGCCAATGGTCGCTGACCTGCGCAGGGCGGTGGACCACGCCACGGTCGGGTTGGAGAGGGTGGACGACCTGTTGGACACGGCCGAGGACATCTCCACCACGGTGGATGTGGCGTCCCGCCTGACCTACCGGGCGCTCTCGCCGCCGCTCATCGGGGCGGCCTCCCTGGCGGCCGGCCTCGGCCGGTTCCTCCGAGGACTCAGGGGCGGAACATCGGGTCGGGGCGTCGGCGATCCGGTGGTCGAGGCCGCCGCGATCCAGATCCGGCCCAAACGCCGACGGGACGGGGCGGCCTGATGCGCAGGCGCCTCACCTGGCTGCTGGGCGGCTGGCTGATCGGCACGGCCTCCTCGGTCTGGTTGCGTCGCAGGGTCCGTCGTGGCGTCGAGAGGTACACGCCCGAGCACCTGCGCCGCGAGCTGGCCGACCAGGGCACGGCAATGGTGCGCAGCGTCCGTCGGATCGCCGGCGAGGTCTCGGAGGCCACCCGGGACGGTCGGGCCGAGGTGGGCCGCACCCGCGGCGCCCTGGAGCACGAGTACGGCGACCGCCGGAGGCACCGGCCCCTTCGGCCGCTGCGCTGAGTCCGAGCCTTCCGCCTGAGGCCCCCTACGCGTTCAGTCTCCTGTCCGCCATCGCCTCGTCCATCGGCGCCATGCCTCCGGCATCACGTCGGGTGATCCCTAGGCTGGGTCGATCATGGACTCACGCCAGGTTCCCGAAGACCTCCTCACCGCCAACGGCCTGCGTCGTGCCTTCATCGACTTCTTCGTCGCCAACGGGCACCACCACGAGGCATCCGGCAACCTCCTGCCCCATGACCCCACGCTGCTGTTCACGGTGGCCGGCATGGTTCCGTTCAAGCCCTACTTCCTAGGCGAGCAGCCCGCCCCGTGGCCACGGGCCGTGACGGTGCAGAAGTGCCTTCGGGCCGGCGGCAAGCACAACGACCTGGACGAGGTGGGCCGGACCCTGCGCCACCTCACCTTCTTCGAGATGATGGGCAACTTCAGCTTCGGTGACTACTTCAAGTCCCAGGCGTGTGCCTACGCATGGGAGTTCATGACGGACCGCCTGGGCCTGGACCCCGAGCGCCTCTGGATCACCGTGCACGTCAGCGACGACGAGGCCGAGGCGATCTGGCGTGACGAGGTGGGCGTACCGGCCGAACGCATCCAGCGCATGGACGAGGACAACTACTGGCGGATGGCGGACACGGGTCCGTGTGGGCCGTGTTCGGAGATCTTCTGGGACAAGGGCCCCGACTTCGGCGAGGGCGGCGGGCCCGCCCACGGAGGCGACGAGCGGTTCATCGAGATCTGGAACCTCGTCTTCATGCAGTTCGAGCAGCACGCTGACGGATCCATGACCGAACTGCCCGCACCATCCATCGACACCGGGGCCGGCCTGGAGCGGATCCTGAGCGTGCTCGCGGGCGTGGATTCCGTCTGGGAGACGGATGAGTTCTCACGCCTGCTGGAACGGATCGGCGAGATCAGCGGCATTCCCCATGGTTCGGGCGATCGCACCGACGTATCGCAGCGGATCCTGGCCGACCACGCCCGGTCGTCCACCTTCCTGATCAGCGACGGGGCGTTCCCCAGCAACGAGGACCGGGGCTACGTGCTGAGGCGGATAGTCCGTCGGGCCGTTCGCCACGCCTGGCTGCTGGGCGTCGAGGACCAGATCATGCCCCTGCTGGTGGATGCCGTCGTTGAGATCATGGGCCCTGACTATCCGGACCTGGAACGCAACCACGCCTTCATCCGCGACGTCCTGGACCGTGAGGAGAGTCGCTTCCGGGAGACCCTCCGCATCGGTCTGTCCATCCTCGACGATGCCCTGGGGGAACTCGGCGAGGACGGGAGGCTGGCCGGCGACGTTGCCTTCAAGCTGCACGACACCTACGGCTTTCCGCTGGAGCTGACCGAGGAGATCACGGCCGAGCGGGACGTGGAGGTGGACCTGGAGGGCTTCCGGGTGGCCATGGCCGACCAGCAGCAGAGGGCCAGGTCGGCCCGCAGGGACGTCACCGCCAGCGCCGTGGCCGGCGACCTGAGGGCAGTCCTGGAAGCCAACGGGGTGACCGACTTCGTCGGACGCGAGTTGGACGAGGTGGAGGCGACAGTCCTCTTCGCCGTCGATGACGTCGTGGTCCTGGACCGCACGCCGTTCTACGCCGAGTCCGGCGGCCAGGTCGGTGACACGGGCGTCCTCGTCCATGCTGGAGGCTCCACGAGGGTGCTGGACACCACGTTGGCCCTCGGCGGCCTCCACCAGCACCGGGTTGATGCCTCCGACGGGTTGCCCGAGGTCGGCCAGACGGTCAGTGCGGTCATCGACGCCGATCGTCGGTCCGCCATCCGGCGCAACCACACCGGCACCCACCTCCTCCATTCGGCGCTCCGTCGGGTGCTTGGAGACCATGTGAAGCAGCAGGGTTCGCATGTCGGCCCGGACCGCCTCCGGTTCGACTTCAGCCACTTCGAGGCCATGACGCCCGAGCAGGTCGTCGCCGTCGAGGACCTCGCCAACGCCGACATCCTCGCCAACCCCGCATGTCGCCACTACGAGACGACCAAGGACGAGGCGGAGGCTGCCGGCGCCATCGCCTTCTTCGGTGACAAGTACGGCGACCTGGTCAGGGTGCTCGAGGCCGGTCCCAACTCGACGGAGCTCTGTGGCGGCACACACGTGGCCGCCCTGGGAGACATCGGACCCATCAAGATCGTGGCGGAGGGATCCATCGGCTCGAACATCCGACGGCTCGAGGCCATCACCGGTACGGCGCCCATCCACCGCCTCCGTGGCGCCGAAGCCACCCTCGACCGGGCAGCCGAGCTGGTCGGGGTGCCGGTGGACGACATCCTGGACGGCATCCAGAAGCGGCTGGACGAAGCCAGGGCGCTGCGTCGGGAGCTGGAGACGTGGAAGCGAGAGGCAGCCCTGGGACGTGCCGACGAGTTGGCGGCCTCGGCCTCCGATGGTGTCGTGGCCGCCCTGGTGGAGGGCATCGACCGGGATGGCCTGCGCGACCTGGCGGTGGCCATCCGGGACCGGGACGGCGTCAGGGCGGCGGTACTGGGAACGGCCCCCGAAGGTGGCGGAGCGATCCTGGTTGCAGCGGTCTCCGGGGACAGCGGCCTGGACGCCGGAGCCATCCTCGCCGAGGCGGCACGGACCATCGGTGGGGGAGGACGCCCCAACCCCGAGGTGACGCTCGTCGGGGGCAAGGCGCCCGAGAACCTGCCCGACGCCCTGGAGCAGGCACGGGCAGCAGCCCACGCCGGCTGATCGAACTGTGAGGGCTCTGGGCCTCGACCTCGGCTCAAGGCGGATCGGCGTAGCGGTCAGCGACGGCGACGGCCTCATGGCCACACCGGTAGAGGTGCTGCAGCGCGGCGGCGACCGACGTGGCGACCACCGCTCCATCGCAGCCCTGGTCGAGGAGTGGGAGGCCGACGTGGTCGTCGTCGGGATTCCGTATTCCCTGGATGGTTCCACCGGCCCGATGGCCCGGAAGATGGGTGCGGAGGCCGATGAGCTTGCTGCCCACCTGGCCGTTCCGGTCGAGACCTACGATGAGCGCCTGACCACGGTCACCGCCGAGCGGTCCCTCATGGAACAGGACCTACGTGGCCCCAGACGTAGACAGCTCGTCGACATGGTGGCCGCTGCGGTGATGCTCCAGGCATGGCTGGACAGCCGGCGTGGCGGCGGGGGCGTACCGGAAGCGGAGGACGGGTGAGCGAGGACGGGGTCCGGCCGGATGTGCGGTGGGTCCGTCACCGGCCCTCCATGGGCCCGTTGCCGAGGTGGGGGATCGTCCTGGTGGTCGTGCTGTTCAGCCTGCTGGTCGGCTACCGGCTGTTCATGGACTGGGTCAGCGACCAGATCACCCCGCTGGGCCTACCCGGCGCCGATGTCGAGTTCGTCATCGTTGAGGGGTGGACCACCAACGACGTGGTCGCAGCCCTGGGCGACGTCGGGGTAATAGACAATCCGGCGATGTTCCGCCAGTGGCTGCGCTGCCCGAAGGCGATCCGGTGGCTGATCGACTGTGATCCGGGCATGGACTACTCGTTCCAGGCTGGCGACTACGTGCTTCGTGAGCACCTCTCCTTCCCGGTGGCCGTTTCAGTGCTGGACCTCGGCCCGTTACCGGAGGAGGTCATCCGGGTGACCGTGCCCGAGGGCCTGACCATCGAGCAGACGGTCGCCCGGCTGCTGCGCGACATGCCCCTCTTCGAGGTCGACGAGCTCAGGGCCGCCCTCATCAGCGATCGGCTGGCATGGGAGCACTACCCGACCGACCTCCCGTTCCGCCTGCTGGAGGGGCTGCTGTTCCCCGACACCTACCAGTTGGACGAGGCGGCCGTCGGCGACGAGCTGGGCCTGTTGCTCCGGATGCACCGGCAGTTCCTGAAGGTGGTCGATGAACTGGACCTGGTGGAGCGCGCCGCCTCGCTCGGCCTGACGCCGTACGAGGCGGTGGTGGTGGCCTCGCTGATCGAGGAGGAGGCCCTGCTGGACGTGGACCGACCCCGGATCAGCCGTGTCATCCACAACCGCCTGGCTGCAGGCTGGCGGTTGGGCATCGACGCCTCCACCCGGTACGCGGTCGGAAAGACGGCCGGCGAGCCGCTCTACGAGGTGGACCTGGACACCGTGTCGCTGTGGAACACCCGGGTGATCGTCGGGCTTCCCCCGACGCCGATAGCCGCACCGGGTAGGTCCTCGCTGGAGGCTGCGGTGGCGCCGGAGTCGGGGGCGTGGATGTACTACGTGCGAACCGATGAGGGTGGCGTCATGGGAGCCCACACCTTCGCCGTCAGCGCCGCTGAATTCGATGTGGCCAGGAGGGTCTGCGTGCAGAAGGATCTGGGCTGTGGATGAACCGAACGTGGATGGGCGACCCTCGGTCAGCGGGGAGACGCGCCTCGCTGCGGTGATCGGTGACCCTGTTCGCCACTCGTTGTCTCCGTGCCTCATGAACGCCGCGTTCGCCGAGACCGGCCTGGACTGGACCTTCGTGGCCATGGAGGTTCCGGAGGGGCGGGCCTCCGGTGCCCTGGAAGGGATGCGTGCACTGGGACTCGGCGGGCTCTCCGTCACGATGCCGCACAAGGCGGCGGTGGCTTCCGGCGTCGACGACCTCACCCCGGTCGCCGCAGCCCTCGGAGCCGTCAACTGTGTCGCGCCGGACGGTGACCGCCTCGTCGGGCACAACACCGATGGGGCTGGGTTCCTGGATGGCCTGCGGCACGATGCGGGCTTCGATGTGGCGGGTCGACGTGCCGTGGTGCTCGGGGCGGGAGGAGCGGCACGCGCGGTCGTGCATGCCCTGGGCCTGGCTGGAGCCGTCGAGGTGGCTGTGGCCAACCGCACCGCAGAGCGTGCCGTGACAGCGGCCGAACTGGCCGGCGCGGCCGGCCGGGCGCTGGAACCGTCATCGCTGCGTGAGGCGGTTGCCGGGGCGGACCTGGTGGTGAACGCCACGCCGGTCGGTATGGCCGGTTCCGGGGCGGGGCATCCGGTCGACCCGGACCTGGTTGCGAACGGAGCCGTGGTCGTCGACCTGATCTACCACCCGGCGGAGACCGTCTGGCTGGCCGCCCTACGCGGCCGCGGCATCGAGGCCCACAACGGCCTCTCCATGCTCGTGTTCCAGGCGGCGCACGCCTTCACCCTCTGGACGGGTCTTGAGGCGCCGGTGGCGGCGATGGACGCCGCCGCACGCGCCGTGCTGGCCCGACGCTGAATACCGGCCCACACGGGCTGGCCGGTAGGCCGGGGACCTGGTGATGGACGGTCTGGCCGTTGATGTCGTGACCGGCTGGTCGGCCGTGGCGTGGCTGGCTGCCTGGTCGGTACCGCTGTCGATAGTTGACCTTCGGACGGGCCGACTGCCCTCCCCGATGGTGAATCGACTGCTGGCCGGTCTCGTGGTGCTGACGCTGGCCGGCGGGTTGGCGTCCGGCTCCATGCGCCCGATCGTCTGGTCCCTCGTCGGTGCGGCGGCCTTCGGGGGGCTGCTCCTGGCTGTGCGCGGCCTCGCAGGTGACGGCCTGGGCGGGGGCGACGTCCGCCTTGCGGTCCCGCTGGGATGGTTCCTGGGAAACACGGCGGAGGACTGGACCGACATCGTGAACGCAGTGGCCGTGGCCCTCCTGATCGCTGCGGTGGGGGCACTGGTCGCCTCCGGAGTCCGACGGCGTTGGCGACAGCCGCTGGCCTTCGGACCGTGGCTCTGCCTGGGGGCCCTCCTGGCAGGTGTGGCCTGATCACCGCTGTGCCCCGGGGGAATCGTTCCGGCCGCCGGGACGGGTGTCGGTAGCCTGTCCGGATGGAACCGACCGCCGGGCTGCCGCCGCATCGACACCTGGCTCTGGTCGGACTCATGGGCGTCGGCAAGACGTCGGTGGGTGCCGCTGTGGCGGCCCGGTCGGGCCGTCGCCACGTGGACCTGGACCGCGCCGTGACGCAGTTGGCCGGTCGGTCCATCGGCGTGATCTTCCACGAGGGAGGCGAGGCGGCGTTTCGTGTCTACGAGGAGGAGGCCCTCGCCGTGCAGTTGGCTGTCGAGGATCCGCTGGTCATCTCCACCGGTGGCGGGGTCCTGATCGGCGGGTCCAATCGGGAGGTGCTGGCCAGGTCCGCCATCGTGGTCTGGTTGAGGGCCACGCCCGAGACCCTCGTTGAACGGGTGGGCGATCCGGCCGGCCGGCCCCTCCTGGCCGACGGCGAGCCGCTGGAGGTGCTGAGGCGCCTCGCCGACGAGCGCGGCCCCGCCTACGAGACGGCTGCGGATGTGGTGCTCGACACCGACGGCCTGACGGTCGACGAGGTCGGGGGACTGGTGGTTGACGCCGTTGTCACCACCAGTGGGGCGCCCCGGTGATCCGGGTCACGGTGGAGCTCCCCGGGGGCCGCTCCTATCCGGTCCTGGTCGGGCCGGGCGTCGTCGGTGAGCTGGCCTCCGTCCTGCCGACGGGTGTCCGTCGGGTGGCGGTGGTGACCCAGGAGTCGGTCCCGGTGGAGGTGGACCCCGGGGTCGATCACCGTGTGTTCAGGATCGGCGACGGTGAGACCGCCAAGAGCCTCTCCACGGTTGAGGAACTCTGCTCGGCGTTCGCCGGCTGGGGCCTCACCCGGGCCGACGCGGTTGTGGGCGTGGGCGGCGGCGTGGTCACCGACGTGGCCGGCTTCGCAGCGGCTTCGTACCACCGCGGTCTGCCGGTGGTGCACGTGGCGACCACCCTGCTGGCCCAGATCGACGCGGCCATAGGCGGCAAGACAGGGGTGAACATCCCCGAGGGCAAGAACCTGGTCGGAGCCTTCTGGCAACCGGCGGCGGTGCTCTGCGACACGACCGTCCTCGAGACGCTGCCCGAGCGCGAGATGGCCTGTGGGCTGGGCGAGATGGCCAAGTACCACTTCCTGGGCGGAGGCGACCTGGGCGGAGGCGATTCGGGCGGCCTCACGCTGGAGCAGCGGGTGGCCCGGTGCGTCCAGATCAAGGCCGAGGTGGTCGCCGCCGACGAACGTGAAGCCGGTCGCCGGGCGATCCTGAACTACGGGCACACGCTCGGCCATGCACTGGAGACCACGGGTCGCTACGACCTGCGCCACGGCGAGGCCGTCGCCGTCGGCCTGGTGTACGCAGCCGAGTTGGCGCTCGCCCTCGGCCGCATCGACGACGAACGGGTGGCCGAACACCGCAGGGTCGTGGATGGCTACGGGCTCTCGGGCTCGCTGCCGGCAGGCGCCGATCCCGACGAGTTGATGGCCGCCATGGGGCGGGACAAGAAGGCCATCGACGGCCTGACGTTCGTTCTGGACGGTCCAGCCGGCGTGGAGGTGGTGGCCGGCGTGGATGCCGGGGTGGTGCTGGACACGATCGAGGCGGTCCGGTGACCGCGGAATCGGGGTCGCCCACGACGGGCGCCGTGGAAGGATGTGGACCATGAGTGATCAACTGCTGCTGCTCCTCTCGGGTCCGAACCTGAACCTGCTGGGGGAGCGCCAGCCGGACGTCTACGGCACGGAGACCCTGGACGACCACGTGGAGTCCGCCCGGCTCGCAGCCGGTGCCAGGGGCCTGACGCTGGAGCACGTCCAGTCCAACCACGAGGGCGAGCTGGTGGACGCCATCCACGCGGCGCGTGGTCGATGTGCGGGCATCGTCGTGAACCCCGGGGCATTCACCCACTACGCGTGGGCCATACACGACGCCCTGGCGGCATTCGAGGGTCCGGTGGTGGAGCTGCACCTCTCCAACCCGGCGGCCCGCGAACCGTGGCGCCACACCTCGGTGGTGGCGCCGGTGGCCTCCGGGACCATTGCCGGTTTCGGTGGGGCCGGCTACCGGATGGCGGTCGAGGCCGTCGCCGACCTCCTGGACGGATGAGCGCCGTCCCATCGGCTGGACTGGCCCCACTACGGGTGGACGGGCGCCTGGACCGTCTCAGGGCGTTGCTGGACCCGGCGGGCGTGGATGCGCTGCTGGTCACCTCCAACACCAACGTCCGGTACCTGACGGGCTTCACCGGTTCTGCTGGAAGCCTCTGGGTGGACGTCGACCGGGCGGTCCTCGTCACCGATGGCCGCTACCGGGACCAGGCTCCCGACCAGGTGGCTGCCGCCGGGGCGGTCGTGGAGGTGGTCGTGGTTGGTGGTGGTGACAGGTCGCCGATCACCTCCCTGGCTGCCGGAAGGAGCCGCGTGGGCCTGGAGGCCGGGTCCGTCACATGGTCGGAGCAGCTTCGCCTGGTCGACCTCCTGTCCGGTCCGCCGGTGGCCACCGACGGCCTCGTGGAAGGCCTCCGGGAGCTGAAGGACGAAGGGGAGGTGGACCGCATAGCCGAGGCGGCGGCCATTGCCGACGGGGCACTCGCCCGGGTCCTTCCGTCCATCCTGGCTGGCGCCGTGGAGGAGGAGATCGCCATGGCACTCGACCATGCGGTGCGGTCCGGTGGAGCGTCGGATCGGGCCTTCGAGACGATCGTGGCCGCAGGTCCCAACAGCGCCCTGCCCCATGCCCGCCCGGGACCCAGGCCCATGCTCGACGGCGACCTGGTGGTATGCGACTTCGGCGCCATGGTCGACGGCTACCGGTCCGACATGACCCGTTCCATGCGGATCGGCGGTACCGGCACCGGTAGGGCGGCGGAGCTCCTGGGGGCGGTCCTGGATGCCCAGCTGGCCGGGTTGGCGGTGGTGGCCGACGGCGTGCCGATCGCCGAGGTGGACGCCGCCTGCCGGTCCTCCCTGGAGGCAGCGGGGCTGGGCGATGCCTTCTCCCACGGCACCGGCCACGGGGTCGGCCTGGACATCCACGAGGGGCCGGCTGTCTCGTCCAGCTCCACTGGTACCCTGCGGACCGGCCAGGTGGTCACCGTGGAACCGGGGGCCTACCTCGGTGGTTTCGGCGGTGTCCGTTGGGAGGACACCGTGCTCGTCACCGCCGACGGCCACCGTCGACTCACCCTGTCACCGAAGGAACTGTGAGCTGGCGGACCACGGTCCAGACGCCCCGCCACCACAACCCAGCCACCCGAGTCGAAACCCGCCGGAGTCGAGATGCCGACCATCACAACCAATGACCTGAAGAACGGGATGACCCTCGAGCTGGACCGTGACCTGGTCCAGGTGGTCGACTTCCAGCACGTCAAGCCCGGCAAGGGCCACGCCTTCGTGAGGACCACGCTCCGCAACGTGCGAACCGGCTCGGTCGTGGACCGGACGTTCCGGGCCGGCGAGAAGGTCCAGCGGGCCATCATCGACAAGCGTTCCATGCAGTTCCTGTACAGGGACGGTGCCGACTACGTGTTGATGGACGACCAGACGTACGACCAGATCCAGGTAACGCCGACGACCCTGGGTGACGCCACGAACTACATGGTGGAGCAGGGCACGACGTTGATCCTCATGTACGGCGACGAGGTGATCGGCGTGGAGCTTCCGGCCTCCGTCGAGCTGGTGATAACCGAGACGGAACCGGGCCTACAGGGCGACCGGGTCTCCGGGGCACGCAAGCCGGCCACGTTGGAGACCGGCCTGGTCGTCCAGGTTCCGCTGTTCATCGAGCTGGGTGAGCGGGTCAAGGTGGATACGCGCTCCGGCGACTACCTCAGCCGGGCCTGAGGCGGCATTCCATGGCCCGGCCTGTAGATCCGATCGGTTCGAGACGCGAGGCGCGGGAGTCGGCGCTCGCCATCCTCTATGCGGCGGAGTCCCGCGGTGTGGGCCTGCTGGAGGTGCTGGCCGACCAGACCGTGGCGCCGGGCGACTACGCCGTGGAACTCGTCGAGGGCGTGGCCGGCGTCATGGACGAGATGGACGCCCTCATCGACCGGTTCGCCGAAGGCTGGCGTACGGACCGGATGCCGGCAGTAGACCGGGCCCTGCTGCGCCTTGCGGTCTACGAGCTGTCGTACCGGAGCGACGTCCCGACGTCGGCGGTGCTGTCCGAGGTGGTGGAGCTGGCCGGCGACTACTCGACCGAACGTTCCGCCCGGTTCGTCAACGGCGTGGTGTCGGGGATAGCCGAAGAGGTCCGACCGTCGGGGGCCGACCCGGCGTGATGCGCCTGCCGCTGCCCGAGCCGACGCTGGCCGGGATGCGGTGCCTCCTGAGGCCCTGGGAGTTGCGGGATGCCGCCACACTCGTAGCGGCCTGGTCCGATCCCGAGGTCCGACGCTGGTTGCCCGTGCCCGATCATGCCGACCGGGCTGCTGCAGCCGACTGGATCGCCGGCGAGGCCGACAGGCGGCGTGCGGGCCTGGCGCTGGACCTGGTGGCGGTGGAGCCCGGGAGGGGCGTGCTGGGAGGGCCGGACGCCGATCCGGTGGGGAGGCCGGGCAACGGATCCGATGTGTCCGGCGAAGCGGGTGCCGATGTGCTGGGCGAGGTCGGGCTCTCGGCCTTCGACCCGGAGCGCGGCGCCGCCCTGATCGGCTGGTGGACCGTGCACCGGCACCGTCGGCGGGGCGTGGCCACGGAGATGGTCCGCCTCCTGACGACATGGGCGCTGGGTCCGCCACTCGGACTCGAGGTCCTGGTGGCTGAGGTGGAATCCGGCAACCCCGGCTCGTTGGCCGTTGCGTTGGCTGCCGGTTATGAGGAGGTGGGTCGTCGCCACGACGGTCGCCTGGTCATGGCGGCAGGCACCGTGACCGGCGCTGTTATCGGATGGGGCCGAGGCGTGTAGACTTTCCCTTCGACCGTGAAGCGGGTCCCGTGAGGCCCGGACGGATCGAGGAGAACGAGGCCGATGGCCGAAAGAGAACGACGTCAGACGCCCCCGTTCGGGGGCGTCTTCGTGTCCCACGCGCGGATCATGACCACCGATGACATGGGTCGGGCGATTCGTCGCATGGCCCACGAGGTGATCGAGCGGAACCACGGTGTGGAAGAGCTCGTGGTGGTGGGCCTGCAGACCGGCGGGGTGCCGGTCGCCGAGCGCCTCGCCGAGACCCTTGCCGACATCGAGGGCGTCCGTCCACCGGTCGGAACCCTGGACGTGGCGCTCCACCGGGACGACATCGGCCTGCGTCCCGTGGTCCCTGAGGCCGCCACCGACCTGACGACCGACCTGGATGGGCGGGTCGTGATTCTGGTCGATGACGTGCTCTTCACCGGCCGAACCATCCGGGCCGCCCTGGACGCCCTCTGTGACTTCGGCCGGCCCCGGTCGATCCAGTTGGCCGTGATGGTCGACCGCGGCCACCGGGAGCTACCCATCCGTCCCGACTATGTGGGCAAGAACCTGCCGACGCGTCGTGACGAGGTGGTGGACGTGCACGCCGCCGGCGTCGACCTCGGCGTGATGAAGAAGTGAGCGTCGCCACCGACCGCCGGACGGACGACCTCCGGGGCAGGCACCTGCTGGGCATCGACGGCATGGACCGGTCCGACCTGGAGGAGATCCTGGACCTGACCGACACGTTCGCCGAGATCGGCCGGCGCCCCATACCCAAGGTCCCGGCGCTGCGTGGTCGGACGGTGGCCACCGTGTTCTTCGAGGGTTCCACCCGGACCCGGATGTCGTTCGAGGCGGCAGCCAGGCGCCTCTCGGCCGACACCGTCGCCTTCGACGCCGGCACCTCGTCGCTCAGCAAGGGAGAGAGCATCCGGGACACCGTCGAGGTGGTCGCCTCGTACGGAGCCGACCTCCTGGTGGTTCGCCACTCGATGGCCGGTACAGCCCACAGGGTGGCCGGGTGGACCGACCTCTCGGTGGTGAACGCCGGAGACGGCTGCCACGAGCATCCCACCCAGGCGCTCCTGGACTGCTACACGTTGCGGGAACGCCGTGGATCCCTGGACGGGATGCGGATCGCCATCGTCGGCGACATCCGCCACTCCAGGGTCGCCAGGTCCAACGTCCTGGCCTTCACCGCCATGGGTGCCGAGGTGGTGCTGGTGGCCCCGGCGACCCTGCTGCCTCCGGCCATCGGAGGCTGGCCGGTGACCATTGCCCACGAGCTGGATCCCATCCTCGCCGACCTGGACGCCATCTACCTGCTGCGCATCCAGAGCGAGCGCATCACCGAGGGCCTCATCCCGTCGCTCCGTGAGTACGCCCTCGACTTCTGCCTGACCCCCGCACGGCTGGCCCGGATGAGGGCCGATGCGCTGGTGCTCCACCCCGGACCGACCAACCGCGGTGTCGAGATCTCCGCAGAGGCAGCCGCCGACGGGCGGTCGGTGATCCTGGACCAGGTGGTCAACGGCGTGTCGGTCCGGATGGCCGTCCTGTTCCTCCTCCTGGGTTCGGGCCGTCAACTCGGGGCGGTGGACGCCGGTGGCAGCGTGGAGGGCGACCGATGAGCGTGGTGCTGAGGGGTGGACGGATAATCGACAGTCAGGGCGAACGGCTCCTCGACGTGGAGCTGGGCGAGGATGGCCGCATCGCCGCAGTGGGCACCGGTCTCAGCGGCGACGTGAACCTCGACGCCAGCGGCTGCGTGGTCTCACCGGGCTTCGTGGACCTGCATGCCCACCTCCGGGAACCGGGCCTCGAAGAGGCCGAGACGATCCAGACCGGCGCCAGGGGTGGTTCCCTGGGTGGGTACACGGCCCTCGTCGCCATGCCCAACACCGATCCGACCACCGACTGCGTGGCCGTCGTGGAACAGGTGAGGGCACTGGGTCGGCGCTCCACCTGCGAGATCATCCCGACGGCGGCCATGACGCTGCGTCGTGATGGCGTCGACATGGCGCCCATGGGCGAGCTGGTCGACAACGGGGTGGGGATCTTCACCGACGATGGAACAGGTCTCCAGGACCCGCGCCTGATGCGTCGGATCATGGAGTACTCGACGGGCCTCGGCAGGAGGCTGGGCCGACCCGTGGTGCTTGCCCAGCACTGCGAGGTGGCGGCCCTCTCCGCCGGCGGCTACATGCACGAGGGGGAGTGGTCGTCGCGCCTCGGAATCCCGGGCCAGCCGGCCGAGGCCGAGGAACTCATGGTCATGCGGGACATCGCCCTGGTCCGGATGACCGGTGCCCACCTGCACTTCCAGCACCTCTCGACGGCCAGCTCGGTGGCCATGGTGAGGGGTGCCAAGGCGGCGGGCCTGCCGGTCACCGCCGAGGCCACCACCCACCACTTCACCCTCACCGACGCCGCCTGTGCCTCGTACGACCCGGTGTTCAAGGTCCATCCGCCGTTGCGGACCGATGTGGACGTCCGGGCGATCCGCGAGGGCCTGGCCGATGGGACGATCGATGCGATCGCCACCGACCACGCACCGCACGCTCCACACATGAAGGAACTGCCCTTCGACCAGGCCCCACCGGGGATGCTCGGCCTGGAGACGGCCTTTGCCCTGGCCCTGGGTGATTCCGGCCTGGACCTCCCCGAGGTGCTGGCGCTCCTCTCCTGGCGTCCGGCGGCCATCGCCGGCGTGGCGGACCGGCATGGTGCCCCGGTGGTACCGGGCGCTCCGGCGAACCTCTGCGTGGTGGATCCCGACGAGACCTGGACGGTCTCGGGTGCGGCCATGGCGAGCCTCAGCTCCAACACCCCGTACGAGGGTCGGACTATGCGGGGTCGCGTCCGCCACACCATCCGGGCAGGCGTGCCGGTCGTGGTGGACGGCGAGGCCCGGCGGTGACCCGACAGCCCATCGTCGAAGCAGCCCTGGTCCTGGCCGATGGAGAGGTGTTCGAGGGGGAGGCGATCGGAGCGGAACCCGAAGGCGGGGTGGCCACCGGTGAGGTGGTCTTCAACACCGTCCTCTCGGGCTACCAGGAGGTCATCACCGACCCCTCCTACGCGGGCCAGATCATCACCTTCACCGTTGCCCACGTCGGCAACTACGGCGTCAGCCGGGATGACCACGAGAGCCGGCGGCCGTTCTGCCGCGGCATAGTGGTGCGCGACCTGGCCCGGCGGCACAGCAGCTGGCGGTCCTCGGGCGACCTGGACGGGCTGCTCCGGGCAAACGGCGTGCCGGGCATCGCCGGAATCGACACCCGGCGCCTGACGAGGCACCTGCGGGACGCCGGCGCCATGCCGGGGGCCTTCGGAACGGCCGATGTCTCCACCCTCGCCGCAGCGGCCGTCGCCGAGCCGGGCACGGACGGGATCGACCTGGTCGCCGAGGTGACGTGTGATGCCCCGACGGTCATCGGGTCCACGGGCGGTTCCCGACGGATCGTGGCCTACGACTTCGGTATCAAGGCGACCATCCTGGACCACCTCTCCGGCCTGGGAGAGGTAACCGTGGTGCCGGCGTACACGCCTGCGGATGACGTGCTGGCAATGCAGCCGGATGGCGTGTTCCTTTCCAACGGCCCCGGCGACCCCGGGCCGCTGTCCGACATCCGGAGCAGCATCGCCGCCCTGCTGGGCGAGGTCCCCATCTTCGGCATCTGCCTGGGCCACCAGCTGCTGGCCGGGGCGCTGGGAGCCGAGACCTTCAAGCTGCCGTTCGGGCACCACGGCGGGAACCACCCGGTCCGCAACCTGGCCACCGGCAGGGTGGAGATCACCAGCCAGAACCACAACTACTGCGTGGAGGAGGGCTCGATTCCCTCTTCGCAGCTCACCCACGTGAACCTCAACGACCAGACCGTCGAGGGGATCCGGTGCAACGACGTTCCGGCCTTCAGCGTGCAGTACCACCCCGAGGCCGGCCCCGGTCCACATGACAGCCGCTACCTGTTCGGGGAGTTCGAAGACCTCATGGCGGCTGTGGTCGGCCCGGCGGGAGCACGTGGCTGATGCCCCGCCGTGACGACATCCAGAGCATCCTGCTCATCGGCTCCGGTCCCATCGTGATCGGCCAGGCCTGCGAGTTCGACTACTCGGGCACCCAGGCCTGCCGGGTCCTGAGAGAGGAGGGCTACCGGGTGATCCTGGTCAACTCCAACCCGGCGACGATCATGACCGACCCGGACTTCGCCGACGCCACATACGTGGAGCCCCTCCGGCTGGACGTGCTCGAGGCCATCATCGCCAGGGAGAGGCCTGACGCCCTGCTCTCCACACTCGGAGGCCAGACGGCCCTGAACCTCGCAATGGAGCTGGTGGAGGCCGGCGTGCTCGAGGAGTATGACGTGGAGCTGATCGGCGCCGATGCGGAGGCGATCGCCACGGCCGAGGACCGCGGCCGCTTCAAGGAGGCCATGATCGAGATCGGCCTGAGCGTGCCGGACTCCGGCATCGCCCACACGATGGCCGAGGCCCGGTCGGTCGTGGACTCGATCGGCCTTCCCGTTGTCATACGTCCCGCGTACGTCCTGGGTGGGAAGGGCACCGGCATGGCCGCCACCCCGGAGGAGTTCGAAAAGGCGGCGTCGGCTGGAATCGAGGCCAGCCCGATCTCGGAGATCCTCATCGAGGAGTCGATCGCCGGCTGGAAGGAGTTCGAGCTGGAGGTCATGCGGGACCGCGCCGACAACTGCGTGGTCATCTGCTCGATCGAGAACCTGGATCCCATGGGGGTCCACACGGGCGACTCGATCACCGTGGCCCCGGCCCAGACGCTCTCCGACGTGGAGTACCAGGAGATGCGCGACGCGGCGTTCGCCTGCCTCCGCCGTGTCGGGGTGGAGACCGGCGGTTCCAACGTCCAGTTCGCGGTGAATCCCGCCACCGGTGAGCAGGTCGTCATCGAGATGAATCCCCGGGTGAGCCGGTCCTCAGCCCTGGCGTCGAAGGCCACTGGGTTCCCGATCGCCAAGATCGCCGCCAAGCTGGCGGTCGGCTACACGCTGGACGAGATCCCCAACGACATCACCAGGAAGACCCCTGCGGCCTTCGAGCCGACCATCGACTACGTGGTCACGAAGATCCCGCGCTGGGCGTTCGAGAAGTTCCCCGGCACCTCGGGCGTGCTGGGCACCTCCATGCAGTCGGTGGGCGAGGTCATGGCCATCGGGCGGACCTTCCCGGAGTCGCTCCAGAAGGGCATGCGCTCGTTGGAGAACGGACGCCTGGGCCTGAACTGCGATCCGGCCGAGGCCGCCCTGGACCAGCTTGACGACGATGCCCTGCTGGCCGCCGCTGCGATCGCCACCCCGGGACGCATCACCCAGCTGGAGGCGCTGCTGCGTCGGGGCGTACCGCTGGAGGTGGTGCACTCGGCCACGAAGGTGGACCCCTGGTTCCTGGACCAGATCCTCTCCATCAGCGAGGAGCGCCTCCACCTGGAGGACCTGGGGATGGACGCGATGGACCGGAGGGGCTGGAAGCGGGCCAAGCGCCTCGGCTTCGCTGATGCCCAGCTGGCCTACCTCTGGGGCAGGGGTGCCGACGAGGTGCGTTCGGCCCGGGAGGCCGCCGGGGTGAGGCCCACCTACAAGACGGTCGACACCTGCGGAGCCGAGTTCGCCGCCGAGACGCCATACCACTACTCGACCTGGGAGGACGAGGACGAGGTACGGCCGTCGGACCGCCCCAAGGTGATGATCCTGGGATCGGGCCCGAACCGGATCGGACAGGGACTCGAGTTCGACTACTGCTGCGTGCACGCCAGCTTCGCCCTGCGTGATGCCGGCTACGAGACGATCATGGTGAACTGCAATCCGGAGACCGTGTCGACCGACTACGACACCAGCGACCGCCTCTACTTCGAGCCGTTGACCGCCGAGGACGTGGCCAACGTGATCGATGCCGAACAGCCGATCGCCGTGATCGTCTCGCTAGGCGGGCAGACGCCGCTGAAGCTGGCCGCCACGCTGCCGCCGGGCCTGATAGCCGGGACCAGTCCTGAGTCGATCGACAGGGCCGAGGACCGTGAACAGTGGAACGTGCTGTGTTCCCAGTTGGGCATCCCGCAGCCGCCCGGTGGCACCGCCGTGGACACCGCCGGGGCACTGGCCGTCGCCGGTGAGGTCGGCTATCCCGTGCTGGTGCGCCCCTCGTACGTGCTGGGGGGCCGGGGCATGGAGATCGTCTACGACGACGCCCAGCTGGCCAGGGCCATGGCGGAGCTGAGTGGGTTCGGAAGCCTCGGGATCGAGGGAGGCCTGTCCGTGGAGCGGCCCGTCCTGGTGGACAGGTTCCTGGAGGACGCCACCGAGGTGGACGTCGATGCCATCAGGGACCACCTGGGCATGGTGGTCATCGGAGCGGTCATGGAGCACGTCGAGGAGGCCGGGGTGCACAGCGGGGACAGCGCCTGCATCATCCCGCCACCGCACCTCTCGGCGGCCGTGGTGGAACGGATCGAAGAGCACACGAGGTCAATTGCCGAGGCCCTCGACGTGCGGGGACCGATCAACGTCCAGTACGCGGTCAAGGACGACGAGGTCTACGTGATCGAGGCGAACCCGCGTGCCTCCAGGACGCTGCCGTTCGTGGCGAAGGCCACCGGCGTCCCGCTGGCGAAGGTGGCCAGCCGGGTGATGATGGGAGCCACGCTGGACGAGCTGCGCCTCGAGGGGCTCCTGCGGGAACGGGTCGTGGGAGACCATGTGGCCGTCAAGGAGGCCGTGCTGCCCTTCGACCGGTTCCCCGAGGCAGATCCGTTGCTCGGACCCGAGATGCGGTCCACGGGTGAGGTCATGGGCATCGACCTGACGACCGGGCTGGCGTTCACGAAGTCGCAGATCGCGGCGGGTGGGGCCCTGCCGGACTCGGGGACGGTGTTCATGTCCCTGGCCGACCGGGACAAGGCCGTCGGTCTCGAGGCCGCCCGTGGCCTGGTGGACCTGGGCCTGGACGTGGTTGCCACCAGTGGCACGGCGGAGCACCTGGTGGCCAACGGCGTGCCGGTGACGACCGTGGTCGCCAAGCTGGGCGAGGACGGTGTCGACGCCGTGGAGCTGATCCGGTCGGGATCGGTCCAGATGGTGGTGAACAGCCCTCGGGGCCGGGGTCCGCGCTCCGATGGCGAACACATCCGTGCCGCTGCCGGGGCGGTGGGGATCCCGTTGCTCACCACGGCCAACGCCGCCCTGGCGGCAGCCCGTGGGTTGGCCGACTGGCGCAGGTTCCCGCTGGCGGTGCGGACCCTGCAGGAGTACCACGAGGGCATCGTGGGGGCTCCGGAGGAAGGCCTGCGGTGAGGAGACGCAGCCCGGCCGTGGACCTCACGACACGGCTGGGTTCGCTGGTGCTTCCCAATCCAGTGATGACGGCGTCCGGAACCGCCGGTCACGGCCACGAGCTGGCCGATCATCTCGACCCGGCGCTGCTGGGCGCCGTGGTGGTCAAGTCCCTCCACGCCGAGCCGTGGAAGGGCAATCCTGCGCCGAGGGTGCATGCCACCCCGGCGGGGATGCTGAACAGCGTCGGGCTACAGGGGCCGGGCGTGGAGGCATGGCTGGAGCACGACCTGCCGGACCTGGTTGCCACGGGAGCCCGGGTCGTGGTCAGCATCTGGGGCCGCACGGTCGACGAGTTCGCGCGGGCCGCCGAGCTCCTGGCCGGTGCGCCACCAGAGGTGGTGGCCGTCGAGGTGAACGCCTCGTGTCCCAACCTCGAGGACCGGCGGGCGTTGTTCGCACATTCCACGACGGCCACCGCTGAGGTCGTGGAGGCCGCCGCCGCTGCTGGACGGCCCCTCTGGGCGAAGCTCAGCCCGAACACCCCTGACCTACCCGACGTGGCTGCAGCGGCCGTAGGGGCCGGCGCCGAGGCCGTGACCGTCGCCAACACGGTGCTCGGGATGGTGATCGACACGGAGGCCCGCCGACCCCTCCTGGGGGCCGGCCGCGGAGGCCTCAGCGGCCCGGCGATCCGGCCGGTGGCGGTGAGGGCGGTATTCGACACCCACGAGGCCCTTCCGGACGTGCCCATCATCGGCGTGGGTGGCGTGGCCAGCGCAGTCGACGCCGTGGAGTTCCTCATGGCCGGAGCGTCGGCCTTCCAGGTCGGGACCGCCACGTTCGCCGACCCGGCGGCACCCGCCGTGATCCTGCGGGACCTGGGCCGCTGGTGCGACGACCACGGCGTGTCCCATCTGGACGAGCTGATCGGTGCCGCGCATGGCTGAGGCGACGCAGTTGTCGGGCTGGATGGTCGGAGGGATCCGTGGCTGACCACGAGGTGCCCGAGGAGGTCCGGCGCAGGCTCTGCCTGGTGCTGGACGTGGACGACATCGTGGCCGCCCGGCGGACGGCCCGGCTCCTGGCTCCATGGTTCGGAACGGTCAAGGTCGGCCTGGAGTTGTTCTCGGCCGCCGGTCCGGAGGCGGTCACCTCCTTCGTGGAGGCGGGCTTCGACGTCTTCTGCGACCTGAAGCTGCATGACATCCCCAACACGGTGGGGAGCGCCGCCCGGGTACTCGGGACCTTCGGTGCCCGATGGGTGACCGTGCACACGTCCGGAGGTGGTCCGATGCTGCGCGCCGCCGTCGACGGCCTGGCCGCCGGAGCCGCCGCCGCCGGTGTGGCGGTGCCTGGTGCCCTGGGGGTCACGGTCCTGACCAGTGACGACATCGCTGATGGTGGCCTCCTGCGGGACCGGTGTGAGCTGGCCGCTGCAAGTGGTTGCGAGGGGATCGTCTGTGCCGCCCCGGACCTGTCCGCCACCGACCCGTGGTCGGACCGTCTCGTCCGGGTCGTGCCCGGTATCCGCATGCCCGGTGGGGCCACCCACGACCAGGCCCGGGTGGCTTCGCCACGCGATGCACTGGCGGCCGGAGCCGACCTCCTGGTGGTGGGGCGGGCGGTCACGGCGGCCGAGGATCCTGTGGCTGCGGCGGCGGCCATGGTCGACCATCTGGTGGCCTGAGTACCGCCCCGACGAAGCCCACCTGGAGCCCTGACCCCTACTAGGGTCCGGCGCATGGCAGGACTACCCCAACTCACGGATGAACAACGGCGAGCCGCCCTGGTCAAGGCGGCTGAGGCCCGCCGGGTGCGGGCCGAGATCAAGAACCTCCTCAAGATGGGTTCGATCTCCCTCTCGGAGCTCCTGGAGCGTTCCGATGCCGAGGTGATCGTGTCCAAGATGAAGGTGCTGTCCGTGCTGGAGTCACTGCCCAAGCTGGGCAAGGTGAAGGCGCGGCGGACGATGGACGAGGTCGGCATAAGCGACAGCCGCCGCCTGCGTGGCCTCGGCAGTCAGCAGCGGGCCGAGCTGGTCGCCCGGTTCGGCTGAACCCGACCACCCGACCGGAGTAGGGCCGGTGGGCGACGGAATCCGGCATCGGTCTTCCGTGGTCGTAGTGCTCTCCGGCCCCGGGGGTGCCGGAAAGGGCACCATCGCCAAGGCGCTCGTGGAGCGCGACGACTGCCTGGTCCTGAGCCGCTCCTGGACCACCAGGCCCCGCCGCGTGGACGATGCAGCGGACGCCTATGTGTTCGTGGACAGCGCCGCCTTCGAGGCCCGGAGGAGCGATGGTGGCTTCGTGGAGTGGAACGAGTTCCTCGGATTCATGTACGGCACCCCTACGCCGGACCCGGACGAGGGTCGGGACCTGCTGTTGGAGATCGACGTGGCAGGTGGGAGACAGGTATGGGACCGCCTGCCCGGCGCACTGTTCCTGTTCGTGGACGCTCCCGACGACGGCGAGTTGAGGCGTCGACTCCTGGGTCGGGGGGATGGCGCCGAGCGTGCCGACGCCCGTGTGGCCGAGGCGGCCAGGGAGCGTCGGGAGGCCGATGACCTTGGTTACAGGCGGGTGGTGAACGACGACCTGGAGGCGACCGTGGAGCTGGTCGCCGGGCTGATCCACGACCACCGGGCTTCCAACGGCTGACCTGTGGCCTACCAGCGCCCGGTTTCCAGGCCGATCCGGCAGGCCCGGGGGAGCGGTTCGGCGGCTTTGGGGTGGCTCCGTTGCTCGAGGGTTGCAGGTGTCCCGCTGGTAGCGTTGGGACCCGCGTTGGACCGTTATCTGAGTAGCCCGGATGGGCTTCAGGACGGGGGTGGCGGTCGCAGGAACCGGCACTCGGAGGAACGCAGGGGATCCAAGTGAACCACAACGACAGCCTGGTGAATCCGGCGATCGAGGGTCTCCTCGAGACCGCTGGGTCCAAGTTCCGACTGGTCACGGTGAGCGCCAAGCGTGCACGCCAGATCAACTCCTACTTCGGCCAGTTGGGTGAGGGCCTGGGGTCCTCCATCCCGCCGCAGGTCACCTCGACATCCCGCAAGCCGCTCTCCATCGCCTTCGAGGAGTTGGCCGCTGGCAAGATCCAGCCGGTCGAGCCTCCGGAAGAGGTCGAGGAGGTCGACGCCATTGATGCCGACCTGGCCGGGCAGGCTGCTGACGACCTGCCCTCCGGTGAGGCCCGGGTCGATGGCGAAGAGGGCGCCTGACCTCTCGCCCACGGGCATTCACCATGGGACCACTTGCCGGACGTCGCATCGTCCTCGGTGTGACCGGGGGCATCGCCGCCTACAAGGCCGTCGAGGTCTGTCGCCGGCTGGTTGACGCCGGCGCCCACGTGGCACCGGTCCTCACCGGTGGCGCCATGCACTTCATCGGCAGGGCCACGTTCGACGCCCTGGCATCCGAGCCCGTCCAGACGTCCCTCTGGGACGAACCCCACCCGATCCCGCACACCCGGCTGGGACAGGGAGCGGACCTGGTCATCGTGTGCCCGGCGACAGCGCGCCTGCTGGCCGACTACCGGATGGGACGCTCGGGAGACCTCCTCACGGCCACCCTGCTGGCGACCCGTGCGCCGGTCATCGTCTGTCCTGCCATGCACACCGAGATGTGGGAGCAGCCGGCCGTGCAGGAGAACGTCGAGGTCCTGGCCGGACGTGGCGTGAGCATCGTCGGCCCCGTCGACGGGCGCCTCGCAGGTGGCGACCTGGGAGCGGGACGAATGGCGGACCCGTCCGACGTGGTCGCCGCGGCAGAACGCATCCTCGGGGTGGCCCGTGGCACGGAAGGCGGAGACCTGGCTGGGCTGACCGTGCTGGTCACCGCCGGTGGAACCCGCGAGCCGATCTGCCCGGTGCGCTTCATAGGCAACCGTTCCTCGGGCAGGCAGGGACATGCGCTCGCCCTGGAGGCCGCGGAGCGTGGGGCGACGGTGCACTGCGTGACCACCCGACCGGACGGGCTGGCGGAGGCGCCGGGCCTGGAGGTCGTGGCGGTGGAGACGGCCGCCGAGATGGCCGAGGCGGTGGGGGCACTGGCCGTAGGGGCCGATGTGGTCATCATGGCCGCAGCGGTGGCGGACTTCCGACCGGTCAATGTTGCGAAGGACAAGATCAAGAAGGACGCCGGCCCGCCGGAGATCCTCCTGGAGCCGACCGTCGACATCCTCGCCGGGCTGGGCCGTAGCCGCGTCCACGGGCAGGTCCTCGTGGGGTTCGCCGCGGAGACATCCGATCTGCGCCAGAATGCGGCAGCGAAGCTGGTGGCCAAGGGCATCGACCTGATGGTCGCCAACGACGTGTCGGCTCCCGGGGTGGGTTTCGACCACGGCACGAACGCCGTGGTGATCCTGGACGCCGACGGCGGCGCCCGGGAGGTGCCGCTGACCGACAAGCGGGAGGTGGCACGGGCGGTGCTTGACGCCGCCCTCGCCCTTCACAGGACCAACCGGTCCACGAACGGAGACGACACGTGACCAGGAACTGGACCTTCACCTCCGAGTCGGTCTCGGAGGGGCATCCCGACAAGATGGCCGACCAGATCTCGGATGCCGTCCTGGACGCCATGCTCGAGAAGGATCCCGAGAGCCGGGTGGCCTGCGAGACGATGATCACCACCGGTCTCGTGGTGGTCGCCGGAGAGGTGACCACTTCGGGGTACGTGGACATACCGAAGACCGTGCGCAAGACGATCTGCGAGATCGGCTACGACCGTGAGGACTTCGGCTTCGACGGCCACACCTGCGGTGTCATGGTCGCCCTGGACTCCCAGTCCAGCGACATCGCCCGGGGCGTCGACGACTCCGAGGAGGTGCGTTCGGGAATCTCCGGCGAGGAGGACGAGCTGGACCGCCAGGGCGCCGGCGACCAGGGGATGATGTTCGGCTTCGCCTGCGACGAGACCGACGTGCTCATGCCGTTGCCCATCCACCTGGCGCACCGAATGGCCGAACGCCACGCCGAGGTCCGCAAGGCCGGGACCATCCCGTACCTGCGTCCCGACGCCAAGACCCAGGTCACCTTCGAGTACGAGGGCAACCGGCCCGTACGCCTTCGCAAGGTTCTCATCTCGGCCCAGCACAACGACGGGATCGACCGGGACTCGATGATCCGACCCGACCTCATCGAACAGGTCATCCGACCGGTCGTGCCGGCCCGGTTCGCCGACGACGACTACGAGGTGATTGTCAACCCGACCGGCCGCTTCGTGATCGGTGGCCCGGCGGGTGACACCGGGTTGACCGGACGCAAGATCATCGTGGACACCTACGGCGGGATGGCCCGCCACGGCGGCGGGGCCTTTTCCGGGAAGGACCCGTCGAAGGTCGACCGTTCGGCTGCCTACGCCACCCGCTGGGTGGCCAAGAACCTGGTGGCGGCCGGTGCGGCTACCCGCTGCGAGGTGCAGGTCGCCTACGCCATCGGCATGTCCCGACCGGTCTCGGTCCACGTGGACACCTTCGGCACCGAGATGGTGGATCCGGACAGGATCTCGGCCTGTGTACAGGAGGTCTTCGACCTGCGCCCCGCCGCCATCATCCGCGACCTCGGGCTGAAGGCGCCGATCTACAGGAAGACGGCCGCCTACGGCCACTTCGGACGGGACGGGTTCTCATGGGAGGCGACCGACCGGGTGGACGACGTGCGGTCCGCCCTGGGCCTGGCCTGAACCGAAGCTCGCAGTGACTGGCGGGGCCGGCGACCAGGGTCGCCTCGACCTTGACGACGTCGCTCCACCGCAGACCGGACAGGGCGACGGTTCCGTCGCACCCGCCTCCCGGTCATCCCGGGATGCAATCGGCGGCACGGCGACCTCCGGGAGCGGGACCGATGCCCCGGGCCGGGTCGTCCGTGTCATCCCCGACGTGGCGGCCGTGGACCGCGTCTTCGACTACCTGGTCCCGTCCTCGTGGGAGGGCGACGGCCGTGGCGCACGCCTCGGGGTGGGTAGCCGGGTCCGGGTGGTGCTGGGCGGCCGACGGGTCGGGGGATGGGTGGTCGAGGACCACGTGGTGCCACCCGAGGGCGTGGGCCTTCGGCCGTTGGCCCGCCTCAGCGGGATGGGCCCTTCCCCCGAGCTGATCGACCTGGGCCGCTGGGCGGCCCGACGCTGGGTGGGCCCGGTGGTCGGATTCCTGGCGACCGCGTCGCCCCCCACGGTCGTCGAGGCCCTTCCGGCACCTCCGGGACCGGTGGACGTGCCCGACTCCGATGCCCGCTGGATGGCAGGTGCCCTGGATCCAACCCCCGACGGCAGCCCGACCGTCGTCCGCCTGCCCCCGGCGACCGATCCCATCCCCCTGGTGCTGGCGGCCGCCCGCCTGGGTGATGCTCTCGTCCTGGTTCCCACAGCGGCGGCCGCATCCCGGCTCACGACGAGGATCCGTCGGTCCGGCATCGCGGTCGCACTGCTGCCGCGGGACTGGGCACGGGCCGCTGCCGGCGGACTGGTGGTCGGATCCAGGTCCGCCGCCCTGGCACCCGTCCGGGACCTGCGGGCCGTGGTGGTGCTCGACGAACACGACGAGGCCTACCAGGAGGAGCGGGCCCCCACCTGGAACGCCCGGGACCTCGTCGTCGAGCGGGCACGGAGGGCGGGGGTTCCGTGCGTCCTGGCCTCGGCCAGTCCGACGCTTGAGGCCCTGGGCCACGGGCGCCTCCTGGCTCCCTCACGGGCCGAGGAGAGGACCGGGTGGCCCATGGTGGACCTCGTCGACCGCCGTCTGGACGACCCGGTCCGTTCAGGTCTCTTCTCGCCGAAGCTGGTGCCGATCCTGCGGGGCGAGGGTGGCGACCCGGTGGTCTGCGTCCTGAACCGGAAGGGGAGGTCGCGTCTGCTGGCCTGCGACGGGTGCGGTGAGCTGGCCCGCTGCGAGGAGCATCGGGTGCCCATGGTCCAGGATGTCGACGACCGCCTGCGCTGCCCCCTGGACGATGCCCACGGGCGTCCCGTGGTCTGCGACTCCTGTGGTGCCACCCGGTTCCGGAACCTGCGAGCGGGTGTCTCGAGGGTCCGCGAGGAGTTGGAGGCCCTGGCTGGGCGCCCGGTCCTGGAGGTCACTCCCGAGACAGATGCCGGGTTGCTGGATGGTGGTGGTGCCTCCGTGTTCGTCGGGACCGAGACCGTCCTGCACCGCATCCAGCGGCGGGTCGCCCGGGTGGTGTTCCTGGAGTTCGACCAGGAGCTCCTGGCCCCCCGGATGCGGGCGTCCGAACAGGCCATGGCCCTCCTGATCCGTGCCTCGCGGCTGCTCGGGCCCCGATCTGCCGGTGGCCGCCTCGTGGTGCAGACGAGGCAGCCGGACAACGAGGTCCTGCAGGCGGTCCTGCAGGCTGATCCGGGTCGTCTGGTGGCCGACGAGAAGGACCGGAGGTCCCTCCTGGGTCAGCCGCCGTTCGCCGCCCTGGCACGGGTATCCGGAGCCGTGGCCCCGGAGTTCATGGCTCGTCTGGGATCACCGGACGGGATCGACGTCATGGGCCCAAGGGACGGTTCCTGGCTGGTTCGGGCCAGAGACCACGACCAGCTCTCGGAGGCGCTCCTTGCGGTGTCGCGCCCCGCTGGCCGCCTCCGCCTGGAGGTGGATCCCCGACGAGCCTGAGCCCGACGGTCACCAACCCCGGCGGTTCAGTTCGTAGAGGGCGATTCCTGCGGCGGTGGAGACGTTGAGGCTGCCCACCTTGCCGAGCTGCGGTATGAAGGCCACGACGTCGCAGGCGGCCAGCGTGGTGGCCGAGAGGCCCCGGTCCTCATGGCCGAACGCCAGGCAGGCCTTCTCCGGCAGGGCCGCCTCGTTGATGGGCACCGCCTGGTCCGCAAGCTCCACGCCGACCAGGCCGTAGCCGGCGGCCCGGATTCCCTCGATCGCCTCTGACACCTCTTCGCAGATCGTCCATGTCAGGTAGCGGCCGGTACCCAGTGCGGTCTTGGCGGTCTTGGCGTGCGTGGGCGGTGCGGTGGATCCGGCCAGCCAGAGGTGCGCCACGCGGTAGGCGGCGGCGGTGCGGAGGATCGCTCCGACGTTGTAGGGGGTCTGCACGCTGTCCAGCAGGAGCGCCACCTCAGGTTCGCTGCGACGTCGCCACTCGCGGTGGAGGCGCTTCAGCCCCGTGCCATCCAGGTTCTTCACGTGGAATCTTCCCCGTTGGCAGTGGTTGCTCCGCCGACTGCGTCCTCCTCAGTGGCCGCCTCGACAGGTGGCCCGACCCGGGCGGCCACGTCCAGCAGGCGGAAGCCCTTGCGGGAGCTGCGTCTCTCCGTGGCCCAACCCCGGTCATCCAACCAGCGCGCCAGGGAGTCGGCCCCGAGGTGCCTTTGGACGACGAGGTGTGCCGTGCCGCCCGGGGCCAGGCGGTCCAACCACGTGGCCAGCAGGTCGTGGAGCGCGGGCTTGCCGATACGGATGGGCGGGTTGGACCAGATGGCAGCCAACCGGACGTCGTCCGGTACGTCGTCCGGTGCCACCACCTTGACGTTGGCCAGCCCGGCGGCAGCGGCGTTGGCCCTGCAGAGGCCGCGCGCCCGCTCGTTCACGTCCACGGCCCAGACGCGGGCGTCCGGACGACGCGAGGCCATGGTGCAGGCGATCGGCCCGTAGCCGCAGCCGAGGTCCATCAGGTCCACGGGCCCGGTGGGCAGGTCCGGGCCGTCCAGCAGCAGGTACCGGGTGCCCCGGTCCACGCGGTCGGCCGAGAAGACGCCCCTGTCGGTGGCCAGCGTGAGGTTCACGTCGGGTAGCAGGAGGCCCACCTCCGTGGGCCTGGAGGCCACGTCGGGGCGGTCGGTCCAGTACTGGCCGTCGTTCACTGCGCCGGGCGGCGGTCTGGCATCCGGGCCTCCATCGCCCTGACGGTAGCCTTGTCGTGTGGCACCCCACCAGATCCGATTGATCGGCGACCCGGTCCTGCGCAGGCCGGCGACCGACGTGACCGACGTGGACGGCGCGCTGGTTCGCCTCACCGACGACATGTTCACCACCATGTACGAGGCCCCGGGGATCGGCCTGGCCGCACCGCAGGTGGGGGTGCAGAAGCGCTTCTTCGTCTACGACCACGGCGAGGGGGCCGGCGTGATCCTGAACCCGCGGATCATCGAATCCGACGGCGAATGGACGTTCGAGGAGGGCTGCCTCTCGATCCCGGACCTGACCTGGGAGATCACCCGGCCGAAGCAGATCCACCTCGTGGGCGTGGACCTGGATGGCAACGAGGTCTCGATCGAGGCTGACGAGATCGAGGCAAGGCTCTTCCAGCACGAGATCGACCACCTGGACGGGGTACTCCTCGTGGACCACCTGGACGAGGACCAGGCCCGCGAGGCCCGACGGGCACTGCGTGAGATGACCATGTCCCGCCTGGCTTCCACGTCGGCAGGCGGGCAGCTCGACGGGGGCCTGCGATTGCGGTGATCGCGCCTCCTCCGGCGCATCCCGGGCGGCTGGTCTACCTGGGCAATCCCGAGGTGGCGGTGGCGCCGCTGACCGCACTCCACGAGGCGGGCCACGATGTGGCGCTGGTGGTGACCTCTCCCGACCGCCGTCGGGGTCGTCGGTCGGAACCGACCCCGACCCCTGTGGGCGCCCGGGCACTGGAGCTGGGCATTCCCGTGGCCCATGACCTGTCAGCGGTTGTCGATTCCGGTGCGGACCTGGGAGTGGTGGTCGCCTACGGCCGGATCATCCCGGTGGACATCCTGGCGAGGGTGCCGATGCTGAACCTGCACTTCTCCCTTCTGCCGAGGTGGCGGGGAGCCGCTCCCGTGGAGCGTGCCCTGCTGGCGGGGGACCAGACGACCGGGGTCTGCCTGATGGAGGTGGCGGAGGGCCTCGACGTGGGCGGGGTGCATGCCCGGGTGGAGGTGCCGATCCGATCCACCGATACGGCAGATGGCCTGCGGGAACGCCTGGCAGTCCTCGGGGCGCGGCTCCTGGTCGACTCCCTGGCGGCCGGCCTGTCGGCGCCGGTGCCCCAGGAGGGCATCGCCACCCATGCCCACAAGCTGCACAGGGAGGATCTGGCGCTGGACTGGGATCGTTCAGCTCCGGAATTGGAACGCCTCGTGCGTGTGGGCGGCGCCTGGACCACCTTCCGGGACGGGGACCTGAAGGTCTGGCGGGCCGAGGTCAGCGACGAGGTGGTGCCCGGACCGCCCGGCAGCATCGTGGGTGACCTGGTGGCCACCGGTGTCGGTGCACTGCGCCTCCTCGAGGTCCAGCCGGCCAGCCGTTCCCGGATGGGTGCCTCGGCATGGCTGGGCGGGGCCCGACCTGTGGCGGACGAACGGCTGGGCGGATGAGCGGCGAGGATCCGCGACGGCTGGCCCTGGAGGTCCTCGGGCGGATCGAGAGGGACGGCGCGTACGCCAACCTGGTCCTGCGCACCGCCCTGGACCGTTCCAACCTGGATCGTCGCGACCGGGCCTTCGTCACCGATCTCGTCTACGGCACTACGCGCATGCGCAGGGCATGCGACCACCTGGTGGACAGCTTCCTGCACGACGATGTCCAGGCCGAGGTGCGAACCATTCTGAGGCTGGGGGCCTACCAGCTCCACTGGGCCGGTGTGCCGCCCCACGCTGCGGTCTCGGCGACGGTCGCCGTGGCACCCCGGAAGGTCCGCGGCCTCTGCAACGCCGTCCTACGACGGGTCGCCGAACACAAGCCCAACTGGCCCGGCCCGGGTGTCGAGTTGAGCGTGCCGGACTGGTTGCTGGAGCGCCTGGTGACCGACCTGGGCAGCGATGACGCGCTGGCGGCGCTGGCCGCCATGAACCGACCCGCACGGGCGGTGGCACGCGATGACGGGTACCACCAGGATCGTGCCTCCCAGATGGTGGCGGCCCTGGTCGTCGAGGACCTGGATCCGTCCGGTGAGGTGGTGCTGGACCTGTGCGCCGCCCCCGGGGGCAAGGCCACAGCCATGGCGGCAGCCGGCGCTTCGGTCGTGGCCGCCGACCTGCGACCCTCCCGGCTGGGCCTCGTGGCCGACAACGCCGAGCGCCTCGGTCATGACATGGCGCTCGTGGCAGCGGACGGGCGGCTTCCACCATTTCGCCCGGGAGCCTTCGACCGGGTCCTTGTGGACGCCCCCTGTACGGGACTTGGGGTCCTGAGGCGCCGGGCCGATGCACGCTGGCGGACCGGTCCGGCCGACGTGGAGGAGCTGGCCGACCTGCAGGTGGACCTGCTCACGGCCGCTGCGGGCCTGGTGCGTCCCGGCGGCCTGCTGTTCTACAGCGTCTGCACGCTCACGTCGGCCGAGACCAGCGGCGTGGACCGGCGGTTCCGGGAGGCCACCGGCCTGGTGTCTGGCCCACCCCTGGGCGCCCCCTGGCGGCCCTACGGCGACGACGGGGCGGGCGGCCTGCTCCTGCCCCAGGATCTGGACAGCGAGGGAATGGCGGTCTTCCGCTACCGGATCGACTGAGGTACCGATCGGCCTCGGAATGAGATGTCCACGCTGCCAACGTCGCCCCGGCGATTCAGGCCACTCAGGCCGGTCAGACCAGGAGGCGTTCACCCAGGTGCGTCAGGACCCTCTCCAGGGCCTCCATGGTGGGGTGGTCCGGTTCGTGGACCAGCTCCTCGGTCAGCACGGAGTGGGCACGCTTGGAGATCCGGTGGAGGTTCCCCGGTGAGGAGTCCAGCTCCACGCCGATGAAACCGTCGCCCAGTTCTTCCCTGAGACGGTCGAAGCGCTCCACCGGAGCCATCGAGTCCTCGCTGAAGCGGAGTCCCAGGACGCACACCCCGTCGGCCACCCGTTCCTTCACGACCTCCAGGTCCCGGTCCGAGATGCCCAGCGACCGTCGCTGGCGGGCGCTCAGCGAGAGGGGCAGGCTGGGCTGGCTCAGCACGGGGGCCAGCATCCGGTCGTCGAGCATCATGCCCAGGGCGAAGCCCCCGGTGAAGCACATGCCGACGGCGCCGATTCCGGGGCCACCGCACCTGCCGTGCTCGAACGCCCCGAGGGCCCGCAACCAGTCGGTGACCGGTGAGGTGCGGCGGCGCATCAGGGCCGTGAACTCCCTCGATACGCATCCTCCCACCAGCGAACGCACCAGGTAGGCGGGCGTGGGGCGCCGCCCCGGGGTTCCGAACAGCGATGGCAGCACGGCGGTACAGCCGATGGCCGCCACGTGACGTCCGAAGTCCGCCACGCGCGGCGTGATCCCCGGCATCTCCGCCATGACTATGACCGCAGGCCCGGAACCGGTCCGCAGCACCGTGCGGCTGGTGCCGCCGTGCTCGAAGGAGCCGATCTCGTAGCCGGCCAGCTCGTCCACGCTCATCCGGCGACCATAACCCTGCCCGGCCCGGCGGGGTCGCTCCGGTACCCTCGCCCCATGGCCGAAACCGGGCACGAGGGGTCCCACCACGGGGGCGGGGTACCGCTGGACGTGAAGGTGCTGACCGTTTCCGACGGCGTGGTACACGGCGTACGTGAGGATCGCTCGGGGGCCGCGCTGGTGGCCCTCTGCGAGGCCGAGGGCTGGACGGTCGTCGGGACCGCGGTCACCGCCGACGGAGCGGATGCCGTGGCCGAGGCCATCCGGGCCCTCGCCGACGGTTTCCACGGTCTCGTGGTCACGACCGGTGGCACGGGCTTCGGCCCACGGGACCAGACGCCGGAGGGAACCCTCGCCGTCCTGGACCGCCAGGCGCCGGGGTTGGCGGAGGCCATGCGCCTGGTGAACCCCCTGGGTCGCCTGTCGCGCGGCGTGGCCGGCACCTGCGGCACCAGCCTCGTCCTGAACACACCCGGGTCCGCTAAGGGGTGTGTGGAGTGCCTCGGGGCCGTCGTCGACGTGGTGCCGCATGCGGTGCGCCTCCTGGTCGACAATGCCGACCCGCATCCTTCGGGCGAGGGGTCCGGCGCCGGTGCCTGACCTGACCATCCGCGATGACGAGGCCGGAATGCGGGCCGCCCTGGATGCCGCCGCTGCAGCGCACCGCCGGACATCGCCCAATCCCAGGGTCGGGGCCGTGGTGGTCGTGGATGGCCGCATGGTCGGCTCAGGTGCGACCCAGCCGCCGGGCGGGGCACATGCCGAGCGTGTTGCGCTGGCCGAGGCCGGGCCGGCCGCGGCCGGGGCCACCCTGTACACGACGCTGGAACCCTGCGACCACGAGGGCAGGACGGCCCCGTGCACCGACGCCATCATCGGTGCCGGCGTGGCCCGTGTCGTAGTGGGCATCGGGGATCCGGACCCCGAGGTATCCGGCCGGGGGATCGGGAGGTTGCGCGAGGCCGGGCTGGACGTGGACGTCGGCGTCCTCGAGGACGAGGTGTCGGACACGCTGGCTCCGTATCTGCACCATCGCAGGACCGGTCGCCCGTACGTGGTCCTGAAGCTGGCCGCCACCCTGGACGGACGGATCGCGGCACCGGACGGGACGAGTCGTTGGATCACCGGCAGCGAGGCCCGCCTGGACGTGCACCGGTTGAGGGCGTCGTGCGACGCGATCTGCGTGGGAGCGGGGACCATCCGGGCCGATGATCCGCGTCTGGACGTGAGGGACGCCGACGGCGAGGTCGAGGGCGGGGATCCTCCACGACGGGTGGTGCTGGGCGAGATCCCGGCAGGCGCCCGGGTCCTCCCTGCCGATGAGTACCACGGTGGCCTCGAGGGACTCCTGGACGGTCTGGGAGCTGACGGGGTGCTCAAGCTGCTGGTCGAGGGTGGGGCCGACGTGGCCGGCCGGTTCCACCGTGCCGGGCTGGTCGACCGCTACGTGGTCTACCTGGCACCGGCGCTGCTGGGTGGCGAGGATGGTCGCCCGCTCATGGCGGGACCAGGCGCTCCCACCATGGCTGACCTGCGTAGGGGGCGATTCGTGGCCGTCGAGGTGCTGGGTGACGACCTCCGGCTGGACCTGGTGCTCGGGGACCGTTGACCCGGCGCCCCGCCCCCGGAAAACCACCGGGCGGGCCGATCCGTGCGGCGGGTAGGTTCCTCGCATGCTGAAGCTGGTCCTGCCCAAGGGTTCCCTGGAGAAGTCGACGCTCGAGTTGTTCGATGGCGCCGACCTGGCGGTGAGCCGTGGTTCGTCGGTCGACTACAGGGCGACCATCGACGATCCCCGCATCGAGGACGTGCGGATCCTCCGCCCCCAGGAGATCCCGGTCTATGTGGCCGACGGCCTCTTCGACATCGGAATCACCGGTCGGGACTGGATCGAGGAGACGGGAAGCGACGTGGTCTCCCTGGGTGAACTCCACTACTCGAAGGCGACGGCCCGGCCGGTACGCATCGTGGTCGCCGTCGCCGGGGACTCCCCGGTGGAGTCGGTTGCCGACCTGTCCTCCGGGGTGAGGGTCTCCAGCGAGTATCCCGAGTTGACCCGCCGGTTCTTCGACGAGCGGGGGGTGGAGGCCGACATCCAGCTCTCCTACGGGGCCACGGAGGCCAAGATCCCCGACATCGTCGACGTGGTGGTGGACATCACCGAGACCGGCAGGGCGCTTCGTGCCGCTGGCCTGAAGGTGATCGACACGATCCTGACGAGTTACACCGAGTTGGTGGCCAACGCCGATTCGTATGCCGACCCGGAGAAGCGTCACGCCATGGAGCAGATCCACCGGCTCCTACAGGGCACCCTCGAGGCCCGTGGCAAGGTACTGGTCAAGATGAACGTGCCGGCCGATCGGCTGGACGCCGTGATCGACCTGATTCCGTCGATGAAGTCACCAACGGTGAACGAGTTGTTCAGGGGCGCCGGCTTCGCTGTGGAGACCGTCGTGGCGAAATCCGAGATCAACGTGCTCATCCCGGAGCTGCGCGACGGTGGCGCCACGGACATCCTGGAGATCCCGCTCTCCAAGATCGTCCACTGATCCTGCGCCGGGAGCGCCCCGGCGCTCAGCCGGCTCCGGGTTCCCCGTCTTCGGCGGCGGAGGGTTCCGGCACGGCCTGTTCCGTGGGCGCGTCGGCCTCGGTGGGCACGTCGGCTTCGGTGGACACCTCGGCTTCGCGGCTGGCCCTCTCGACGGCCACGTATGCGAGGCGGATCTGGTTGAGGGCGTCGCGCATGGTGGACTCGGCCTCGCCGAGTCGTCCCGGAAGCTTGTCGACCACGGCCCCGAGTGCGTCTATGGCCACCGAGGCCTCCGTCAGGTTCGGAGGCTGCTGCGAGAGGTGGATCGTTCCCAGCTCGTAGAGGCCCATGAGGTGGTTGGCGACCACCACGGCCGCGGGCACGGAGGCGAGCTGGTCCCGCACGGCGGCCATCTCCCTGGCCATAGCCTTGACCTGCTCGCGTTCCTCGAGGCCAAGATCCTCGACCAGGGTTTCGGCGGACGGTGCAGGCGTGTCCTCCGATTGGTCGACAGGGTGCTCCCCACCGGGGGTCCAGAGGCTGCTCATGGCTGGTTCCTTGGCTGGCGTGTGCTCCACGGGGGGAGCGTCGGATCCCGGTCCGGTCGACATCCAGAGAGGACCTGGTGCCGCTGCGTTGCGGGACCGCTAGCCTATGGGACACAACTGAATGGAAAGCGGGGTCCTCCCCACCCGGCGCGCGTCGAGCGTGTCAGGGTCTTCTTCTCGTCTGATCGACGGGGTCCACGGCACGAGCTGCCGGTGGGCGTCGTGGATCCTCGGCGGGTGTCGGCTTTCCGGCGCCCGTCGTTTCTCCGTTTTCGGGGCATGTCCCCCCTGCCGGATGATGGCGGCGCCACCCCAACCACACAATCACGAGGAGAACCCCACGTGACGCACAGGAGTGACGGCTAATAGCAGCGCCAAGCAGTCAGGAACCACGGATCAACGACCGCATCCGTGCCCAGCGCGTCCGCCTGGTCGCTCCGGACGGTGAGCAGCTCGGGATAAGGACCACGCCCGACGCCCTCACCATTGCCGACGACATGGGTCTGGACCTGGTGGAGGTGGCCGACAAGGCCGATCCTCCGGTCTGTCGGATCATGGACTATGGGAAGTTCAAGTACGAGCAGTCCCAGCGGGCCAAGGAGTCGCGCAAGAAGGCGACCCACGTGCTGGTCAAGGAGATGAAGTACCGGCCCAAGATCGGTCCCGGCGACTTCGACACGAAGACCCGCAAGGTCGAGCAGTTCCTCGGCGATGGCAGCAAGGTCAAGGTCACGATCATGTTCCGCGGACGCGAGATGCAGCATCCGGAACTGGGGCGTCGGATCCTGGACCGGGTGGCCGAGACGGTCGACCACGTCGGACGTGTCGAGGTCTTCCCGAAGCAGGACGGTCGCAACATGATCATGGTGCTCGTGCCCGGCCAGGGCACGCGCCGGCAGCGGGAAGCCGCCGCCGACCGTCGCGAGGCCGATGTGGCAGCTCCTCCGGTCGCCGACCCGGTCGCCGATCCGACAGCTGCTCCAGTCGCCGATCCGGCAACTGCTTCGGCAGCTGCTCCGATCGCCGACTCGACAGTTGTTCCGGCCGCTGCTCCGGCCGCCGACTCGACAGTTGCTCCGGCTGTCGATCCGGCCGCAGTCGCCCCGACCCCAACCGAACCGCCGACGGTGACGTCGGAGGACACGCAGACCGAGACGTCGGCAGGCACGCCGACCGAGACCCGGGAGTAGACGAAATGCCCAAGATGAAGACCCACCGTGGCGCCGCCAAGCGCATCAAGGTGACCGGCAGCGGCAAGTTGAAGCGCCGGAACGCCAACCTCAGCCACATCCTCGAGAAGAAGTCCCCCAAGCGGAAGCGTCGCCTGGCTCGCCAGAGCAGCGTTCATCCGGCCAACGCACCGGCTGTTCGCCGGCAGTTGGGGATCTGAACCCACGGCCACCATCCGGTGGCCTGACACGGGGACGACGTCCCCGGATCGACCTTCCACCCGTCGCACGACGACGACAGAGCACACAAGGAGAGAGTGATGGCCAGGGTCAAGCGAGCCGTCCACAGCAAGAAGAAGCACAAGGCAATTCTGGAGCAGGCCCAGGGGTACTACGGCGACAGGAGCCGTACCTTCAAGTCTGCCAACGAGGCGGTGATGCACGCGGGGAACTACGCCTTCCGTGACCGTCGGGCCCGCAAGGGCCAGTTCCGTCGCCTCTGGATCCAGCGCATCAACGCAGCGTGTCGCCAGCACGGCACCAGCTACAGCGTCTTCATCGCCGGTCTCAAGAACGCCGGCGTCGAGGTGGACCGCAAGGTCCTCGCCGACCTGGCGGTCGCTGAGCCGACGGCGTTCGCCGCCCTGGTCCAGCTGGCCACCTCGGCCGACGCTGCCTGATCGGCGCTTCCCGGCCGGGCGTCGGGAAGCACCGTGGATCCGGCGGTCAGCCGGTTCGTCGGGGAGCCCAGCCAGATGACCGGGGAGCCAGCCAGATGACCGAGGAAGTCTCAGGACGCAACCCGCGCATCCAGCGGATGCGCAGGCTGCTGCGCGACAGGGGCTATCGGTACGACGAGGCCGCATACGTGGTCGAGGGGCCTGCGCTGGTCGCCGCGGCACTTGACGCCGGTCGCCAGGTCCGCCAGGTGGTGGTGCCCGCGTCGGCATCCGACCACCATGTGATGCACCGTGCCGGGTGGTCCGGTGCGGCGACTCTGGTCGTTCCGGACGGCGTGTTCGAGGGTCTCTCGAGCACCCGGTCGCCTCAACCGGCCCTCGCCGAGGTGGCGTTCCACGACGTGGAACCGATGGACCTGGCCACCACCACCGGCCCGCTCCTGGTCCTGGCCGAGGTGTCGGATCCGGGCAATGCCGGAACGCTCATGCGATCCGCCGAGGCCTTCGGCGCCACAGGGGTGGTCGTGGCCGGTGGTGTGGATCCCTACAACCCGAAGCTGGTCCGGGCCGCTGCGGGGTCCTCCTTCCGCGTCCCGTTCGCCGTGGTGGACGATCCCATGGCTGCGCTGCGGATCCTGGAGGAAGCCGGGTACGGGTGCTGGGCGACCGTCCCGCGTGGCGGGCTGTCTCCGGCTGAGGTCCCGTCCGATGGGCCTGTTGCGATCATCCTGGGCAACGAGCCGCACGGGCTCTCCGACGAGGTGGTGGCTGCCTGTGTCGGAACCGTCAGCGTTCCCACCGTCGGCGGGGTGGAATCCCTGAACGTCGCGATCGCCGGGTCGATCGCACTCCACGACCTGGCCGGACGAAAGCCCTAAACGGTCGTCTGGGAGCCCGGTGGGTTCCTCTAACCTGCGTTGGTCCCCCCAACCTCTCCCGATCAGCGGACTCCACGCATGACCACCGACCTGGACCAGCACCTCGCCGACGCGGCGACCGCCATCGCTGCGGCCGCCGACCTCGACGCACTACGGATCGTGGACGCCGAGCTGCTCGGAAAGCAGTCGGTGGTGACCACGGCCCGAAAGGCCCTGGGGGCCATGGACGTCGAGGAGCGAAAGGTCGCGGGCCGGCTCCTGAACGAGGTCCGCTCCGGGATCCAGGAACAGTTGGAGGCCCGCAGGACCGAGTTGGAGTCCGCCG